>Ga0213831_1000140_pt1 | contig 102826 bp, 94 predicted proteins | sample SWATP12_FD_163421 | JGI IMG/M metagenome (GOLD analysis project Ga0213831, IMG submission 163421) | Coastal seawater microbial communities from Marineland, Florida, United States - SWA TP1 #2 | ecosystem: Environmental > Aquatic > Marine > Coastal | place: USA: Florida | collected 2016-08-06 | reverse complement strand
ACATCGCCAGGCTTTAAATTTAGACTTAAAGTCTAACCAGTGCGGAGCGGTAGTTCAGTTGGTTAGAATACCGGCCTGTCACGCCGGGGGTCGCGGGTTCGAGTCCCGTCCGCTCCGCCACTTATTTCGAAACCTCGCTATGGCGAGGTTTTTTCGAATCTACAATTTGAAAGATTCTACAGGGGTGTAGCTCCAATTGGCAGAGCAGCGGATTCCAAATCCGCGTGTTGGGAGTTCGAATCTCTCCACCCCTGCCATCTTCAAGGCTCTAGTCGAAAGACTAGAGCCTTTTTCATTTCACTGTTTACTTACTTCCCTAATTACTAAAGCAATACATGTTAGTGGCGTCTATTTTCTAGAGCATATGAACGGTCACCTCATATCGACTGCGAGCCCCAGCTGCAAGAGCGGAACCTCTTCCAGCTAATTGCTTAGGTAGGATAGGCTAGTATTTTCTTAGACTGAGTAGCAATGAAGGATATATTTCTTAAGCCAACTCGAAATTATCATTCCCAATTCACTGGTTTTACCAAAACTTGCTCTATTGTTGAGAATTATTACTAATAGTTTGTTACATTTTGCTGATGCATCACTAAAAGTTATCAGAATATGGAAATTTCTCGTCGTCGCTTCCTGCAATCCTCACTCGCCATTTCGGCACTCAGTGTTTTACCTGCTTGCTCAGTCAATCGTTCAACCGATCCTCAGGGCCGTTATGTCTACGATATTACGGCTGAACCTGCTACGGCAGAATTGGTGCCTGGCTATGAAACCCAAGTGCTTGGATTCAATGGGCAGATTCCCGCCCCTACGATTCGTTGTCGTCAGGGTGAGCCCGTCATCATAAGATTCACTAATAAGCTATCAGAGCCGACTACTATCCATTGGCATGGCCTGAGAATTCCGATTGAAATGGATGGCGTCCCATTCCTTAGCCAGCCTCCTATCATGCCAGGTGAGACCTTCAGCTATGAATTTACACCACCTGATGCCGGCACATTCTGGTACCACCCGCACATGAACAGTGTTAAGCAGCTTGGAATGGGGTTGGTTGGGCTGATCATTGTCGAAGAACGCCAGCCCGTTATCTTCGATGAGGAACATGAATTGATGCTTAAGCATTGGCACCTAGACAAGCAAGGCCAGTGGAAAGACTTAATGATCCCGCGTATGAGTGCGCGAATGGGTACTCCCGGGGAGTGGAGTAGTGTGAACGGTGTGCATGAGCCGATTTATCAACTCAAGGCCAGAGCGACCACTCGGTTGCGAATAGCAAATGTCGACAATACCATTACTTACCCGATAGCAGTGGAAGGTGCTGAGGCATGGGTCATTGCTATCGATGGTAACCCTGTTAAAACGCCCTATAAGCTATCTCAGCATAAAATTGGCCCAGGAATGAGGATTGATATAGGTCTTATCGCTCCTCAAGCTGGTGAGCGTGTCTATGTTCGTCAAATGAAGGGGCGTTTCCCATTTCCTCTGTGTGAATTCGAAGTTGTCGAATCTTCTTTGCCTGAGTCTCAAGCGTTGCCCGAATTACCATTGAACCCAGTGCCGCAGCTTGATTTGGCTAATGCTGAGGAAATTGACTTTGTTTTTGAGTGGGAAGGAGCTGTTACTCCAACGAGTAAAGATGGCAAAGCTATGCCCAAGTTCTGGTTAACCAATAAGAGAGCGTGGGAAGGCATGAGTAAAGATAACATCCCGGCTCCGTTGGCGACGCTCGAGTACGGTAAAACTTATATATTTGATTTGAAGAACGTTACCCAATATCACCATCCGATTCATATTCATGGTCATACATTCACAGTTCTAGAAATGGACGGGACAAAGATTGCAGAACCGTTCCATACCGATACCGTACTACTAGGTAAAAACGGTAGAGCCAAAGCGGCGTTTGTTGCAGATAATCCAGGGCGCTGGATGTATCACTGCCACGTGATTGAACACATGAAAACCGGGCTAATGGGTTACATCGAAGTAAAGTGACTCCTGTAACTTTTTTAATCTCAAAATTAATTTGAGATAATGTGTTGCGATTTTGATTCGAAAATAGCCTTATTCCAGATACAATACGGCAGAAATTGACAGGAGGAACCATGGGACAACTTTCTATACTTGGGTTTATCGCATTAGGTGGTGCCTTTGGTGCATGCTCGCGATACTTGGTTTCAGAATTATGTGTTGTATTGCTCGGACGAGGTTTCCCCTATGGTACGTTAACGGTTAACGTAGTGGGCTCATTTATTATGGGCTTGCTGATCGCGGCATTTGAAAATGAAATGTTGGCCACGGAGCCATGGCGTCAGATCATCGGCCTAGGCTTCCTTGGCGCGCTGACTACCTTCTCAACCTTTTCCATGGATAATGTGCTTCTTATGCAGCAAGGTGCATTTTTCAAGATGGGGCTAAATGTACTGCTCAATGTTGTCTTGAGCATATCGGCGGCTTGGATAGGTTTTCAAATTCTGATCAAAAGCTAATACTTGATAAAATTGTTCTAAAAATAGACAGCTCGGCTTGGTTTCACCAGGCTGTTTTTATATACTGATTTTACTTGTCGGAGTGCCATAAGGCTGAGACCGTTAATTCGGGATCCGTTGAACCTGATCAGGCTAACACCTGCGAAGGGAACAAGAGACGATACCTACACCAGAATTCTCTCTGGGTGCATCTATCAAATAGTCGAAGTTGTTTCGGTGATCATTAGTTAACACTCTAGTCGCATCACCTGTATTTTGACTCCTCTTGTCGCATCTATCCGCCAAGCATTTTTATCCAAAATCTTTTTATCTAGAATAACAAAGCAAGGAAAAATGCTATGTCGAGTCGCAAGCAAGCGAGACTGGAAGCAAAACAGTTCATTGATTCTCTTTCGGTACAACCGTACCCAAATTCGCACAAAGTATATGTAGAGGGTTCACGCCCCGATATTCGTGTCCCGATGCGCGAAATAGCTCTCGCAGATAGCTTAATTGGGGGTACCAAAGACTCTCCAATTTTCGAGCCAAATGAGCCAGTACGCGTCTATGATACTTCAGGCGTCTATACCGATCCTACTCATACAATAGACCTCTACAGCGGTTTACCTAAGCTGAGAGAGGAGTGGATAGAAGAGCGTAGCGATACAGAAGTACTCGATGATGTCAGCTCTGTGTACACCAAGCAGCGACTGGAAGATGAAACACTCGATGAGCTTCGATATGGCAATCTGCCACGCATCCGCCGTGCGAAAGATGGTCAATGTGTTACTCAGCTGCACTATGCACGCAAAGGCATCATCACACCTGAGATGGAGTATATTGCGTTACGCGAAAATATGGGCCGTGCAAAGTATCGCGATCAGGTTCTGAATCAGCAGCACCCAGGGCAAAGCTTTGGTGCTAATCTTCCAGACGAAATTAGCGCTGAATTCGTGCGAAAAGAAGTTGCCGAAGGTCGCGCCATTATCCCTTCAAACATCAATCACCCAGAATCTGAGCCTATGATCATTGGCCGTAACTTTCTTGTGAAGGTAAACGCCAACATTGGTAACTCCTCTGTGACCTCATCAATTGAGGAAGAAGTTGAAAAGCTGGTTTGGTCGACACGTTGGGGTGGCGATACAGTGATGGACCTGTCTACTGGTCGTAACATTCACGAGACTCGCGAATGGATTCTGCGTAATAGCCCAGTCCCAATTGGTACAGTTCCTATGTATCAGGCATTGGAGAAAGTGAACGGCATTGCCGAGAATCTCAATTGGGAGGTAATGCGTGACACCTTAATAGAGCAAGCGGAGCAGGGCGTGGATTACTTTACCATCCATGCAGGTTTACTCCTTCGCTACGTACCTATGACAGCCAAACGTGTGACAGGCATTGTCTCACGCGGTGGTTCTATCATTGCTAAGTGGTGTCTTGCTCATCATCAGGAAAGCTTCCTCTACACTAACTTCCGCGAGATCTGTGAAATTTGTGCTAAGTACGATGTAGCACTGTCGCTTGGTGATGGCCTGCGTCCTGGCTCTGTCGCCGATGCAAATGATGAAGCCCAGTTTGCAGAATTACGCACCCTCGGAGAGCTTACAAAGATCGCATGGGAGTATGATGTTCAGGTGATCATTGAAGGCCCTGGGCATGTGCCAATGCATATGATTAAAGAGAACATGGAAGAGCAGCTAGAGCATTGCCATGAAGCCCCTTTCTATACGCTTGGCCCGCTAACCACAGATATTGCTCCCGGCTATGACCACATTACATCAGGTATTGGTGCGGCGATGATCGGTTGGTACGGGTGTGCGATGCTGTGTTATGTGACCCCAAAAGAACACTTAGGCTTGCCTAATAAAGAAGATGTAAAAACCGGACTGATTACCTATAAACTTGCCGCGCACGCTGCCGACTTAGCTAAGGGGCACCCTGGGGCACAAGTGCGCGATAATGCGTTGTCAAAAGCTCGATTTGAGTTCCGTTGGGAAGACCAGTTTAACCTTGCGCTCGATCCTGATACCGCACGAGCTTTCCATGATGAAACCCTGCCTCAAGAATCCGGTAAGGTTGCCCATTTCTGTTCTATGTGTGGTCCAAAATTCTGCTCAATGAAGATCTCACAAGAAGTGCGTGAATACGCCAAAGATACCGAGCAAGTAGCAGCGGACCAAGCGATCAGTGTCAAAATGTTGGATGATCCACTTGAAGGAATGCGCCAGAAATCGAAGGAGTTTCGTGACACAGGCTCAGAGCTCTACCATCCTGCTGCTACGGCTGTAACGGAGGAGTAATGGCAACGATCCTTATTCCTACCGCGTTGGCTGACGTCAAACCCGAAATTGAGCAATGCTTACAGCTGGCCAAGGAAAAAGGCTTCGAGATAGAAAGTATTGAGCTGGGTGTCAGCCCAGCTCAAACAGTTCATATATCTCATGGCTCAGAATGGACAAAGCTGGCTACAGATTTAGTTGAGCCCGGTGTGGTGTGCGATGAACGTACGTTCTTTATCGAGTATTACTCTGGTATCACTATCGAGCCATCTAGGCCAAAAATAGATTCATCGCACGTTTACATTAATGTCTTGGATGTAAATCAGGTTCTAGATATTTGGTTAGACCCTAGTCGTGATCAAGCATGTGCGTTAGCGAGTTCAGTCAATCAATCAGAGTTTGATCGTAAACGTCACTTTGCATGGGTTGTCACCCTCATCAGCTTGGCGTTTACGTTTGAAGATGCTCTTACACTTGCACGAGCCATGGCGAATGTTTCACGTGAAACATGGGCAGAGAATATTATCGATTTTCCTTCCCCTGTTCTCGAAGATCACCGACTAGGGATTAGCGCTGGTTGGACTAAATCAGGTAATCAATTGGCATTTCCATCGGTATCTAAATGTGATTTAGGGCTTTACCCAGTTGTTGATAGCGTTGAATGGGTCAAGAAGCTTTTAGAGAGTGGCGTCAAAACCGTTCAGTTGAGAATTAAAGATCCACTGACAGATGAGTTGGAGCAACAAATTGAAGATGCAGTTGCACTTGGTCGCAGATATGACGCTCAGGTATTTATCAACGATTATTGGCGTCTAGCAATTAAGCATCAAGCTTATGGTGTTCATCTAGGTCAAGAGGATATTGAGGAAAGCAACTTAGCTGAATTAGCTAAATCCAGTTTGCGTTTAGGGCTATCGACCCATGGTTATTATGAATTGCTTCGAGTCGCACAGACTAATCCAAGTTATCTCGCTTTGGGGCACATATTTCCTACCCAGACAAAACAAATCGCAACCAACCCTCAAGGGCTAGTAAAACTTGCTCTCTATCAAAAGCTGGTTAATACCATGCCTTATTTAAATTCATCAGGCGTACCTACTGTGGCGATTGGTGGTATCACGCAATCCAATGCGCATCTAGTTTGGAGCTGTGGCGTTACTAGTTTGGCGTTGGTGAGCGCTATCACTCAAGCACCTTCGCTGGAACAAGCTGTTGAATTCTTTAATCGGTTAACTACCGATGAGCAGCAAAATATTAGTAATGATGTTTCGAATGAGGTATCTGCATGCTAAGCGACCAAGATTTCTTACGTTATCAAAGGCAGATTTCACTGCCGGAAATTGGCGAATGCGGGCAGGAAAAGATTATTCAATCGCATGTTTTGATTATTGGATGTGGCGGATTAGGCAGTGCGGCGAGCCTGTATTTAGCAGCAGCTGGAGTGGGTCGAATGGTGCTGGTCGACGATGATGTTGTTGATACTAGTAATCTACAACGTCAAATTGTCTATCGCGAGGACAATCTCGGCGCAGCAAAAGCCGAGGCTATGCGCCGACAGTTAAACCAGCTTAATGCAGGCGTGCAGATACGCACCATTGGCAAGCGGTTAGAGGCATCTCAATTAGCACTAGAAGTGATGTTAGCGGATGTGGTGTTGGATTGTACCGACAATATTCAAACACGTCAGTTGATCAACTTAGTCTGCTACCAACAGAGTAGGCCGCTTGTTTCAGCTGCCGCTATTGGTTGGCAAGGACAATTTGCTGTATTCGATTATTCATTGAGCAAAGAGTCTGGGTGTTATCGCTGTCTTTACCCCTTTGAGGAGCTAAGCCAGCCAAGCAAATGCAGTGAAAATGGGATCTTAGGTCCTGTCGTAGGCACCTTAGGCAACTATCAAGCATTAGCGACATTACAGAAATTGGCATTAGGACATTTTGATTTTCCTGTTGGCCAATTGCACTTATTCAATGGATTAAAACTTAACTGGCAAGTGATTACGATTGCGCGCGACCAGCAGTGTACGGTGTGCAGTTAATGACAACCAAATTATATAAACAAGAAGTGAAGCAATGAGCGAGATACACATAATCATCAACGAACAGTCTCAGCATGTCAGCGCAGGCACCAGCCTAGAAAACATCATTCAGCAGTTTTCACTGCCTGAAGTCGGATGCGTCTTTGCTATTAACAATACCGTTGTGCCACGTAGCGAGTGGCCAACTACTTGCCTGAATGAAGGCGATGCGATTTCACTTTTTCAAGCCATTGCTGGAGGGTAACAACGATGCTTAAGATTGCAGACAGAGAATTCAAGTCACGACTGTTTACGGGCACTGGAAAGTTTGCCAACAAATTTCTAATGGAGGAGTCGATTAATGTGTCGGGCTCCCAACTAGCTACCATGGCGTTAAAGCGTGTTGACATACACAATCAACAAGATGATATTCTTCAGCCTTTAATTGAAGCAGGAGTGCATTTATTGCCTAACACTTCAGGGGCGAAAAATGCCAAAGACGCAGTATTTGCCGCGCATTTAGCAAGAGAAGCTCTGGGTACCAACTGGCTCAAACTCGAGATTCATCCAGACCCTAAGTATCTAATGCCTGATCCGATAGAAACTTTAGCGGCAGCAGAGCAACTGGTCAAAGATGGTTTTACGGTACTGCCTTACTGTCATGCTGATCCTGTTTTGTGTAAGCGATTGGAAGAGGTGGGATGTGCAGCCGTGATGCCTTTAGGCGCTCCAATTGGCTCAAATAAGGGTATAGCATCGCATGATTTTCTTGAGATCATTATTGACCAAGCTAACGTTCCCGTTGTCGTCGATGCTGGTATTGGCGCGCCTTCCCATGCTGCGCGTGCGATGGAAATGGGTGCTGACGCCGTATTGGTCAATACCGCGATTGCTGCCGCAGCCGACCCGGTTACGATGGCGACTGCATTTAAAATGGCCGTTGAATCGGGGCGAATGGCGTATGAAGCGGGGTTAGCTGGCCAGGTTTCTCACGCGGTAGCATCAAGTCCGTTGACATCTTTTCTCGATGAATTGTAGTTAAAGTAGGTATTGAGAATGACTTTTGTTGATCAGTTCAAAAAGCTGAATTGGGATGACATTTCGATGTCAATTTATGCCAAGACAGCTAAGGATGTTGAGCAAGCGCTAGCGAAACCCAAACGAGATCTAGAAGATTTCAAGGCGCTACTCTCACCAGCAGCGGAACCTTACTTGGAGCAAATGGCGCAGCTATCATACGCGTTAACTAGAAAGCGATTTGGCAATACGCTCTCATTGTACATTCCTCTGTACTTATCAAACCTGTGCGCGAACGCTTGTACCTATTGTGGGTTTTCGATGGAGAATCGTATTAAACGCCGAACATTGAATAAGGGTGAAATCGAAGCCGAGATTGAAGCCATTAAACGCATGAAGTTTGATAGCGTGCTTCTAGTTACTGGCGAGCATGAAACTAAAGTCGGGATGAAATATTTCCGTGAGATGTTGCCCGTCATCAAAGAGAAGTTTAACTACCTAGCGATGGAAGTGCAGCCACTTGAACAAGACCAGTATGCAGAGCTCAAGACATTAGGTCTCGATGCTGTCATGGTGTATCAGGAAACTTATCACCCTTCGACGTATGCGGAACATCATCTGCGTGGCAACAAAACAGATTTTGAGTATCGCTTAGAAACACCTGATCGATTAGCAAAAGCAGGTATTGATAAGATTGGAATTGGTGCACTTATAGGGCTAGAAGAGTGGAGGACTGATTGCTTTTATGTTGCAGCCCATCTCGATTATCTTGAACGAACCTATTGGCAAACACGTTACTCGATCTCTTTCCCGCGTCTAAGACCTTGTGAGGGTGCGCTTCAACCTAAGTCGGTGATGACAGACAAGCAACTAGTCCAGCTGATTTGCGCGTTTCGCCTACTGAACCCTGAAGTTGAACTTTCATTATCTACTCGTGAATCGCCGGAGTTTAGAGACAATGTATTGCCCCTTGGTGTGACATCCATGTCTGCCGCGTCGAAGACTCAACCTGGTGGTTATGCGAATGATGAAGCCGAACTAGAACAGTTTGAGATAAGTGATGAAAGAAGTGCGAGTTCGGTAGAGGCGATGATTCGAGACAAAGGGTTTGACCCGGTTTGGAAAGACTGGCATTCAGCATACTCAGGCTGATATGTTTCACGTGAAACATCAAAAAGCTCTCCATAGGAGAGCTTTTTAATTTCTAGAAAAATAGCGATCAGTTATGCGCTATTGGCTGAGTGGCTGTTTCCAACCAGGCTTTTACATCGCCTTCAACTAATGGGCTGATATCGTTCCAAACTTTTTGGTGGTACTCATTTACCCAATTCAGCTCTGGCTTAGTCAACATGTCGACATTGATGTTTCTAGTATCAATCGGACAACGAGTCAGGGACTCGAAGCAAAGGACTGGGAAGTCACCATTAGTTTTCGTTTCTACGACCAGCTCAAGGTTTTCGATACGAATACCAAAAGCATCAGCGCGGTAATAGCCCGGCTCGTTTGAAAGCACCATGCCTTCGACTAAAGGAACATCAATCTGTCGCTTCGATATACTAGCAGGGCCTTCATGAACATTTAGGAAGTGGCCAACACCGTGGCCTGTGCCGTGGTCATAATCAAATCCCTCAGCCCACAAATGCTGGCGAGCTAATGTGTCAATCTGATAACCACGAGTGCCTTGTGGGAAACGGGCACGAGCAACACCGATATGGCCTTTCAGAGCAAGCGTGAATTGCTTAATCATTTCGTCACTTGGTTGCCCAATAGCAATTGTACGGGTGATGTCTGTGGTGCCATCGAGGTACTGACCGCCAGAGTCGACTAGATAAAGTGTATTGAGTTCTAGCTTACCAGGCTCAGGTTGATTCTCATGATTATAGTGACACATGGCTGCGTTACCGCCTGCTGCGGAAATCGTATCAAAGCTAAGATCCATCAAGGTTGGATCTTGCCTGCGGAATGATTCCAGCTTGCCTGACAAAGTAGCTTCATCATGCAGTCTTTCATTTGCTACTTCATCATCTAGCCAACACAAAAACTGACTTATCGCGACGCCATCACGAATATGACAGGCTTTCATACCGGCAATTTCAACAGCGTTTTTCGCTGCTTTTGGCATAAGACATGGATCGGCGGCGTTTACTACGGTAGCACCACTGTTCTGAAGTACTAACTTAAACCATGCATTGCTTGTTGCTGGGTCTACCAAAACACTCTTTCCTGATAAAGCTTCGAGGCGCGTTTGTAGGGCTTCTGGGTGATGCACGCTTACGCCTTCACCTACGTGTTGAGCGAAACCTTCAGGTAAGCGAGTAGGGTCTAGGAAATACTCTAAGGTTGAATCTGCATGGAGGATGACGTGAGACAACAAAACAGGAAGACGAGATACATCTAAACCGCGCACGTTGAGCAGCCAGCAGACCGAATCCAAAGCGGTGATCACCGCGCTTTCGGCGCCTGCCTGAGCGACTAACTGAGCAATCTCTTTACGTTTAGATTCACATGATTGACCCACGGCTTCTGTCGCCATCAGACGTACGTCTGAAACGATGGGTGCAGGACGGTCATGCCAAAGTTCGTCGATAGGGTTACTAGTAAGCACTTTTAGTTCCAGTGAACCCGCAAGCTTTGATTGTGCCATCGATAGCCAAGCAGAATTGTGCATTCTTGGGTCTATTGCGACCGTTTGGCCTTGAGAAAGTTGGCCTTTCAACCAATCCAAAGCAGGTTCTTCGATCAAGTGACGATACTCGAATAGATCGGCTGGTACTTCTTTGGTCACCTGAACGGTGTAGCGACCATCGACAAACATCGCTGCTTTGTCTTGTGTGATTACCGCAGCACCCGCAGAACCAGTAAAGCCCGTCAGCCAGTGCAAGCGTTCATTATGTGCTGGGACATATTCGCCTAAGTACTCATCTTCATGTGGGACGAGCAACGCATCAATATTGTGCTGAACCAGCCATTCACGAATGGCCGCCAAACGTTGTTCAGTAGTGGTAAGCATCTATTAATCCTTTATCATTTATTCACGCGTCCTTTCTAAAAAGCGGACGATGTGGCAATAAGCTACTCCTTTTACCGTCAGCCTGCAAATCATCTCAATGCTGTGGTTTTGTCTTTAATTATTCGACGTAACCAAGATAACGCAGGATCATTTTCTCTGTCTCTATGCCAGAACAAGGTGTAGGCCATCGGAGGGAATTCCAGTGGTAGAGGCAATACGGTGAGGCCCAGTTGTTTGGACGATAATTTCACGAAATGACTAGGTGCTGTGAAGATGAAATCGGTATAGGAACAGAGGCTGGCTGCGCTATTAAAGTCTGGTACTGTGATGGCGATATCACGCTCTTTACCTATGTCAGCCAGCCTATAATCCAATAACCAACGATCATTACCATCACAGCGAACCTGAACATGCCTTTGCTCGAGATAAGTATCAAGATTCCAGCTACCCGAGAGAATCGGGTGGTTGTGGCGCAACAGGCACATTTGGTTGTCGCGATAGATTTCCTGCTCACAGATGTCGTTGGGCGGTAACATAGTCAATTTAGCATCGTTGATATCAATATCCTTCCCCGTGATACCAAGGTCAATTTCGCCACGTTGAATCTGCTTAAAGGTTTGGTCTGCCCATGAGTGTGTGCTGATGGTGACGCCTGGGGCCCGCTTAAAAATCTCCGGCAAGAAATGGGGCAGGATTAACGGATAAACACTTTCTACAGCGGCAATTTGGAACTTGTGATCACTCGAATCTGGTGCGAATTGCTCGGGCTGAGTGATTTGTTCCAAATGGTTAATTAGGCTATCCAGTTTGGGCTTTAGGAACAGTGTTTTCGGTGTCGGTTTTAGCCCATGAGCGTGGCGAACAAACAGCGGGTCTTCAAACTGTATGCGTAACTTGGCGAGGCTTTTACTGACCGCCGACTGGCTTAAACACAATCGATGTGCGGCACGAGTAACATTAAGCTCTTCAGCGAGCACTTTGAGACAAACTAAAAGATTGAGGTCGAGACGGGCGAGTTTTTCTATATGCACATGAAATTCCTTTGGGGAATATCTTTAATGATAAAGTGTCATTGGATGTCATATCTAGACTAGCTTACACTGCAAACAATTTCATCAATTCTTGGCGGGAGTCTTCTTCGTGCAAACTGCTTCTCAACAAAATCACGGTAAAATGCAAATGGTGCTGCTCACCTTATTGGTGCTATTCAGCCCCTTGGCGATTGATATCTATCTGCCTGCTTTACCTCAGATTTCTCAGGCGTTTCACGTGGAACACGCACTTGCACAAGATACGATTACATGGTTTTTGTTCGCGATGGGTGTCGGTCAACTATTTGCCGGTCCATTGGCAGACAAAGTAGGACGTCGAACTGTTGCATTGGGTGGTATTAGCATCTACGCATTGAGTGCCTTATTGGCGTGGGGTGCTCAAAACATTGAATGGATGCTAGCTGCTAGGCTGCTGCAAGGCTTAGGTGCGTGCGCAACATCGGTAGCAGCCTTTGCAACAGTTCGCGATATTTTTGGGCCGCAGAAAAGTGGCAAGATGATCAGCTATCTGAATGGTGCAATTTGCTTTATTCCTGCACTGGCGCCTATCTTGGGCAGCTGGCTTACACAGCAATTCGGTTGGCGCTCAAACTTCTCGTTTATGGCAGGCTTTGCCATGGTGGCTTTGGTTGCGATGTTCATCGGAATGAAAGAAACCAATCCTGCACCTAGCAAAGAACCAGTTTTTCGTCCTAGTCGTTATATGGCGGTGCTCAAAACACCTTCGTTCATCTTTCATGCTTCGCTGTGTATGCTCGCGATGGCCGTGATTCTTGCTTACGTAACATCAGCGCCAGTGGTGTTGATGGAGAACCTGGGTCTGAGCATGAACGAGTTTACTCTGTGGTTTGGTATCAACGCCGTGATTAACATTGCGGCTTGTATGACCGCGCCTAAATTTATGGATAAGTATGGTACGCATAAAACACTAGTTGTAGGAATCATGACCCTTGGCCTAGGTGGCGTTGTGATGTTGGTGATGGCACAGCAGCAATCGGCACTGGCCTTCATGTTGCCAATCTTTTTGTCTTCAGTCGGTTTCGCATGGGTGCTAGGTGCAGCTGCTGGTAAGGCATTGGCTCCGTTTGGTGACAAAGCGGGCACGGCTGCGGCGTTATTGGGTCTTTTCCAGATGAGCGGCTCAGGGCTGGTCGTAGGTACAGTGCAGCGCTTAGGTATGGAGCCTCAGGTGATGATCGCTGTGCAAATGCTTATCATCGTACCGGGTATTTTTGTACTGATGAGTAAAGCTGGTAAAAAATGGCATGCGGCAATTGCGTAAGTTTTGTCTAATTGCTTTGAACGACTAAAAAAACATTGTATATTTGACCTTCACTTCTAATAACTACTGTGGATGCTAAACCTCGATGTCGATGACAACTTACGAAATGGCTCGTGTACTGGAGCAACTGGAAGATGCTCCGGAAAAAGTTATGTTTGGAAAACTATTAAACGAGCTGGGTAACCAAAGTGGTGAGCGCATTCGTAGTGCGGCGAAACAAGTCCCACTTCATATGCTGCGTGACATCGTTTACCAGTTTCAGCAAGTCGTTGAAGATCGCAAAGGGGAAGAAATTGCCTCGATTGCTAAAATCATTGCCGAGCAGGGCATCTCAGCTGAAGAGCTTAAGAAGTACCTTGAATCAAAATAATAAAAAGGCCCGCATCATGCGGGCCTTTTTATTGGATAATTTATTACGGATTAACGTTTCGATTGATTGGGTTTTGTAAGGAGATAAGAGTCTCAGTCGATTGCACCTCATCAATCGCCTGAAGCTTATCAATCAGCACAAACTGTAGTTCTTCAATCGAGCGGCACATCAGCTTAACGAAAATATTGTATGCACCTGTGGTGTAATAGGCCTCAACCACTTCCTCTAATGCGTTGAGCTTTTCTAGAGCGGAGTGATAGTCACGCGCGGCATTGAGGTTAATACCGATAAAGCAGCACACATCATAGCCAAGCTTTTTGGTGTCGACGATCACTTCCGTTCCCTGAATAATGTCCGCGGCTTTCATCTTTTCAATTCGCACATGAATCGTGGCCGGGCTGACCTCAAATTGCTTAGCCATTTCAGCATAAGGTGTTCGGGCATCTTCCATCAGGGTTTTTAAAATCGCACGGTCGAGGTCATCGAGCTTGGTGTTGTGAGCTTGCATCTTCATCCCTACTTAACGCTATGTCTTTAGTTCAAAATATCAACAACAGTGATACTATTAAACTAATCGCTAACTTTATCTGAGAGCTATTTTAGTGCGCTTTTGTCTGATTCTTCTAGCTGTATTTTCTGCAGCCCTTTCTCATGCACACGCTAAAGATAAAGATGTACTGATTGTTCACTCTTACCATCAGGGCTTTTTCTGGACCGACGCCTTTCAATATGGCCTAGAAGACATTCTGCGTCGCGAGAGCATTACCACGCGAGTGGTGTACCTCGATTCAAAGCGACTACAAAACCCTGCCTATCTGGAGCAACTCTACAAGCTCTACCAAACCAAACTTTCTCAAGAAACCTTCTCTGCCATTGTTGTCAGTGACAATAACGCACTTAATCTGATGCAGCGTTTAGCGCCGGAAATCGGTGACACGCCAGTGATATTTGGCGGTATCAATAACTACCACCCGCAGATGCACTCTCAGTTACGAGCAACAGGCGTTATTGAAGACATCGATATCTATGGCAATGTCACGCTTATCGAGCGGATTCAGCCAGAGGTAGAGAAGATATACATAGTGAGTGATTATTCGGTAACTGGTGAGGCTGTCAGGCGGCAGGTCGAGCAATTTCTAACGCTCAATACTGAGTATCAAACTATGGTTGAACAACTGGTTCCGGAAACATACCAGCAACTGATCGAATTTACTTCTTCATTAGATAAATCCAGTGCTGTTTTGTTTTGGGTTTATTACCGAGACAAGAACGGGCGTGTTGCGACAGAAGATGAATGGGAGCAGCTCAATCAAGAGTCTAAATCGCCGATTTATATGGTGCATGATTTAGGACTAGGTCATGGAGCGGTTGGCGGGGTAATTTTGAGTGGCAGAACACAAGGCCAACAAGCCGCCCAGCAATTATTGAAAGTGCTGAAATCCAACTCGAAAACTCTACCTGAAGTGGAGGCGGGGATTCCGGAAATCAAACTTGATTATCAGGCGGTAGTGAGATGGGGATTAGGCATTGAAGGCGAGGCAATATCCACTTTATTTAACAAGCCTCAACCTTTCACAGTGCGGTTTCAAAAGGAACTTCGAGCGGTTGCCAGTCTGGTCGTGCTCTTATCCGTCATCATTGTGGTTTTGGTTTACTACCTGAGCCGAATGAAAAAAAGCGAGACCCTAGCCAAGGAAAGCCAGACATTAATCGAAATGGTCTTTGATCAGAGCTATCACTTTATCGGCTTGCTAGACGCTCAGGGACGGACTGTTTCAAGCAACAGTAAGCTCCAGGAATTGTTTTACCATCAGGACTTCAGTGTTGATCGGCCTATCTGGCAGCATCAGCATTGGGAAGATCAAGCAGCCCAGCAGTTGAAAAGCTACTTTAACACCGATAAATCAGAGCAAAACACTCAGTTTGAAGCCGAAATCTGGCACTCAGAACAAGGTTCAATTGTACTGGAAATCTCGCTTAAGCCTTTACCTAAGGCTGGGCAGGGGGCTGATTTTCTGCTCGAAGCACGAGATATTACCTCAAGGAAAATTACCGAAGCGCGGCTGTACCAAAGGGAAGCGAATCTAAGCCATTACTACGACCAGCAACCTGTAATGATGATCACCTTAGATGACCACAACTGTATTCAGCAGGTTAATCACTTTGCTGAACAGCTGCTCGGCTATACCTCGAACCAAGTACTGGGCCACTCGTTGGGTGAATTCTATTTTCATCAAGATGCAGTCACTCCAAGGCAAGTTCTGTTGCAACCTAAGCAAGCGATGCGCGGCGTGTGGCGACGTGAAATTGAATATCGTCACGCGGACGGAAGAGCAGTCTGGATTCGCGAGAACATTCGCCCGTTGGTTGAGTCTGGGCATTTGCTGATTGTTGGTGAGGATATTACCGAGACTAAGAAGCTGGCAGAGCAGTTGGAATATCAGGCTCGTCACGATTTGCTGACAGGAACGTTTAACCGAAATCATTTTGAAATGGAGCTGGCAAAATCGTTACTGGAAGTAGAAAGCTACACCCGTACTCATGCCATGCTGTACTTGGATCTCGACCAGCTTAAAGTGCTCAATGATACTGCGGGCCATGAGGCAGGAGATACCGCTATCCAGTTCTGTGCCAGCATGCTGGAAGAGGTGCTGCCTTATAACGCTATTTTGGCGCGTATGGGTGGTGATGAGTTTGCAGTACTACTCAAAGACTGCACTGAGCGTGATGCTAAAAACGTTGCCAATACGATTGTCATGACACTCAGTGAGCAACCTTTTGTCTGGGATGACATCCGTCTCAATATGACGTGCTCGATTGGTATCCGTTTGATTGACCATACCGCTGACTCTCCACAAATGGTTCATGCTCAGGCGGATACGGCTTGTCATGCCGCCAAAGAGGAAGGGCGTAACCGCTACAACCTTTACTGTCAGGATGATGCTGATCTGCAACGACGTGAGCAGGAAATGGAATGTGTCAGCTTAGTGCACAATGCGTTGGCGAATGATCGGATTGAATTGTTTGCCCAGCAGATTCTGGCTTTGAGCCAAGACGATGCGCCGATGCATTTCGAGATCCTCATCCGTATTCGCAATGCCGAAGGGGAATACATTTCTCCGGGTATCTTTATGCCAGCGTCAGAACGCTACAATATCGCACAGTTGCTGGATAAGCAGGTAGTGACTCAAACCCTAAATTGGCTGGCTGCCAATCCTGAGGCGTTGGCGAATCTTGGCATGTGTTCGATTAACCTTTCCGGCCACTCGATGGGTAATAAGGAGTTTATTGCTTTCCTACTGGATACGCTTCAGCACAGCCCTGTAGCGTGTGAAAAAATCTGTCTTGAAATTACTGAAACAGCCGCGATGAGTAACATGAATCAAGCGATAGAGCTGTTCTCTCAGTTTAAGCGGTTGGGCTGCAAAATTGCATTGGATGACTTTGGTTCAGGCCTCTCTTCGTTTGGTTATCTGAAGAAATTGCCAGTAGACATTGTGAAAATCGATGGCTTGTTTGTTCGCGATATCGACGTTAATGAAGTCGACCACCTAATGGTCCGTTCGATCAATGATTTAGCTAAGCAGATGGGCAAACAAACCGTTGCCGAATTTGTTGAGAATAGCCGCATCATTGATCTTCTAGTGGAACTAGGTGTGGATTACGCCCAAGGTTATGTGATTGGCAAACCCAAACCACTTGAAGAGCTGGTCGATGAGCTGCTGACTGACAAGCGTAGTGTCGGATAGCAAAATCCATTACACTGGCGCCCGAGAAATTTGACCACCCCTATGGAGCCTATCGTGCAGCTACAACTCATTAGTGAAGACCCGAACCGAAATGAGCAACTGAATCAGTTGGCTCAACGCTGGGGGCTCTCACACGATGAACAAAGCGCTTTTGCTTTGGTTCTGACTGCGGAACGCTTAGAGCTGCGTAAAGTCGATGAGCCTAAGTTGGGCGCTATCTTCGTCGACCTAGCGGGTGGTGCAGTGGCTCACAGGCGCAAATTTGGTGGCGGAAAAGGGCAGGCGATTGCAAAAGCCGCTGGTTTGAACAAAGGCGTGACTCCCACTGTGCTCGACGGTACGGCGGGGTTGGGCCGTGATGCGTTTGTACTAGCCTCACTTGGGTGTAAAGTGCAGATGGTGGAACGTCACCCTGTTGTGGCTGCGCTGTTAGATGATGGCCTTGAACGTGCGAAGCAGGACCCAGAAATCGGAGACTGGGTCAGCGAGCGGATGTCTCTGCTGCATGCTTCTAGCCATAACGCCCTAGAGTCTCTCGCCAGCGACGCCGAGTTTACTAAGCCTGATGTGGTTTACTTAGACCCTATGTACCCGCACCCAGAAGGCAAAAAGAAGAGCGCATTAGTCAAAAAAGAAATGCGAGTGTTTCAGTCTTTGGTCGGGGCTGATCTGGATGCTGATAAGCTGTTAGAACCTGCGTTAGCCCTTGCGAGCAAAAGGGTGGTGGTTAAGAGACCTGACTATGCCGAATGGCTGGATGGGCAAAAGCCCACGATGGCTATTGAGACGAAAAAAAATCGTTTTGACGTTTATGTGAATGCATCAATGACTTAGCACTCAATTGCGTTTTACAGCGTTATTTAGTGCTTGCTTAATCGTCACCATGCAGGTATATCATACTAAGAATTATTCGTATTCTTAGCTGGAGTGGTAGCATGGCTAAACGACTTTGTAAGATGAATCGCAAGCAAATTGCCGATGGATTAAATGAAATCCATCGTTTGGTGGTCGCACCTAAGTTTGTCTGTCGTTCTTGTGCTCGCTCTTCAGCAGAGAAAACCTCTTTGTGCAAACCTGCCGCCATTCCTCCTCAGCAGTGCCAGAACAAACCTATAGAGCAACAACGTGCCTGTGGTTTGTTAGCGGAAGCTTTACCACCTCAAGAGACTCAAGTGCCTCGTCTTTCTGAAGAGAAGTCTCAAGCAGTGCGCCGCGTGGTGGAGCGGGTTAAAGAGAAAGCACAGCCTAAGGTGCCTACAGAAGCCAAAACCACTGCTGACGAGCTGACGTTGGACTTGTCCGATAAGAAAGCGATTAAGAAGGCTAAGAAAGCACTTAAGAAACACTACAAGCAGCAGAAGAAGCTATTGAAGCTGGCTAAGAAGCAACACAAACTGCAAAAGCACGAGGCTAAAATTAAGGCACGTCTCAGTCAAACCCCTGCCTTGAACCTGCCACCAGAAATGTTCGAACCGGCATCGACACCCAATATGCATTGATAAAAAAACGCTCTCCAGCTGGAGAGCGTTTTTTTGTTAGCTTGCGGCTTGATAACCTTGGGCGACTTTACGTTTGACCCAGGTTTCGTTAATCCACAACGACAGCATGATGATCGCACCGCCAATCGCTAGGCGGGTTAGGTCAACGTCTCGATTCCAAATCACTATGTTGACGATTAGCCCCGCAGGAACCAGCGCGTTGTTCATAACCGCTAGCGCGCCAGCGTTCACCATAGTTGCTCCTTTGTTCCAGGCAAAGTAGCCGAAACCTGAAGCGATCAGACCTAGATAAATCAGAATGCCCCATTGCGTGTTGGTGGTTGGCATCTTATCGATATTGCCCATCAACGCAAACGCCACTAAGGCAACACACAGAGCTCCTAAGTAGAAATAACCAAAGATTGTATGCTGGGGTAAATCAACCGGTTGCTTCTCCATCAGGTATTTGTAACCTACCTGACCGATGGCAAAACATACGTTAGCACCTTGCACGACAAGGAAACCGATCAGGAAGTTCTCATTGATACCTGCAAATTTAATAAAGGCCGCGCCCGCTACCGCGATAGCTGCAGTTACTAGGTACCAAGGTGAGAATCGACCTTTGAGTAAGTCGTAAATCAAGGTGACGTAGATAGGTGTGAATACGGTGAACAGTAGAACTTCCGGTACAGAGAGTAAAAGAAAAGACTGGTAGTAGAAGCAATACATTAAACCAAGCTGGAAACCGCCTACTGTCATCAGCTTAATGATTAGCGATTTATCGACACCTTTAAACTTAAGAAATGGAATAAACACCAAACTGGCGAGCGCAACGCGCATCAGCACAGAGAACCAAGAATCGACCTGACCAGCAAGGTAAACGCCAATCAGGCTAAACGAGAACGCCCACAATAGGGTGACTGCAGATAGATAACCCATAATTAATACTCATTATCAACAACTGTTCTGCAGTCTATACGAAAACTCTGCCGTGATCAGTCTTTAAGTGGCACGACCAACATGTCGACCGGAGAGCAATTGATCAGCTGTCGGGTGGAAGACAGAAGCTTGCTCCAGAAATCCTGATGATGACCACAGACCACCATATCGATATTGAACTCTTTGATGGTATCGCACAGCTCATTACCCAAATCACCGCTACCTACGAGCGTATGCTTGATCGGATAATTTGCGTGCTCTGCAAAGCTCTGCAGCTGCTGTTGTGAGGCTTCAATTGCCTGGTGTTGAGTCTCGGCCAGATTGATATCAATCAGCCCGGTATACAGCTCGGCGTAGTTGACATCGATGTGAATGAAAGAGACATCGGCCTGAAGAGGTTTGGCGAGAGCCACCGCTTTGTCGACCAAAACCTTACTGTCTTCAGATAGGTCAACGGCAACCAAAATATGCTGATAACTCATAGTGCTATCTCCTTTAAGTGTCTAATTACAGGTTAGCATTAAGGTTAGAATATTTTTGCCGCAGTGATCTCAGATCCACATTCATTCGTCAAAGTGTTATGGTTGGCTAATGATATAGTTCATTGAAGTTCATCGAGTTAATTAGGAGTGATAAATGCTTTCACAGGCAATGGTTGATCAATTGAATGAGCAAATTAATCTCGAATTTTTCTCATCCAATCTATACTTACAAATGAGTGCTTGGTGTGAAGACAATGGTTTCGAAGGTGCTGCTGAGTTTTTACGTACACACGCCGTAGAAGAAATGGAGCATATGCAGCGACTATTCACTTATGTGAGCGAGACTGGCGCGATGCCAATTCTGGGTGCGATCGATGCACCAAAACATGAGTTTGGCAGCCTAGGCGATGTTTTCCGTGAAACCTACGAGCATGAGCAGATGATTACTCAGAAAATCAACACGCTGGCTCACGTAGCGTTTACATCCCAAGATTACTCTACTTTCAACTTCTTGCAGTGGTACGTCGCTGAGCAGCACGAGGAAGAGAAGTTGTTTAAAGGGATTTTAGACAAGCTAGAGTTGGTTGGTGAAGACGGCAAAGCGCTGTTCTTTATCGATAAAGACCTAGCGGCTCTAGCGAAAGAAGGTTCATCTTCTATCATGGATGCCCCTGCTGAATAAACTTCAGCGAAAGACTCTCTAAGCAGATCGTCTTTTTCTTCTGGGCTTCAGGTAGAAGGTGTAGGGAGGAAAAGATGATCAATGCTGATACCATTCTATTCACGCTTATGTTGGTAACTCTGGTGAACATGGCCAGATACTTGACTGCACTGCGTTCTCTCATCTACATCATGCGTGAAGCGCACCCGCTGCTCTATCAGCAAGTCGATGGAAACGGCTTCTTTACCACTCATGGTAATGTCACTAAACAAGTGCGTCTGTTTCATTATCTGAAGAGCAAAGAGTACCACCATCACCATGATGAAGTGTTTACCGGCAAATGCGAACGGGTCAGAGAACTCTTTATTCTTTCTACGTCACTACTCGGGGTAACTTTACTTGCGGCATTCATCTTATAACAGGTGATTTGGCAAGCGTTCCATTTGTGGTTAGAATAGCGCCGAAACTGGCTAAGGATGTGCTAAATGCACATCCTTTTTTATTGGATTTTGGTTGAGAAAAGGTCATGGCGGAAAAGTTTGATGTGGTCGTCATCGGTGCAGGTGCGGCAGGATTAATGTGTGCTGCAGAAGCGGGTAAGCGTGGGCGAAAAGTGCTTGTGCTGGATCACGCTAAAAAACCGGGCCGCAAGATTCTTATTTCGGGTGGTGGGCGTTGTAATTTCACTAACTACGATGTCTCAGCCAAAAACTACCTGTGCAGTAATCCGCATTTCGTAAAATCGGCACTGGCCCAGTACACCAACTGGGACTTTATCTCGATGATCTACAAACATGAAATCCAGTTTGAAGAGCGCGATCATGGTCAGCTGTTCTGTGTTGGTGATTGCGACTCGAAAGACATCGTCAAAATGCTACTTGCAGAGTGTGATTTGCCGACGGTCGAGCAACGTTATCGTCAGGACATTCACCATATCGAAAAAACCGACACGGGCTTTGAGCTGCACGCTAATACCGATGTGATTGAATGCCACTCCTTGGTGGTAGCGACTGGCGGATTGTCGATGCCAAAACTGGGTGCCACGCCCTTTGGCTACAAAGTCGCAGAGCAGTTTGGGTTACCCGTGTTGCCGACGACGGCGGGCTTGGTGCCATTTACCTTACACAAAGAAGATAAAGAGGATTTCGCTGAGCTATCCGGTATCGCGATCCCCGTCGAAATCACTACGCAAAACAATACAACTTTCAAAGAAGCCCTGTTGTTTACTCACCGAGGGTTATCTGGCCCTTCTGTCCTGCAGGTTTCGTCTTACTGGAAGCCCGGCGAGGCAGTGACCGTGAATCTGGTACCGGAAGCTGACATTGATACCTTGTTGAGCCGTTCTTTGGAAAAGCACCCCAACCAAAGCCTGAAAAACACCCTAGCCAAAGTCTTACCGAAGCGCTTAGTAGAAGTGCTGATTGAGCGTAAAGTGTTGACCGATCTGCCACTCAAGCAGTTTGGTGTGAATCAGCTGAAGCAGATTGCTCAGCAACTAGAAAATTGGACCATCGCGCCTAACGGAACGGAAGGGTACCGCACTGCGGAAGTAACGCTAGGTGGCGTTGATACCGATCACCTGTCTTCAAAAACGATGGAGTGTAAGGATGTCAAAGGCCTGTATTTCATTGGTGAAGTGATGGATGTGACGGGTTGGCTTGGAGGGTACAACTTCCAGTGGTGCTGGAGCTCAGGGTTTGTTGCTGGCCAGTGGGTATAAATCCTCACTAGGAAAAAAACGGAAGAGTGGGGAGCTCTTCCGTTTTGCGTTTCGGGCTACAGGCAAAGTTATTTGGCTGGTGTGATGGTCAGCTGAGCATCACCAAAGCCAAGTGCCTCAAGTTCTTGTGCGTCAAAGTTGGTTGTGACTTCTATATCACCGATATGTTCACTAACCAGAGCTTCCGCAGAGCGTTTGACGCGGCTGCTTTGTGCAGCGTTGCCAATTGGTGTGGCTTGACCGATTTCGATCGTGCCAGCAAATTGAGATTCCGCGTAGAAATCGCCGGAAACATGAGAGTAAAACGGACGTAGGCTTGCTCCTGTCGCGTACTGCATGTTACCTAAACCATTTTCATTGATGGCCCAGCTCCAATCCCACCATTTGACTTCACCTGGGATATAACGGTGATCCCATTGATAACGAATATCGGCCGAGTTCTCGCTACCGCGTCCCATTGTAAAGGTGTGAGCTTTGTATGGGCGGTTATCTGGGTGAGAATGCCAAGCGTTGCCACCCCAGCGTAGGAAGCCATTAAATTCGACGTCGTAGCTGATGTCCGCGCCAAAGCGGTATGGATAAGAGATGCTGGAACGGTAAAGCTCGACACGAATCGGGATTTCAGAGTGCGCGGGCACCGTAGGCCTTGCCTGAAGCGTCACCTGCTCGCTGGTGGACCCACCATTCGTGTTGGCGAAACTCTGATTGGCTTCGAGCGTAATCGTCAGCTTAGTATCGCCGACCAAAGGCCACTTAAAGGTGTTTTCTGTCGATACCTTCTGAGCAAAGCCATAGCTGTTGGTTTTAGACCAATTGGTGGATTCATCCACTTTCAGGTCCACTACCACTTGCTGTGGGATGTCACTGTTGTTGCGAGCAACCGCCGTTACGGTTTTCACCAGCTGGCGATCCGATTCGGTAACAGTACCGTGCCAGAAATCACTATCGTTAAGGGTATAGGCAAAGTTATCGACAGTGATTTTGGTTTTCTCATCGCAGCGATAGCCATCGCATGAACCGTCATTATTGCCTTGAATCACCCAACCGCTGCCTTCACGTCTGACATCCATATCCTCGCCGACATATTGGCTATGGTTGCCACCAACCCAAGCATAACCGAGGTAATGGGCGAGGTAGCTCAACGGGCGGACGAAATTAGAGTGGTTGGTTACCAGTTCATACTGAATATCCAGCTCGTCACCTTCTGGAATGGACTTTGAGGAGTAGTTTGGAATTTCAGACAAAGCATCGTCAGGGTAACACCAAGTACTGCCATTGGGATTATCCTGCTTAATTTGACCATGGTAGCCAGGTCCCATGATCACCCAATTGTCTTTTAAGCCAGCGATTTGCCACTGACCCATGCGAGAAACAATATAGTCCTTCTGTTCGGATGCTTCGAAGCGGTCAATCGGGCGGTAGCCAGAACGGCAGACATCTTCACCCAGTTGATCAAGCACTAACTGGTCAGGATAAATCTTAGCTTGCGCGCCCGCAGATAGAACGGAAAGAACAGCTGCTGATAACACATGTTTTTTCACCGTAGACATAGACGTTTCCTTTCGTGATTTTTCTTAGTTTTATGATGTTGTGTTGTCATTGTTGGCTGCTTGTCAAAAGCAACAGGTTTACCTTTCCATAGTCATATAATTTACAGTACTGAAAAGAGTTGAATTTTATTTCCTTTAAAATTCAGTGTGTTGTATTGTTTTGATTGTTTGTTTCATGCAACGCAAACATGGACTGTTTACAGCTTGTGATCTTGCTTCGATGAGATTTAGAAAAATTGTGGTGCGTTTAGATAGCGGAAAAGCAGAGGTACTTGCACAGGCGAAGCCCGTGCGAAGAGAAAGAACAAATGTGAGGTAAGAATCTAGTGATAGGCTTAGCGTTTGGCGAGCAGTTGAGCTCGGCCGGTCTGTCTATCGCGGACTATCACAAAGCAGTTGGCTGAATAGAGGATATCGATATCCAGCGTGTAAGGATCATCATTGAGCAGTAGATATGGCGAAATGGTGGCGTCATTCATCACAGGCCTTAACTTCTGTACTGAGAGTAAGTTAATGATTCCAGAGAGCGAAAAGCCGAACTGGCTGAACGATTCCGCCTGGCCCTGAAAACGAATCACTATCGGTTGCTCCATTTTGTCATCCTGAAGTGAAGCAAGGTGAACGACTTCGTTGTTTTCAATCCGAGTCAGTCCATCAGAGCGAAAAATTTGGTTGTCGGGTTGGATATGGATTTCGCTGTGCTGGTAACGGTTATCCTCAATACGGTTCGACCAAGGTAGGTTAAGGACAATAGAAAAGATGATCGTAGCGATTATTAGAGTGAGGTATGGGATCATTGTTGTCCCTCCTGAATAAAACGTTCTACCTGAGCCGAGACTTGTTTTAACTGGCCCGGTGCATAAAAGACATTGATCGATTGGCGACGTTGTCTATCGAGCCACGACAGCTCAGAAAAGCGTTCGTTTTTTTCTATGTATACCACGCAATCGCACTGATTCTGTGAGAGCAACTGGCGTAGCGGTAAACTCAGGCGAGTTTCCGATTCCGTGAAGACTTGAAGTTGCCCAACCGTGTGTCTTGCCAGATGTTGATCGCTCGGAATGTCTTCCCAGCGCCAACCATGCACCTTACTTAATGCCAGGATGCTGGAAGCAAATAACAGCGCAATCGCGGCGACATAACACACAGGAGATTTGCACTCTTTCAAAGACAAGTTGGATGTAACACTCTGGTTCGATATTACAGTCGACGTAGGGAGGTTGGGCGCTGGGCTGGATTTGTCTACTTGTGGTGGCGGGTCAGTGGGCGCATATTCAATACAATGGCTGACCAATCGGTAGCCGACTTTAGGCACAGTCACAATCGGGGACTCCTTGGTTCCTAGTTTTAGTAGGGCCTGCCTAAGCGTACTGATGCTTTTCGCGAGTGACGTTTCGCCAATATATTCACTTCCCCAAGCGTGTTGAATGATGTCAGACTTTTTGACAACTTCAGGGGAGTGCTTGAGCAGCAGGTCAAGAACCTGTGCTTCACGGTAACCAATCTTAATGACGCGTTGTGTGTTAGAAAGCTTATTCTGAACAGAGTGAAATATAATCATACAGCCAGCTTTTTATAGTTATTGTTGTCATCTCAAATCTTATTGAGAGGATCAATATACTATTATGACAATGCAACCGCATGAATATTTTTTAATCAATTATTGGCTCTGTCTCATTGAATCGACAGTCGATGTTGATGTAATGAGAACAAGCGATTGAAAGTGGGAATCCTTTGGGTGGGCAGGAAGGAAAAGATGCGCCCCTGAATAGAGGCGCAGCCGTGTTACAGTTGATCAGCCGCAACGGTTTTAATTGTTGGCCAATTGCCGTTGGCATCCTGAATAAAGCCTTGAGTGTCTTCCAACCAACGCTTTTGCACGGTCTTATCTAAATTTAGGTACAACTTGCCGTCTTCTATCTTCCAAGCTTGTGGATCAGTCTCAAACTTTTTACCCATGGCAACCCCAAACGCACAGTAGCCACCGTATTGAGGTGCATATGCCTGAGGGTCTGCACGAAACTGATCGCGGTTTTCGCTGCTGGCAAAGTGATAAATGGCATTCTTATACGTTGCCGTAAACTGTGAGTTGCCTTGGACAGCGCCTTGGTCAGTAAAGTAAGCGACAGGGTCATATCCCTTGATCGCTAAGTCGTTTTGGTCGACGCTCATATCAATATCGGCTGCCATTAATGAAAAGCTGGCACCGAGCATTGCAGCCAGAAGAGTGAGTTTTTGACCAGTGGATTTGATGCGTGACATAGCAAGCTCCTTGTCTGTTTTGATTACCTTGCCTGAAAGAATTTAGTCGACTTGTCCGGTCTATAGAGGGACTAAAAGCCAAAAAACTATGCGAAAAGTCCGGAGATGAAATGGATTTACTCTCACAACTCATGGAACACTGCTCAATACGTACTGGTGTGTTTTATTCCGGCCACCTGTGTGGTGTGTCTTCATTCAATGCAAATCTGCAAAACAGTGGCCATTTACACGTTTTGCAGTCTGGCGAGCTGACGCTTAATAAAGCACACAGCGAATCACGCCATATTGTTGAGCCATCTATTATCTACCTGCCACATGGGACCACTCATGCGATTGAAGGCGTTGAGTCCGGAGCGGAGCTGGTGTGCGCAAATGTGGAATATCGTGTTGGGCATATGAACCCTTTGTTGTCTGCACTTCCAGAGGTGGTGGTGATCCCATTTAGCGCTGCGCCAAGTCTGACACCTGTCATTGATGCCTTATTTTGTGAGTCTGGCGGCGATTTAGCGGGGCAACAGTTTCTGATGGACAAATTGAGTGATGCACTGATGGCGCTGATTTTCCGCTATTTGGTGGAAGAGAAGAAAATAGAGCAGGGGCTATTTGCGGCGCTGGCCCACCCTCGGCTTGCTGCTGTGGCCTCTGCTGTGCACCAGTTACCTACAAGGCATTTCAGTTTGGCCGAGCTTGCCTCGGTGGCGGCTATGTCACGCACTCAGTTCATCGATACGTTTAAAGCGGTGGTTGGAGAAACGCCCGGAGATTATGTACAGAAATGGCGCATCTCAGTCGCACAATCATTATTGTTGCAGCGTAAACCGTTGAACTGGGTCGCGGATGAAGTGGGTTACAGTAGTTACTCGGGGTTTTCGCGCGCCTTTCATAATATTTCCGGAATGTCGCCACGCCAGTGGCTGCGGGACAAACAGTGTTGATCGCAAGTGCTTAGCACAACCGTTATCGATCTTTTGCTCAATTTCTGTCCTATATTAAATGGACAGAACTTGCTGAAGGAGTGGTATATGAGCTATCAAGCGCTGATCTCAAGAATCAATGAATTACCCAGAATCGAAAGCGTACTTCAGGAATTGCTGGAGATGGTTAACAGGGAGCAAATCGATTTTGGTGAGCTGGCAAAGAAAATGGCCATGGATCAGGTGTTGTTAGCTCGTGTGTTAAGGATGGCAAACTCAGCGCAATTCGGTGGTGTTAAAGGGGTTTCCAACATTAATGATGCGATTGTGCGAATTGGTGTTGGCGCGATTCGCAATTTAATTTCTTCTTCTATTCTCGCCTCAACATTTCCTAAACTGGAAACCCTCAATATCAAAGATTACTGGGCAAGTACCTTTGAAGTGGCAACCATTGCCAGTACAGTTGCTAAAGACGTCAAAGTTGATCCTAATGAAGCTTTTATTGCCGGTATTCTACACAATATTGGTGAGCTGATGATTCACTCTTTAGAACCTGAGCAGGCACTGGAAATCAGCCGTCGGGTGGAAAATGGCGAAAACCCTGTAGACGTACAGCGTGAAGTGTTAGGTACGGACGCACAGCAGTTGGGAGCAGCCTTAGCGGAAAGCTGGAAGTTTCCCTCTGAACTGGTTGATGCTATTGCTAATGTTAATCATCCAGGCAAAGCGGTGGAATCGAAAAGGCTGGCTTGCTTGATGTTTCTAGCTCGTGATATTGATCATCAGTGGGACTCAATGCTCAGTGTTGATGAAAAACAAGGGTATTTGAGCAGGCATAAGGCCGCAGCAGCATTGCGAGTTTCCCCTGACCTCACTGAGAAAATTGATGAGGTGCGAGGCCAGGGAAGTGAGATGGCTTACCAATTGTTCTAAAAATGTTAACTCACGGATTGTGTGAGATCTTTTTTGCCAAATTTGATCTGCTGGATCACAAGTCCGGTAATGATCAACACTAAGCCGATCAAGGTTGTGGGATGTATTTCTTCACCAATGATGGTCGCCAGCAGCGCCAGAGAAATAAAGGGTGAGGCGAATATCAGATTGCTGATACGCGCAGTGTTTTGCGTTAATTTGAGTGCGCTGAGCCACAGGACAAAGGTTACGCCCATTTCAAATAGGCCAACATAGCTGACCGCTAGCCAACCTTGCAGAGAAATACCGTTCCAGCTGGCACCTTCGTAGAGGCTCAGGCCAATTGCGAATGGTATTGCAACCAAAAAACCGAGTAACACGCCGACGATAGGGTCGGCTTTGTTTTTAGTATTGAGTATCCAGTAGCTGGCCCAAAGCAGAGTTGATAGCAAAGCCAGTCCCACCCCTAACGGGCTCTCGAAACTCAGGCCCAGTACATCACCTTTAGTAGCAATGACAATCACGCCAAAGTAACTCAGCGTGCAGGCTATCCAGTCCTGCTTGCGGATTTTTTGGCCGAGGAAGACGGCAGCCATCAGAGTCAAAGTAATCGCCCAGCTATAGTTGATCGCTTGCGCTTGTGAGGCGGGAAGTAAGTCATAGGCTTTGAATAAGATTACGTAGTACGCCAGTGGATTGATCAATCCAAGCAATAAGTAATACCAAGGATTCGCGAAGAAGGTACTAGCCAGCGAAGACAGTTTGCCCTGAATGGCACATACGGCGGTCAAGGCAAGAGCTGAGATCATGCTGGCAACCGTCAGCATTTGAATCGGGGTAAGCTCTGCAAGAGTTAATTTAAAGGCGGTGGCTACGGTAGACCACAATAGGACGGCAGACAGACCAAAACCTAAAGCACGACGCTCGTTCATGATGTTCCTTTATTAATAAAACCAATAAGTTAAATTCGTTGGCGATTGGCGGTAGGGCAGATTAGAGAGCGCTTAGTCTAGCTGTTCGATATCTAGCCGACAAACTGGACATTTATCCAGTGGTAAAATACCATTGAAACAGTACCTGAAATAAGAGTTAACCCTTTATTATGCAATGGATTCTGGACAACCAAGCCCTACTAATTAGCGCTATTAGCAGTGCGGCGATCAGCGGAGTCGGAGTAGGCTGGTGGATCAGGCAGAAAACACGCTTTGATCAACAGCTTTTAAAACAACAACTTGAATCCAATCAGCAACTGGCAACAACGCAAATCAGCCAGTTACAGAAAGAGCTAGAGCAAGCACAACAGGAACTGGATGAGCTAGATAGCGAGCGAGATAAAGCCGCGTATGAGCTCAAACAGTCCCACGGTAAATTGATGGCGGTTCTAGAAAAATTGCGTTACTTCGAGGCGGTTAAGCAAGAAAGACAACAGTACGCTGAGGAGCTGACTCAAAGCCGCGATCAGAAAGCTCAGCTTGAAGCCCAGCTCAGAGAGCAAGAAGCTCGCCATCAAGAAGAGAACAAAGCCAACCACGATAAATTGCAATTGCTGGAACAGGCCGAGTCTCGTCTAAAGCAGCAGTTTGAACATCTGGCCAATCAGCTATTTGAGGCCAAGACCGCCAAAGTCGACCAACAAAACCGCCAAAGTCTGGAAGGGTTGCTATCGCCACTGAAAGAACAGCTGGAAGGGTTTAAGAAACAGGTCAATGACAGTTTTACGGTTGAAGCGAAAGAGCGACACACTTTAGTGCATGAACTGAAGAACCTGCAACGCCTTAATGAACAGATGACGCGTGAAGCGGTCAACCTGACTCAGGCGCTCAAAGGCGATAACAAGCAACAAGGTCACTGGGGAGAGGTCGTCCTTGCGCGTGTGTTGGCGGAGTCCGGATTGCGTGAAGGGCACGAGTACCAGACTCAGGTGAGCCTACAGAATGAAGCGGGTAAGCGCTATCAGCCGGATGTGATTGTACACTTGCCGCAAGATAAGCAGGTGGTGGTCGACTCTAAAATGACCCTGGTCGCCTATGAGCGTTATTTCAACGCCGAATCAGAGTTAGATCAAGAGCAAGCACTAAGTGACCACTTACTATCGGTTAGGAATCATATTAAAGGGCTCTCACAAAAGGATTATCATCAGCTTAAAGGGATTCAGAGCCTCGACTATGTGCTGATGTTTATCCCAGTTGAGCCTGCGTTTCAGGTTGCGATTCAGGCCGATCCAGATCTGGTTAAAGATGCGATGGAACAAAACATTATTCTGGTCAGCCCGACGACCTTGCTGGTGGCATTGCGTACGATCGATAACTTGTGGCGCAACGAACGACAGAATCAAAATGCGCAAATCATTGCCGAGCGAGCCAGTAAGCTGTACGACAAGTTGCGTTTGTTTGTCGATGACATGGAAAGCCTAGGCGGTGCGCTGGATAAAGCGAACCAGAGTTATCAAGGCGCGATGAACAAGCTCGCCACTGGCCGAGGCAATGTGATTCGTCAGGCGCAAAGCTTTAAGCAGCTTGGTGTTGAGGTGAAAAAGCCAATCTCGTCGAGCCTGACAGAACTGGCTCAATATGATGGGCTCACAGAAAATAACTCGATGAGTGAAAATGATTCTATCGCTGAAAGACATCCGGCTGAGGATAAAGTAAACTAATCGCCCGCAGCGCTCAGGTCGTATTTATTCATAGCGTTGCTTGAAGAGGAATCATCATGACGGATACAAGCGTGCAGTCGAATACAGCTTTAGAATCAAATGAAACCACGCATTTTGGTTTCACCACAGTCGCCAAAGAAGAGAAAGTCGCCAAGGTAGCAGAGGTATTCCACTCTGTAGCGGCCAAATACGACATCATGAACGACTTAATGTCGGGTGGTGTGCATCGTCTTTGGAAACGATTCACGATCGATTGCAGTGGTGTGCGTCCAGGTCAGCGTGTGCTGGACCTCGGTGGGGGTACGGGCGATCTGACGGCGAAGTTCTCTCGCATTGTCGGTGAAAAAGGCCATGTGGTTCTGGCTGACATCAACAACTCAATGCTGAATGTTGGCCGCGACAAACTGCGTGACAACGGCATTGTAGGCAACGTGCATTATGTTCAGGCAAACGCTGAAGAGCTGCCGTTCCCAGATGATTACTTTGATGCTATTACCATCAGCTTCTGTCTACGTAACGTGACAGACAAAGACAAAGCTCTGCGCTCGATGTTCCGTGTTTTGAAGCCTGGCGGTCGTCTTCTTGTGCTCGAATTCTCTAAGCCTGTCCTTGAGCCTCTGTCAAAAATCTACGATGCGTACTCATTCCACCTATTGCCGAAAATGGGTGAGCTGGTAGCAAATGATTCTGAGAGCTACCGTTATCTGGCAGAGTCTATTCGTATGCACCCGGATCAAGAAACCTTGAAAGGGATGATGGAAAATGCTGGATTTGAGAAAGCCAGCTACTACAACCTGACCGGCGGCATCGTTGCGCTGCATCGTGGCTACAAATTCTGAGGTTAAAGGATCGCTATGCCATTTGAACCTCTTGTTACTGCTGCGATTGAATCAACACTCAATACACTTATTAACGACGACCCAGAGCTGGGGCGTCGTCTTGCTCGTCTTAAAGGCCAGGTGATTCAAGTTCACCTCAAAGAGCTCAATAAGACACTGACTTTTGTCTTCAGCCAGCAAATTGATGTTCTGGCGAATTACGAAGGTCAACCAGACTGCTACCTATCATTAAACCTATCGGTGCTGCCAGAGCTGCGCGAGCAATCCAATATCACCAAGCTGATCAAGCAAGACAAAGTGATACTGGAAGGCGATATTCAACTGGCGCAGAAATTCTCTCAGCTAATGACGGATTGCAAACCGGACATTGAAGAGTGGTTGTCGCGCGTCACGGGGGATGTGGTGGCGCATAGCTTAGTTCAAGGCGTGTCCAATTTAGGACAGTTTGTTAAAACAAAAGCGGACAAACATCAAAACCACCTTGCTCAGGTTATTACCGAAGAGTGGAAACTGGCGCCAGCGCCACTAGAAATTGCCCATTTCTGCGATCAGGTTGACGACGTCAGAAGTCAGGCTGCTCGCGTTGAAGCTAAGTTGAATCAGCTGCTGGAGCGCGCATGACTCCGGCTGAACTGAAACGACTCTATCGCATAATCAAAGTTCAGCTCGAATACGGGCTCGATGAACTACTGCCTAATCACCAGTTAACCAAAGCCCCTCTGCTTGCTCGTAAAGCGCTATTTTGGATTAAAAACCAACACGCTGACAAAGAGTTAGGTGAAAGGTTGCGCCTTGCTCTGCAGGAGCTTGGTCCTGTATGGATCAAGTTTGGCCAGATGATGTCGACCCGACGTGATCTCTTCCCTGCGCACATTGCCGATCCGTTGGCGCTGCTTCAAGACCAAGTTTCTCCCTTTGATGGTCAGCTAGCCAAAGAGCAGATTGAGCTGGCGTTAGGTGGCCCTTTGGAAAATTGGTTTACCGACTTTGATATCAAACCACTGGCCTCCGCATCGATCGCTCAAGTCCATACCGCCAAGCTCAAATCGACTAACCAAGAAGTGGTATTAAAGGTTATCCGGCCAGATATTCGTCCGGTCATTGATGCAGATCTAAAACTGATGTACCGAATGGCGCGTATAGTCGCCAAAGCACTTCCTGAAGCACGTCGTTTGAAACCGGTTGAAGTGGTGCGTGAGTATGAAAAAACGCTCCTCGATGAGTTGGACTTACGACGAGAAGCGGCAAATGCGATTCAGCTGAGAAGAAACTTTGAAGGCAGCGATGAATTGTATGTTCCTGAAGTAATTACGGACTTTAGTAATGAAACTGTAATGGTTTCTGAGCGAATATACGGCATCCAAGTTTCTGACATAGAAGGCTTGAAGGCCAATGGCACCAATATGAAGCTATTGGCCGAGCGCGGTGTGAGTGTCTTTTTCACTCAGGTGTTCCGCGACAGCTTTTTCCATGCCGATATGCATCCGGGCAACGTTTTTGTTAACCCTGAGCATCCGGACAATCCACAGTGGATTGGTTTGGACTGTGGCATCGTTGGAACGTTGAATAGTGAAGACAAACGCTATCTGGCGGAAAACTTCCTCGCCTTCTTTAACCGTGATTACCGCCGTGTGGCTGAGTTACACGTTGAATCAGGTTGGGTTCCACGTGAAACGAACGTTGATGAGTTTGAATTCGCCATTCGCGTTGTGTGTGAACCGATTTTTGCTAAGCCGCTGTGTGAAATCTCGTTCGGACATGTGTTACTGAACCTATTTAACACCGCACGCCGCTTCAATATGGAAGTACAGCCACAGCTGGTGCTGCTGCAGAAAACCCTATTGTATGTGGAAGGCTTGGGGCGTCAGCTCTACCCACAGCTTGATTTATGGGAAACTGCGAAGCCATTCCTTGAAGAGTGGATGATGAATCAAGTAGGGCCGCAGGCAGTGATTAATGCGGTCAAGGATCGCGCGCCGTTTTGGGCCGAGAAGCTGCCTGAATTGCCAGAGCTACTGTATGACAGTTTACGTCAGGGCAAGATGATGAATCAGCGTATGGATCAGCTCTATCAAGGCTACCGCACTACGAAACGTCAGCAGGCAACGGGGAAATTTTTATTTGGTATTGGGGCCACATTAGTCGTATGCTCGGCAATATTGGTCAACAGTGCGTATGAGCAGCTATCCATGGCAAGCGCTATCGGTGGTGTCACATTTTGGCTGCTCAGTTGGCGAGCTTATCGTCAATAGACGTTAAGCTATTGAAATGATTTGTTTAGTAAAACCCGAGGTATAGAAAATGGGTGGTATTAGTATTTGGCAACTTCTGATTATTGCTGTCATTGTTATTCTTCTATTCGGTACTAAGAAACTACGTGGTATCGGTGGTGATCTAGGTGGCGCAGTGAAGGGCTTCAAGAAAGCCATGAACGACGAAGACCCGGCGAAAAAAGACGCGGACTTTGAGCCAAAAAACATTGAGCAGCAGAAGACAGATGCTTCTGCTGAAACAAAGAAAGATAAAGAGCAGGCGTAACACGTGTTTGATATCGGTTTCTGGGAACTGGTATTAATATCTGTCGTCGGGCTGGTGGTTCTTGGTCCTGAGCGTTTACCTCATGCGATTCGCAGCGTGTCACGATTTGTCGGGGCGGCGAAAAACATGGCAAACAGTGTGAAAGATGAGCTTTCACATGAGCTAAAGGTTCAGGAATTGCAAGAAAACTTGCGTAAAGCAGAGAAAATGGGGATGGAAGATCTGTCGCCAGAGCTGAAGTCTTCTGTTGAAGAACTCAAGCAAGCCGCGCAAGATGTACAGCGCCCATATGCGAGTAAAAGCGATTCAGCGCCTAGTAGAGTTGAAACTGAGATGGACAAACCGTCCGTTGCAGAAGCTAATCACTCCGCAGATGCGGTCGAGTCACTGGATGCCCAGCCGGTACCTCAGGCAGATAAAAAAGCCGAATAGTCTCGCATTAGGGGAGCTGCTGTGAGCAGCTCCTTTTCGATCTTTTAGAGTAGAGGTTTTCATGTCTTCTGTTGAGCAGACACAACCTTTGATCAGCCATCTGCTAGAACTGCGTAATCGTCTGCTACGAGCGATTATTGCCGTTCTGGTGGTGTTTGTTGGCTTGATCTATTTCGCGAATGACATCTATGAGTTTGTCTCGTCGCCTCTCGTTGAGCGCCTGCCTGAAGGGGCGACAATGATTGCGACTGATGTTGCATCGCCATTTTTCACCCCGCTAAAGCTGACTTTAATCGCGTCAATTTTTGTGGCTGTGCCGTATATTCTTTATCAGGTTTGGGCGTTCGTTGCTCCTGGCCTGTACAAGCATGAACGACGCCTGATTATGCCATTGATGTTTTCCAGTTCGCTGCTGTTCTATTGTGGCGTGGCTTTCGCGTATTTCGTGGTTTTCCCACTGGTATTTGGCTTCTTTACGGCGATATCACTGGGTGGCGTAGAGTTCGCCACGGATATTTCCAGCTACCTCGACTTTGTGCTGGCGTTGTTCTTAGCCTTTGGTATTGCGTTTGAAGTGCCGGTGGCAATCATATTGCTGTGCTGGACGGGGGCGACGGATCCGAAAAGCTTAAGTGAAAAGCGCCCATACATTATCGTTGGTGCGTTTATCGTCGGCATGATGCTGACGCCGCCGGATATGATTTCGCAGACCTTGCTGGCGATCCCAATGTGCTTATTATTTGAGGTCGGCTTGTTCTTTGCGCGCTTCTATGTGCGCAAGAGTGACGATGAAGAAGAACAAGAAGAGGCCTGATATTAGGTCCTGACATAAGAGAAAGGCTTGCCAAGTGGCAAGCCTTTTTTGTATTACAGTTGGAATAGCTTAGTTGCGTTGGATGTGGTGATGGCATCGACTTGGTCGACACTTATGTCACGTAAATCAGCGACTCGTTGAGCAACCAAGGATGTGTATGCAGGTTCATTGCGTTTGCCACGGTGTGGTACTGGAGCTAGGTAAGGGCAGTCCGTTTCAAGAATGACATAGTCCATATCCAGCGACGGAATGACTTTGTCCATCCCGCCATTTTTAAATGTCGACACGCCCCCCAGACCGAGGTGAAAACCTAATCCATTGATCGCTTTTGCTTCTTCAACACTGCCGCCAAAACAATGGAATACGCCAGACAACGAGCCATCTTGTTCCTGTTCAAGCAGCTGCAGCGTTTCTTCAATGGAGTCACGGGTGTGGATGACGACAGGTAGCTTCATCTCTTTAGCCCAGTTGAGCTGGGTGACAAACGCCATTTCCTGCTCGGCTTTATAGGTTTTATCCCAGTAGAGATCGATGCCGATTTCGCCCACAGCAATGAAGTTGTGTTTCTCAAACCAATGGCGAATCACCTGCAGTGTCTGTTCAACATTGCCATCGACATAACATGGATGAAGCCCCATCATAGAACGACACACCTGCGGATAGGCCGCCTCGGTTTCTAGCATCGGCTCAATCGAGTCCAGATCGATGTTTGGCAGCAGGATTTTGTCTATCCCCTGAGCCAAGGCTCTCTCTACCACCTGGTCGCGGTCATTATCAAATTCACTGGCATAAATATGGGCGTGAGTATCGATCATGGTTTGTCTCTGTAAAGCTGGATTGGCCAGAGTATACGGCAGTGTGAGCATTTGGTCATTTTTTGCATTTTTATCGCTTGCTGCTAGCGTCATCACTCAAGAGTGATATTATGCAAATCAAGCACTTTCACCACACAAGGAGAACAGAGTGTCAGTTTCCATTCAAGGTCAGTTCCCTGGCCGTCGCATGCGTCGTATACGTAAACATGACTTTAGTCGTCGCCTAATGGCTGAGAACCAACTAACGGCAAGTGATCTGATTTACCCAATGTTTATTTTGATGGGAAAAGACCGCCGCGAAACCGTTGACTCTATGCCTGGGATTGAGCGCCTGTCTATCGACCTGATGTTGGAAGAAGCACAATACTTAGCCAGACTCGGTGTGCCGGCGATTGCATTGTTCCCTGTGGTGAATCAGGATGCAAAAAGCTTGTGTGCGGCTGAAGCATACAACCCAGAAGGTTTGGTTCAGCGTGCGGTCCGTTCTTTGAAAGAGCATGTGCCAGAAATTGGCGTAATTACTGATGTGGCACTTGACCCATTCACAACGCATGGCCAAGACGGCATCATCGATGAAGAAGGTTACGTCCTGAATGACGCGACGACAGAAGTTCTGGTCAAACAGGCTTTGTCTCACGCAGAAGCAGGCGCTGATGTCGTTGCGCCATCAGATATGATGGACGGTCGCATTGGCGCGATTCGTCAAGCGCTGGAAGAAGCAGGCCACATCAATACTCAGATCATGGCTTACTCTGCGAAATACGCGTCTTATTACTATGGGCCTTTCCGTGATGCAGTTGGCTCAGCGGGTAACCTTAAAGGTGGTAACAAGAAAAACTACCAGATGGATCCGGCCAACAGTGATGAAGCGGTGCATGAGGTCGCGATGGATGTCAACGAAGGCGCGGACATGGTGATGGTCAAGCCGGGTATGCCGTATCTTGACGTGGTGCGCCGTGTTAAATCGGAACTGCAAGTCCCGACGTTCGCTTATCAAGTCTCGGGTGAATACGCGATGCACAAGGCGGCATTCCAAAACGGTTGGCTTAAAGAGCGTGAGACTGTGATGGAATCACTGCTTTGCTTTAAGCGCGCAGGCGCAGACGGTATCCTGACTTACTTTGCTAAAGATGTCGCTGAGTGGTTAGCAGAAGAAAATGCTCAACCTGCTCAGTTTCTAAAAGACGCTGAATAACTCAGTTTACAAATATTAAAAGGCTGGCTTTTGCCAGCCTTTGTTGTTTAAGGAGAACCGATGAGTGTTGAGTATCGACTTGGAACACTAGAAGAGTGTGTTGAAATCGTCGCGACTATCAAAGAGTTCATACATAAAGAAAGCGTAGAAAGCTTGTCCGAACGATTAGACGGTAAGCGACACCTCATTCAGGTGGCTGAAGAAAATGGCCAGCTACTTGGGTTTAAAATTGGATATGAAATCGACGAAAACACATTTTATAGCTGGTTCGGTGGGGTATCACCACTAGCTAGAAATAAAGGGGTGGCACAGAAGTTACTCGATTATCAGGAGATCTGGGTCAAAAAACACGCTTATTCTCAACTTAAGGTGAAATCCCGTAATCAATTTCCTTCCATGTTAAGACTCTTGCTGAGGAATGGTTATCTAATTGAAAAGTTTGAAGTAAAAGATCCCCTAGTCGAATCTAGAATTCATTTCGTGAAGCAGTTGTAGCACTGTCATAAAAATTAAATGAGATTTTTTCTCATTTAGGGGTTGACGGGATAAATGAGAATAATTATTATTTATCTCGTCTTAGGGAATAAGAGAAGTTCACAAGGACGTCGAGTTACCAGATTCAACTTGGAGACGGTGATGACACTGAACTTAATTGAACTTGCACTAGTTCTTTTTGACACGACATTGCTCACATTGCTTCCAGTGTAATTTATAGCTTTATGGCAAAGCTAACGATTCAATTGAATACGCTTTGACCCCTTTTTGCTAGGCGACATCGATACGATGTCGCTTTTTTTATGCCTGAAATCTGTGGTTGGATAAAAGGACACCAGTAGTCTTTTCCACAGTTGAGGATCGTTTCAAGATCGATCTATTTACGATCGATCTAATTCATTTGTTATATTTTTCAGTATCTTAAATTGTTTAATTACAGTTTTGTGACGATGCAAAGCGTTAGTGGATAAATAATATAAACAGAGTTATCCACAGTTGATGCTGTGGTGTGAAAGATTATTCGCCAAATGTGTGAGTAGTGCATGCAGAGTTAAAATGGATCCACTGTCAGAGTCATGGCATTCTAGGCAGATCTTTTTTCTTTGGATGCTTAAAGACTATGGCTCGTATTCCTGACAACCCGTTGATTTTGATTGACGGCTCTTCTTATCTTTACCGCGCATTTCATGCTTATCCGGGCACTATGAGCAACGGTGATATCCCGACGAACGCTGTTTATGGTGTGGTAAACATGCTACGCAGTATGATGCGTCAGTTTGCCTCTGAGCGTATCGCAGTGGTCTTTGATGCTAAGGGAAAAACCTTCCGTGATGAGATGTATCCGGAATACAAAGCCAACCGTCCTCCGATGCCTGATGATCTCCGTTGTCAGATTGAACCTCTGCACAATGTGATTCGCGCAATGGGCTTGCCTCTGATCTGTGTTCCGGGTGTGGAGGCGGATGATGTGATTGGTACGCTCGCGTATCAGGCTTCACAAGCGGGGATGCCAGTATTGATCAGTACCGGCGATAAAGATATGGCGCAGTTGGTGGATGACAACGTGACTCTGATCAACACCATGACCAATGTGGTGATGGATCGAGAAGGCGTGATTGAAAAATTTGGTATCCCACCAGAGCTGATTATCGATTATCTCGCTTTGATGGGCGACAAAGTCGATAACATCCCAGGTGTACCGGGTGTTGGTGATAAGACCGCAACTGCATTACTGCAGGGTATCGGCAGTTTGGAGAAGTTGTACGACAATCTTGATGACATCGCACCGCTTGGGTTCCGTGGCTCGAAGACCATGGCGAAAAAGCTGGCCGATAACAAAGAAGAAGCGTTTCTTTCTTACGAGCTTGCCACGATTAAGTTGGATGTTGAGCTGGAAGAAACGCCAGACTCACTGCTCAAGGCCGAACCGAATACCGATGAGCTGATCAAACTGTATGGCCAGTTGGTGTTCAAATCTTGGCTCAATGAATTACTGGAAGGTGGTACGGGTGTTGTCGTGGCAGATGAAAAGTCCGGCGCAGCGTCGGGGGCTGGAGCCTCTGCCACAACCAGCGAGATCGATACCTCTGCAGTGACGATTGATCGCAGCCAGTACGAAACCATTCTTGACCAACAGGCATTCAATACTTGGTTAGATAAACTCAAAGCGGCGGATGTCTTCGCGTTTGATACCGAAACCGACAGCCTCGATTACATGGTGGCGAATCTGGTTGGTGTGTCGTTTGCGACAGAAGAAGGCGTCGCTGCATACGTGCCTGTGGCGCATGATTATCTTGATGCGCCAGAGCAGCTTGATCGCGATTGGGTACTAGAGCAATTGAAGCCGATTCTTGAAGATGATGCTCAGGCGAAAGTGGGGCAGAATCTAAAATACGATGCGTCGGTATTGGCTCGCTACGGCATTGAGATGAAAGGCATTAAGCATGACACCATGCTCGCGTCATACGTTTACAACAGCGTGGGTGGCAAGCATGATATGGACAGCCTGGCACTGCGATTCCTTCAGCACAGCTGCATTTCTTTTGAGCAGATTGCGGGTAAAGGCAAGAAGCAGCTGACGTTCAATCAGATTGAACTGGAACAAGCTTCACCATACGCCGCAGAAGATGCTGATGTGACCCTCCGTTTACACAATCGCTTGCTCGCCAACATTGAGCAGGATGAAAAGCTGAAGACCATCTATGAAGAGGTCGAAGTGCCGCTGGTTCCCGTTTTATCGCGTATTGAACGCACAGGCGTGTTGATTGATGACATGAAGCTGGCCGCTCAGTCGCAGGAAATTGCGTTGCGCCTTGATGAGTTGGAGCAGCAAGCGTTTGAAATCGCGGAGCAAGAGTTCAACATGAATTCGCCAAAGCAGCTGCAAGCGATTCTGTTTGAGAAAATGGGTCTGCCGGTTGTGAAGAAAACGCCATCGGGAACGCCTTCAACTAATGAAGAGGTTCTGCAGGAGTTGGCGTTGGATTACCCGTTGCCAAAATTGATCCTCGAATATCGTGGCTTAGCGAAGCTCAAATCGACTTATACTGATAAGCTGCCGAAAATGATTAACCCTGAGACAGGCCGTGTCCATACGTCTTATCATCAGGCTGTAACCGCGACTGGCCGTCTATCTTCGACTGATCCTAACCTACAGAATATCCCAATCCGTAATGATGAAGGTCGACGTATTCGCCAGGCGTTTATCGCTCCACATGGTTACAAGATCATGGCGGTCGATTACTCCCAGATTGAATTGCGCATTATGGCGCACCTTTCAGGAGACAAAGCGCTGCTAGACGCCTTCCAGCAAGGAAAAGACATTCATGCAGCAACTGCGGCTGAAATCATTGGTGTAGACATCGAGCAGGTGTCAGCTGAACAACGTCGTCGTGCGAAAGCAGTCAACTTTGGCCTTATTTATGGCATGAGTGCTTTTGGTCTGGCGAAGCAGTTGGGTATTCCACGTGGCGAAGCACAGCAATACATGGATACCTACTTTGAGCGCTACCCAGGTGTGATGCAATACATGGAAGACACCCGCAGCGCTGCAGCTGAACAAGGTTATGTCGAAACCATCTTTGGCCGTCGTCTGCATTTGCCAGAAATAAAATCACGCAACGGCATGCGTCGTAAAGCGGCAGAACGTGCTGCGATCAACGCTCCAATGCAGGGGACAGCAGCGGACATCATCAAGAAAGCCATGTTATTGGTGGATGAATGGATTGAGAGCCAAGGTCAGGGTCGAGTGAAATTGCTGATGCAGGTGCACGATGAACTGGTCTTTGAAGTTCAGGAGTCAGCTTTAGCCGAAATTGAAAGTAAAGTACAAGAATTGATGGAATCCGCCGCTCAGCTGGATGTACCTTTGATTGCGGAAGCGGGTCATGGTAACAACTGGGATCAGGCGCACTAGACAAAAAATAGCCAAAATTGATTGAATAATATGAGCCAGCGCCCAATCGCTGGCTTTTTTTTGTTCCTAAAAAAGCAACCATTCAAAAGTGAGTGTTGTAGTTTAATAAAATTTTAATGAAAAAAAATTACAAAAAGAGTTTTCATTTCTGACCAATTGTTGTACATTAAACGGCGTAGGGTACAGAGGTAAGATGTTCTATCTTTCAGACCTTTTGTTTCACGTTATTGGATTAGGCTGATTCAGCCGCCCCAGTCAGTATTTGACTGGGGCGTTTTTTATTGTGCTAAAGAAAATTTCAATACATTTCATATCTTTATTGCCATTCTCATAGGTAATACAGCTTTAGCGGTTTCTCATTACCACATCACTTGTTCCTAATATTCACTATTCACAGCATTTGGTAATTCAGACCAATTTTGTAAGAAAACTTCAGTCACACTTTTATTTTTTTAAACAGAAAACCAAACCCGAACTCGCGCGCCTTTTTGGGTGTTAAGAATGAATTTTTTCATATTTTTTAGAGTTTTATCGGTATAAGGGGTTGTTGGAGAGGGAAGTGGAAGAGGAAAAATCAGACGTTGCATTGTCTGCGGCTTTGAACAATCCTATTCGCATAATAATAACTACCTCCTATTTCTCTCCCGTTGCCCCACCAGGATGGTGGGGATTTTTATTTCTAAGCCTTTTCTTTTTCAATGTTACTCTTCAGACACAAAAAAGCCCCACATGAGTGAGGCTGATTTCGATTGTGTTCTGGGCTTATTCTTGATCGTGGCTCTGCTGATCTTCGATAATCTCGTCAGTCAGCTGCGCTGCGACAGCAGGGGCAAACCACTCATCAAGTTTATTACGCAGTACGTCAACGCCAATGCCTTTCAGAGAAGAAAACGCGGCGACACTCACGTCACCCCCGAACCCAGCAGAATCCTTCTTGATCTTAAGCACCTGAGCTTTGCGCGCGCCACTTTTCAGCTTATCTGCTTTGGTCAGTAGGACCTGTACAGGGATGCCACTGTCGACCGCCCAGAAAATAAGTTGCTGATCGAGGTCCTTCATTGGGTGACGAATGTCCATCAATACGACTAAACCTTTTAGGCTTTGACGCTTTTGTAGGTATTCACCGAGTGATTTTTGCCACTTCTTTTTCATTTCCAGCGGTACTTGAGCAAAGCCATATCCCGGTAGATCGACGATGTGGCAGCCATCGGTCACTTTAAACAGGTTGATTAACTGAGTTCGACCTGGTGTTTTACTGGTTTTTGCTAAACTTCTCTGATTCGTCAGTCGGTTAAGAGAACTCGATTTGCCCGCGTTGGAGCGTCCTGCGAACGCAACTTCGATACCTTCATCTTCAGGCATGTGACGAATATCAGGTGCACTGGTGATGAAATGGGTGTTTTGATAATGAATTTTTACGCTCACTGTTAACTCCATCTCGACTTTGTGTAGTCGATTGATTACTTTTTTGTGAAATTGTGTAAAATAACCGTGCTCGGCATAAGGTCGCCTATTGTACCATGAGTGGCAACTCTGAGTGGTACTGGAAGCTTGATAATTATAATGGAATGTCATGAAGAAATTAGCGCTAATCTTGAGTCTTTTAGCCAGCTGCTCTGTATGGGCCCAAGGCAGTATTGAAGCTGGTAAAGCAAAATCCCAAACTTGTGTTGCCTGCCACGGTGCTGATGGCAACAGTCAACTCGCAATGTACCCTAAGCTAGCAGGTCAGCATGCTAAATATATTGAGAAGCAGCTGAAAGACCTCAAGCTGGGTATGACCAGTGGTGGTAAGCAGGGTCGTGTTGATCCAGTAATGGGCGGTATGGCAATGCCACTGTCTGAGCAGGATATGAAAGATCTTGCAGCTTACTATGCATCACTACCAATTTCGCACAACACTACACCTGAAAATGTAGTGGAACAAGGCAAAACCCTTTATACAGCGGGTGATGCTTCACGTGGTCTGACAGCATGTATTGCTTGTCATGGTCCTCGTGGTAACGGCACTGAGCTTTCAGGTTTCCCTAAAATTTCTGGTCAGCACGCTGACTACATTAAAGCTCAGCTAGTTAAATTCCGCGATGGTTCTCGTGCTAACGACATGAACGGCATGATGCAAGATATCGCAAAGAAACTGACAGACGAAGACATCGATACTTTGTCTAAATATGTTGGCGGCCTACACTAAGCCCTATTAAATACTGCCCGAGCAATGTTGTATTGAATGAGCCCAGATGAAAGTCTGGGCTTTTTCGTATGACACACGTCACATCACCTTTTTGCTTATGTGGTTCCATCTTTCCCGAGCTTTTGTAAGAGATCGGCTATCTTCGTTTGTGCTCATTTCTTTGTGTTTTTTGTAACTATTTGAAAAGTAATAAAAGAAGTTTGGTGGGTAAAAAAAAGCTGTTTTTTTTCTTCAGGTGGATTGTTCAAAATTGGTCAATCGTTAAAGTGTACTCATCGGCAGGGCGCTGATACGGAATTTAGACCATGATGGTCTCCAAGGATGCAGGCGATGGATGCTTGGAGGTCTTAAAGGAATTTAGGTAAGCAGGAAGCTTACTGGATAGGGATGGTCGACTCGTCTAATGGTTTAGACAGCGAAAAGGATCAGGCTAAGGACTAGCTCAGATACGGGATGTAAACGGAAAGCCAAAATTCACCAGGACGGTGAAAAACAACACCTTTTGCAGGGAAAGCGCCAAAAACAAATGGAAATTTGATGCACGATAATCCGTGCAACACAGTTTCGCCGAAAGGCATTTTTAGAAAGCGATAGAGTTATCTATCGCTTTTTTTATATCTGAAATCCACCAACCTCCATCTTTCGCCAACACGGTTCCTACATTCCATCGATAAGATTACTGGTCGGAGAGGGAATATTTCACTGAATCGATGATTATTTGCACAATAGTGCTCCACACTCTCGCTGCTTTCTGGTATGTTTCGCATCCCTGTTTGAGGATGTCATCATGCGCCACTGTCCACTTTGCCATAACCCGGAATCACTGCATTACTTTGAAGATAAACGTCGTGAGTATCTGCAATGTCCGCAATGTGAGCTGGTGTTTGTTAACCCAGAGCAAAGATTGGATGCAAAGGCTGAAAAAGCCCACTACGATCTGCATGAGAACGATCCAAATGATGCTGGCTATCGTACCTTTTTATCGCGGGTTGCAGACCCCATATTGGAACGTATTGAGCCAGGCTCAACAGGAATAGATTTTGGTTGTGGCCCCGGGCCAACACTCTCTTTGATGTTGCAGGAGCAGGGACACAACATGTCGTTGTACGACCTTTATTATCACCCTAATACTGAGGTGCTAGATTGTACGTATGACTTTATGACTGCCACTGAGGTGATCGAGCACTTGTATCATCCGGATCAGATATGGCAGCAATGGTTGAATTTAGTTAAGCCAGGTGGCTGGATTGGTCTGATGACCAAGATGGTCATTGATGTCGAAGCGTTTGCCAAATGGCACTATAAAAATGACCCAACGCATGTGGTCTTTTTTAGCCGCAATACGTTTAAGTACTTGGCAGAGCGGGATCAGCTCAAGCTTGAATTTATTGGTAATGATGTAATTTTACTGAGGAAAGCCCAGTAATGAGCCGTAGTAAGAAAGTAAGATCGGGCGGTAATGGCGACGTTATCGTCGTTCGTAATCGCACAGAATCAGACGTTGAAGGGCGTCTGCGCAAGAAAGAGAAAAAACGCAAAGGTCTAAAGACGGGCGGTCGTAACTCTGAAGCGAAGCAAAATAAACAGCAGACAGCTGGACAAAAGCGCGACCCACGTTTAGGAAGCAAGAAGAAAATTCCTCTTGTGGTTGAAGCGGTGAAGAAGCCAACCAAAGCAGAACGTCGAGTAAACGCAGAACAAGAGCTAGAGATGCTGGAAAATGATGCTCAGCTGAATGTCTTGCTTGATCGCCTTGATAATGGTGAAAGCCTAGGCGCAGGTCTACAGAAATACGTCGATGAGAAATTGGCGCGTATTGAAATTCTGATGAAGCAACTTGGCCTCTATGAAGAGGAAGAAGAGCCAGAAGTCGTTGAAGAGCCAAGCGCTCCTGCGGCGAAAAAGGTGAGTAAGAAAGCCTCATCAGAAGATGAACTGCTGTCGCAGTTTGAAGATCTGGATTTGGACCAGTTTAAAGGGTAAAGCGATTCATGAACGTAACCTTGTTAGCCATTGCTGGTGGAGTCATTGTTCTCGGCTTAGCGTCCTATGCAGGTTACCTTCTGCTCCAGTTGAAGAAGCAAAAGGAATTGCAGGAACAGCATAAGAAGCTGGCCATCGAAAAGCGTAACGCCAACATCTTTGAAAACGTCCATATATTGTGTATGGCCGGTATTCAGGGCCAGTGTGATTTATCGGAAATCAGTATTCGTGTCTACAACATCATGGACTACGTTCAGGGTGAAGACCGTGTTGATTTTGATAAGGAATTCCCGGCGACCGCCGAGCTTTTCCACATTGTAAAAGATATGCCTCGCGGTGAAGATCGCCAACAAATGGCGAAGAAAGAGCGCATGAAGCAAAATCTGGAACGCCACAAAGCCGAGTCGCGCCTTCAGGATGCGATTGTCGAAGAGCTCAAACTGCTGCAGAAAAAAGTTCAACCTTTAAACAACCAGATCAACATTCAGATGATCTAGATTGATACTTTAGTCACTCGATCACTTACACTTATGGGGAGTGATCGAGTTATCAATTCTGACTATTGTTACTCAAAAAGCGCTATGCCACCCGGCGACCAGCCTCAGCGTGTGGCAAAATAGCCCGCAAAAATATAACGGTTAATCACACCGGATACGCAATATAGCACTAACGGAAGAACACCATGTCTCAGCAAGTCGTAGCAAGCCAACAAATAGTATGGGATCAAGCCATCCTCGATAAGTACAACTATTCTGGTCCGCGTTATACGTCTTACCCTACCGCGTTGGAATTTCACGAAGCGTTTACCATTGCCGACTACGACATGGCTTGTACTGAGTATCCGGAGCGTCCGCTGTCGCTCTACATTCATATTCCGTTCTGCCATAAGCTTTGCTACTACTGTGGCTGTAATAAGGTCATCACCCGTCACGCACATAAAGCCGATGAGTATCTTGATGTTCTGGAGCAGGAAATTCTGACACGTGCCTCCTTACTGCAAGGGCGCAAGGTGACTCAGTTGCATTTTGGTGGTGGTACACCCACATTTCTGACCAAAGCCCAAATCAGCCGTTTGATGAACATTCTGCGTGCTGAATTTAGCTTTGAAGCTGAATCGGAAATCAGTATTGAAGTCGATCCGCGTGAGATTGAGCTAGATATGCTTGATCACTTGCGAGAAGAAGGTTTTAACCGTTTAAGTATTGGCGTTCAGGACTTCAATAAAGAAGTGCAGAAGCTAGTCAATCGTGAACAGGACGAAGAGTTCATTTTTGCTATGGTTGAACGTGCGAAAAAGCTTGGTTTCCGTTCGACCAATCTTGACCTGATTTACGGGCTACCGAAACAAACTCAAGCACGTTTCGCTGAAACGCTGGCTCAGGTGCTTGAGATGCAACCGGGTCGACTATCTATCTTTAACTATGCTCACATGCCGCAACTGTTTGCTGCACAGCGTAAGATTAAAGACGAAGACCTGCCACAAGCGGAAGAAAAAATGGCGATCCTTCAGGATACGATCGCGACGCTGACCAATGCTGGTTATCAGTTTATCGGTATGGACCACTTTGCTCAGCCGGATGATGAATTAGCCGTGGCTCAGCGTAATGGCATCCTGCACCGCAATTTCCAAGGCTATACCACGCAAGGTGAATGTGACTTGGTTGGCTTTGGTGTTTCCGCTATCTCTATGATTGGCGATGCGTACGCACAGAATCAGAAAGAACTGAAAAAGTACTACGCCCAGGTTAATGAGCAGCGCCATGCGCTGTGGAAAGGGGTCGCCTTGGATAGCGATGATCTCCTACGCCGTGAGGTCATCAAGCAGCTAATCTGCAACTTCAAACTTGATAAAGTATCAGTTGAGACGGAGTTTGATGTCGAGTTTAATCACTACTTCAAAGAAGATCTCGAGCTGCTGCAAACCTTTATTGATGATGAGCTAGTGGAAGTCGACAACAAAGAGATCCGAGTGACATTACGCGGTCGTCTACTGATTCGCAATATCTGTATGTGTTTTGATAAATATCTCCGAGCAAAGGCGCGTCAGCAGCAATTCTCGCGAGTGATTTAATCGCGGACATTGTTTCGACAAGTATGAATTTAAAAGCCACCGAGAACGGTGGCTTTATTGTTTTTGCTGGTAAGTGGTTAAGGCGCGATGTAAGCATCCTGTGCGACTTCCCATAAAGCTTTAACCAGCGGATTATCCAGTTGCGAACGCTTGCAGCATACTCCGAGCTTAAAGGGTTTAATCGACGCTACTTTGAGCCGTTGAATCTTCTCTTTGACAGGGCTGTTGTTAATCACCACATCTGGTGCAATCCCAACACCACAGCCGAGCGCGACCATGCTGACAATAGCCTCATGCCCTGAAACTTGCGCATAGATGTTTGGTTTGATTCTCATCGCCTTAAACCAAGTATTGGCGCGGTCTCGTGCGGTACCTGATTCGGGCACGATGAAAGGAATGGACGACCAGTCAGGTTTGTCCTTTTGGAGTGCTTCTGCAAAGTTGCTCACGCCGACAGGGGCGATTACTGAAAGAGGAATTTCACTAATGGTTTCAAATTTGAGTTTGGCGGGTAGTGCTTCTGGTTGAGCGGAGATTGCGACATCCACTTCATCATTAAGGACTTTGTTTATTGCCTGAGCCGGATCGCCGGTAGACAGCTTAAACTCGATAAACGGATGCTGAAGGCGAAACTCTGACAACAGCTCAGGCAGGTGGCTGTAGCTGGCAGTCACCGAGCAAAACAGGCGAATCTCACCTTTTAACTCTTCTTCGTGCCCTTGAAGCTGCGCATTGAAGTTCTGCCATTCTCCAAGAATCTTTAAAGCCACAGGCAAAAGTTTTTTTGCCGCTGGCGTCAGCTCAACGCTGCGGTTATCCCGTACGAACAATTCTTGACCTGTTTCTGCTTCCAACTTTTGTACCTGACGGCTGAGGGCTGAAGGGCTGATGTGCATGGCAGAAGCTGTTTTGGCGAAGCTTTTGCTATCACACAGGTGAATGAACAATTGCAGACTTTTAATGTTCATGAAATAAGTGCGTCCTTGTTGCATTTTTTGCAATAACTAATTGTGAATATATCACTTTAAGCAACCCGATGTCTGATTTAGTATCGAGGCATTCGGTAATGAAACACCGACCCAAACGGATAAATTCTCAAAGGAGAGCCCTAACATGGCTAACTATTTCAATACTTTAAACCTACGTGAGCAGCTAGATCAGCTTGGCCGTTGTCGCTTTATGGACCGCAGTGAATTCGCTACAGAAGCGGATTACCTGAAAGGTAAGAAAGTGGTTATCGTTGGTTGTGGTGCACAAGGTCTTAACCAAGGTCTGAACATGCGTGACTCAGGTCTTGATGTGGCGTACGCACTGCGTCAGGCAGCGATTGATGAGCAGCGTCAGTCGTTCAAAAATGCGAAAGAAAATGGTTTTGAAGTAGGTAGCTACGAGACGCTTATTCCTCAAGCAGACCTAGTGGTTAACCTAACGCCAGACAAGCAGCATACGAACGTGGTTGAGACGGTAATGCCGCTAATGAAAGAAGGCGCAGCACTAGGTTACTCACACGGCTTCAACATTGTTGAAGAAGGTATGCAGATTCGTAAAGACCTAACCGTTGTGATGGTTGCGCCTAAGTGCCCAGGTACAGAAGTACGTGAAGAGTACAAGCGTGGCTTCGGCGTTCCTACACTAATCGCGGTTCACCCAGAGAACGATCCAAAAGGTGAAGGTTGGGATATCGCCAAAGCTTGGGCTGCTGGTACTGGTGGTCACCGCGCAGGCTGTCTAGAGTCTTCATTCGTTGCTGAAGTGAAATCTGACCTAGTGGGCGAGCAAACTATTCTATGTGGCATGCTACAAGCGGGTTCAATCGTTTCTTATGAGAAGATGGTTGCTGAAGGTATCGACCCAAGCTACGCAGGTAAACTGATTCAGTACGGTTGGGAAACCATCACGGAAGCACTGAAGTTTGGTGGCATCACACACATGATGGATCGCCTATCAAACCCAGCGAAAATCAAAGCGTTCGAGCTTTCTGAAGAGCTGAAAGAGCTGATGCGTCCACTGTACAACAAGCACATGGATGACGTAATCACAGGCCACTTCTCTAGCACTATGATGGCTGACTGGGCAAACGACGATGCGAACCTACTAGGCTGGCGTGCAGAGACAGGTGAAACAGCATTTGAAAACTACCCAGCAGGTGATGTTGAGATCTCAGAGCAAGAGTACTTCGACAACGGTATCCTAATGGTTGCAATGGTTCGCGCAGGTGTTGAGCTAGCATTTGAAGCAATGACGGCATCAGGCATCATTGATGAGTCAGCGTACTACGAGTCACTACACGAGCTACCACTAATCGCAAACACAGTAGCACGTAAGCGTCTGTACGAAATGAACGTTGTTATCTCTGATACAGCTGAATACGGTAACTACCTATTCGCTAACGTAGCAACGCCGCTACTGCGCGAGAAGTTCATGCCTTCAGTTGGTACTGACGTTATCGGTAAAGGTCTAGGTGAAGAATCTAACCAAGTTGACAACGCGACGCTAATCGCTGTGAACGAAACTATCCGTAACCACCCAGTAGAGTACATCGGTGAAGAGCTACGTGGTTACATGACAGATATGAAGCGTATCGCCGTAGGTGGCTAATTACTTGTCTTAAGGTTCCATTTCGGTGTCGAAGCCTTAATTTCAAGTAATTCACTAATCTAGATAACAGATTAGTAAAAACTCCAGACAGACTGGAGTAATAAATACAAAACAAACACAACATCTAATTGAAAAGGCTTGGTCGCCGTTGACCAAGCCTTTTTTGTGTCTGGGGAATAGCCGAAGGTATAGCTTAGCGTCTGCTGTGGTTATTGAGCCAGCAAAAGAAAAGGGCTGACGCAGTGCGCCAACCCTTGAATCTTATCGCTTGTATAAAGCGTTTATTTGTCTGCCAGCTTCTCTTCCAGCTCCGCCAGCTTCTGCTCCATTTCGGTCAGCTTTTGGCGAGTACGCAGCAGTACTTGAGTTTGCACATCAAACTCTTCACGGCTAACGACATCCAGCTTATTCAGCTGGCCTTGGATGACTTGGCGAACTTTCTGATCAACGTCTGCACCAAGTTCTTTGACCGGTGCTGGCATTGAATCATGTATCTGTTTAGCAATTTGCTCTAGTTTCTTTGGGTCAAACATGTGACGAAAACTCCTGTCTCTATTGTTTGTATTCTATGTAATTGGTACCGGAAAGTCGCTACTTCGATAGTAAAAATTCGAAGCGGCTAGTGGCAAATCGAAACCAATAAAAAAGGCCACCGAAGTGGCCTTTTGGCAAACGTTGAGTTTAGCTGTTGTCAGATAACTGACGTTGCGCCGCTTTTGCTTCGTCAACACGGGCCAGCTTTTCCAAGTCTTTGTCTTCAACAAACACTGGTAGTGGCTTGTGTTTCTCAGCTAGGTAGCTGTAGATAACTGGCAGTACGAACAGGGTAAACAGAGTACCAATCGCCAGACCAGCAACGATAACGATACCGATACTGAAGCGCTGAGCGGCACCTGCGCCCGTTGCGTACATCAGTGGGATCAGACCTGCAATCATCGCCGCAGTCGTCATCAGGATAGGACGTAGACGAACTTTCGCCGCTTCCATGACCGCTTCTGTCTTACCGAGTTTGTTGTGTAGCTGCTCTTCTTTGGCAACCTCACAGATCAAGATACCGTGCTTAGTAATCAAACCAACCAAGGTGATCAGACCGACCTGAGAGTAGATGTTCATTGAGGCTGCGCCCCATGCCAGAGCTATCAAAGCACCACAGATCGCCAGCGGTACGGAAACCATGATAACGATTGGGTCTTTGAGTGATTCAAACTGAATCGCCAGAACCAAGAAGATGATCGCCAGTGCCAGACCAAATGTTGCGTACAGTGCGCTACCTTCTGTCACATACTGACGAGCTTCACCCATGTAATCATGGTTGTAACCGTTTGGCAGTTTTTCAGTCGCAATACTTTCGAGCCAGTTTACAGCATCACCCATGGCTGTGCCTGGTGCATTTACAGCACCAATGGTAGCTGAATTCAGCTGGTTGAAGTGTGGCAGTGAGCGTGGCTCAGCGACAACATCAATGGTGATCAGGCTACCCAGTGGAACCGCACGGTTGTCTGCAGCACGCACGTAGTAGTTGTTCATCGATTCAGGGTTAAGACGCCATTTACGCTCGACCTGAGGGATCACTTCGTACGAACGACCATTGAGGTCAATTCGGTTGACGTAGCCATCAGACATCATAGTGCTCAGCGTGGTACCAATGTCCTGCATTGTTACGCCATACGCGCCCGCTTTGTCCTTATCGATATTGATCTTCATTGTCGCTGAGTCGTAGTTCAGGTCCAGCTCAGAATAAACAAACATCGGGTTAGACTTCACTTCGCCAAGAATATCGGTCGCGATAGTGAACAAGCTTTCGAATGCGTTTGGTGTGGTAATCACGAATTGAACCGGAAGGCCTGAACCTGCACCTGGTAGCTCTGGCATCTGGAATGCCGTTACCGCCATGCCTGGGACGTGACCGACTAAACCTGTCACGCGGTTGGCAACTTCAGACTGGCTCGCTTCCCGCTCACTCCAAGGCACCATAGATGCGATACCAAATGCCTGGTTCGAGTTAGGTACACCAGTAAACACCTGTGCGTACGCTACTTCTGGCTGATCAGACAGAATTCGGTTAACGTCATTCATGGTGTTTTGCATGAAGTCGAGGTTGGCATTCGATGGAGCCGTACCCATCAGCATGACCACACCTTTATCTTCTGACGGTGCCAGTTCACTTGGGATGAACTTGAATAGCATCGGCAAGCTGGCAAACACTATGATAGCGAAACCAATCACCACAGGACGGTGTTTCATGACCGCACCCAGCATTCGCTCGTAACGATTGGTCATGCCATCCAATACGCTATGTACCTTCTGTTCGAACTTGCTTGGCGTTTCATTCGCCTTAAGCATTTTTGAACACATCATCGGCGACAGCGTCAGAGCGACGATACCGGACACGAATACCGAACCTGCGAGGGTGAGGGCAAACTCTTTAAATAACGAGCCCGTGATACCACCCATCAAGGCAATCGGAGCGTATACCGCACCCAGTGTCAGGGTCATGGCGATAACCGGAACCGCGATTTCACGTGTACCGATAATCGCGGCACGGAAAGGTGACTCTCCCAACTTGATGTGTCGGTCGACGTTCTCTAGAACAACGATCGCATCATCCACCACCAGACCGATGGCCAATACCATCGCCAGTAGCGTCATCAGGTTCCATGAGAAGCCCATCGCCTGCATCACCATTGCCACACCAATCAGAGATAGTGGAATGGTAACGATAGGAATCATAACCGCACGGAAAGAACCGAGGAACAGCGTAATTACGATCAGTACAATCAATGCCGCTTCAGCGATGGTCTTAATAACCTCGTTGATCGACTCATTGATGGCGATGGTCGAGTCATACATCACGTTCATGTCGATGTTACTTGGCAGGTTACGCTCTAGCTGAGGTAACAGGTCAAGGACATCGGCTGCGATGTTGATTGGGTTCGCACTTGGCGCCGCGTTGATCGCAACTACGACCGCTTCTTTACCATTGGCGCTTGCACGGTAAACATCGTGGCTCTTCTCAAGCGTGACTTTTGCGATATCGCTCAGACGAGTGACATCACCTTCATCAGAGCTTACAACAAGGTTCTTTAGCTCCTCGACGTTAGATACCTGAGTATCAGCGCTACCGTTATACAGAACGAATTCGCCCACAGCCTGACCAGCCGCTGACTGGTAGTTGTTGGCATTTAGCACGTTCATGACATCAGTAGCTGTTTTGCCCAGTGCTGCCATTTTGGCAGGGTCTAGCCAAATACGCAGTGCGTATTTCATACCACCGTAGAGGTCAACCTTAGAGACACCATTAACGGTGAACAGCTGCGGGTTGATTACACGCTCTAGGTAGTCTGTGATCTGGCTTGATGAAAGTTCATCACTGGTAAAGCCGATGTAGAGAACCGCTGTTGTAGAACCCGTTGACATGGTCACGGTTGGGTCTTCGGCTTCTTTTGGAAGCTGAGATCGAACCGAGTTGGTCTTAGCCAGAATGTCAGACAGGGCTGCATTCGGGTCAGTGTTCAACTTCATGTTAACGGTAATGGTCGATGTACCGAGTACCGACGATGATGTCATGTAATCAATATTGTCGGCCTGAGCCACAGCCTGTTCCAGAGGTTGGGTAATAAAGCCCTGGATAAGGTCGGCACTGGCGCCGTAGTAACTGGTGGTTACCGTTACTACCGTGTTTGTCATTTCAGGGTATTCTCGAACCTGCATCTTGAACACCGCTTGCAAACCAAGCAAGGCGATCAAAAAGCTGATCGATACCGCTAAAACTGGACGTTTAATAAAAACATCAGTAAAGCGCATGAGGCCTCCAATTACAGCATTGGTGTTTCAGCTGGTGGAGTAGTTGCATCGCTTTCTACTACACGAACTTTCGCGTCATTGCTTAGACGCACCTGACCAGATGTCACTACAACATCACCAGGCTTAACGCCATCTAGGATGTGAGCAATGTCTTTCACGCGTTCACCAACTTTAACCACGTGCTGCTTAACACGCTTTTCACCGTTCTCTTCAGAGATGATGTAAACATTGTCACCGTAGAGCGTGAAGGTAATAGCGGTTTGTGGCAGAGTCACCTGATTGTCCAGCGTTGGCAGAATGATATTGGCACGAGCGAACATACCGCTACGTAGCTTGCCATCGCTGTTTGGAATGTCAGCTTGAACCTGAATCAGACCACTTTGGATGCTAACTGCTGGTTCAATCGCGGTGATTGAGCCTTCAAATGGTGTTTCAGGGTAAGCGTCAACGAAGATATCGACTTGCTGACCTAGCTTGATACGTGAGATGTCAGTCTGAGGCACAGTGAAGCGCAAGCGCATAACACTAGTATCTTCCAGGCGAACAATGTCCGTACCTGCTTGCAAGTATTGACCTAGGTAAACATTACGAATACCAACTACGCCTGCGAAAGGAGCTTTGATTTCACGGCGGTCGATGGTCGCTTTTAAGCTTTCGATATCCGCTTTAAGCGAGAAATAGCTTGCTTCGGCGTCATCAAACGCTTCTTTTGATACAGACCCTTTTTTGTACAGGCCTTGGTAACGCTTATATTTAGCCTGAGCTGCCGGCAGCTTCGCCTGAGAGCTCTTCAGGTCTGCTTTTTCCACTTCAGAGTCAAGTAGAACAAGAGGCTGACCTTCTTCAACGGCAGTACCTGAGTCGAAAGTAATTTTATCAATCACCCCCGCTGTTTCATTGGCAACTGTGACACCTTGGTTCGGTTCGATGAAACCGATCGCTTCGATCACAGGTACCCAATCAACAGGCTTCACTTCCGTTACGGTCACCGGAAACTCAGGCTCTGGGCGATTAGCCAAATATTCGGCTATCTTCTGTTGCTTGATTAGATTGAAGCCTATCACGCTACCAAATAGTAGTATTGCGATAAGCAACATAAAGAAAGTCCACTTTTTCATTCTGATCAGAACTCCAAGTTAGTGTTGAATTATTGCATCCCAGCTAGCTTCGATTGCGGCTTCTAAGGCTGCTTCATCCAGCTGGTAGTATCCCAAAGCATGTTTTCGGGCCAGTGCAACACTGGCTTCAAAGCTCAGCCCTGAAAGAATCTCATTGTCGAGAGGTTTAAAAATCCCTTGCTCTTTTCCTTGATTAAACAACCGATCCACTTGGGCAAACATTTGTCGCTCAAGTTCCCGAGTTTTTCGCTTATTTGCACAGGGAAGAGATTCATATTGAACGCGATTACTCAGGGTTTCCATATTGGAACCTGCAAGGTTCCAGATGTTTAACCACATAGTGCGATAGCGTGTTTTCAAGGGCATATCGTCATTGACGCCAGCTTGGACGGCAGTTGCAATCCGTTCGGCGACATTTAAACGTACTTCATCCAGGAGATGCTCTTTATCTGAGAAATAACGATAGATAGTACCAGCAGCCACCCCAGCTTCTTTAGCCAGCTTTTGCATCGACAGGCCTTGAAAACCCGACTCTGCAATCAGCTTTTCGGCAGCTGTGAGGATCTGCTCGTGTTTATCTATTGCCGTGTTACTAGACATAGTCTCACTATCAATGAATGAACGTTCATTCATTATAGCCCAATAACTGCACACTAGTGCAATAAAACATTTCGTTAATTATGTAAATTTACAGTCAATGAGATCATTTTAGCTGGAATTGGTGCACTACGATTAAACATAGCAATCGAACTATTGCACCATTATTATAGGCGCCAAAGATTTTGACCTCAGAGACTCCTATGAAGCTGAACCCCAATCAAGATGAAGCCGTAAAGTACGTATCGGGACCATGTCTGGTCTTGGCGGGGGCGGGATCGGGTAAAACACGTGTTATTACCAATAAGATTGCGTATTTGGTTCAGCAGTGCGGTTACAAAGCTCGCAATATTGCTGCGGTAACATTCACCAACAAAGCAGCACGTGAAATGAAAGAGCGTGTCGGCCAGACGTTAGGTAAGAACGAATCGAAAGGCTTGATGGTATCGACGTTCCACACCTTAGGTCTCAACATTATTAAACGTGAATACAAGGCTTTGGGGTTAAAGTCAGGTTTTTCTCTGTTTGACGACCAAGACCAGCTTGCACTCTTGAAAGAGCTGACTGAGAAGCAGCTCGATGGCGATAAAGATTTATTGCGCCAGCTACTCAGCACCATTTCTAACTGGAAAAACGACATGCTGACTCCGGAGCAGGCCAAAGCGCACGCTCAAGGGGAACAGCAGCAACTGTTTGCCTTCTGTTTTGACATGTATCAGAAACAGATGAAAGCCTACAATGCGCTCGACTTTGATGACTTGATCGCTTTGCCGGTTCTGCTGCTGCGTACCAATGAAGAAGTCCGTCAGCGTTGGCAGAATCGTATTCGTTATCTATTGGTCGATGAGTATCAGGATACCAACACCAGTCAGTACGAGTTGGTCAAACTGATTGTTGGTGAGCGGGGTCGCCTGACGGTGGTAGGGGACGATGATCAGTCAATCTATTCTTGGCGTGGCGCGAAACCACAGAACTTAGTGTTATTGGGTGAAGATTACCCAAGTCTTCGTTTGATAAAGCTGGAGCAAAACTATCGTTCTACCAGCCGAATTCTGCGCGCTGCCAATATTTTAATTGCCAACAACCCGCACGTGTATGAGAAGTCGCTGTTTTCTGAAATCCCCGATGGCGAAAAGCTCAAAGTGTTGCTGGCGAAAGATGAAGAACATGAAGCGGAGCGAGTGACGGGTGAGCTGATCGCCCATAAGTTCCTCAATCGTACTGATTACCGCGATTACGCTATCTTATATCGTGGTAACCATCAGTCTCGTCTGATTGAAAAATCGCTGATGCAAAACCGAGTGCCTTACAAGCTCTCTGGCGGTACCTCATTTTTTGCTCGTGCTGAAATCAAAGACATCATGGCGTATTTACGTGTGTTGGTGAACCCGGATGATGACAACGCATTTTTGCGTATTGTGAACACGCCACGGCGTGAGATTGGCCCAGTAACCTTGGAAAAACTGGGCAGTTACGCCAATATGCGCGGCAAGAGCCTGTTTGAGTGCAGTTTTGAGATCGGACTGGAACAGCACTTATCTGGTCGTGGGTTAGAAAATTTGCGCCGCTTTAGTCAGTGGTTAGTCAAGATCGCCGATCAGGCTGAGCGGGGAGACACAGTAGAAGCTGTGCGTTCTTTGGTACGGGACATCAACTACGAAGACTGGCTATATGAAACCTCTGCTAGCCCTAAAGCAGCAGAAATGCGGATGAAAAACGTCTCGGACCTGTATTCCTGGATTGTGGCTGACCTAGAAGGGGACAATTATGATCAGGAAGAAAAGACCATTAAAGAGGTGGTTCAGCGTCTGACACTGCGAGACATGATGGAGCGGGGTGAAGAAGATGATGACAGTGATGCGGTGCAACTGATGACCTTGCATGCGTCAAAAGGCTTGGAGTTTCCTTATGTCTACTTGATTGGTTCGGAAGAGGGCATTTTACCTCACCAGACCAGCATTGATGAAGACAATGTTGAGGAAGAGCGCCGTCTGATGTACGTAGGGATCACACGAGCCCAGCGCGAGTTAACCTTTACCATGTGTAAAGAACGTCGCCAGTTTGGTGAGTTGATAAAGCCGACCCAGAGTCGCTTCCTTGATGAGCTTCCATTTGATGATGTGGAGTGGGAAGTGAATAAAAAGCCCCAGACGCAAGAAGAGCGCATGGCCAAAGGGCAGGCTCACATCGCTAATATTCGTGCGATGTTCAATAAGAAGTAGTTGCCACTTATAAGGCGCACAGACAAAAAAGAAGGGCTTGGTAAAAACCAAGCCCTTCTTCTATATAAGGTGGGATTACAGACCAGCAATCATGTGCTCAATTGCAGCAACGATTTCGTCATCTGAACAATCCATACAAGACCCTTTCGCTGGCATCGCGTTGAAGCCGTTAATTGCGTGGTCTTTCAGCACGTCTTTACCTTGTGCGATACGAGGACCCCAGTCACCAGCATCACCAGTTTTTGGTGCACCGCTTACGCCTGATGCGTGACAAGCGATACAGAATGTGCCGTATACTGTCGCACCATCACGTGGGCCAGTTGGCTCTGCTTTTACTGGCTCTGCGCCTGCCAGATAAACACCACCAACAGGTTTAATGCGTTCTGCAATCGCATCGTATTCTTCTTGGCTTACATTAGCTGCAAAAGAGGCGCTAGAAAAAGTGATCGCAGCGACCAAAGCGGTTAAGATTTTTCGAGACATATCCATTAAACTCACTTTACATTCCTGAAGGTAAGTTCGTGCTTACCTATTATTAGAGTGTGGTTTGATCCACAGCGTTTTGCTGTTAAATCAATGTAAATATTGGGTGATTATATCCTGATAACTTGTTGCAATAAACAACAAGTTACCCGCTTCCATGGGGTTATCTAATGGGAAATAGGGGTTTATCACACTTTAATTGCCCAAAAAGGCGCCAAACGATAAAAAAAGTTTAAAAAGTACTAGACGGCCTAGTGTGATATACGTATTATTCCACTCCGCCGATAGGGCATGCGCCCGTAGCTCAGCTGGATAGAGCGTTGGCCTCCGGAGCCAAAGGTCGAAGGTTCGAATCCTTTCGGGCGCGCCATCCGGACGCTTACTAAGGTAAGTTAAATTGGCAAATATAATGGTGGCTATAGCTCAGTTGGTAGAGCCCTGGATTGTGATTCCAGTTGTCGCGGGTTCAAGTCCCGTTAGCCACCCCATTATTCTGGTGGCATTGTCTCCATTCTTGATTGATTATCGAGATAAAACTTAAGTCGGTGAATAGCGCAGCTTGGTAGCGCATCTGGTTTGGGACCAGAGGGTCGGGGGTTCGAATCCCTCTTCACCGACCACTATTTCGTTTATGGCTTTTAGAGCGATAGACACAAAAATTGATGGTGGCTATAGCTCAGTTGGTAGAGCCCTGGATTGTGATTCCAGTTGTCGCGGGTTCAAGTCCCGTTAGCCACCCCATTTATTCTGGTAGCTTTGCTTCCAATCTTGATACATTCAAGATGAAACACAGTCGGTGAATAGCGCAGCTTGGTAGCGCATCTGGTTTGGGACCAGAGGGTCGGGGGTTCGAATCCCTCTTCACCGACCACTATTAGATAGAACCCCAGTCGAAAGACTGGGGTTTTTCGTTTCTGTTCTATCCATATTTTCACGTCTAATCTCTTTGATTGAGAAATCCTCTCGCCTCTCCAATTCTGTAATTCCTCAAAACATCTACAACCACTAATGCTTTCTTATTTATTGAAGGGCAAATATGGAGATTGCGTTCTTAGATTAAAAGCGGGGCTCTCGCTTCTGAGTGCATCATCATTCCATATTGAGCGGGTGGCGTTTGCTATCCGGCGGACATAAAGAAGATATTGGTTTCTTGCATCCGGATACAAGCGTTTGAATAAGTGCAGTTATGGTTCTCTTTATGCTTACTGTGTCACCTTGAACACTCAGTTTCTTGGTCGTGACACTCTTTCTGCCAACAGTCATATATTCTACGTATGCACTAAATAGTTAAGCAGAAATTCCACCTATGCTCGATCTGATTATTGATCATTAATCATGGCAATTTTTGCTATTGATTTACTGTTCATCTGAACTAAAGTTTTATTATTGTCGATTTGTATGGTTTAAATTACTAACTATTTAGTTAATTATAGTGGTATGTTTTTATTTTGTTAAATGACTCCATTGTGTTTTTTGTGAATTTTTATTCTTGATTACTTATAGCGCTAAGGCCTAAGTCATAACTGTTGGTGCTTATAAATAAGGGTTTTTAGAGGGTGTTGGCAACAGGTTTGACCAACCGATGATATAACCCAATTGCATATTTATTTTCATAAGCTGCTTGATATTTGTTCGAAATCGACTTTTTATACTATGTTTGTTGCTTTTCTGTGAATTTTTTGCCAAATTGATGACCTTATAAATTGCCAGAACGGTGTACCCAATTTTATTTAAATTGATTGGGTGAACAGGCTGGCTTGAATGGATTCACTTTTCAGACAGGGCAGAAAACTGCCAAAGCAGTAGAGGTCTGGTAATGTCACTTTTAGAAGTTAAAAATCTTCGAATCGAATACCCATCACGCCACGGTGTGCATGCAGCAGTTAAATCTCTTTCGTTCAACATCGAACGAGGAGAAATTGTGGGCGTTGTGGGTGAGTCTGGTGCTGGTAAATCGACAGTCGGTAATGCCGTCATTGATTTGCTGAGCCCACCTGGTCGCATCGCCAGTGGTGAAGTTTACTTGGACGGTGAGCTGATCTCAGGCTTATCGGCAGAAGAAATGCGCCAGGTTCGAGGCTCAAAAATTGGATTTATCTTTCAGGATCCAATGACCTCACTTAACCCGCTTTTTACTGTCGAACAGCAGTTGAAAGAAACCATTCATGCCAACATGAAGGTGACGGATGAAGAAGCGTATCAGCGCGCTCTATCTCTGATGCAGCAAGTGGGTATCCCTCAACCGGAAAACCGTCTCAAGCAGTTTCCACACCAGTTTTCTGGCGGTATGCGCCAGCGTGTGGTGATTGCGATTGCACTGGCTGGTGAGCCGGATCTGATCATTGCCGATGAACCGACGACGGCACTGGATGTATCCATTCAGGATCAAATCCTGAGTTTGATTCGAGAATTGTGTATTAAGAACAACGTGGGTTGTATGTTGGTAACGCACGATATGGGCGTGGTTTCTAACGTAACAGATCGTGTAGCGGTAATGTACCGAGGCGACTTGGTTGAATTTGGTAATACAGCCAAAGTGCTTGGCGACCCAGATCATCCATATACTCGCAGCCTGATTTCTGCGGTACCGCGTTCCGATGTAAAACTCGATCGCTTCCCACTCGTGAGCTATATAGAAGAAGCGCACGAAATGGAACCGTTGGATGTGAAGAATCACTGGTTAGGTCAAAGTCAGGATCACCGTGATTACACAGGCTCATTATTGACAGTAGAGAACGTCAATCTTCGCTTTACCACCAAGGATTCATTGTTTGAAAGCCGCCGTGAGTATGTGCAGGCATCGAATAATGTCAGCTTTGAAGTCTTCGAAGGGGAAACCTTTGGCTTGGTAGGCGAATCGGGTTCGGGTAAGTCAACCATTGCACGTGTGATTGCGGGTTTGTATCAGCCAAACTCGGGTAAGGTGACCTTTGAGGGTATTGATCTAACGTCTCTGAAGTCAGAGAAAGAACGTCGCCCTCTACGCCGTCAAATGCAGATGGTGTTCCAGAACCCATACACTTCAATGAACCCGCGGATGAAGATCTTCGATATCATCGCCGAGCCAATCCGTTTCCACAAGCTTACCCGCAATGAAAACGAAACGCGCCAGATCGTGCACGATCTTCTTGATCACGTTGGGCTGGGTAAAATGGCGGGTGTGAAGTACCCACACGAATTCTCAGGTGGTCAGCGCCAACGTATTTCGATTGCGCGTGCACTGGCAACCCGTCCACGTCTTCTTATCTGTGATGAACCGACATCAGCGCTCGATGTATCGGTACAGGCACAGATTCTGAACTTACTAAAAGATTTACAAGGTGAGTTAAATCTAACCATGCTGTTTATCAGTCACGATTTACCCGTTATTCGCCAAATGTGTGATCGAGTGGGTGTGATGCAAATGGGCACGCTACTGGAAGTGGCGCCGACCGAACAGCTCTTTAGATCACCTCAGCACGAATACAGTCAACAACTGATTTCATTAATGCCTGAATTTACAGGCTTAAGAGAAGAAGTAAAAACGGCGTAAGTTGTAGACATTACCCGATGCATTTGGGTGAAAAAAACAGAAGCAAATACAACAACTAGGGATGAATCCCGCATAAGGAGTTATGCAATGAAAACCATGAAAAGCAAACTAGCAGTAGCTTTAATGGCAGCTGGCTTAAGCTTTAGCGCAGCAGCGGCAGATATCACAGTGGCTTATGATGCTGACCCAGTGTCTCTGGATCCGCATGAGCAGCTATCTGGCGGTACACTGCAAATGTCTCACATGGTGTTTGATCCACTAGTTCGTTACACACAAAAGTTAGATTTTGAACCTCGCCTAGCAGAGAAATGGGAACGTGTGGATGACACCACTTTCCGCTTCCAGCTTCGTAAAGGCGTGAAGTTCCACTCTGGTAACGAACTAACGGCTGATGATGTAGTTTGGACGTTTGAACGTCTGAAAGACTCTCCTGACTTTAAAGCGATCTTCGAACCATACGAGAAGATGGTAAAAGTAGACGACTACACAGTTGAGCTAGTATCGAAAGGTGCTTACCCGCTGGTTCTACAGACCGCAACGTACATCTTCCCAATGGACAGCAAGTTCTACTCTGGTAAGACTGAAGATGGCAAAGACAAAGCGGAAGTGGTGAAGCACGGTAACTCATTCGCTTCAACTAACGTATCTGGTACTGGTCCATTTATCGTTACTCAGCGTGAGCAAGGCGTAAAAGTGACGTTCGAGCGCTTTGGCGATTACTGGGACAAAGACACGGGTAACGTAGACAAGCTAACGCTAGTGCCAATTAAAGAAGACGCAACACGTGTTGCAGCACTTCTTTCTGGTGACGTAGATATGATTGCACCGGTTGCACCAAACGATCACAAACGTGTGAAAGGTGCGAAGAATGTAGACCTAGTGACGCTACCAGGTACCCGTATCATCACATTCCAAATGAACCAAAACAGCAACGAAGCACTGAAAGACGTTCGTGTTCGTCAGGCGATTGTTCACGCGATCAACAACGAAGGCATCGTGAAGAAGATCATGAAAGGCTTCGCAACGGTTGCTGGTCAGCAAGGTCCTGAAGGCTACGCTGGCTATGAAGCGGATCTCGTACCACGTTACGACCTGAAGAAAGCGAAAGAGCTAATGAAGGAAGCGGGTTACGAAAACGGCTTCACGCTAACAATGATGGCGCCAAACAACCGCTATGTAAACGACGCGAAAATTGCTCAGGCTGCGGCGGCAATGTTGTCTAAGATCGGTATCAAAGTAGATCTGAAGACTATGCCTAAAGCGCAATACTGGCCAGAGTTCGATAAGTGTGCGGCTGACATGCTGATGATCGGTTGGCACTCAGATACAGAAGATTCTGCGAACTTCTCTGAGTTCCTAACCATGACGCGTGACGAAACAACAGGTAAAGGCCAGTACAACTGTGGTCATTACTCTAACGCTGAAGTTGATAAGCTGGTTAACGCATCTAACGTAGAGACGGATCCAGCGAAGCGTGCAGAAATGCTACAGAAAGTAGAAGCAACGCTGTACAACGAAGCGGCGTTTGTACCTCTACACTGGCAGAACCTTGCTTGGGGTGCAAAATCTAATGTTGATATCGCGCCAATCGTGAACGCGATGAACTTCCCTTACTTCGGTGACTTGGTGGTGAAATAACCTCCTCACAGAATTAAGTAGGATTATTGGCACCCTTATCGGGTGCCAAAACTTAATTTTTTGGTGCTTAGCTTTGTTTCAGTCGGGTTAGGTGCCATTTTTCAGACTGAAAATGCGACCGGAGTACTTCTGGTTTAGCAGACTGAAATCTACGGAAAGTTAAAGGGGCAAGGAATGTTTTCGTTTCTGGTCAAGCGCCTGTTTCAGGCACTGATAGTGATGTTTGTGATCAGTTTGGTGGCGTTTGCCATTCAGGATAATCTGGGTGACCCATTGCGTGAGCTTGTTGGTCAGTCGGTTTCTGAAGCGGAGCGTCAAGCTCTGCGTGATGAGCTCGGCCTTAACGATCCCTTCATTACTAAATACACTCGCTTTGTTGGCGCTGCGCTGCAAGGTGACTTAGGTACTTCTTATTTCTTCAAGCGCCCTGCGGTTGAAGTGATTCTTGATAAGCTGGTTGCGACACTAGAGCTAGTGTTTGGCGCCACAGTTATCATCATCGTTTGTTCGATACCCCTCGGCGTTTACTCCGCGATTCACCCGAAAAGTATATTTACCAAAGTGGTGATGGCGTTCAGTAGTGTCGGGATTTCCATACCGGTCTTTTTGACCGCGATTATGCTGATGTATGTCTTCTCAATTGAGCTTGGCTGGTTGCCGTCCTATGGGCGGGGAGAAACCGCCAATGTGCTCGGCTGGGAATCCGGCTACTTTACTCTTGATGGCTTAGCGCATTTGATTCTGCCGTGTATTGCACTGGCGTCTATCATGCTGCCGCTTTTCATCCGTCTGGTGCGTTCAGAAATGCTGGAAGTGCTGAGTTCAGAGTACATCAAATTTGGTAAGGCGAAAGGCCTAGCGCTGAACAAGATCTACTACCAGCACGCACTGAAAAACACCATGCTGCCAGTGCTGACTGTTGGTGGTGTGCAAATCGGTACTATGGTGGCCTACACCATTCTGACCGAAACGGTTTTCCAATGGCCAGGTACTGGTTTCCTTTTCCTTGAAGCAATCAACCGTGTAGATACTCCGCTGATCACCGCCTACGTTATTTTCGTTGGCCTGATCTTTGTTGTGACCAATACTATCGTTGACTTGCTATACGGCATTATCAACCCGACCGTTAACCTGACAGGCAAAGGAGCATAATCATGAGCCAGACAGCAACTGCTCCTTCTCATTGGGAGCGTTTTAAACAATCGGACTTCCTCTACTATTTCAAACGCGACAAAGTGGCGATGGCCAGCTTTACCGTGTTCATGTTATTCCTGGTGATGGCGATTGCCGCACCAATACTGTCACCGACAGACCCGTATGATCTAGCATCCATTGATATCATGGACTCAGAGTTGCCACCATCTTGGATGGAAGACGGCGACGAGCGTTTTGTTCTGGGGACCGACGAACAGGGTCGTGACATTCTATCGACCATTCTGTACGGCTCGCGCCTGTCATTGACCATCGGTTTTCTGGCGGTTGGCCTACAGTTAGTGTTGGGTATCGTCATCGGCTTGTCTGCGGGCTACTTTGGTGGTCGTGTAGATAGCTTCCTAATGCGTTTTGCCGATGTACAGCTTTCGTTCTCTACCATGATGGTCGCCATCATCGTATCGGCCATTTTCAAAGCCAGTTTTGGCAGTGATTTTTACAGTCAATATGCCGTTGTGATGCTGGTAGTGATCATTGGTGTCGCAGAGTGGCCGCAATACGCGCGGACTATTCGTGCGTCGGTACTGGCTGAGAAGAAAAAAGAATACGTGGAAGCGGCACGTGTCATGGGCTTTAAAGCACCACGCATCATGTTCCGCCACATTCTGCCGAACTGTTTGTCGCCTATCTTGGTGATCTCGACGGTTCAGGTGGCAAATGCCATCATGTCTGAAGCGGCACTTTCTTTCCTTGGTTTAGGTCTTCCGGTCGACCAGCCATCATTGGGTGCTCTGATCAGCATTGGCTTTAACTACATCTTCTCCGGTGCATGGTGGATTACTGCTTTCCCAGGTGTGGTTTTGGTGACATTAGTACTGGTTATCAATCTTTTGGGTGACTGGTTGCGAGATGTATTTAACCCGAAAATTTACAAAGGGTGATCCAAGCCTAAGATTTGATTATAAATATCTCACTACACTAAGAGCCGTAACATGTTACGGCTCTTTTTTTGCATCGACATTTTCTCAACAGTGAGCCGTCAATAATGTCACTATATCGATCACGATATGGACATCGAATTAAAGGTTTGAATTAAGAGTATGGGAATGAGAATGGCCGTTAAATCTAAGCGACCTTTAGTAACACTCATGAGCCTCGCAATATTGGCTTTGCCAATGTTGTCAGCTCCGACATATGCTGAAGAATTTTTGTGTGATGCAACTCAGGCGTCTAGCGACACCTTGCCTGTGCTGGATGCTGCTTGCCCGATAGGCAAAGGGATGTGGGGAAAACAGAAGCCAAAAGGTCAGGCGTCTTATTTCTGGATCCAGTGTGGTGTGTACGGCAAACCTCTGGCTTTGCCTGAAGCGAAGAAAATCTATCAACACATCAATTCGGATGTATGGGCGAAACCGGAAGGCAAAGCCTACCGCTGTCTGATTGGTCCATACACAGACTTTACCGAAGCAAAACAAGATCTAGCTAAAGTGAAGAAGCTGCCAGAGTATAAAGAGGCCTTTGTCCGCGAAGTGGTGAAGGGAGCGCCGACGGTAAAAACCACACCAGTGACGAAGCCTGCAGCCAAGCCTAAACCTCAGCCAGCGCCTAAAGTGGCGCAGCAGCAGACAACAGTGATACCGGCACCAAGCCGACCTGAACCTAAGGTTGTGCCAAAAGTAGAGCCTAAGAAAAAGCAGGATAAAAGCGTGTCGATTCGTCAATACACCATCATCAATGGGGTCGAGTACAAGGTGCCATACGCTCTATTTGGCAACGACCAGTTCTATATGGAACATGAATTGCCATGGAATCGCATGGACTATGAAATGGCGTATAAGACCTGTTACCGAATGGGAATGCGTCTGGCAACAGCAAAAGAGTGGCAATCTTTGTTGGATGCGAAGGTGATGTCACGAGACAAGTGGCCAATGCACTTACCGTACTGGGGAGCAGAGCGTACTGGACTGTTTTATAGCGGTAAGGTCAATCAGCTCAAAGGCACATCGCTGTTGAATGTCATGTGCGTGAAGTAATCGAAAAACCAGTGGCTCTGCTACTGGTTTTTTTCTTCAGCTTCTTTGAGTAAGTCGAGGTACTTTTTCTCAACAAAGTCTTTCTCTTTGGTAATGTGGTGTAGCTGCTGCTGGACCGCTTCCAGCTGAGCTTTGACTTCTCCGACGTCACCTTTCTCTGCGGCTTTTTTCTTGTAGGTGTCTATGATGCCAAGCAGTTGTTGCCTTTCGTGCTGATATTCTTTCTCTAGCTTATTAAAACCGCCAGCCTCACTGATCTGGACATATTCCTGCTCCAACTGTTCGAACTGTTTCTCTAGCTGCTCTTTCTCTTGTTGCAGGCTTTCGACGGTATCTGACTGTTTAAGAAGTTTATTTTTAGCGGTTCTCAACCCTTTGATGCTGCGGCTGAGGTCGCCTTTGAGCTTTTTAATCAACTGATGCGATTTGCTTAACTTCTGGTTGAGCTCTTCAATCGATTCCTGATCTTGAGCGCTTAACCCCCCGTCATTAGCGGATTTTATTTGTGATACCTGCGCTTCCAACGCCTGCTGGATAATAATGAGGTCATTAAGGGTGTCGCTGTTTTCAGCGGTGTAATTCAGCGCACTATCGACCGATTGCTGGCACAGTTCGTAGGTATTGCGGTCCATATCTTTGCCATGAACGACCTCTCGAGCGAAGTGGCGAAACTCGCGAAGTATCAACAATAGAATCACAAACCATACCAACAAAATGAATAACCCCATGTCGACCGCCAGGGCAATGAGATTTTCTGTGGTGAGAAGAGGCGCTAAATCCATGAACTCATTCCATGTTTTTTGAATCCTAATAGAGTGTAAGTTTAGTTGTCATAACAAATTGTGCCTATAATTTAGACAGTCCCCAGCAAGAGTAGAATGCGATTTGTGAAGATTCTGATTGTCGATGACAGTAAAGCCACATTAGAAATCGTCAGGCGAGCCTTAGAAAATTTCGGCTACCGCCGCTTGTCTATTCAGAAAACCGACAGTGCACTTGATGCTCTTGAACAGGTTAAACAATGGCAGCCAGAAATCGTCCTCACCGACTGGTACATGCCAGACATGACGGGGCTGACCTTAATTGAGGAAATCAAAAAGCTCGAACTGGGCGTCAAGATGGGCATGATTACTACGGTTGACGATCAACTGCAGATTAATCAAGCCAAAGCGGCTGGCGCGAGTTTTGTTTTGTCCAAGCCCTTTGATGACAAAGAGCTGCACCGCAAACTCTTACCATTAGTGCAAGGAGCTGAAGAGAGCGAAAGGGCGCTGGAAAACATCAACGATGTGCAGAAAGAGCTCGCTTTGCCTAAGTTATCTCAGCTGGAAAAGCTGATGAAACGTGAAATCAGCGATCGCCTAGTGCTGAACAATATCCGCCAGCAATCCTTTGATGAGAGTAAAATTCCGTGCCTGCTTGCCGTGTACGAGGATGGCGAAACGCAAAGGCCGCGCGCGGTGGCTATTCTCGACATATATGCGATTTGTGTATTCTCGCGCAGCAATTCCGCAATCAGTAAGCAAGACCTGCAAAGAGCGATTCATAGCAAGCTGGTGAGCAAAGACATTCTCGATACTTGCCAGCGAGTGTTAGATAAGTCCTCTCTAGCGTTTCTCGATAGCAACTCACGCAAAAGCCTGCGACTGAAAAACGTCAGTTTTATCCCATCCGCGTTTGAAAAGCTCGAAGCTTTGTACAGTAAAGAAGCTGACAAGAGGGTCGACTTCTCCTGTCAGCTGGAAGATATGGCGCAGGGTAAAGTGACCCTGATTGGCTTTTAGTTTATGAGTCAGTGTTGAGTTGGGTGGTTGACATAAACTGGGTTGGAGTAGAACCACAAGTCCTTCCACGCCATGGTAGCAATGTCTGATTGGTCTTTGTGAAGATCAGAGATTGGATTACCTTGAGCATCCACGTATTTATCGGTGCCTTTCGGAGTATTTGAACCACGTAAGCGCAGGTAATAAGGGTTCTCTTGTGCTGGAACGGTAAAGCTCAGTGATACTGTGTTTCCTTCTCTTGACCAGCTTTCGGTTCCGCTTTCGAAGCTCTGAATGACTTTGGCCAGATCTGTGTATGGCTGGTTATACATTTCATCACCAGGTAGCAATACCTGATTGGTAATGGTGCCTATAATGACATCGACGAACTCGACGTTAACCGCGTCACCATTATTATTCGTTTCTGGCATAGTAAATTGAATATTCACTGTGGCTGGCTGAGTGTGATCGATCGCTTGAACTTCGCCCATCTCAGCTTTGCGGCCGTTTTGGGTTACATGGAAATCGAGTTGTGTAATCAGATCACCATGTGTCGCAAAAGATTTGCCGCTTTTTATTGCATTGATAATGCCTTGAGGTGATTCTTCAGTCAGGTACAAGTGCGTTTTACTGTACTCACCAGGCCAAAAATCTTTCAGCATGCTGTGAAAGTCACTTCCGACGAAAATCGAAAACCTATGACCTTCTGACAGCAAAGCATCCCAGACACCGCCAACTTTTGCTGTCATATAATCGAAGCCTCCATAGGTCGTGCCATGGTAGGCTTTATATTCCTTGCCTTGGATATCGGTCATCATGATTGGTAGGGTCATTTCATAAGAGCCGCGAGCAGCTGGATTACGCTGATGTCCAGGCGCGCCTTCCATGCCTGCAAACACATTCGGTCCGGTTGCCAGCATCTCGCGGATAATCTCAATACGATACTCGTGCTTGCGCGATGGGTGGTTTAGGGTAAAAAAGCTATTGGTTGGATGGTTTTGTTGTAGGTAAGCCACGCCATCCAGCATGTTTTGCTTGTCTGCTCCACCCTCAGATTGATCGCTTGGGTTACCCTTGAAGTATTGGTTATGGAAACTATTGAGCTCAGTGGAGGTATGGTAGCCTTCATCGATAAATAGCGTGGTGTGCTCATCTACGTACGGTGCAGTCCATTCCATCCCTTTTAATAGCAGCTTATCGCTAGCCAGCTCTTGTTGACGATAATTGTTCAGATGCTCCAGCATTATATTGGAGTTAAAGGCGTACTCGCGTTCGTGTTTGGCGTGTTCAAAGTTGTCTTTGGCATAGTCGTGGTTGTGTGGCTCTTGTTGATTGTTCCAATCTACGATAAACGAACCTTGCCGCGCCATTCGCCACATATTATCTGATGATATTTCAAAGCTCTTAAAGCCTCCGTGGTCGGTGGAAATCAGGTAGTCCATATCGTATTTGTTATAGCCGATGTCCAGCACGGAGGTAATCAAGTTATGGCCATCTGATGCCGTCGAGTGAATGTGCATGTCACCCGTCACCCAGCGTCCAGTGGGTGTCGTTTCAGTCTTAGCTGTTTCATCTTCACAGCCGGAAAGTAGGGCCAAGAGTAAAAGGAGGGCTGTGTTGTGTTTGTTGATTTTCATAGGAAGAAATCGATAGCAGATCGTCAAAAGCCGCAGAGTCTATTGTCTGAATATGAAAGTTAGGTTGCGAATACATTTCAACGCTCAGACTCATTATGAATCATTCTAAACAGCGTACTGCCCAACGATAGGATAGGGTGGATGTACAGTAATTAATTATTTCTGGGGATTATGGTGTGACGAAGTGGGTTGTTTAATGGTGATGTTTTATTTGATGTAAATATCTTTATCCATTTGTTAAATAAAATGTTTTTAATTTTAGCCCTGGAAGCTTTTGTGCATTTCAATGTGATTTTTCTGCTTTTACCTCAATTATTGATAACCCGTTTAATTCGGCCTTACTTTTTGTAGTAAAACAAAATGCATAGGGTATGATACGCATATTGTTTTTTGCTGATAATACTAACAAGTCATGGATGTACGTAACGCTGACATGGAAGCGATGTGCCATGTATTCAAACGCTATGTTGAGTACATGGGAGTCGATCAGACGGTGTCTTTCTCTCGAGTGGATACACAACTTGAGCAAGTAAAAACCGTGTCGACTAACTATTCATGGCATCTGGCTTATTGGGGCGACGAGCTGTATAAAAACCTCCATTCGCGTCTCAAGCCGGGCATTAACCTGTGGAACAGTCAAGGGGCCCAAAATTTCCGTGAGTCAGCGAAAGCGAGCCATAATCGCGTCGATATCGTGACCAATCAGGGCTCACAGTACGACATCCTCTCTATCTCTTTGCCAATCACGCCGTTACCTTGCGATGTGGTCAGTCAGGCGATTGCGTTCCGTCCTAAGGTCAATCACCTTGCGCTTGAATGCTGGAGTGATAAAGAGATACAGATCCCTATTGATAGCTTATCAGCCGCCAACTCAGTTCAGTCCAATTATGACGAAGAGAAACCTTATGTGTTCGGCAATCTGACGCTGACACACGATGAGCTCACCAGTGTGCGTTACTTTCTTGAGATGAAAACCTTTCAAGAGGTGGCTTTGCTTCGCGGCTGCCAAGAGGTGGAAGAAGCGCGGCGACTCTATATCATCAAATGCAAGCTGGGCTGTGAATCTCAGCCTGATTCGGTCTTCTTTAGAAAACTGGTGGAACATGGAGTGACAGTCGCATGTCTGGACAGTTTCATCACGTATCGCTAACGGTCAGCGATTTAGTCGCCAGCCAAAATTTCTATGCATTGTTTGGTTACCAGCTTGAACGAAGTTATCGGGATGAGCAGGTCACCATTCATATGTTGGAAAACCAAGGCTCGAGAATCGAGCTTTTTCATTTTTGTGGGGACGTTTCAGCCCCAGTTCCTGAATCATTGATCGCGTTAAAAAGAGTGGGCATCACCCATTTCGCTTTACGTGTGAATGATCTTGAAGCCTTTCATAGAAAATTATCGGAAGTCACCAACATCACTACTATTTACAACGCTAGGCTAGGTAGTTTCCGTTACTTTTTCTGTTCAGACCCCGATGGAAATCAATTAGAACTTATAGAGGAGTAAAACAGAATGTCACTCACCTGGAAACAGCGCACCAGTGCTGTCCTTGGTAATGCCATGGAGTTTTATGATATCGCTGTATTCGCATCGATATCTATGTACATTTCCCAGCTATTTGCCACCCAAGGCATTGAACACTCAGAGCTGGTGGTGTGGGGCGTATTTGCCCTGAGATTTTTGATCCGACCTTTTGGCGCCGTTGTGATTGGCCGCTACGCCGACAAATACGGGCGTAAACGAGCACTGGTTTTTTGTAACCTTCTGACTGGCTTAGCTACGGTATCGATGGCATTTGTACCAGTCGACACGGTCGGACAGTACGTGGTGGTTGTGTTCTTGTTCTTCCAAATGATTCAAGCGTTTAGCTTTGGGGGCGAATACCCAACCCTAATCAATTACCTTCTCTACGATGCGAAGAAATCAGAACGCTCACGTGTGAGCAGCTTGATTGTTGCGAGTTCTATTGTCGGTGTCATCATTTCTCTCCTTATCGTTGCAGGCTTAGAGCATTACTTAACGGCAGAAGAAATGAGTGCTTGGGGCTGGCGAGTGCCGCTGCTAGTGGGTGTCGCGAACATTATCGTAAGCTTATATTTGCGTCTTTCTCTACCTGAATTGCCGAAAGCAGAAGCGGTAGCAAGTAAGTCGAGCCGTCAGATCATTGCCAAAGTGTTTTGTATCTCCATTCTTGGTGCGGTGGTGTTCTATGTTCAGAACCTAGCGAGCGGTATCTTGGGCAAAGCGATGGGGATTGAGAACCTCGCACTGATCAACTCGTCAGTACTGGTGGTATTGCTGTTCGTATTTTCGTTTGTCGTCGACAAACATTCCTCACCACAACAGGCATTTAAAGTCGGAGCGCTGTTTATGCTGTTTGCCGCGGTACCTTTGTTTGCACTGCTTGGTTCCAGCGAATTCATCTGGCAAGCGTTAGCCGTGCTTGGCATCAGTACGTTGGCAGCGATCATTTTAGGTAACTTGGCAGCGCTGTTATGGCAGCAATCCGCTAACCAAACCACCAGCTTAGGCATTGGTTACAACATTGCACTGTCTATCTTTGGTGGCCTTACGCCACTGATCGTGACAGAAGCTATGCTACTTAGCTCCACCTATGTGGGTGTCTATATTGCGATCGCGACATTACCCGGGCTAGCAGTGCTGTATCGCTTTACGGCCACCGTTCATCAGGAACCTGTGCAGTCGTCGTAACACGTTGAGACGTTTATTTATCTAATACGAAAGGCTCTAAAGCATCTGCTTAGAGCCTTTTTATTTGAGAGAAAGTCTGAACTGTATATAAAGAATAACGTTGTTTGTATGTTGGTGACGCACGACATGGGTGTGGTATCCAACGTCACTGACCGAGTGGTAGCAATGTACCGAGGAGACTTAGTTGAATTTGGGAACACGGCCAAAGTCTTGGGTGACCTGGACCTCTCATACACGCGCAGCCTGATTTCAGCCGTGCCACAACCTGAATCGAAACTCGATGGATTCCCGCTGGTGAAATATATCGAAGAAGCCCACGAGATGGAGCCGCTGGATGTGAAGTACCCACACGAATTCTCAGGAGGTCAGCGCCAACGTATTTCGATTGCGCGTGCACTGGCAACCCGTCCACGTCTTCTTATCTGTGATGAACCGACATCAGCGCTCGATGTATCGGTACAGGCACAGATTCTGAACTTACTAAAAGATTTACAAGGTGAGTTAAATCTAACCATGCTGTTTATCAGTCACGATTTACCCGTTATTCGCCAAATGTGTGATCGAGTGGGTGTGATGCAAATGGGCACGCTACTGGAAGTGGCGCCGACCGAACAGCTCTTTAGATCACCTCAGCACGAATACAGTCAACAACTGATTTCATTAATGCCTGAATTTACAGGCTTAAGAGAAGAAGTAAAAACGGCGTAAGTTGTAGACATTACCCGATGCATTTGGGTGAAAAAAACAGAAGCAAATACAACAACTAGGGATGAATCCCGCATAAGGAGTTATGCAATGAAAACCATGAAAAGCAAACTAGCAGTAGCTTTAATGGCAGCTGGCTTAAGCTTTAGCGCAGCAGCGGCAGATATCACAGTGGCTTATGATGCTGACCCAGTGTCTCTGGATCCGCATGAGCAGCTATCTGGCGGTACACTGCAAATGTCTCACATGGTGTTTGATCTACTAGTTCGTTACACACAAAAGTTAGATTTTGAACCTCGCCTAGCAGAGAAATGGGAACGTGTTGATGACACGACTTTCCGTTTCCAGCTTCGTAAAGGCGTGAAGTTCCACTCTGGTAACGAACTGACGGCTGATGACGTAGTTTGGACGTTTGACCGTCTGAAAGACTCTCCTGACTTTAAAGCGATCTTCGAACCATATGAGAAGATGGTAAAAGTAGACGATTACACAGTTGAGCTAGTATCGAAAGGTGCTTCCCCGCTGGTTCTACAAACCGCAACGTACATCTTCCCAATGGACAGCAAGTTCTACTCTGGTAAGACCGAAGATGGCAAAGACAAAGCGGAAGTGGTGAAGCACGGTAACTCGTCCCTTTTAACAAAGGTATCGTGAAGAAAGCCATGAAGGCTTCGCAACCGTTACGTGAACTACGCAAAGATTACTTAGGCGGTGGCGGCAATGCTACCTATATGCGGAGTTAAGTTAGATGACTCAATTCATTGATGCTTGAATTTTAAAATGCAAAAAGAAATTAAATTGAATGTCTTAATAACAATCGGCATACAAATTTATATCTGATGTATAGCAAGTATGAATTGATATTAGGCTGAAAAAATAAGGAAGTTTGGAATGAATACTCGTAAAAAAAAGTGCTTCCAGTACTTACATAAATTAAAAAATAATTTTGAAAAGGCCGTTAAGTACTTAAAACAAAATAAGGTCTTAGTTCAGGTTATATTGATTATTAGTATTGATTACATGGAATTAAATTCTCCTAACAGTAGTGTCTTAGTTTTTTTTAAATGGGCGCAAGAAATATTGTTAGCGCTTTGAATTTTGGCAATGTAGTAGCTTCTCAAAGCTCCTGACTATAGTCAGGAGCCTGTTTTCATTAGGAATATAGCAATATATCTGAGAGCTATCTCATAGTAACGAACTCTTCTGAGCCCGTAGGGTGGATGGCCACCACGGAGTCGAAGTCGGCTTTGGTTGCGCCCATCTTCATTGCAACGCCGAAGCCTTGGATCATTTCATCTACCGTGAAGCCGATACCGTGTAGGCCGACTACGGTTTCTTCTTCACCGGCACAGACCAGTTTCATCTTACATGGTTGACGATGCTTAGTGACCGCTGTGTACATAGCGGTAAAGCCAGATGTGTAGACTTTTATGTTGTCTTTACCGTACTTCTCTTCAGCTTCTTGGGTTGTTAGGCCGATAGTGCCGATTGGCGGGTGGCTAAATACCACCGTTGGTACTAGGTTGTAGTCCATCTTGGCTTCTGGTTTGTTGTTAAAAAGACGCTCAGATAGCTGACGACCCGCTTTAACGGCCACTGGCGTTAGCTCGATACCGCCTTCCATGATGTCGCCGACACAGTAGATACCAGGTACGTTGGTCGCTTGGAATTCATCGACCTTGATGTAACCACGGTCATTGGTTTGAACACCCGTTGATGCTAGGTTGATAGCGTCAGTTGCCGGATGACGACCAATCGCCCAGATTAGCGTATCGACGTTTTGAGTATTGCCGTTTTCTAGGTGAAGCGTCAGGCTGCCATCGGTTTCCTTAACCACTTCTTTTGGCACTGAGTGAGTGTGTAGTGTTGGGCCTTCTGCTTCCATCACTTCAACCAGAGTCTCGATGATCATTGGATCAAAGCTGCGCAGCGGTGATTCTTTACGACAGAATAGGTGAGTCTCTGTACCAAGAGCGCTCAGTACGCCAGCAATTTCAACGGCGATGTAACCAGCGCCAATAACCGCTACGCGTTTTGGTTGCTCGTTCAGCTCGAAGAAACCGTTTGAATCGATACCGTGCTCTGCACCTGGGATGTTAGGAATCGTTGGACGACCACCTACAGCGATTAGGATGTGGTCGGCGGTGTAGTGCTCGCCGTTCACTTCAACAGTTTTCTCGTCAACAAACTTAGCGAAGCCTTTAATAACATTGACTTTGTTGTTGCCAAGTACGCGATCGTAAGACTGGTGAATGCGACCGATGTATGCCTGACGACTTTCAACCAGTTTGCTCCAGTCAAAGCCTTTCACATCAACGTCAAAACCGTAGTCTTCAGCGTACAGGTTCATTGCTTCAGCCACCTGAGCACCATGCCACATGACTTTCTTCGGTACACAACCTACGTTTACACACGTGCCGCCTAGATCCTGAGCTTCAATCAGCGCAACTTTAGCACCATACATCGCTGCTCGGTTTGCTGAAGCAATACCACCACTACCGCCACCGATACAGATATAGTCAAAATGAGTCGCCATTACTTTCTCCAATTATTGCGGGATTAAGGCGCTGTGCGACATGTGTTGCCCAGTCGCAAGCTCCCTGCGAGTTTTAATTCATTGTCTTTGATATGGAGGATAGATCGGTTGAACTCAATCTACCCTGTTTAATTTTTCTTCGGCCTGCGCTGTACATTGAGCGCGAGTATCCGTTATTCCGGTACAATCCAGTCTACTTTGAAATGACCGGTTGCAGGCGCAATTGCTTCTTTAAGGAAAGGCAGAATGGCGTTCATCTGGCTTTCCAGCTTCCATGGAGGATTAATCACAATCATGCCTGACGCGGTCATCCCGTGTTCATTGCTGTCCGCCGCAACACCCAGCTCAATTTGTAAGATCTTACGGATGCCAAGGCCTTCAAGACCTTCAATCATGTCTTCAATGTCGCAGCGATTAACGACCGGATACCAGATAGCATAGATCCCCGTGGCCCAACGTTTATAGCTCTGATAAATCGCTTGGACGACATCACGGTATTCTTTTGCCAGTTCGTAAGGCGGGTCAATCAGTACAAGGCCACGACGCTCCTGTGGCGGTAAGCTCGCCTTCAAACGCTTGAAGCCATCTTCCTTATAGATGCTGACCTGACGGTCGCGATGGAACTCTTGTTCTAATAACGGGTAGTCACTTGGGTGAAGTTCCGTTAATACCATGCGGTCCTGTGGACGCAGATGTGCACGAGCAACACGTGGCGAGCCTGGGTAATAACGCAGCTTGTCACCGTTGTTCAGTGTCTGAATCGATTCAAGGTAGCTTTGGATTTCTTCTGGAATCTCAGTTTGTTGCCAGACACGGGCGATACCGTGTTTGTATTCACCTGTCTTTTCTGACCATTCGTGGGTTAAGTCATAGCGACCCACTCCTGAGTGGGTATCATGGTAAACAAATGGCTTATCTTTTTGCTTGAGCGCGTTGAGGATAAGGCTTTGAACAATATGCTTAACCACGTCAGCATGGTTGCCTGCGTGGAAACTGTGGCGATAACTTAACAAAATGACACTCTCTAACTGGTGACAACACCGGGTAATTTAATAGCTGTAGTATACGTCACTATTGAAAATTGCTGAACCTACCTATATTTACTATTTAAGACGAACGAGAAATAACAAAGACGAACCCGTCAGTTCGCTTTTTGCCAATAAAAGGAATGCTTTATGTCTAATCCTCTTCTGAGCTTTACCGATTTGCCCCCGTTTTCTGAAATCAAACCTGAACATGTAAAACCAGCCGTTGAACAGGCGATTGCAGACTGCCGAGCGAAAATCGATCTGGTACTGGAAGGAAACAGCGACCCAAGCTGGGAAAATGTCGTTGCGCCGATTGAAGAAGTGGATGATCACCTAAGCCGCCTTTGGTCACCTGTGAGCCATATGAACTCGGTGATGAACAGTGATGAATTACGTGAAGCGTATGAAAGCTGCCTTCCACTATTGTCCGAATACGGTACTTGGGTAGGGCAGCACAAAGGCTTATTTGAAGCATACAAAGCGATTAAAGCGAGCAAGGCATTTGCTGGATTGACTCAGGCTCAGCAGAAAACCATCACAGATTCCCTACGTGATTTCGAGTTGTCAGGCATCGGTTTGCCGGCCGACGAGCAGCACCGATACGGTGAAATCAGCAAGCGTATGTCTGAATTGGGTTCTAAGTTCTCCAACAATGTGTTGGACGCGACTATGGGTTGGACCAAACACGTTGAAGATGAAAAACAGTTGGCAGGTATGCCGGAATCTGCATTGGCGGCCGCCAAAGCGGCGGCAGAATCCAAAGAGCTGGATGGTTATCTGCTAACGCTGGATATCCCGTCTTATCTTCCGGTGATGACTTACTGTGACAATCAGGAATTACGTAAAGAGCTGTATGAAGCTTACGTCACTCGTGCCTCGGATCGTGGTCCGAAAGCGGGCGAGTGGGACAACAGTGAAATCATTAACGAGCAGTTGAAGCTGCGTTATGAAATCGCCCGTATGTTAGGTTTCAATACCTTCAGTGAGAAGTCTCTGGCGACTAAGATGGCAGAAAACCCATCGCAAGTGTTGGGCTTCCTCAATGATCTTGCCAACAAAGCCAAGCCGCAAGGCGAGCGTGAAGTTGAGGAGTTGCGCCAGTTTGCTAAGAGCGAGTTTGGTGTTGAAGAGCTTAATCTTTGGGACATTGCTTACTACAGTGAAAAGCAGAAGCAGCACTTGTTCCAGATTTCTGACGAAGAGCTGCGCCCTTACTTCCCAGAACAAAGAGCCGTCAGTGGCTTGTTTGAAGTCCTAAACCGCGTATTTGGTATGAGTGTCAAAGAGCGAGAGGGCGTTGATGTTTGGCATGAGTCAGTGCGATTCTTTGATATTTTTGATGCCAACGATCAGCTTCGTGGCAGCTTCTACCTTGACCTGTATGCGCGTGAACACAAGCGCGGCGGTGCCTGGATGGACGAATGCCGTGTACGTCGTATCAATGCGAAAGGTGAGCTGCAATCGCCAGTGGCGTATCTGACCTGTAACTTTAACAAACCGGTTGGCGACAAGCCTGCGCTGTTTACTCACGATGAAGTCGTGACTTTATTCCATGAGTTTGGCCACGGTATTCACCACATGCTGACTCAGGTCGATACTGGGGCCGTTTCAGGCATCAACGGTGTGCCGTGGGATGCGGTCGAGTTGCCAAGTCAGTTCCTAGAGAACTGGTGTTGGGAAGAAGAGGCGCTGGCGTTTATCTCTGGTCACTTCGAAACGGGCGAACCACTACCAAAAGAGATGCTGGATAAGATGCTGGCGGCGAAAAACTTCCAGTCGGCGATGTTTATTCTTCGTCAACTCGAGTTCGGTTTGTTTGATTTCACGCTGCACACTGAATTTGACCCTGAAATCGGTCCTCGCGTACTGGAAACACTGGCGGATGTGAAATCTAAGGTCGCTGTCTTGCCAAGTCTGGAGTGGAACCGATTCTCGCACAGCTTTAGCCATATCTTTGCTGGTGGTTACAGTGCAGGTTATTACAGCTACCTGTGGGCGGAAGTGCTTTCTTCAGACGCCTTCTCTCGCTTTGAAGAAGAAGGTATCTTTAATACCGATACCGGTAAGAGCTTCCTAAACAACATTCTCGAAATGGGCGGTAGTGAAGAGCCAATGGAGCTATTCAAGCGATTCCGTGGTCGTGAGCCGAAAATCGATGCCTTGCTGCGTCATTCAGGGATTCGTGCTTAAGTACTGAGCTTTGAAACTAAAAACGCCCTCCAACTAGGAGGGCGTTTTCGTATTGGGTTTAGCCTTGTAACTTACTCTTAATCAGCTTATCCAGAGAAACCAAGCCCGGTCCCCAGACGACAACGTTGAGAATCATCAAGCCCCAGAGCTGATGGTCGTAGAAGCCTTTCTCCCACAGCAGCGGGTAGGAAACGACGGCAATGATATTGAATACGAACAAGATGGCCGCCATTGGGCGGGTCAACAGGCCGAATGCTAAGAACGCAGGCAAAATAAGCTCGGCGGCGGTGCCCATGTAAGCCGCCAGCTCCCAAGGTAAAATCGGCACCTGATATTCGTACTCAAATAGGTACAGAGTACTGTCCCAAGAGGCAATTTTGGTCAGGCCAGAATTGAAAAAGACCCAGGCAACCCAGAGTCGACAAAACAGTAGCAGCAGTGGCACAAAGACGCATTGGGCTTTATCGACTAAGGCGTCGTAGCTCTCGATCATGTTTTTTATTGCGTTAGACATAGTAACAATCCTTATTCTTATTGGGCGAGAGAAAACCCAGAAATTAACTGGTTCTCCAGTAGTACTCCCAGATAAGGCAGGTGCGTTTCAGGAATTTCCCCTAGCGTGCAACCTGAGCTGAGATACTGAAGCAGTTCAAAAGGCAGCTGATCGAGCGACATAGTCCAACATTGACCGTCGGGTTGACTGATGATCACGCCATATTCGGCCTGATTGAGCGTCAGCTGTTCGAAATCATTATTCTCAATGGCCAGACGCAGCGAGTACACCGCGTAGGGCGAATGAAAAGGCAAAGTGCCGGGCGAAAGATGAAAATGGATGTAAGGTTGCTGCTGTTCTGCGACTTCCGCCAGACGAGCAATCGGCAAAATAGCTTCTGGTGTTTTGACACCCCCTTGAAGCTGTTGAGAGACATCGATTTGCCATTCAAAACGTGCCACATCTGCCGCATAAGGCGCAGCTTCAACCACGGCAGGGAAAGCTTCAATGGTAGTCGCGAAATGTTCACCATAGTAAGTCACGTCACCAGAGCGAAGAGGGTGGTTGAGCACATGCTGACGAGCTAATTGTTCAAAGCACTCCTCACCTACCAGCGCCAGTACCATAGGGTAAGTGGCCTGAAGTACTTCGCTTAAGCTGATGATGAAATTATTGCGGTAAATCTGCATTCGTTCGTCGGCACTGAAGTTATCAGAACAGATATCACAGGCATCACCCGTCGCCTGATAGTGCAGAGCACTGGCGAAATTTTTCTGTAGTTCTGCTAGAGATTGAGTCATGACGCCTTTCTCCCCTGCAGAGCGTCAAACTGAATCAGCCTCTCACTGGCTTTATGGCATTCTGCCAGTAATACGTCAGGCTGAGGAATATCCAGATCCCATTCAATCAGCGTATGGCGCGGACCGTGAATTGCCAGCCATTGTTCGTATAGTGTCCACACTTCATCAGAAACAGGTTGGCTGTGGGTATCAATCCAGATTTCACCTTTTTCCAACTGCTTAATCGTAAAGCCTGCCAAATGAATTTCATCGACTTTATCGGCGGGAATCGCGTTGATGTAGGTTTGGCTATCGAAACCGTGGTTAAAGGCGGAAACGTGAATATTGTTGAGATCGAGCAGCAGTCGGCAATCGGTGCGCTTTTGTACTTCAGCCAAAAATTCCCATTCGGCAATCGTAGAGTGAGCAAACTTCACATAACTGGATGGGTTTTCTATCAGCATTGGGCGCTGAATATAATCCTGAACTTCGATGACATTGCGGCAAAACACCTCCAAAGCTTCTTCTGTATAAGGCAGTGGCAGAAGATCATTGAAATAGTGGCCGCCATTTTCGCTCCAACTGAGATGATCGGAGACCAAAAATGGGTTGACCTCATCAATGAGCGATTTGAGTTGTTTAAGGTGATTGGGATTGACTCTTTCAACGCTGCCCAGTGATAAACCAATGCCGTGACAGCTGATCTGGTAGTCATCCATCAGTTTGCGCAGGCTTTGTCTGGCTGGTGAGTAGGGCTGAAAGTAGTTTTCACTGTGGATCTCCAGCCAAGATAAGGCGGGTTTATTGTCAGTGAAATAATCGATATGAGGAGAGCGCAGTCCTACACCCACCTGGTCGTGGTAGTTGTCCTTATTCACGAACTCTTCCTATGCGAGTAAACAAAAATAAAGGCGACCGGGTTGAGCCTAGGCCGCCTTATCCAATCCATTAAGAAGACTGAGTGCTACCGCCAGCTAGCTTGCCACATAGTCCTTTAGGAACGACTACGAAGGCATCTTTCTGGTTATCTTCTTTTGCAGTACCTGCACAAGAACTGGTTTTGGTTGCACAATCATTTTTACCTGCTTTTGAAACGCCGTAGCATTTCTCTTTTTCTGCAGCGACAGCCGGTGCTGCAGTGAGCATTGTGCCACCTAGAGCTAGTAGACCAGTAACAGCAGCAGTAACAGCAAGATTAGACTTTTTCATAGTAATTTCCTCAGACTTTTCCTTTCTTAGTGAATACCCAAGTAATCTCCGTCAAAACGGTTCTTTAGAGGTCACTTGGGTATTTTTCACAAGCTAATTCATCAACTTGCTTAATTAAAAGGATAGAAAAAGCGCAAATAAACTTTCAGCAAAATTATAAAAAAACACATTGTTATTAATTTTGTTTATTTAAGGCTATGTTTTATAAAGAAAATGCAACATAAAAATTTTGTGTTTTTTCTTCTGAAATAGGTAGGGTGTTTAGGTTATAATCGATTTTCATGTATAGATAACCAGTAGCTGAACTCATAATGGATCCTTCATTACTTCTTGACGGCCTTAACGATAAGCAGCGTGAAGCCGTTGCCGCTCCACTTGAAAATTTACTTGTCCTAGCGGGCGCGGGGAGTGGTAAAACCCGGGTGCTGGTGCACCGTATCGCGTGGCTGATGTCGGTGGAGCAGGCGTCTCCTTTTTCCATTATGTCGGTGACGTTTACCAATAAAGCCGCAGCAGAAATGCGAGGCCGTATTGAAGAGCTGATGATGGGCAGTGCTTCTGGGATGTGGAACGGCACCTTCCACGGTATCTGTCATCGTATTCTGCGCGCGCATTACCTTGATGCTAAGTTGCCTGAAGATTTTCAGATCATCGATACGGATGACCAGCAAAGACTGCTGCGTCGTCTCATCAAAGCGCAAAATCTGGATGAGAAGCAGTGGCCAGCACGTCAGGTAAGCTGGTGGATCAACGGCAAGAAAGACGAAGGTCTGCGTCCAAATCATATTGATGCTTACCACGATCCTGTGACCAAAACCTATCTGCAGCTCTATACGGCTTATCAGGAAGCGTGTGACCGAGCTGGTTTGGTCGATTTTGCCGAAATTCTTCTGCGTGCTCATGAGTTGTTGCGTGATAACAAATTTGTCCGCGAGCACTATCAGGCACGCTTTAAACATATCTTGGTCGATGAGTTCCAAGATACCAACAACATTCAGTACGCCTGGCTGCGAATGATGGCTGGTCCAGAGTCACACGTGATGATTGTTGGAGACGATGACCAGTCTATATATGGTTGGCGCGGTGCTAAGATTGAAAACATTGAGAAGTTCACCCGCGAATTTCCAAGCGTAAACACCATTCGTCTGGAGCAAAACTACCGCTCGACCAAAACCATCCTTGAAGCGTCCAATACTCTGATTGCCAATAACACCGAGCGTATGGGCAAAGAGTTATGGACCGATGGCGTCGAAGGTGAGCCCATCTCGGTTTACTCTGCTTACAACGAGTTGGATGAAGCGCGCTTTGCCGTCAACAAGATTAAAGAATGGCAGGAAAAAGGTGGTGCACTGAATGATGCTGCCATGCTTTATCGTAACAACGCCCAGTCTCGAGTACTGGAAGAAGCGTTAATTCAGGCTGGCCTGCCATATCGTATCTACGGTGGTATGCGATTCTTCGAGCGTCAGGAAATCAAAGATGCGCTGAGCTATCTAAGATTGATGGCAAACCGCAATGACGACGCGGCGTTTGAGCGCGTGGTTAATACACCAACACGTGGGCTCGGGGACAAAACCTTAGAGACGATTCGTTTTGCAGCGCGGGATCGTGGTTGCACCATGTGGCAAGCGAGTGTTGCTCTGTTGGATGAACAAGTTCTGGCTGGTCGAGCAGCGGGGGCGTTAAGCCGTTTCGTTGAGCTGGTCAGCGCGCTGGAAGATGATACTTGTGAAATGTCACTGCATGAACAGACCGACCACGTGATCAAATACTCCGGCCTGTTTGCCATGTACGAGCAGGAAAAAGGTGAGAAATCCAAAGCACGTATTGAGAACTTGGAAGAGCTGGTAACGGCAACGCGCCAGTTCGAAAAACCAGAAGAAGCGGAAGAGATGACCTTGCTTACGGCGTTCCTGACTCACGCTGCGCTTGAGGCGGGTGAAGGGCAGGCTGATGAGTTCGAAGATGCGGTGCAACTGATGACCTTGCACAGTGCAAAAGGCCTGGAGTTCCCACTGGTGTTTATGGTCGGGGTCGAAGAGGGAATGTTCCCTAGTCAGATGTCTGCTGAAGAAGCGGGGCGATTGGAAGAGGAACGTCGACTTTGCTATGTGGGGATGACGCGGGCGATGGAGAAACTCTACATCACTTATGCTGAGATGCGTCGCTTGTACGGTCAGGACAAGTATCATAAACCGTCGCGATTTATTCGTGAATTGCCAGAAGGCTGCTTGGATGAAGTGCGTATGAAAGCGCAGGTCAGTCGCCCGGCAAGCTCGGGGCGTTTCAGTCAGACCGTGGTCAAAGAGAGTTTCAATGAAACTGGCTTTAGCCTAGGCGCAAGAGTAATGCATCCCAAATTTGGTGAAGGGACGATCATCAATTTTGAAGGCAGTGGCCCACAGAGCCGAGTTCAGGTCGCATTCAATGGTGAAGGCATCAAATGGTTAGTAACGGCTTACGCCAAGTTGGAAAAGCTCTAGTTTTATCTTGCTCACACTCTGACGGTTAAATTTTGCTCTTATGTCGGGCTTGTTTAAATAATAGGCAGGCAACGTCTGATAAGAGGAAATCGCTATGCCGTTCAAACAGTTGGCGAACCACCAACAAGATCTAACTGCTGAACTTAATGCCATTGCTCAGCAGTTTGGTCTTCACTCTCTATTGATCATGGAATCGACACCAGACACCATGATTGTTTTTGCTGCCAACCAACAACCCATTTATCACGCCGGAGATGCAGGGCCGAAGAGTGTCCAACCCGGTTGTCATGAGCTCTACTGCGAGCGAGTTGTGGATACTCAATCGTCTTTACTTGTCGCAGATGCGGCGGTAGATGAAGAGTGGCGAGGCAACGAAGATCTGGTGAAGTTTGGTTTAGGCGTCTATTACGGATTGCCTATCATGCATCGCGGTGAAGCGATTGGTACCGTGTGTGCACTGAATGACAAAGCGTTCGATTTTGCTGTGGGAGACCCTAGTGCTATTGAGCGCTTAAACCAGCTTAAGTGTCAAATTGAGCAGTTGTTATAGAATGAAAAAGAGCGGCGATGAGCCGCTCTTTTGGATCTTGAGGAGCTTAGATCGCAGCAAGTGCTGACTGGTAATCCGGTTCTTCAGTGATTTCGCTGACAAGCTGTGAATGAGTGATCAAACCTTCTTCATTTAGGCAAACTACCGCTCGTGCTGTCAGGCCTGCTAATGGACCTTCTGAGATTGCGACACCGTAGTCTTGAGCGAACTGTGGTGAACGGAACGTTGAGGCATGCTGAACCCCTTCAATGCCTTCAACCTCGCAGAAGCGGCCCGCGGAAAATGGCAAATCTGCTGAGATACAAACTACCACTGTATTGTCTTTTCCTGCTGCCTGCTCATTAAAGTGACGAACACTCTGAGCACATACTGGCGTATCTATACTTGGGAAAATATTCAGGATGACTTTTTTGCCTTGCAGCGACGATAGCGTCAGCTCAGACAAATCGCCGGCTGTCAGAGCAAAGTCTGCCGCCTGAGTACCTTTTTTTGGAAATTCGCCTGATACCGGAACTGGGTTGCCCTGAAATGTTACCTTGTTCATTTTTTCTTCCTTATTGATAGTGTTTATCGTGATTGAACTTACATCACGACGTTAACCTAGCACGTGGTTGGTGGGGAACAAAAAAAATGTCAAAAGTTAGATGCGAGTAAATCTTGATGAATTTTTAGAGACGCAGATAAAGAAAAACCCCGAGGGCTTGCGCCCATCGGGGTTATAGTCTTACTCGCAGCAATCCGGCTACTAGAAGTGCTCCATGCATCAAATCCTTGATAGTATGCTGATGTCCTTCAGCTTAGTCCATTCATCGCCATCCTAGCGGTGTCCTTGACCCTATCCTGGTCTGCTAACAATCCTCGTTAGCTCACTTCGCTTGTTCCTTGAGCGGTGTCCTTTTCATCATCCTGATGATAAGTCCTTTCCTCGTCCAGAGGTGTCCATTTCCCATCCCTAGTAGCAACCATCCTAGTTACTATTGAGTCCGTTCAATGTCCTATTCGCTATCCTTGCCGATTGTTCATCCTGAGCAACCGTATCTTCTTCCTGAAGATTACCAAATCCGTGGTAATTCCTGTTCCGTGTCAGCATCCTTCCGACAGGTTTAATATTACGTTTTTGACGGTTTTCAGCAATAGCACAGAATTTGACTTATTGAATAAAAGTTTGGTCAAAATTAGAACATTTCCTTTTATTACAATAGGATATGTACGCTAAGTTGTAATACTCTCACTAAAAAAGCTATTTTTGCTCACCAGCCTGTAAGAGATCTCGCACAATCCGGTGAGCAGATCGACGCTATTGGCCGATAGCGGCACCTTCGCGTCTTGGGTCTGCGGCGCCTTCTAATTCATTATTTTTGAATAGAATTGCGTGTAAGCCAGAATTCAAGTCACGAATATTCACTTCGAAGCCCATTTTCTCCAGCTCCGATTTGAACTTTTCTGCCTCTGTACCTTGCTCAATATCTAATGTACCAAAGCGATTTAGCAGGTGTGGCTGGTTGATGGCTTGTTGAATATCCATATCCCATTGCGTGTGAGCAATGATCGCTTGGGCAACATAACCGATGATGCGGCTGCCACCCGGAGAACCGATCGCCATGTAAGGTTTGTCGTCTTGCATGATGATGGTCGGTGCCATTGAGGAGCGAGGGCGTTTGCCCGGCTCTAAGCGGTTGGCGATAGGGTAGCCATCTTTGTGGGTACGGAAAGAGAAGTCGGTCAGCTCGTTATTGAGCAGGAACCCATTGGTCATCAAGCGTGAGCCAAACGCGTTCTCAATCGTGGTTGTGATCGACACCACGTTGCCCTCTTTATCAACCACATTGAAGTGGCTGGTGGATGGCAGTTCGATGGATTCATCACGGCTTTGGCGCTGAGCGTAGTCCCAAGGTGGTGTGCCCGCCGGTGCTGACTCGAGTGCTTTCCCTGGCGTGATCAGTTTCGCGCGCTGTTTAAGGTAGTCTGAGTTGATCAAACCTTGAGTTGGCATAGGGACAAAATCTTCATCGGCCATGTACATGCCGCGATCCGCAAAGGCTAAGCGTGAAGCATCGGCGATAACTTGCCAGGATTTGGCGTTATCAGGCCCCCAGTTCTTGAGATCAAATTGCTCAGTTATCGCCAGAATCTGACCCACGGTAAGGGCGCCAGAACTTGGTGGACCCATTCCGCAGATGTCGTAACTTTGATACGCGGAACAGGCAGGTTGACGCTGTTTGATTTGATAAGCATCGAAATCAGCTTGAGCTAATACGCCCGGGTTGCCAGCAGCTGACTGAACGGTATTGACAATATCGCTTGCAATCTTGCCTTGATAAAAGGCATCTGCACCACCTTTGGCGATGGCTTCGAGTGTCGCCGCGTATTCAGGGTTCTTTAGTAATGTGCCTTGCTGCTTGGCAGAGCCATCACTATTAAAGAAGTAGGCTTTTGTGGCAGGGAAACGCGACAGGCGCTCTGCATCTTTTTCAATTAAGGTTGCTAGACGAGGGCTGATAGTAAAACCGTTCTTAGCGACTTCGACCACAGGCTCAATCAGCTTTTTCCATTCAAGCTTGCCGTATTTCTGATGAGTATCCCACATCAGTTTTACGGTACCTGGCGTACCGACAGAACGGCCACCTACGACGGCATCGTAAAACTGCATCGGTTCGCCCTTCTCATCTTGGAATAGGCGAGGGGTTGCGGCTAGAGGTGCGGTTTCACGGCCATCATAAGTGGTTAACTGCTGCTTTTTGGCATCCCAGTAAACCAAGAAAGCACCGCCACCAATCCCTGAGGATTGCGGTTCAACCAGACCCAGCATGAGCTGAGTGGTGACCATAGCATCGATAGCGTTACCGCCTTGCTTGAGGATATCAGCGCCCGCTTGTGTCGCGAGCGGGTTGGCGGCGGTGACCATCCAGTCTTTGGCCTTAACCAGTTGCTTTTGTTCTAAGCCACTACTGTGTTCTGGGGCAACTGAATCGGCAGCCTGATTCGCGGCAGCACCAACGGACGTTAATAATAGGCACGTCGTTAGGAAAGTACGTTTCCACTGCATCTTGTTCTCCTTGTTATTTATGCAGCGACAAGAGTGACAGTGGAGTAACTTTGAGTCTAAGGATTTGTTATGAAAATGTAATCTCGAATCAAATTTTAGACACTTGAGAGCAGGGCAGACAGGGATTGCCACAAAATGCTTAGGCCGATAAGGGTGAATAGGACACCACAAAGGCTATCGATATATACGGCTAGAGAATGAATTTTTCGCTGCATACGTTGAGTCGATAAGGCCCACGCAAGAAATGAGAACCATAGCAAAGACAGCCCCCAAAGAATGACCAATGCCATTCCTTTACCGGTTAGTGACATGCTGGCTGGCACTAAGCTCGACATCAGACTGACAAAGAATACCAACGCCTTTGGGTTGAGGATGTTGGTGGCAAAACCGCGCGAGAATGCCTGACGCTTGTTGCTTAGTAATAAGCTGGCTTGAGCGGGCGGCTCGTCGTTTTGCTTGTTATTACGTAGTGTTAACCAACTGGCCTTGAGTGCGCCGTAGCCTAGGTAGAATAAGTAACTACCGCCAGCGAGTTGCAGTACCGCAAATAAAGTCGGCTGCTGGTGAACAAGGTAGCTGACGCCTGTTAGGCTCAGTACAGAGTGAAGCAGAATGCCAAATGACAAGCCAAGCGCAATGTATAAACCGGTCTGGCGGCCATAACGTGTTGCGTTTTGTACCACCAGCGCGAAATCCGGCCCAGGGCTCATTAAAGCAATAAAGTGGACAGTGGCTAACGTGGCAAGAATGGTCAGTTCGTTCATGGTAAGGCTCTTTGATAATTGAAGACCGGATTGTGCCCTGTTCGCAAGAGTAATGATTGTAAATTATTGGCACTGAACCTTAGAAGGGGGAACACCATAAGTGGCTTTAAACGCTTTGCTGAAATGGGCTTGGTCGTAGAAACCAATCTGGTGCGCCACTTCGGTACCGCAGACACCGCTCTTGAGCAATTTAAACCCCTGCTCTAAGCGCAGGCGGCTCAACCAGGCGTAAGGTGTCAGACCAACTTTGGCTTTGAAGTGGCGCTGGAATTGCGTTGGGCTGAGGTCACACAGCTGGGAGAGTTGTTCAAGTCTGACTGGCTGCGCCAGATTCTCCATCAGATAGTCTTTTAACGTCGAGACTGACTGATTACCTAGCGGGACAACAGGCTTTTGCTCCAGAGCACCATAATGGGTGAAAAGCTGTTCGAAGCCTTCGTAAGGCAGGCAGTCTTTCGCCAGCTGACTGAGTTGGTTATCGGCTAACGCACTGTGCAGATGAGCGAGAGGATTGAAGATGCGCGAATCGGAGACAATCAACTGATTGAATTGGATCTGAGCGCTGTTTTGTTTCAACTCGGCTAATTCACTGAACCATTCCGGCTCGACAGAGAACACGCGCACTTGATAGCCACTGTCGAGCATAGAGCGCCCGTCATGCAGTTCATCCGGTGGCATGATGACAATTTGCCCGGCGCCAACATTGTGGCTCTGACCTTGATAATGGAATTTTTGCTGGCCGTGTGTGATCAACCCGATATGAAAATCAAGATGATAGTGGCGCTGAAAGGCAAACTTCTGATAGTTGGCTTCAATCAGGCTAATCTCTTTATTCTGTGTCGTGTGATAGTTGACCTGGTCCATAAAACAAAAAAGCTTGGTGAAACTTTCACCAAGCTTATATCGGCTGTGTCACATTGTCTTGTAAAAAACGATCACTTTACCGTTGCAGCTTTACGTGATTGCTTACTGGTTTTAAGACCGTCGAAGCTAAAGACCACTAGCGCGCCCCAGATAAAGGCGAAGGTGATGGCCTTGTCTGTGGTAAAGGCCTCGCCGTACACCAGTACCGCCAGCAAGAACATCAGGCTTGGGCCAATGTACTGGAAAAAGCCCAGAGTTGAGAGCTTAAGGCGTGTGGCAGCGCCAGTGAAACATAGCAAAGGCAAAGTGGTGATGACGCCTGCGGAGATCAGCAGCAGATTCAGGTTCATCGGGTTCGCTGCAAAGTCGGAAGTCGGAGAATCGGCAATCCACAATAAATACACCGCTGCGGCAGGCAGCATTACCAGTGTTTCAATGAATAGGCCCGTTTGAGCATCTAAGCTGACTTTCTTACGCAATAGTCCGTAAAAACCAAATGTCAGTGCAAGCGCAATGGCGACGGTAGGCACAGAGCCAAAAGCGATCAGCTGAACCATCACACCACAAGCTGCAAGTGCCACAGCAAACCACTGCAATTTACGTAGCCGCTCGCCTAAGAACAACATGCCGAGCAGCACATTAATCAGAGGGTTGATGTAGTAACCGAGACTGGCATCCAGCATGTGATTGGCATTTACCGCCCAGATAAAAATCAGCCAGTTCACTCCCACGAGTAGTGAGGTAGAGACCAGAAACAGCATTTTGGTTTTGGAGCGAATCACATCTCGAACACCACGCCAGCGACGACCTACATGTAGCAATACCGCTAATAGAACAAAAGACCACACCACTCGATGGCTGAGGATTTCAAACGGTGAAACCTCACTGATGGCTTTAAAATAGATCGGTGCAATGCCCCACATAGTGTAGGCACCTATGGCGAGAAGGACGCCTTGCCGTGCTCTTTGCTGCTCTTCTGGTGTCATTGACGTTTACTCAAAGGATGGATTTTTGCAAAAGGAAGCATCCAGTATACGAATGAGTCAGTTAATCACCTAGCAATTTGCGGTTTTATTCACATCCGATCACTACTACAATGTGCCCTTTGCATTTCCCCACTCTTTGCTCAATCGAGATATCAATGACCGCGACACTGCTTGCCGAACAATCTGAACCTTCACCGACTCCACAAAGCGTACTGGAGGATGTGTTTGGTTATCAGTCGTTTCGAGATGGTCAGCAAGAAGTCATTGAAGCAGCCGTAAACGGTCAGGATAGTTTGGTCATCATGCCGACTGGTGGCGGTAAATCACTCTGCTATCAGGTCCCGGCCTTAGTCCGTGACGGCTTAACGCTGGTGATTTCTCCTCTGATATCACTGATGAAAGATCAGGTCGATCAGCTTAAAGCCAACGGTGTTGCGGCAGAGTGTGTCAACTCTTCCATGCCCCGCGATGAGTTGATTTCGGTCTATAACCGGATGCAGTCAGGCCAGTTGAAGCTAGTGTATGTGTCACCTGAGCGCGTGCTGATGCGTGATTTTATTGAGCGTCTTGAAAGCCTGTCGCTGTCCATGATCGCTGTTGACGAAGCACACTGTATTTCTCAGTGGGGACATGATTTCAGACCTGAATACGCGTCGCTCGGCCAGATCAAACAGCACTTTCCTCATGTACCTTTTATGGCTCTGACGGCAACGGCCGATGATGCGACGCGCAATGACATCATGCATCGTCTGCAATTGAACGAACCGCATATTCATCTGAGCAGTTTCGATCGCCCTAATATCCGTTACACCTTAGTTGAAAAGCACAAACCAATTTCTCAGGTGATCCGTTTTCTCGATACTCAGAAAGGCAACTGCGGCATCATCTATTGTGGTAGCCGTAAGAAAGTTGAAATGGTGACGGAAAAACTGTGCAACAACCATATTCGTGCCGCTAGTTACCATGCAGGCTTAGATGCAGATGAACGCGCTTATGTGCAAGAAGCGTTTCAGCGTGATGATATCCAAATTGTGGTCGCCACTGTGGCGTTTGGTATGGGGATCAACAAACCTAACGTGCGCTTTGTGGTTCACTTTGATATTCCGCGCAACATTGAATCCTATTATCAGGAAACTGGTCGTGCAGGTCGGGATGGCTTGCCTGCGGAAGCGATGATGCTGTATGACCCAGCGGACATCAGTTGGCTAAGGCGGATGTTGGATGAAAAAGACGATGGGCCACAAAAGCAGGTTGAAGCGCATAAGCTCAATGCGATGAGTGCTTTTGCTGAAGCGCAGACGTGTCGTCGTCAGGTGCTGTTGAATTATTTTGGTGAGTATCGTGAGCAGCCTTGTGGCAACTGCGACATCTGTTTGGACCCGCCCAAGCATTTTGATGCCACCGAGCAGGCACGTAAAGCGTTGTCTTGTGTTTACCGAGTTAATCAGAGCTTTGGTATGGGGTATGTGGTTGAAGTCCTGCGCGGAATGCAGAATATCCGCATCCGTGAAAATGGCCACGACAAGCTCACTACCTATGGTATTGGGCGTGAAAACAGTCACGATTACTGGGTGAGTATTTTCCGTCAGTTGATCCATAAAGGGATGTTGTTCCAGAACATTACTCGCAACTCGACCTTACAGCTTACTGAGGAAGCGCGCCCACTATTGCGTGGCGATACCGCTCTTGAATTAGCAGTGCCTCGTCTGGATACCGCCGCAAGAGCGGCTAAGTCCGACAAACTCACCAGTAAAAACTACGACAAAAAGCTGTTTGCCAAGTTGCGTAAGTTACGCAAAGCGATTGCCGATGAAGATGGCTTACCACCGTACGTGGTATTCAGTGATGCCACCTTGATTGATATGGCGGAAATTTTGCCAACCTCTTATGGTGAAATGCTAGCGGTCAATGGAGTAGGGCAACGTAAGTTAGAGAAATACGCGGATCCATTCTTAGATTTAATTCAGGAGCACATTACTCATCATGGTTGATTCAGTGCAGCAAACGGAATTTGGTTTACTTGAGTATCAAGCGCAAGAAGGGCGTATCATTATTCGAGCTCCGCGTTTTGATTTTGATAGTTTTCCTCAACTGGCCGATAAGCTGATAAAACTCCTCTCTGCGTCTGTGATTGAAAAGCAATGGGACGCCGACATTCATTCTTGGTTGATTGATTTTGAAGGCTGTCAGCTGTTTCTTAAGTCTGAACATTACAGCGAAAGTATCTGGTTAGAAGCCTTAGCCATCGAAGACAGCAAAGAAGATCTAGACTACCTTGCAGGCCTGTTCCAACGCGGTTTTTAATTAAGTCAACGATTGCATAAAGCCTAGGTGTTGCGACTCATATTGGTTAATGTATAATCGCCCGCCGCGGTATTTATCGTATTTGACGTTTCGTTTGTATAGACGGCTTGAGCCTCTGTTGCTGAAATTTTGACTGTGCTGAATATCGAATCTAAATTCATTTAACATTATTGGTAAGAGTCCTTCCGTGGCTTGGAAGAGATTCGCTTTGGGTTCCCTCACCCCCAAACCAAACTAAAAAGGTATCGCATGAGTAACTTTACCCCTGCGCAGCAGCGCAAAGCCCTTTTCTTGTTAGTTCTGTTCCACCTGATCATTATTGCATCGAGTAATTATCTGGTTCAGCTTCCCTTTACTATCTTTGGATTTCACACCACGTGGGGCGCCTTCACTTTCCCGTTTATCTTTTTGGCGACTGACCTGACAGTACGAATTTTTGGTGCCCAGCTTGCGCGTAAGATCATTTTCTTGGTGATGTTACCGGCGTTGGCAGTATCCTATGGCTTATCCGTGTTGTTCTTTGAAGGACAATTTCAGGGCTTCACCCATTTAGGTGAGTTTAATCTGTTTGTTGCGCGTATCGCGATTGCGAGCTTTATGGCGTACTTGCTAGGGCAAATCCTAGACGTGCATGTGTTTAATCGCCTGCGTCAGATGAAGCAGTGGTGGATTGCCCCAACGTGTTCCACTCTGTTTGGTAACGCGTTGGATACCATCGCTTTCTTTGCCATTGCGTTTTACCAAAGCCCAGATCCATTTATGGCTGAGCACTGGACGGAAATCGCGCTGGTGGATTATGGATTCAAACTGGTGATCAGCTTAGGTCTGTTTGTGCCTATGTACGGTGTGCTGCTGAATTACTTGGTTAAGAAGCTCACTGCCGTTAATCCTGACTTTAAAGTGATTGGCGCTAAGTAACGTTTGCTCCTCGAAAATAAAAAAGCCCGACAAGTTATCTTGTCGGGCTTTTTATTTATTCTTTAGTTAGTTGGCAATGATGCTCAAAGGCCAGCCAATGTCACTTTGACGGTTGGCTTCAATCTCTAACTCGGCTGCAGTCAGAGGGTTAGCTTTCAGCCATTGGTCAGCAACCGTCAGCGTGAGCTTATCGCCTTGTGATTGAAGCGCGATACTTGGCTCTAAATCCGGATTGCGTCGATGAGTTAGCAAAACCGCGAGACGTAGCAAACGTAATACGCGTTTGGCGCTGTTACCTGACAGCGCATGTTGCTCTGGCAGAGAAGTCAGTTGTTCGCGATAACGACGTGATACTTCACCAAGGAAGTGCTTTTGTGCTCGTGTATAACCCGGTAAATCAAGGTTTTGTAGCAGATAGGCACTGTGTTCGCCGCCTTTCTTGAAATCAATTGTCAGACCAATTTCATGCAGCTTCGCCGCTGTCTCTAGCAATACGCTGCCCTGAGCTTCCGTAATCCACTCGGCTTCACATTGCTCAAGCAATTTACTGGCTAAGGTAGCCACTTGCTGACCGTAAGCCGTATCAATCTGGTAGCGGGTTTGAACACTGGCAATTGTACGAGCACGAATGTCGTCTTGCTTGAGTTCATCGACCATTTCATACACTAGGCCTTCGCGCAGTGCGCCGCCAGCCAGTGTCATCGAATCAATTTCAAGCAGTTCAAAGATAGCGATAAGAATCGAAAGACCGCTTGGGAAGACCAATGCGCGTTCAAGCGTTAGCCCTTCGATTTCCAGTTCTTCCAAATGATCTGCCAGCATGGCTTGTTTTTGCAGACGTTTGAGTTTGGCGTGAGTAATGACCTCGTCCATACCTTGCGCCAGCATAATTTCCTGCAAAGCCTGAACCGTACCAGAAGCACCGACACACACATCCCAGCCAATTTGAGTGTACTGCTCAAGGATAGGTCTCAGCGTTTCTTTAGCGGCTTCTATCGCATTATTAAAGTTGGTTACGGTGAGCTGACGGTCTTTGAAATGACGCTCTAGCCAAGTAACACAACCCATTTTCAGGCTGGTCAGCGCTTTGGCTTCAAAGCCTTCACCGATAATAAGTTCGGTGCTGGCACCGCCAATATCGACCACCAAACGGCGACCGCTGCCGCCAGATGTGTGGGCAACCCCTTTATAGATAGTGGCTGCTTCTTCTTCGCCACAGATCACTTCAATCTTGTGACCAAGAATCTGGTTTGCTTTCTCAAGAAAGATATCCACATTGGTGGCGGTGCGCAGTGTTGCGGTGCCCACAATGCGGATATTTTGCATTGGAATATCTTGAAGTCGCTCTGCAAATAGACTCAAACAGTCCCATCCGCGTTGCATGGCTTCCTGGCTTAAAGCGTTGTTGTCGTCTAACCCAGCGGCAAGACGAACCTTACGTTTAATTTTTGCCATAGTCTGAACGCTGCCATCAATGTGACGCACAACGAGCATGTGAAAACTGTTCGACCCGAGGTCGATGGCAGCGTAGAGCGGGGAAGAAACTGCTTGGCTCATAGACGACTTAAGAATCCTTTTGGTGACGTTGACGAGAGCGGTTGTTGTTACGACGGTTGCTTGAGCGTGAGCCACCAGTATTGGTGCGACGTTGTTGCGGACGGTTAGAACGCATACGTAGCGGTGCTGGTAGATCTTCGATCAGTGCACTTGGGTCGTAGTCTGAAACAGGAATGGTGTGCTCAATGTACTCTTCAATTGGCGGTAGGTTGATGGCGTAGTCTTCACAAGCAAAGCTGATGGAATGGCCACTTGCGCCTGCACGACCTGTACGGCCGATGCGGTGTACGTAATCTTCGCAATCGTCAGGTAGGTCGAAGTTAAACACGTGAGTCACCTGAGGGATGTGAAGCCCACGAGCTGCTACGTCTGTTGCCACTAGCAGGTCAACCTCACCTTTAGTGAACTGCTCTAAGATGCGTTCGCGCTTCTTCTGCGGTACATCGCCAGTCAATAGGCCCACACGGTGACCATCAGCCGCTAGGTGAGCCCATACGGATTCACACTTGTGTTTGGTATTGGCAAAGATGATCGCACGCTCTGGCCACTCTTCTTCGATAAGAGTTTGTAGCAGAGACATTTTGTGTTCGTTAGACGGGTAAAACAGCTCTTCCTGAATACGGTGACCTGTTTTGACTTCTGGCTCCACCACAACGTGTTCTGGGTTGTGCATATGTTCGAAAGCCAGCTCTTGAACACGGTATGACAGAGTCGCAGAGAACAACATGTTCAAGCGCTCTTTTGGTTCTGGCATACGACGGAATAGGAAACGAATGTCTTTGATGAAACCAAGATCGAACATGCGATCCGCTTCATCAAGCACAACAGCCTGAATATTGTTCAGGTTGAAGACACGCTGCTTGTAAAAGTCGATGATGCGGCCTGTGGTACCGATTAGCACGTCCACACCTTGCTCTAACTTAGCAAGTTGCTTGTCATAGCTCTCGCCACCGTAAGCTAACGCAGCTTTAATGCCTGTTTCTGCAACCAGAGGTTCAGCATCATTGTAAATCTGAATTGCCAGCTCACGGGTCGGTGCCATGATAATCGCACGTGGTTGAGTCGGCTTGCGACCTTCGTGCTCTGGTGTGTTCAGAAGATGGTTAAAAGTAGCAGTCAAGAAAGCCAGGGTTTTTCCTGTCCCTGTTTGAGCCTGACCTGCAATGTCTTGGCCGGTGAGCAGTACCGGCAACGCCAAGGCTTGAATTGGGGTACAAAACTCGAACCCTTTTTTCTCCAAACCTTCAACAACTTGGGGGTGTAAACCCAAATCGGCGAACTTTTGCTCTGTGATATGCGTCTTTTTCATGGCTATAGAATATCAGCTTAAGCTTGCAATACGAAAGTAAATACATTCCAATAGGGCATCTAAATACTGGTTATCATCCAACCAGTTCCGAAAAAACACATTGGAGTGGAAGATGAGTGATAAGATTTTGCAGCTAACTGATGACGGTTTTGAAGCCGACGTACTAAACGCTGCAGGCCCGGTTCTTGTTGATTTTTGGGCAGAATGGTGTGGTCCTTGTAAGATGATTGCTCCTATCCTGGACGAAATCGCCGAAGAGTACGAAGGCAAACTCACTATCGGTAAACTGAATATCGACCAAAACGCAGGTACTCCACCTAAATTTGGTATTCGTGGTATCCCAACGCTACTACTTTTCAAAGATGGTGGCGTGGCAGCAACCAAAGTAGGCGCGTTGTCTAAAACTCAATTAAAAGAGTTTTTGGACGCTAACCTATAATTGGGTTGTTCTGATAAGACCGTGCATTCACTTCAATGCACGGTTTTGTTTTTGAAGCCTAACAAAATCTAGACTAGGCTAGTATTTAGTGCTAATTTATCGCACGTTAAATAAACAAGTTTCTCTTCTTGGTCGATCCTGTGACCAAAATTCATCTTAACTAAATAACAGATCCTATTTTGACTAAAAAAGTATCCACCACAATGAATCTAACAGAACTGAAGAACAGACCTGTGTCTGATCTTGTCAAACTTGGCGAAAGCTTAGGCCTTGAAAACCTGGCGCGTCTAAGAAAGCAAGACATTATCTTCGCCATCCTTAAAGCACACGCGAAAAGTGGTGAAGATATTTTTGGCGACGGGGTTCTGGAAATACTTCAAGACGGCTTTGGCTTCTTGCGCAGTGCAGACAGTTCTTACTTGGCAGGCCCAGATGACATCTATGTCTCTCCAAGTCAGATCCGTCGTTTCAACCTACGTACGGGTGATTCCATTGCAGGTAAGATTCGTCCACCGAAAGATGGCGAACGTTACTTTGCTCTGTTAAAAGTCAATACAGTTAACGATGACAAGCCAGACAACGCGCGTAACAAGATTCTATTTGAAAACTTGACGCCACTGCACGCAAACGAGCGTATGGTGATGGAGCGTGGTAACGGTTCGACTGAAGATATTACTGCACGTGTTCTTGACCTGGCTTCACCAATTGGTAAAGGTCAGCGTGGTCTGATTGTTGCTCCGCCAAAAGCGGGTAAAACAATGCTGCTGCAGAACATTGCTCAAAGCATTGCTTACAACCACCCTGAATGTGAGCTAATGGTACTTCTTATCGACGAACGTCCTGAAGAAGTTACCGAGATGCAACGCCTGGTTAAAGGTGAAGTGGTTGCGTCAACGTTTGATGAGCCAGCGTCTCGCCACGTACAAGTTGCTGAGATGGTTATTGAGAAAGCGAAACGTCTTGTTGAACACAAGAAAGACGTGGTTATCCTGCTTGACTCTATCACTCGTCTGGCACGTGCATACAACACAGTTGTTCCTTCATCAGGTAAAGTTCTGACTGGTGGTGTGGATGCAAACGCACTGCACCGTCCTAAGCGCTTCTTCGGTGCGGCACGTAATGTAGAAGAAGGCGGTAGTCTGACGATTCTAGCGACGGCTCTAGTTGATACTGGTTCTAAGATGGACGAAGTTATCTACGAAGAATTTAAAGGTACAGGTAACATGGAAATCCACCTGAACCGTAAGATTGCTGAGAAACGTGTTTTCCCTGCCATCGACTTCAACCGCTCGGGCACTCGTCGTGAAGAACTTCTGACTAAGAATGAAGAGCTTCAGAAGATGTGGATTCTGCGTAAGATTGTTCATCCAATGGGTGAGATCGACGCGATGGAGTTCCTTATCGATAAGCTAGCCATGACCAAGACCAACGATGAGTTCTTTGACGCCATGCGTCGCCAGTAAGAATTTGTGACTCCAAACGCCATCGACCTTGTCGGTGGCGTTTTTGTTTGCATTCTCATTTGATTGGCCTCACAATGAGCGAGAATGTTAAGAGGAGGTTAACATGCAACAAGGAATGTTGTCGTCGGTTCTCCTATGCACATCTTTATTGATTGGAGCACCAACGGTTGCTGCGAAGGAAATGCAGCCCGAAAAAGCGGAGTTGTTACTTCAGGATCAACAGATTCATCTGAAAGTCGCAGAACTGCTCCAATATGCTGTCGAAGATAATATCGACTCACTCAATTTCGCTCTCGAAAGACTGTCGCTTCCTCAACAAGAAGTGGCGCGTTTCTTACTGCTCAAAAAAATTGAAGATCAAAACGTCATCTTGACGCCGAAAATGGCTTTGTTCGTCGAGCAACAAAAAGCCATGGTTCCAACCTATCAAGTGTTGGAAAGAGGTGATGGTTACGAGTTTTCCATTCCAGCCTTTAACTATCCTGCTATCGCTAGCCGTTTACTGAAACAGTGGCAGCAAGATCAGTCGACACTTGAGTTTGTATTGAGTGCAGAACGTGGCGAGCTGGATCTAAAGCAGTGGTTGTCGGGCAGCGATTACCAAATCCAAGCGCGTGAAGCGTTACTGATGCGTGAGCTAGACAGTTTATCACCCGAAGCGGTACAAGGTTTAGTGGTTCAGCTTACCGAAGAGGCCGTGACCAGCTGGCTGCCATCCTCACAGGTGATGGTGCGTTTAGCTCAGGTGAGTGAAAACCCTGATGTTTACAAACTGCTTTGGTTGATGCGTGCCGATTTTCAAAGTCAGTCTGAGCTGAGTCGTTTGGCCAAGGTAGGCGATGAATTCTCTGTGAATCAGATCATGCTCGCTTCTCATAACCCGAGCCTTAAAGAACAAGCCATTAAAGAGCTCACTCGTATCAAACCCATGACGGATGAGGTCAAAGCGTTTTTGATCGACCGAATGGCAATTCGTGATGAAGCTTCAATGGTAGCGACAGAGCTAGCGAATCAGGGCTACACCTCATGGCTAGAAGAGTTAGCTAGCCATAATCAAAAAGTACGCAGCAGCGCGATTTTGAACGTGTTATCACAATAAAAATAACCTTATAGAAAAGAGGGATCGGAAGATCCCTCTTTTTGTTATACTGCTTGGACTTTAATCAGTCACAGAAGACCTATGAGTTTTAAGGATTTACGCGATTTTATCGCTCACCTTGAGCAGGAAGGGAAGCTTAAACGCATTTCCGAGCCTGTCGATCCACATTATGAAATGACAGAGATTAGCGACCGCACTTTACGCGCAGGTGGTCCGGCATTGTTGTTTGAAAATCCCATTGGCTACGATGTACCTGTGCTGACCAACTTGTTTGGCACTCCTGAGCGGGTAGCGATAGGTATGGGTCGTGAAGACGTCAAAGATCTGCGCGAAGTGGGCAAATTGTTGGCTTATCTTAAGGAGCCCGAGCCACCACGTGGCTTTAAAGACGCGTTAGAGAAACTGCCGGTTTTTAGACAAGTCTTGAACATGCCTGCCAAAAGGCTACGGAAAGCTGCCTGTCAGGAGATTGTCTGGCAAGGTGACGAAGTTAATCTCGACAAAATCCCTGTGATGAGTTGTTGGCAAGATGATGTTGCGCCTCTGCTTACGTGGGGGCTGACTGTGACTCGAGGGCCACATAAAAAGCGCCAGAATCTTGGAATTTACCGCCAACAGAAAATTAGTAAGAACAAAATCATCATGCGTTGGCTGGCGCACCGTGGTGGTGCCCTTGATCTGCGTGACTGGATGGAAACTAATCCAGGAGAGCCTTTCCCTGTGTCGGTCGCATTTGGTGCTGACCCAGCTACTATTTTAGGTGCAGTAACACCAGTGCCTGATACCTTATCCGAGTATGCGTTTGCGGGTTTGCTTCGCGGCAGCAAAACTGAAGTGGTTAAATCTGTAAGTAATAACCTTGAAGTGCCTGCCAGTGCTGAGATCGTGCTTGAGGGTTACATCGACCCGAATGAGTATGCGGACGAAGGGCCTTATGGTGATCACACTGGTTATTACAACGAAAAAGAAAAACACCACGTTTTTACCATTACGCATATCACCATGCGTAAGGACCCGATATATCACAGCACCTATACAGGGCGTCCACCAGATGAACCTGCTGTATTGGGTGTAGCGTTAAATGAAGTGTTTGTTCCGATCCTGCAAAAGCAGTTTCCCGAAATAGAAGATTTCTATTTGCCACCAGAAGGGTGTTCGTACCGCATGGCGGTAGTGACAATGAAAAAGCAATACCCAGGGCATGCTAAGCGAGTCATGATGGGGGTATGGTCTTTCCTTCGCCAGTTCATGTACACCAAGTTCGTTGTAGTGTGCGATGAAAGTGTTAATGCGCGCAGTTGGGATGATGTCGTGAAGGCCATGTGTGAGCATATGGAACCTGTTCGCGATACTTTAATGATTGACAACACGCCTATTGACTCTCTCGACTTCGCCTCACCGGTCGTAGGGCTTGGCTCTAAGATGGGCTTGGATGCAACGATTAAATGGGATGCCGAGAAGGCTTCTGACCCAGAGTTAACATCCGCAAGCCAAACAGCGATTACGGATGAGCAGTTACAACAACTTCGTCAGGCATTCCCGGAAATTGTTGATATCGCTTTACCAGAATCTGCGGGGGCCGATCGCTTCATGGTGGTATCGATGAAGAAAACGCATGCTATGCAATCGAAAGCGGTGCTCAATGGCGTATGGGAGTTTCTTAAGCAGTATACGGATGCCAAGTTTGTTATTCTCTGCGATGATGACGTCAATGTGCTTGATTGGAATGACATTATCTGGGCGATCACCACCAGAATGGATCCTAATCGTGACACCGTACAAATAGAAGCAAAAGAAGGTCGCAGTTCTAAATTAGGTTTGGATGCGACCAACAAGTTTGAGGGAGAAGTCCAACGAGAGTGGGGCATCCCAATCAAGAAAGATTCTCAGTTGGTTGCGCAGGTCGATGCAAAATGGAGTAAGCTGGGAATATTATGAGCCATTTGGTGACCTTGCAGCCGCAGAATATACAATTCGATGTGCAGGAAGGGGAAACGGTATTGGAAGCTGCGCTCAACAATAACATCAGCTTCCCAAACCGTTGCCAAGTGGGAGCGTGCGCAGCGTGTCTGTGTCGGAAAATAGAAGGTCGAGTCACTTACCAGCTTGAGCCAATGCTCACAGAGAAAGAGCAGCAACAAGGCTGGGTGTTTGCTTGTCAGGCCTTCGCAGAAAGTAATTTGGTACTTACTTTTGAGGAGTAAGTAAGAGGAATAACATGACCATCCAATGTAAAGTAAAGTCTATTGAGCCGTTAGCTTGTAATACCCATCGAATTCTGTTGCATCCAGAGACACCAGTCAGCTTTAAAGCCGGCCAGTATCTAATGGTTGTGATGGGAGAAAAAGATAAACGTCCATTCTCTATTGCAAGCAGCCCTTGCCGTCATGAAGGCGAGCTAGAGCTTCACATTGGTGCAGCAGAGCATAACGCGTATGCTCTTGAAGTTGTCGAAGCGATGCAAAACGCATTAGAAAATGATGGTGACATCAGTATTGATGCGCCTCATGGCGATGCCTGGGTTAAAGAAGAGAGCGAACGCCCTCTACTTTTGATTGCTGGTGGTACAGGCTTTAGTTACGTACGTTCGATATTGGACCACTGCGTAGCTCAAAATAAGACCAATGAAATCCACCTTTATTGGGGTGGCCGGGATGAACGCCAACTATATGCTAAGGACGAACTGGATGGTATCGCAGCACAGTTCAGCAACGTGCATTTTATTCCAGTGGTAGAAGAAGCGACTTCTGAATGGCAAGGCAAAGTCGGAAACGTGCTTCAAGCCGTTAGTGACGATTTTGATTCTCTTGCAGAATATGACATCTACATTGCTGGACGTTTTGAAATGGCGGGTGCGGCTCGTGAACAATTTACCCAGAACAAAGGCGCTAACAGCGATCGTATGTTTGCTGACGCGTACGCATTCATTTAAAACTGAATGAAATAGATAGATAAAAGAGGGCTTTTTGCCCTCTTTTTTGTTGTTTTGAACACATTTTCAACGAACGATGAGTTTTTTCAATTTTTTTTGAAAAAGGGCTTGCGCTATCAGAAGGACTCCCTATAATGCGCTTCCACTGACACGGCAGACGCCACAAGGCTTCAGCAGTGTTGGAGAGGTGAAAAGCTTCTGAGAAAATAAGTTTGAAAAAGTGTTTGACTCTTCAAATTATCTCGCTAGAATGCACCTCCGCTTTGAGAGAAAGTTTCTTGAAAAG
>Ga0213831_1000136_pt1 | contig 106074 bp, 89 predicted proteins | sample SWATP12_FD_163421 | JGI IMG/M metagenome (GOLD analysis project Ga0213831, IMG submission 163421) | Coastal seawater microbial communities from Marineland, Florida, United States - SWA TP1 #2 | ecosystem: Environmental > Aquatic > Marine > Coastal | place: USA: Florida | collected 2016-08-06 | reverse complement strand
AACGATTTCAGCCGTAGACTGATCGATCAACTTGTGATCAAACGCTTTTAAACGAATACGAATTCTTTGATTTGGCATCGATTAAGCTCCAATCGAAAGAACAAAAAAATCATCTTCTCACTCCCTTTTATTCTTGGGACGAAAAGATGTGCGTATAAACCAGTGATTCCCAATTGGAATCTTGTTCTTTGTTTCTAACACTCCCGCCGCGTCTTCAGACGTTGCTTTGGCGACCACCCTAAAAGCAGTGTGGCTGCGGCTGAAACCATGCCCTGGGTACATATGTACGGGGCAAGTGGGCGCGAATTATACAGCTTTAATCCAAACGTGCAAGTATCAATCAACCAATATATGGAAATAAGCGTGATACCTGACAGTAAATCACCTTCACACGCTTAGATATCAGTGTTTCTGCGCTTTGGGTCAGTTACATCGTCGCTAACAAGCTATTACAGTAAATGTGAACACGCTTCAGGTGACAGAAACAAAAGTTACCAATTTTATTTTTTAAGGAAGATTATTATGCAAATACTCAATGAAACAGACTTAGACGCAGTGCAAGGTGGTTTAAGATCACTTGGTTGGACCTTGCTTGGCGTAGTAGGTCAAATGATTGTGGAGGAAGTCATTGACTCTGGTGCGCTGGAAAGTGGTGTTGAATCGACCGGCGGGCAAATGAATGATGATGCCCGCTCTAATATGTACAACTAAATATTCTCTGCGCCAGATCTGTCTGGCGTATCCATTTTTTCTACAAGGAGACATTATGGCTATCCGCATGTATACAATATTAGCCATTGTAGTGTGTATTATTCTGGCTGTAGTCACTCAGTTAAAACATCCTGAACATTTAAACTCCTCAACGTTACCGGCTCTGTCAATATTTTACACTGCCGCACCAGGTTTCTTTTATACGTTGGGAGTATCACTTATCCCTCTTCTGCTGCGCGGCGATAGCGTGAAACGGGTTAAGTTTTCAGCCTTTGCTTGTCTTGGCTCACTTATTTACGCTGCGCAGCAATTTTATACCGCGCAGTCTTTTGATTTAATTGTTATTTCAGCAATTGTACTGGGCGGCCTTATCGGTGTAACCACAGTATACAAACTTAATAAATCGGCTCAATTGTCCACATAGAGCGTCATTTCTTCCCGGAGCAGATCGTGCATTGCCATAAGCTTTAATGGCGAATCCTGCTGACGCTTATCCTGCTCGGTTGGCGGCACCCGGTTAGGTATGGTTGAAGGTTTGTCGTTTTCATCCATGGCTACCATTACAGCAATACAGTGAGTAAAGAGTTCCCGTTCGCTGCTTTTCGGATTTACAGCACGCTGGAGGCATTCATAGTTAATATATAAAGTCGCGCTGAGTGAATAAAATTAATCTGCCTTACATTCAGGCTCAATACCGGGCTTCGTGGTCAGACTGGTTAAGCACTAAGATACTTTCTGCCAGCACGGCATTATTTTGTTATCACAATCTGGTCTTTGCCATTTGCCTTGGCCTGGTACATCAGGTTATCTGCCCGGGCCAGAGTATGGGTTACCGACTCCTTGTCTTTGGCATCTACCAGTCCCATAGAAAAAGCGACCTTAATATCCGCATACGCTGAGAGTGCCTCAGGCAACACCTTGCACTCATCCATAAATTGCCTCAGGGCAACGGCCACTTCATCGCATGCTGCCGCCGGGAATACAAATAGAAATTCTTCTCCACCAATTCGACCGATTATGTCGGTATTGCGGAAATCGCGTTTTATGCGTTCCCCCACATGCTTTAGCACTTCATCTCCTACCTGATGTCCATAGGTATCATTGATATATTTAAAATCGTCCAGATCTGCAATGGCAACACTCAGCGGTTGATTCTGCCTGACGGCCAGCTTTTTCTCACGATCGAGTAACAAAAAGGTCTGGCGCCGGTTATACAACCCCGTGAGTTCATCCGTTTGAGCCAGCTTTTCCAGTTGTTGGTGCTGACGTTTTATGCTGAAGTACATAAACACGATGGCAAAAAACAACACTACTAATACTGCAATGACCAGCGCAACAATAGTTTGGTCGCGTTTATTAATCGCCAACTCGGCGGTTTGCCGGGCGTTGGTTTCTGCCAACAACCGGTTTTCATACTCTTTCTGGTCCAGTTCGAAGCCAGCACGTAATTGCTGAAACCTCTCTTCATCATTCTCTTGCCGGCGCTTTATTTCCGCCTGCCTGGCAGCTTGCAGTGTTTGGTATGCAGCAGAATAGTCCCCCATGTCAGCAAACAGTTTTGCTTTTAATGACAGAATCGTCGTTTTATGCAGAGTAATAGCGTGCTCAGCGATCAATGTTTCCAACTGGTTAATAATCTCAAGAGCTTGCTTAAGGGAGGCATTACGTTCAAGCCATTTGGCTTTGATCAGCAGTGTACCCACCAGCAGATGGACGTTATTGCTTTGTCTGAACGTTTCTATGGCTTCATCTAACAGGGGCATGAGCTGGGCCAGTTGTTCACTACTATGCTCCTCATTGTTCGACAACAGCACATCAAACAGCGCCTGAGTTGTATAGGCCTCACCTTGCTTATCGCCAATTTCCACAGAGATGGCCATGCTTTCGTTGAAGTAATCAACCGCTTTATCAATCTGCCTGAGTTTGCCATAGGCGAGACCCAGACCATACAGGGAGTTAGACAACTCCACCTGATTGTCGGTTTGCCGATAATAATCGGCCGATTCTTTAAAATAAGGGATCGCCGAGCGCGAATTTTCCTGTGCTTCGTATACCAGCGCTATAAAGGAAGCAATATGCGGAGCAACCGCATCCATTCCACTTTTCTGCTGTTGCTGAGCTATGCCATAGGCCTGGGTAAAATAGTCGAGCGCTTCTACCAGGTTTACGGTGGTCAGGTTAATCGAACCCAACGCAATAAGTGCATCGATCTGAATAGATGGGGATTCGTTCTCTGTTGCCCAGGATAAGGCTTGTTGGGCATAGTCAATACCCGGGGAGGGGTCGGTCATGGTGTCATAAGCCCTGGCAACCTTTATGTTGCAAGCCTGCACCAGCTCTGAATCTTCGGTTTTGCGCGCCAGTCGCAAGGCTTCTTTTGCCGCCGTAAGGGCTTCCTCGCCCAGAAATAACGCATAGTAAGCATCACTCAGAATATAATGAAACTGAGCTTGTTCATGCACCGAAACTGACGCATTCTTCAACCTGGTCTCAATGGTACTGATGACCTGGGTGGGATGGTGGTTTATTTCATCAAGCAGTGTTGCTTTGTCTTCAGGCCAGTCGATAGCACTGGCATTGGAGCTGACGATAAAAAACGTCAGCACAGCCAATACACTCAGCAGTAACTTGCTCGGGAGAACGAAACATTTAAACTTCAAACTGTCTCAACCTGGCTGGCCGGCCATTGTGCCAGCATTAATAGTTCACGTATTGAGCATGGCACAATGCCCGGTTGCGTCAACTGGTTCCTGTGGAAAAAATTAACGACGTTAATTATCCACGTAGGTCGTCATCTCTTCGCGGATCTGGTCGCGCATTGCCATCAGTTTTAATGCCGAGTCACGCTGACGCTTGTCCTGCTCGGTTTGAGGTACCCAATCGGGCACAGATGAAGGCTTGCCGTTTTCATCCATAGCCACCATCACAGCTATACAATGAGTACAAAGTTCCCTTTCGCTGCTTTTCGGATCGCCGGCTCGCACCAGAATACGAATATGCATCGAGCTTTTGCCGGTATAAATCACCTTGGCTTCCACCTCCACGATATTGCCTACCAGAATCGGCTTAACAAAGTGCATGCCGCCAACGTAAGCCGTAATACAGTATTTCCCGCTCCAGCCGGCTGCACACCCATAGGCACTTAAGTCGATCCACTTCATTACCGCACCACCGTGCACTTTACCACCGAAGTTGACGTCCGCAGGCTCTGCCAGAAAGCGCAACGTTAATGAACGCTCAGTACCGGGCATAAGTTCTTCTCTTTATTTAATTTTCACCAATTCATAAAACTACTGTAGTTTAGTGAGTAAAACAATCAGGCGACGATATTTATGGAAGAACAGCGCTATCCCACCCGGCTGATGCTACTTATTGCCCTGCTACAAGGGCTCGCTCTATTGCTCTTACATCAGTCCATCGACTTTGAGTTCTGGCCGGCCACGGCGCCCCAGTGGCTGTTTGCGGCTTATGCCCTGGTCATTATCGGGCCTGGCATGTATCTGCTGGGGGTTAACGAACGCAATAAGGTCAGGCTGGTTACCTACATAGTCCCTTTTGCCGGACTTTGTGCGCTGCTTGCCTTTTACACCGGAGGCCAGGCAATCCCTTCTTCTCCATCACGACTGGACACCCTGCTCGCCCCCATGACATTTACTCTGGCTTTACTGACCTTTAAAGCGCTAATGTATGTGCAGGTGAAAACGGCTGATGAACCCTTCTTGTATCCGCAGTTGTTTCACTATTCGTGGCGCAACCTGCTCACTCTTGGCCTGGCTCTGGCGTTTACGCTGGTTACCTGGGGTGTTCTGATGCTGTGGGCCGCACTGTTCTCGGTTATCAATATCGATTTCTTTGACGAGCTGTTCGAGCAAAAATGGTTTTATTACCCGGCGCTTAATCTTGCTCTGGCTCTGGGCGTAGTGCTTATCCGCCGACTAAGCATTATCGTCGACACCATTAAACAGTTGCAGCAGGCTCTGTTGAAGTACCTTCTGGTACTGCTGGTGTTCGTCTCTTTGATTTTTCTGCTCGCCCTACCGTTTACCGGGCTGTCACCGCTATGGGAAGAAGGCCCGGGCAGTTATCTCATTTTGTGGATGCAGGCCTGTCTGCTATTTGCGCTGAACAGCGTATATCAGGGCGATGCGAATGAACGCCCTTACTCACCTTTTGTACACCGGTTTATTTATCTTGGCATACTCTTGTTACCGGTTTACAGCGGGCTGGTATTTTATGGCCTGTCTCTAAGGGTGGAGCAATATGGCTGGTCAGTAAGTCGTTACTGGGGGATGATAGTATGGATGTTCCTGGCGCTTTTTTCCCTTGGCTATGTAACGTGTATAGTGCGCTATAGAGATGACTGGATCGGCGGTCTCGGTCGCATTAATGTCGCCATGGGCTGGCTACTGATGCTGGTAATGGTATTGGTAAACAGCCCGTTTGCAGACTTGCGAAAATTAACGGCTGACAACCAGTTAGCTCGTATCGAATCCGGACAAACCGAACTGCAGGACATAGACATACCCTATTTTGCTAATCAGCTTGCTTTGCCTGGCTACCTGGCCATAGAGCAACTAAAGCAAACCTACAGCGACAGTCACCCGACACTGGCGCTAAGACTTTCCCGAGCCTATCAGGAAGATGCTCAAGAACCTGAGCAGGACAAACTGATGGTGGTAAACAGTATCGAATGTCTCAACGACTGCGACATGCCTTCGGATCTCGCCGATGTTATTTACGACAGCCTGACCAAAAGTAACTACCTGTTGCGCCAGGCTGAACATCTTTACCTGCTGGCGGTCGACCCTGATGGCGATAATCAAACCGACTACCTGCTCATGCTGGAAACTAACTACCTGGTAGATGCCACCCTGTATAGGCGCAGAAACAGTAATTGGTATCCGATAGATATTGAAGATTTGGGCCCGACCGGCAAAGATAAAACGATGACTCTACGCGAGCACCTCCAGACACTTGAGGTCAAATATAAACAACCGCAGTACCGCATAATGCAAATCGGTGATTTTCACTTTAACGTGACGCTGAAAGAACAACTAAAATCATCACCTGAGCAGCGTCAGTAATCAGCACGACCTGCATCAACTACCACCACCTGCACCTTTTGCAGTATTGCTGCATTAGGTCAGAGGGTATAAGGTGATATATATTAAAACTATACTTCATCACAGCCGCATGTGTTTCCTGCCCTGTGAGTAACAGCTTACTAATTTGTAGTAGAATATGTCAGACATAAATGAAAACCAGTTGGTGTTCGATAAAATCAACACGGTGCTTGAGAAAAAGCCCACGCTGTTAGATGCCTATAAAGAGCTAGAGCCCCTTATACTCGGTTTATTTGATGCCCAACGCATGAGTATCTTTCAGCGTCGTCGGCAGCACCAGGATTTGGTTGCCCGGTTTAAAACCGGTAAAGAGACAATGGAAATCAAGGTGCCCATCAGCCCGTTGTCGATCGCCGGTTATGTTGCGTTGTCACAACGTCCATTAATCATCTCTGACCCCTATGATCAGGAAGAACTCGCCGCCATTCATCCGCGCCTGCGCTTTGCTGACCGGTTTGATAAAAGCAGCGACTTCAGAACCCGTAATATTTTGTGTGTGCCTATTCTGAACGCCGGCGTTATCATGGGCGTTTTCCAAATTATCAATAAAAACAACGGGCCGTTCACCAACCGTGACATGGAGCTAGCGCAACAGCTCAATGACATTCTGGGCACCAAATTTCGGTTTGAACTCGGTGGCACGCAAAACCCCTTTGATCTGCTACTGCACGAAAACCTGCTCAGCGAGAAAGCCCTAACTGAGCTTCAGGAAACCAGCAGCGATATACGTCAGATGGTACAGCGGTTAATGTCGGAATACCGCATTAACGAAGGCAAGCTCGGCACCTCTTTGTCGATTCACTACCAGGTGCCATACATCGGTTTTGACCCGGAAAAATACCACGCCTATCAAAGTGAAAGTCGCCTTAATACCTCTTATCTGAAACGTAATTTTGTAGCCGTGATTGCCGATGCACATGATAAACCCATTGTTCTGATGGCTGAGCCGAATAATGCGTCGTTGCTAATGGAAATTGAAAGTGCGCTGGGTATCGACAGCTACGACATCGCAGTAGGCCTGCCTAACCATATTCTGCAATACCTCGGTGATTCAGCAGGCGGCGGTGCCCCCGGCGAAATGAGTGAGATCCTCGATGAAATCGGTACTTCGGCCGAGGAGTCAGAGGAAGGGGTTGACGAACTTTCCGATGATGCGCCGGCGGTAGTTCGTCTGGTGAGCCGTATTTTGCACGACGCCAAGCGCCTCAACGCTTCAGATATTCATATCGACCCGGAAAAGAGTGGCCCGACCAGGGTGCGTATGCGGATCGACGGAGTCTGCCGTGATATCAACCAGGTACCGGCTTCACACCATAGTGCCGTGATTGCGCGGATTAAAATTATGTCTAACCTGAACATCGCCGAAAAACGCGTGCCTCAGGATGGCAAACTGGCGTTCAGAATGAGCGGACAGTTAGTGGAAGTGCGGGTTGCCACCATTCCAACCGTTGCCGGCGAAGGCGTGGTGATGCGGATCCTGGCATCTGGCGGTGCTATGCCCATGGGTAAAATGAATGTCGCACCAGGTAACATGACCCGGCTTGAGGAAATGATCAAAAAGCCGCACGGTATCTTACTGGTTGTGGGACCTACCGGTTCCGGTAAAACCACTACTCTGCACGCTATCCTCGGCTACCTTAATACACCGGAAAAGAAAATCTGGACTGCCGAAGATCCGGTGGAAATTACCCAGCCAGGCTTGCAGCAGGTGCAGGTGAGCCCGAAGATTGGCTTCACCTTTGCAAATGCACTCAGGGCGTTTTTGCGGGCCGACCCGGATATTATCCTGATTGGTGAGATGCGGGATAAAGAAACCGCGCACGCTGGTATTGAAGCCTCATTAACCGGTCACCTGGTTTTATCCACCCTGCACACCAACTCTGCGCCGGAAACCATTACCCGTTTACTCGATTTAGGCCTCGACCCGGTTAACTTTTCTGACGCCTGTGTGGGCATACTCGCGCAGCGCTTAATCAGAACCTTATGCAGCAGTTGTAAGGAAAAGCACCCTGTATCGGATACTGATATGGCCTTTATCAGACGCCAGTACGGCGAAGAGTATATCGACGAACTCAACCTGCCCGATAACCTTGAAATCTATCGCGCCAAGGGCTGTGATGACTGCGGGGATACCGGCTACCGTGGCCGGACCGGCGTACACGAACTGCTGGGCATGACCCCTGCGCTGCGCTCGCTGGTTTATAAAGAGGCATCGGTTGCCGAGATGAAAGCCCAGGCTATGCAGGATGGTATGCGAACCCTTATCCAGGATGCCATTTACAAAGTAATAAAAGGCGATACAGACCTCGCTCAGGTACAAATTGTTGGAGGCGACTAATCGCGCCTCCCGACATTAATCGAAATAAATACCCTTATAACCTTTTTTTCATTCACAGCGAGCAAGAGTGCGCGTAAAGTGATCAACACTGTAATGCCCATGGCATTAAATGGATGAATAGTCGGACTTTTTGATATCAGGTTGTTGAACTGTGAAGCAAGGTATAGGGCGTTATAAATTCGTTTTTATCGGTGTGCTGCTGATGATGTTGTTTTCATCGCCAGGTTACGCCGACTGTCAGATTATCGCCCCACAAACGCAATCTATACAGCAACCGCTGGATATCAGCCTTGGGTTAAATGACATCCAGTTTAAATGTCGTCTGGCGGATGCCAGGGTACTAAGCTTCCCTTTAGACGCACTGCAAAAGCCGTCAGTTTATACTGCTCAGGATGTCATTATCACGCCCTTGGCGAGCGCCAGAGCAGCCTACCTGCTACCCGAAGGCGTATACCAGTTTACCCTGACTGCCGAGTCAGACCATATCAGCAAAGTCAGTATGTCGCTTCGCGATCTCAGCACCTTTCAAAGCGATAATAACCTGCACATTTTAACCATCAGCGCCTTTGGCGGATTTTGTATTGCGCTGTGTATTTATGTGGGAATACTTGGTCGAAGCCTGCGCAATGCGGGGTTTTACGCGTACAGCGGGTATATTCTGAGTGCCGGCTTTTTCTTTGTGCTACAGGAAGGGATTCTGCGTATCTTGTTCCCGGCGGTGCACTGGTTACACAGCCACCAGCTCAAAGCTATTTTTGCCGGCGCAACCGTTTACACGGCCCTGCGATTCATCACTTTATTGCTCGATCTGCGTCTTATCCTCAAGCGATGGGAATACCAGATGATTATTTACAGCGGCATTGTAGTGCTGGGATTGGGTTTTACAGCCGCTCTGCCCATCGCACCTTTACACGCCATTGCCAACCAGTTAATGGGGCTGGTTACCCTGGTTGGTATGGTTGCTGTCACGCTGGCTACAGCCTACGCTTTTTTACGTAAAGTACATGGTGCCGGTTGGGTGCTTATCGCCTTGCTGGTGCTGCTGGCTGCCATGGTATTCAGAGTGTATTTGCCTGATGTTAGCGAGTTTCTGCACCGGTATGCGTTGATTGTAGCGGTTACCGTGGAGGCCCTGTTATTAGCTATCGCCGCCTCGGAGCGTGTAAAGCGCCTGCAGTCAGATAAGATACAGGCATATCTTGCAGCCTCAAGCGACCCGCTGTGCCCGGTATTAAATCGCCGGGGCTGGGAAGAGTCAGCGCAAAAAATGATGACGAACCATAGTAAAGAAGGTGGTGTGTTGTTACTGCTGTTTATCGATTTAGATGACTTTAAACAGATCAACGACACCTACGGCCACCGAGTGGGCGATCAGGCCTTAGTCATTCTGGCCAAAATTCTCAATAGTCAGTCGCGCGCTCAGGATATCGTTGGCCGGCTCGGCGGCGACGAGTTTGTGGTAATGAGCCACTGTCACAGTCGCAGTGTTGCCGAACGAATTAAACAACGTATCGCTCAACGCCTGGAGGATCTGATAATCAAAATTGATGAGCAGCATATCCCGCTATCGGCCAGTGTGGGTGCGCAAATCATTGATACTCCACACAATGACCTGTCGTTATTACTTCACGCTGCCGACATGCTGATGTACGAACAAAAGCATGCCGCAGTTAGCCTGTAACCCTTTAAGCTGCTATTACCTGAAGGTTAGTCAACCAGCTTGATCTTACCGAACACGGAAGCGTCGATATACCCAAGGTTGCGATCGCCATTGACCGGCTCCACTTCGTGGGAACCAACAAAATGCTCGCGCTCTTCGCTGCCGTCATTGTCGCAATAGGCCAGCATAAAACCCAACACCTGTTCAGCTGAAAGGCTCAGCGGTGGCACCGATTTATTGTGGTGGAAAGTGTCCGGATAGACTCTGAAGCTAACTTCCCAGGTAATTTGGTAGGGTGGCGTGTCTTCACGGGTCCAGCGACTGGTGGCATGCTCATTAAGCAAAACAAATTCCTGACCGCCATTGCTCGTAGGGCCGATATCCACCACATTGCCATCTAACGCAATATGGTAGGCGAAGGCGTTATAGGATTTTAAATGATTGCCGCCTGATGCGTCGGCATCAATAAAGATTTCCAGACAATCATCATCCCAGTAGGTCAGCAGCGGATTGGGGTGAGAGTCGATCAATACATCGTCGATGATTTCTACCTGCAAATACAGCTGGTCTTCGTCCCAGAGCATTTTAAACCGGCCACTAAAGTCTGCCGGGATCGGCATCGTACCTACCATGAGGTGCTTGAGCGGGTGCCATTTTGCGTTATTCCAGGCCGCTTCATCGGCTTTGCCGTCGATAACAATTGGCGAACTGGCTTTCACCACTTCAGTAGGTGCTGCAAACACCTGGCCCACGGCAACCATACTTAACCATCCGGCCAGCATGATCTTATTAAGCTTTATCATGATAAGTCGCCTGTATTTTCGTTGTAATAAAAGCACGTAGTTTAACAACAAATTTACAACGGCGGCACTACTTAATGCTTTGCAGGCATAAAAAAGACCTGCATGAGCAGGCCTTTTAGGTTCGAACAAGTTCGTGGTTATTATGCAGAGCGACGGCGACGAGCCGCAAGCAGAGAACCACCAATAATCAATAACAGCGAGGCAGGCGCTGAAGCTGGTGTAGTTGGCGGCAGGCTGTCTTGATCTAACAGTGCATAACGCACCTGACCACCGGCAACCAGATATTCGCCAATACCATTACCCCAGAAAGACACCTCAGTAAACTCATCACTATCATCAAACGCGGCAACGAATATTTCGTAAACGTTACTTTGTGGATTTGTTTGTGATGGGAAAAGACCTTCAGCCCCCGTTGACGCTGAGGCCACTAAAATTGGCGCACCACCGTCAAATGAGATATAGAGATCAGTTGTAGGATCGGTACAACAGGTCGCCCAGTCACCTACTTCAAAGCCAACTGCATTTACCGCGCTGTCGAAGGTGAAGGTAATGCCACTACCAAAGTAATCCATTGGATCCGTACGAGGAAGTGAGCCACCACCCGCCGGGTTGATACCAATTGCGGTACCCGTTAATGAACCATAGCTTGTACCGGATGCAGAGCCGCCATCGTTTTGGGTAATAACATAGTCACCACGGTCGATTGAAGCACCTGATAAGATCGTATCCCAGATGTCAACGCCAACAGTACCACCAGCGCCCGTTACGGTGCTGTCGAAATCGGCCACGCCGTCAGTAATGCCATCGAATACGGTTAAAATGGTTGCGTTGGCAGCAGACGCAGATGCCAACAATACGCCGGCGAGACCGCCAGCAAACAGTTTCTTCGCTTTCATGTAAAAAGTCCTTCTTCAATAAACGTCCGTAGTACCGCGCATTCTCTACGTTTTTATTTGCAGTATATTAAGCATGATTAAAAATTAAGCATACCTGGCGCTTTGAAAGCAAGGAAGGGGCCAGATCGTTCAATTTATAAATAATCATTTGAATAACCGACAATTTTTGAGTTTAAGGACTTTTTGAGTAAATTTGCACACCGTCGATTTGTAAAAAAAAGCGACATTATACTTTAGTGCAATGTAACGAAGGGTACAGGGCTGCATCTGCAGCCCTGTTAGTAGATCAGAGGTTGTATCCGCGCTCTTCGTGGCTGCTGATATCCAGCCCCTGCTGCTCCTGCTCTGCAGAAACCCGAATACCTTTAGTGAGCATGTCTACCAGCTTGAGCAGCACCAGGCTTACCACTGCAGTATAAACAAACGTGGCAAAAATACCGACCATCTGTACGCCCAGTTGCTCGCCAATGGAGGTGTTATCGCCTCCGAATCCGTAGCCGCTGAAAATGCCCAGATCGGGAGAGCAGAAGATACCGGCCAGGAAAGTACCCAGAATACCGCCGATACCATGAACCGGGAACACGTCCAGCGAATCGTCAATTTTCCACTTCTGTTTGATGAGGTTAGTGAAGTAAAAACAAACACAACCGGCGGTAAGGCCGATAACCAGCGCCGCTGCCGGACCCACATAACCCGAAGCCGGAGTGATGGTTCCCAGTCCTGCCACCATGCCAGTAACGATGCCCAGCACTGAAGGCTTTCCGTATTTCACCCACTCGATAGTCATCCAGGCCAGTGAACCTGCGGCAGCTGATACATGAGTAACCAGCATCGCCATAGCCGCATCACCATTGGCCGCCACCGCGCTACCGCCGTTAAAGCCAAACCAGCCAACCCAAAGCATACCGGCGCCGCCTACTGTCATTGTCAGATTGTGTGGGATCATTGAAGCGCTGCCGTAGCCGTGGCGATTTTTGATATACATAGCTGCCACCAGCGCGCCGACACCGGCGGTAATGTGGACCACCGTACCGCCAGCAAAGTCCAGCAAGCCAATTTGCGCCAGCCAGCCGCCGCCCCATACCCAGTGACATACTGGCAGATATACCAGCACCAGCCAGGCCAGAGAAAACACTAATACAGAAGAGAATTTCATACGTTCAGCAAACCCGCCCACCATCAGTGCGGGCGTGATGATGGCAAAAGTCATCTGAAACATGAAAAACAGCGGTTCCGGGAGGGTACCGGATAACGAGGACTTATCCGTATTGGCTAAAAACATGTTTGAGAAATCGCCGATAAAGGCGTTACCTTCTCCAAATGCCAGGCTGTAACCGGCTATCAGCCAAATCAAAGACGCGCCACAGGCAATTGCAAAACATTGCATTAATACCGAAAGTACGTTTTTGCTGCGCACCAGGCCGCCGTAAAAAAACGACAGACCGGGCAGGGTCATAAATAAAACCAGAGCTGTAGCGGTTAGGATCCAGGCGGTGTCGCCGGTATCTGCACCGGATTCAGCCAATGCAAAGCCCGGCATGAACGCCAGGCCGATAAGCCAGTTTCGCATAAGTGTGTCCTGTTGATTCTCAAATGTGTTGGATTAAATTGCGTCGGAGTTTGTTTCTGATGTTCTTATTCGGATAACCTTTTCGACATCTGTTATAAATAATTTTCCGTCGCCTACCTTGCCGGTCCTGGCACTCTGAATAATCGCTTCACAAACGCGTTCTACGTTTTCGTCGGCAACCACCAGCTCCATTTGTGTTTTGGGTACATAGTCAATTTGATACTCGGCACCACGGTACAACTCGCTGTGGCCCTTTTGTCGTCCAAATCCTTTTACTTCGCTAACTGTTAAGCCATTTATTCCTACGTCAGCCAGGGCCTGACGTACTTCTTCGATACGAAATGGTTTTATAATCGCAGTGATTTTTTTCATTATTCCGGGCTTCTTACAGGGAAGGTGAATTTCATTTTCTCTGAACGGTAGTATTTTTACCACTTTTTTTAACAAAACCTTATTAGTCAAAAGTAGCGTTACCGAGCTTGTTCAATCTCGGTTTCGTCGCAATATATAGCACTCTGGAAGGTTTCATTATCTAATTGCCGTAACGAGATTATGCGAGGATGTGGTATCCTTTGCGCTCTGAAACACTGGTTTGAAAACAAAAAGGAGATTAATGTATATGAAAAAATTGCTTGCTGCGTTAGCTGTTATTTCTGCTGGTATATTATCCGGATGTACGTCACTCCCCTCAGAACAGGAAATCAGTGATGCTGACTACGGCGCCTATCCCGAAGATTACGAAAATATCGTAAAAACTTACTATGGCTATCACCTCACTCACCCGAATTCTGTTGAGTACGGCAAAATAGAAAAGCCCAAACGTTACTGGCTGGGCAATGAACTGGATAACGTATACTACGGCTATCTTGTTTGTGCCACACTCAACTACCGCAACATGGTAGGGAAAGACACCGGGTTTAACACACATGCGCTGCTGATTCACGACGGCCTGGTGGTTAAATACGTGGAAGACGGCGAGTGGTGGGGCAAGCCGCTCTGTAATTGAGTGACGAGGAGACAGTAGTCATTATGTGGTATCGCTGGTTGTTATTGCTACTGTTATTATCCACTAATACTTACCCAGCAAACCAACTTAAATCGGCAGTCTCCGGTAACTTTCCCAACGGCCTTCACGCTCATTTTATTCAATATATCAGCGAGCAGCTAAATGTGGAGGCGGACATCGCCCACATGCCCTACGCCCGGCGACTGATAGAGCTGGATGATGGCAGTATCGATATGATGGTTGGAGTGTCTGGCACTGCCCCCATTGGTAGCCATACCATTCTGCTCAGGCCCGCCTACGATAATCTGAGCATCGGACTCTTTGTACTCGCAGGCAATGAGACTCTGTTTACTGAAGCTGATGATATGCGCAAGCATTTACTTAGCCTGACCCGACACGCCAATAGTGATGCCATATTAAGCGCAATACCCGCAGCGCATATAGTGCCGGCTCGTTCGCTGGAGCAAAAAATCGAGATGCTGTTAAAAGGCCGCATCGATGGCTTTTTACATGTAACGCAAAGCACCGCATTGCGCCTTAAGGAGCTCGGCTACACTAACAACATAACGCAAGCCGATTACCAGCCACCTGAGGTTTATCAGCAGTACATTGCTATCAATAATCACTCGTGGCTTTACGCACACAAGGCCGAGTTAGAAGCGATTATTGCCAACGGCATCGCCAGTGGTGCCTTTCAAACCATCCGGCGCAATTATTACGCTGACACGCATTAAGCCTGTCGCCATTTTACAGCTCAAAGATCCCTCGACTTCCCATCATCTTGTGGTGTATATTTTCGTTTGTTGATAAAGGATTAATTAATAAAATAAGGAAATTCAATGAAGTATGCCTTCTTGCTGATCTTGCTTCTTGCCCCCCTGCGCGCTCTTGCCGCTGTCTCAGAATGGGTCGATTTTACGCTGCACAATGGCCACGTTTATTTACCGATTACCGTTGAAGGTATCGACACTCATGTACTACTCGACTCCGGCGCTCAGGTTCACGCTATCAATAAGGCCTTCATTGGTAAAAACAACCTGGATTTATCGACCGGCGCCAAAATGCGTATTCAGGGCGTTCACGACACCGAAGATCGAACCACTTACAACAATGTTAAGGTAGGACTGTTCGGCTCTGAATTTGAGCTGGACAAGGTGGTCGAGTTTAATCTGGGCCACCATTCCAGCGGCATGTTACTGGGCGCTGGATTTTTCAATCCATTCATTATCCAAATCAATTACCCTGAAAAGAAAATACGCTTACTCACCCGCGACAGCGTGGATATGAATGAAGCGTCCAATGTGAGATCCATGGACAATCGCGGCAATGGCATGCCCATCGCTGAGATAGGCATAAATGGCGAGAACTTCTGGTTTCTGGTTGATACCGGTAGCTCCAGCGGCATTTTTATGGAACGGCGCTACGCATCCCGAGCGGGCTTACTCGACAAAGTTGATGGCTCAGAGTCATCCAGAGGGGTTAACAGTACCGGTATTCAGGATGTTGCCAATGCAGATACCGTAAGATTTGGCCCGTTCGAAATTGCCGATGTGAAAGTGAGTTTCCCGGCACCGGGCGAAACCACCAACCTGGAAAGCCAGTTTTCTGAAACCCGCAGCCGCATTAAAGGTAAACGCATCGTCGGCATTATCGGCTACGGTTTGTTCCAGCATTTCCTGCTTACCATGGATTATAAAACCGGCAAGATCCACGTATCACTGCCACCCGAAAAGTAATCAGGATAACGCCGGGCTGGCCCGGCTTTATGGCACATTAATACTTAGTACGGATTACCAGGGAAGCTGATCGCCATTGCTGTGCCAGAATCCACCGGAATTCTCGGCGTTTAATTCGTCCATACGCGCCAGCAATCCGGCTGCCGCCTCTTCAGGTTCGATAAGCCCGTTAAAGTTTACCATCTCGGTATTTACCCAACCCGGATGCAATAGGGCCACTGCAACCCCTTGCTTATTGAGATCAACAGCCAGCGACTTACCAGCCGCATTGAGCGCCGTTTTTGACATCCGATAACCGTAACTACCACCTGAGTCATTATCAGCAATTGAGCCCATCCGGCTGGTAACAAGACCAACTTTACTACCTTCTTGCAAATTCGCCTTTAAGGTGGCAACAACCCGTAGCGGGCCAATAGCGTTTACCTCAAATTGCTCTCTAATCTGCTCAAAATTCAAATCATCCAGACTGTTCTTACGCATTATGCCCGCATTATTGATAAGCACATCGATGGTCCTGTCGCCAAGCTGACCGCGCAATTTATCCAGGTCATCCTGCTGGCTGACATCCACCTGTTCAAATACCTCTGCGCCACTTCGCTGAAGCGCCTCAGAGGAATTACGGCAAACTCCAATAACACTGTCGCCACGTTTTAGATACGCCTGCACCAGCGCCAGACCAATCCCGCGGTTAGCACCGGTAATAAGAATAGTAGCCAAAATAAGTCTCCAAACTCTTTTTTAATTTCGAGTTAATACTTTATGGGGAGACTAATTGACTTTTAAAGGTGCAAAGCTTTAGCAGATTACTCGGTTTCAACTGGCTGAGAAAATTCATATTCGCTTGGCAGCACTTTGTAAACCTGCTTGAAACACCGGCTATAGTAGGCGCCGGAACCAAAGCCTACCTCAAACGCGATCTGGGTTATCTGTAAACCTTGTTCCAACATAGGCATACTTTTCTCCAGCCGGTACTTTTTCAAAAACATCGTAAAGTTATCTGGCAGTAATTTGGAAAGAGTACGATTGAGCTGCCTGTCGCTCATTGCCAGAAGCGCCGATGCACGGCTACGGTTAAACCGCTCATCCTGATAATTACTCTCTATTACATCTAAGAACTTAACAATAAATTTTCGGTCTTTTTCGTTATCACACCGAGGTAAAATAGCCTTAACGTAAGCAGGTGTATTTTCTGTGTCGTCGTTAACGTTTCTGCTTGCGTTATGACGATGGGCAAGCCGAGAGTAAGTCAGGTTACTTTCAATTCTTGATATCAATTCTTCACGCTCTACCGGCTTAATAAGGTAGTCATTGACCGACGCCTTAAAACTGCTGAGTTTTGAGGAGTAATCACTGGCGGCGGTGAGTATCATTACCGGTACATCGGCAAATGCATCCTGCTCTCTTAGCTTTTCAGTAAAGATCACACCAGAAATATCGCTAATATTTAATTCAGTGACAATCACATCAGGCTGCAAAACGGGGATGATTTCCAGCGCCTGCATACCGCTTTGGGTTGAGTAACAATTAAAGCTTTCGCCCAGCAAATTAATGATATATTCGCAGGCTTCATGACTACGCTCAATCACCAGCACTACCGGTAAATTGCTTTCCCTATACAGAGCCGACTGTTCTGCTACCTGCCGTTGTGTTCCATCATCAACCATAAGAGCTTCGCTGTTTTCCACTGCCAGCGCAGGGTTAAACGGCAAATGCACCGAAACCTCTGTACCCAGGCCCGGTTCACTTTTTAATTCTAACCAGCCGTCATTGGCCAGCGCCAGTGCGTTCGCCAGGTTCAGGCCAATGCCAGTCTTAGTGTTGCCATTATAATTGGAGCCCTTGGCAAACCGGGATGTAACAAATTCCAGGTGCGGTTTATCCATTCCCGGACCGTTGTCTTTAATGCACACCACTAACTTATCAGCCTGGTGTATTGCCTTAATGCGCACATGTCCGCCAGGCTGAGTATAAGAAACTGCATTGATCAGCAAATGGTTGAGTAGCGCTTCCAGCGAGTCCTGAATTAGCAACACCGGCGCTCTGATTTCACAATCACAGCTGAGTATAAGTTGTTTTTTTAAGGCTTCCGGACGCCAGGTTTCAACCAGGAAGTCTAATGTATTGCCAATATTGTATCGCTGCTGCACCTGCCCGCTGATATGTTCAATCCGTTCCACCGCCGCAAGCTGGTCGGTCAGTACTCTGAGGCGGCCCGCGTTATCGTAAACCAGATCGAGCTTCCCCCGGATATCCGCTGTTAATGGCCTTGCCCGTAACTCCGTAAGCGGATTTAAGATTTGCATTACCGGTGTTTTTATTTCATTGGCCAGATTACTGAAGATTTTTTCTTTTTTGTTTAATAATTCGGTAATTGAGCGGTTACTCTCCAGTAACGCCGACTGCTTCTGTTCAATAACCGCTGCCAACACCCTGCTTTTCTCAGCCATATGACGCTTTATAAGCACAACCACAAGCCAGATGCCCAAGGCTAAAGCCACCAGATACAGTAAGTATGCCTGCCAGGTTAACCACCAGGGCCGGGCAATATTGAAAGGATAACGACTAATGGGCTGTACTGCCTGACTTTTACTGTCCACAACCCGAACCTGAAAATCAAAAGCGCCAAATCTCAGGCCTGAGTAAGCCACTGTCCCCATATTAGCCGGCAACTCCTGCCAGTCTTCATGAAACCCTTTAAGACGATATTCAAGCTTGTGCAAATGCGGGTAAACATAGTCTGCCGAGGCAAATTCAAAAATCATTTCATCGGGGGCAGAGGCCATAGTTTCAGCAAGTAGACTGTTCGGGTAAGTCGTTATCTTTTTATCATCGTTAATCAGTTGGAGGCTAAAAACACTGGCAACAGACTCGTACTTTCTCCGCCACTGCACATATGCTACCAACTTATCTGTATCGACAAGATAACTCATCTGGTCGCCAACGAGCACGAATTGAGAATCAGTAATGGGGATTAACCCCTGATGATTAAAATCTGTATCTATAACGCCATCACTACTATCAAACTGGTAAGCAGATCCTCCGTTCGTCAAAAACAGCCCCTTATTTGTCGCAAGCCAGTGATGGCCTCCTCCATCAACAAAACCATCCCGAATAAAACGCGGCAGATTTAGCTCCGGGAATGCTCTTTTGAACTGTCTTGAAGACAAATCGTATTGCTTCAGGCCGCCTCCCGACGTACATAAATAAATGATGTCATCTGTTGGATGCGAGTACATGCAATAAACAAAAAACCTCTGCATATTGACTGCTTCATGTTTAATCCAAACACCCAGCTCTTCCATTGAGTAAAGCCTGTTCTTCTTATCTAATACTACGAGTGCATTATTTCTCTCAGTACTTATAAACCGAATGCCCTTGGGTGCATTCATGTGATGTTTTAACTCATTCATGCTTAATTGAGCAAAACCTGCATGCGACTCAACCTCGTAGTAAATATAAAAATTACTGGCATTCTGAAAAGCAATGGGCTTAAGGTTTCCACAGATATTTTCAGGGTCTTTAACAGATGCAACGACTTCCAAATCAACATCATTACTTTTCATCAATACACAGTTATCAGTAGAGAAAATTAAGCCATCGGGTATTGCAATAGGTGCTGATTTAAAGTCATAGAGTGGTAACTCAACCAGTTTTCCACTTAGTAGATCAAGCCTAAACTGTTGGTCAGACACCCCGACTAATGCAGATGAGTTATTGACGGACTTCAACCACTCAATATCTTTTCGATAGGGAAAGTCCGTTTCGTGAAGATACTTTACCCCGGTATCATTAGCGTTGATTGTCAACAGGCCGAGTTGACTCGAACCAACGATGATTGCCCCGTTCTCTAGTTCCGAAATGGCGCCAATTGTTTTGATTTGTTCTAATGCATATTTGGGCTGTCCTTGTTTTAGCTCTGAAATGATATTTTTTTCTTTGTCTAAATAGTACAGACCAGTCGCCGCAATCCATATTTCCCCGTCAGAGCCCACAAATATCTGGTCGACATCATTCAGGCTATAACGCGGGTCTGCAAAAGGATAATAAATTGCCGTACTGCCAAGATCCCACTTGTAAACACCTCCCGGGCCTCCAACCAACAGATGGCTGTCTTGCACTGAAACCGATGTAACCGAGTTAAGCATGGGAAAGTACTTATCGATAGAATAAAAAGAGGTCTCGTTTAATATTGGTTCATGAACAACAAGCCCGCCCGCCTCTGGAAATACAAAACCAATATCAGGTAAATATTCAGCCCCGTAGATTCGTCTTAATCTGCCTGATTCATGATTTTTATCTATTACGGTATTTGCACCCGTTTCAGTGTTATGGATGAGAATCTGATTAATCAGGCTAATTCCCAGGAATGGCTCAGCGACAGCTACCGCCCAGGACGACTTTGTTAGTTCAGGAGGTAAAGGAGATGTGCTTAAGGAGCGATCTTCAGGACTAAAGATGAACAGACCTGAGCCAAACTGCGAGATCCAGATATTTCCTTCATTATCTAACGTCAGATCAGATATATAACCATCAGACAGAACCGAGTTTTCAGGGGAGTAGAAAGTTGAGGTATCTCCAACCAGGTCTAGGAATCCATTCTCAGCGCCGAGATATAGATGATTATCGTGCGTAATAATAGCGCGAACTACACCACTAGAGTCACCATTGAATTTCGTTTTACCAACCCAGGCTGGCTCAACAGAGTAAGCATTGAAACTCCAGAGGATCAAAAAAAAGACAACGCCACAACAAGTCCTTATTTTAAGATTGTTTGTCCTAAACATTCGCCCATCTCCGTATCTCTTTCCCTAGATTTACTTCATGTAACTCCCTACAACAAACGAGGACTTCATTGTGAATATAGAACAAAAACCAACCATTATCGAGCTTTCAGAACAGGACTGTCTCTTGGTACAGGGTGCTAGCGCAGCTTTACCTGCCGATTGGAGTAGCTTAGAAAAATTACCCTGTAGTCTGAGCGATAAAGTAGAAAAACCAGACCTGGACCTGCTTATTTCTGTTAACACTCAACCTTAGGCAAATGCCGCCAGTTAGTCGTGTATTGGGGTGACAGGTGTTCTCTTTTCATTCCCCATTCCGGGTGAATCCCTTTTGCGGCGGCGCCGATTGTCTGACTGCCGTAGCGGCTGTTTATGGCATCCATGCATAGCATGAGTTTTGGGTTGTGGGCGAGTTCGGCGAACATATCGCTTTGCTCATGGGCAGTTTCGATAATCTCTATCGCGCCAACGCCGCACTTATGTAACCTGATATTGGCTTTGTAAAGCACATTGCTGGCATTAGACGCAGCCTGGACCAACGCTCTGGTATCGTTAGTTGGCTGCGCAAAGCGATGCTGAACAGCCTTGTGGTATTGCTCAGTATCAGCAAAGGGGTTGGCATGAGTAAATAGGGTAAGTAGCCAGGTTTTACTTTGCTGTCGGCGTAATTTTTCAGCCACTTTTTCAGCATGCCAACAAAGGCTTTCACGCAAAAACTGTTCGCTGGTAACCGGTTGCCCGAACGCTCGCGTTGAGTATATTTGCTGTTTCTTTGCTCTTTCCTCATCCCACTTTATACACACAGTACCGTTGAGCTCTCTTACCGTTCTTTCCAGTTCAACCGAAAACTGTTTACGCAGCGCTTTAGGGTCGAATTGCGCCAGCTGCCAGGCGTTTAAAATACCTTGCTCGCGCAACCGGGTAGCAATGCGCTTACCCACGCCCCAAACATCCTGTACATCCATTTGAAGCAGCACATCGCGACAAGCTTCCGGCGTATCGAGCACGGCAATGCCAGACGTATCACCAAGCTTCTTGCCTGCAAAGCTGGCAACCTTAGCCAGAGTAGGCGTTGCGCCCAAGCCAACGCCTACCGGCAATCTGAGCTGCTGCCATACATCATTCTGTATGCGCTTAGCATATACACGCCAGCTTTCAGCAGGCCGCCAGGTATCAAAAAATAAGAAGCACTCGTCTATGGAATAGATATGCTGGTCAGGAGCGTACTGCCCCACCACCTGCATCATCTTATTCGACAAGTAATCGTAAAGCTCATAGTTAGAAGAACGGATCACGGCATTGTGCTGTGCCAGCAGTTTTTTTACCTTATAGTAGGGGCCAAATTTTTTGACGCCCAGTTGCTTTGCGTGCTCGCAGAGGGCACAAATACAGCCGTCATTGTTAGTCAGAACAACAACCGGTCGCTGGCGAATGGCCGGGTCGAATACTTTCTCGGCCGATGCGTAAAAGCTATTGGCATCGACTAACGCATACATTGGCTTAACCATCTGACATAACGATGCATACGCACAGAACGCACCACTATTCCTTCCACCTCAAACAAATCGCCGTCGCCCAGTGCATAGGGCTTGTGATCAAGGCCGGGAGATAACAACACCTGTGCTTTGCGATCGTAGAGTTTACAAACAAAGTTACCGTTTAAGTTGGCCACTATCACATCCAGTGAAGTGGGATGTGCCGCACGATCGACAATCAGCAGATCACCATCGAATATGCCTACGCCTGTCATAGAGTCGCCCTGAGCCTGACCAATAAATGTAGCAGTAGGGTGTTCTATAAGTAGCTCGTCGAGATCCAGCGCCAGCTGTTTATATTCAGCCGCCGGCGACTCGAAACCACTAATGCCAGCTTGCGCCGCAACGGGTATAACCTGAAGCATTGTTAACTTTACCACCTGTTAAAAAATACTGTTTATTTATACAGTAAATTGCGATAGAGTGACAAGGAATTTCACAACAACGGAGTTACACAATGGCTATCACAACACAATATGTGGTCTCTCATAAAGGGGTAGAAAAGTTGGTTACTACCGATAAAAAAGCAGCAGATCAATACGATAAAATGCTCGATGTGGCCGACAACCTGGCCGTTTACATTGAGGCGAAAGGCATCAAGCTCGACGAAGCAGTGGCCGAAGAGTTATCAATTATGCTGGCCAAAAATAAAGACAACCTGGCTAAGCTGCTCAAAGGCACCGATGCCGATACACTGTTATCCAGCGAAAGCGCTGAAGTGGTAAAGTTAAAAGCCAACGGCTAGGGCAATAAACGCCGTTGGAATGATATAGCACGGCTGCCAGGCTCAGCGATGGTACTGAGTCTGGTGGTGCTATTTGTTGCCAATTTCTTTTTCTATGTTGAAGCGCTTAATAACACCATTAACCTCGGCAATGGTGGTATGCAGATGATTGCTCGCTTCCAGTGAACGCTCTGAACTGCGCTGGGTATCGGCAGCGCCATCAGCAATTTCAACAATTTGCTGATTGATATGCTCCGCTACAGCACTTTGTTCTTCTACTGCAGCCGACATTTCAATGGTCATTTCAGAGATTCCCTGCACCGCAACATTGATATCAGACAGTGCCTGACGGGTGTCCTGCACAATACCGGCGCCGCGTTCAGCTGACTCCAGGCCGTTTTTCGACACTTTTACCGCTCGTTCACTACGCGTGGCCAGTACCTGAATAATGTTGTGGATACGGTCTGTGGATTCCCGTGTTTTAGAGGCCAGGGCCCGCACCTCGTCGGCAACCACTGCAAATCCTCGCCCTTGCTCCCCCGCCCGGGCAGCTTCGATGGCGGCATTCAGCGCCAGCAAATTCGTTTGCTCAGCAATCGACGAAATAATGCTTGCCGCTTCGCCAATATCACTGGTGCTCTGGTCGAGCTCGGTTACCGTAGCGGAAATAGTTTCCACTACCCCTTTTAGCTCATCAATGGCTGCAGCAGCAGATTGCGCAGTCTGGTTGCCGGTTTCCACATTTCGCGCCGCAGAGCGGGCAGTATCAGCGTTTTGTTCCACCCTCTCTGCCACTTCCTGAATGGACTGAGACATCTGTGTTACTGCCGAAGCAATTTGTTGAGTCGCCTGATTTTGTTGCACCACTGCGGTAGACGTAATAGCCGCCTGTTCGTGGGTGGTGTTGGCAATATGCTCCAGCGACGAAGCCGCGTCTTTTATGCGGGTTAACGCTGTACGACTGCGGGCAAGTTCACAACCAAGTACCAGCTTGGCTCTGGCCGATGCACCGAAGTCATCAAAATAAGTTTGTGATACCACGGCGCTGTCGTAAGAATCCGGACTCAGGCCAATCAGCTCTTCCCAACGCCTTTCACTTAAGGAATGCTGCCACACCGCCATCACGATAAGCACGGCAGCTGTAACTGCGGTGGGCAGCCAACCGGCAAATAAACCCAGAAAAATAAGCAGTGGAATACCCGCTCCCCAGAACACACTCAGTTTTTTGAGCATGTAGAGGTAAATTTCGCTGGCCCTGGCCGCTGACTGACCATTACGAATACGCTCATAGCGAGCACTGGCACGGGCAACTTCGTGATCGAGGGCTGGCACCCTGACCGACTCATAGCCAACAATGTCATTGTTCTCGTAAACCGGCGTAACGAATGCCGACACCCAGTAATGATCACCATTTTTACGCCGATTCTTTACCAACCCCATCCAGATTCGGCCGGCATGCAGGGTTTGCCACATTTCTTTGAACACGCCTTCCGGCATATCCGGATGACGAACAAGATTATGGTTTTTGTTAATCAGTTCTTCCCTGTCAAAACCGCTCACTTCCACAAAGGCGTCATTACAATAGGTGATAATGCCGCGTTTGTCGGTAGATGAAATCAGCCGGTAGTGCTTAGGAAACTTATATTCTTTTTGTGTAACTGGCTGGTTATTGCGCATCGATAACGAAGCTCCCTTCTTGCTCCTGACAACCAATAGCTGGGTTTACCCTAGGTGAAGAATAACGACGAATGCAGGGCTCCCAACCACCTCTATCATTTAAAATAGACCATTAAATACACAACCACCACTAAACGAGCGGCGAAAATAGTTATGGTGGACTGGAATTAAAACAACAGGATAGTAAACGGAGCGGCCCTCTGCGAGCCGCTTCCGGCAACCGGCTAGAGTTTTGCGGTGTGGGAAAGATTATCCAGTAAGGTGGTTACCTCCTGGCTGGCAGCTTCCATTTCCCGGAGCAACTGTTCACACTCAGCATGGTTACCCGCAGCGTGTGCGCTGACAGCATTAACCCCGGCTTTGTGAACGGCTGCATGAGGCCTGTCCAGACGCTTGAACGCATCGAGTTTAGCCATATCTGAAGTCGCGTTGCTGCTATACCATTTCCCCAGGCGGCAGCTTGTATGATCGGCAAAGTCTTGTTGTGACTTGGAGGAACGCCCGGTAAGTACGGCATAAACCTCAGATTTCCATACCACGTGATCAAGCTTTACGGTTTGGATGAAGGTTTGCAGGCTGGCAGAACGTATGGTGTTTTCCATCACATCACAGTGTTCAATCATGCCGGCATAATTGCTGTTAAGCGAGCTGATACCGTCGGCTAACTTGCCATTATTGGTTTGCAATTCCCCAACAGACGAAACAGCCACCTGGGTAGACTGAATGATACTTTTTACCAGCTCAGAGACTTCACTGGCCGACTGATTGGTTTCATTTGCCAGTGAGCGTACCTCATCTGCCACCACACTAAACCCGCGTCCCGCATCTCCGGCACGGGCAGCTTCGATGGCGGCGTTCAGGGCCAGCAGGTTAGTCTGATCGGAAATACTGGTGATAGTAGTTACAAACTTATTGATGTTGTCGGCCGTTTCGGAAAGCCCTTCAATGCTGTCACTCATGGCCGACATCATGGTATTCAGGCCACTCATATCAGCTACAATTTGCTTCAGAGATTCGCTGGATTCAGCAAACAGGCGGTGGTTCTCGGTAATTTTGTCGGTTTGCGCACTGATATCTTCAAATGAGGAGAGTACTGTCTGGCGGATCCCTTCTACCTGATTCAACGAATCAAGCATACTGTCGGTCAGACCAGGCATATCAGATTCTTTGTTTTCGGCTTCAGCGAGTTGTGCCCTGAGTTCTCGGTTCTCTTCTTCCAGCGCTGCTAACTGTGTCGTAAGCTGAGCGTTTTCTCTTTTGAGAACAGAGACTTTTCCCTGCTCTTGTTCAAGGGTTGTGCGAAATACAAACAAATCATCGGCTCCTGAGGTAAACGTTAAAACCCCACCATTACTGGTGGTATTGCGCGATTCTAAGAGTTGGCTAAAAATAATCCAGTGATTTACTACTCAGGGCTGCTCGTCGTACCTCTGAGGATCAGTCGCGGGCTCAGAATATGCTGGTATTCATGGCGGGTATGACCGTAAACTCGCTCAAGCACCCAGTGAGCCGCCATACTACCTATTTTTTGTACCGGATAATCTATGGTGGTTAGCCCCGGCGAAAGGTAGCTGGCAAAATCAACGTTATCAAACCCGATCACCGATACGTCTTCCGGCACTCTGCGACCAAGCTCGCGCAACGCAATCATTGCGCCTGAGGCCATTTCATCGTTTGCACAGGCCACCGCCGTAAATTTTGCACCGCGAGCAACCAATGCTCGAATCCCCTCAGTACCAGATTTTGCCTGGAAGTTGCCTTCGTAAGTAAGCTTGTCAGTATATTCAACCCCCATGTCTGCAAGGGCCTGTTGGTGACCAGTTAAACGGTTTTTACCATCGGCTTTAAACAGCGACCCGGCAATATAGGCAATTTTCGTGTGGCCAATGTCGAGGAGGTGACGAGAAGCAAGGTACCCACCCTTGACGTTATCGAGACTAATGCAATTATCGCCAATTTCTTCAATAAAGCGGTTTACCACCACCAATTCAACGCCCTGATGGACCAGGCTCACCAGATACTCGTCACTAACGGCTTCCACATGCAATATCAAAGCATCGCAACGGCGGCTCAGCAGGGCATCAATTTGTTCTTTTTCAATCTGTGCATCGGAGTGGCCGGTAGCGATCAGCATGTGTTTTTTGGCCTGCCGTAAGGCCTGCTCAGTACCGCCCATCATCGCCCCAAAGAAAGAACCATGCAGTTCCGGTACAACATACCCAATGGTATGGGTTTTATTGGATGCCAGTGAAGCTGCCACAACATTATGCCGGTAACCGAGCTCCGCCATGGCCGTCATAACCAGTTCACGGGTTTTCTCTTTTACCGTGCCGGTATTGTTGATAACCCTGGATACGGTGGCAGACGATACACCGGCTTTCTCGCTAACTTGTTTTATTGTGACCATATTAACTTCGCTATACGTTTTCCTGCTGGGGTTGCCGTGCTGTTTTAAGGGCGTTATGAATCTTGTCCACTCGCTGACTGTCCAGTTTATACCAGCGCATCAACAACACTACCACTAAAGACATAGCAGCCGGTATTAAACAAAAAGACAAAGTTATACCGTGACTTACGCGCTCATCAATGTTGTTTACCTGGTAGCCGTAATAGGCCAGTGCCCAACCCGCCAAAGCACTGCCAAGGGCGATGCCTAATTTAATAAAGAACACGATGCTAGAAAAGGTCATGGCCGTTAACCGGGTACCGGTCTGAAGCTCGCCGTAATCGGTCACATCGCCCATTTTTGACCACAATAATGGCGAGGTCATTTGCAGCACGAATCCCCACAAAAAGTGAATCACCAAAGCCCCTACCCACATGGTTGCAGGCAGGAAATAATTGGCAATACACAATCCCGCACAGGAAAGCTGTAATACTTTGTATAACAGTACCTTATCGCAGCGGCGCGTAAATGGATGAGCCGATGCTGCGCCCAGAATGCCACCCACCATCGCAAGCGACACAAACAGCGTGACATCGTCGGGGCGTTGCAGCACATATTTCACGTAATAAATCGCCAGCGCATTGCGCAATACTATTCCGGTTAGCAGTACCATGCTGACAATACACAAAATACGGCACTGGTCGTTATGCCATACTGCCTTCAACTGCTCCCGCACCGGGGAGGGCGGCCCATCGGCGGGTAACACTCTCTCTTTGGTGCCGGCGAAACACAACAGAAATAACACCATCCCAACCACTCCCATGGTCAGCATCGTGAGCTGATAGCCGCGCGCATCGTTGCCAGCGCCAAACCAATTTACCATTGGCAGCGTGCAAAGCGACACAATGAGTCCGCCCAACATGGCAAATACAAAACGATAAGACTGCACCGACACCCGCTCCAGTGGGCTTGCAGTTATCACACCGCCTAGCGCGGAATAGGGGATATTGATCGCGGTATACATCAGCATTAACAGCACATAGCTGGTAATAGCGTAAATCAGTTTACCGTTGTAATCCGTGTCGGGGGTGGTAAAGGCAAGTACGCTGATAAGTGCAAATGGCAGAGCCATCCACAGCAAATAGGGCCGGTAAGCACCCCATCGGGTGCGGGTTTTATCTGCCAGGGAACCCATCAACGGATCGGTTACCGCATCAATCAATCGTACCAGCAGAAAGATACTGCCAACGGTTGCGGGATTGAGCCCAACCACATCGGTGTAGTAGAAAGTAAGAAACAAAATGACAGTCTGAAAGACAAAGTTGCTTGCTGTATCGCCAAGCCCGTATGCAACTTTTTCTTTTACACTAATCATTAAATGTCCAGACAGCTATGGAGTTTAGCGGCGTTGTTTAAGCCATTCACTTAGTTTCAGGGCACTTTGTTTAGGTAATCGTTGTTGGGTTGCAAAATCCACATGCACAATGCCAAACCGCTTAAGATACCCTTCCGCCCATTCGAAATTATCCAACAGACTCCACACAAAATAACCTCTGATATCCACGCCTTTTTCCATTGCTTCAGCAACAGCCTGCATGTGGTCCTGTAAATAATCTATCCGCACTTTATCATGCACCTGACCATCTTGTACCACATCATCTTCGGCCATACCGTTTTCGGTAATAAAAAGTGGCGGCAAATCATATTCATTATGAAGCTGGAGCAGTAAATCACACAAGCCTTGCGGATAAATTTCCCAATTCATGGCAGTGACTGTTACGTTGTCATCTGGCGGCAGGATCTCAAAGTGGCCACCGGGGCGGGCCTGCACCAGAGCCCGGGTATAATAGTTAACCCCAAGATACGCCATGGGCGCAGCAATTATTTCCATGTCACCCGGCTTAATTAAAGGCTTTTCAGCTTCGGGTAAAGTGTTCAGTAACGGTGGATATTTACCCGTTAACGCAGGACTCACATACCAGTCGTTAAAATGGGCCTTAGCCAGCAAGGTAGCCTGCTTATCAGCCTCACTTTCAGTCGCCGGATAATAAGTAGTAAAATTAAGTACCAGGCCGCTTGGAATAGCCGGACAGACTTCATTAAGCACCTGCATTGCGAGCCCATGAGCAAGCAGAAGGTGATGAGCGGCCTTTTTACCGTATTGCTTACCAATTTTACCCGGCGCATGAACGCCTATTTCGTAACCAAGGAATGCACTGCAATAAGGTTCATTAAGCGTAGTGTAAGCACTTACTTTATTGCCAAATGCCGTGGCTACAATACGGCTGTATTCAGCAAATGCATAGGCTGTAGCACGGTTGAGCCAGCCGCCCTTATCTTCCAGAAATTGCGGCAACTCCCAGTGATAAAGCGTCACATAGGCCTTGAGGCCACGCCTTTGAAGTTCATCAAGTATTTTAAGATAAAAAGCCAATCCTTCCTGATTAACACTGCCGTCGGCACAAATGATCCTTGGCCAACAAACGGAAAACCGGTAGGCATCAAAACCCAGCTCATCAATCAGCGCAATGTCCTGCTGCCACAAATGATAATGATCGCAGGCCATCCGGCCATCGGAGTTATCCTTTACTGCGCCGGGTACCTGGCAAAATGTGTCCCATATGCAGGGCTCTCGCAATTCGCTGGCACCTTCGATCTGAAACGACGACGTAGCCACTCCAATTGTAAAGTTCGGTTCACCGAGCATATTATTGATTGAAAAACCTTTACTCATCTTACATTTACGTACCTAACGAAATTATTTCCGTCAGCGTACGGCCACCTCTTGCAGAATAGACTCATCAAAAATCAGACCCTAATTGTAAGCGCTTTCATTTTTTATACAAGTTATTTACATTTTAATTAACCGCATTGGCTCGTCCTCGCAGAATAATGATAGTTACAGCAACCCTCATCATTATTGTTTCCCGGCGCAGCAATGATAAGAGTACAAATTATGCTTGAAATCCATATTTCGGCATTCCAGTGGGTGTTATGGCGGCACCCCTTGTGAAAAGTGCGTAGCGACGCAGAAGGCAGCCATCATCAGCGGTGAGCATGCCAACTGACGAACTCGCAACCACGCCAATGTAAACGCTTTCATGAAATTATCAGAAACTGTTCGAAACAACCGTTAATCAGGGTTACAGAACCAAAGATAAGTCACTATTCTCGAAAATACGGGCTGTTTAAACCAATGAACTATTCCTGAAATGCGTTTCCTGAACAATTTACCCACGCAAAAATGTAAGCGCTTGCATTTTTAAAATTTATACATATACTCTCACAACAAATTATTAACATTCGTTCATTGGTTTCGCAGTGCTTTGGCATTCGCAGGGGTTATAATCCGGAGAATAATAATGAAATCATTTACTTTGTCAGTGGCTACAGCAGCCATTGGGGTTGCAGCATTAACCGCTTGCACCATATCTCAAACTGACAGCGAGTCTGCCAATACCGTAACTGTTCCGGATTACTGGCCGCAAATTCAATCACCTATCACTAATAAGCAAGCCGTTGAAGCCAAGGTGGAAGCACTGCTTGCCGATATGACGGTAGAGCAAAAAGTCGCTCAGCTTATCCAACCCGAGATCCGTGATGTAACGGTAGAAGACATGCGTCGCTATGGTTTTGGTTCTTACCTTAATGGCGGCGGCTCTTTCCCGGGTGCAAACAAACATGCTACGCCGCAGGAATGGATCGACCTGGCCGAAGCCATGTACCAAGCCTCCATAGATGACTCACTCGACGGCAGCAGTATCCCCACCATGTGGGGTACCGACGCGGTGCACGGCCACAATAACGTAATTGGTGCCACACTGTTTCCGCACAACATTGGCCTGGGTGCCATGCGCGATCCGGCGTTAATTGAAGAAATAGCCACCGCCACCGCTAAAGAAGTGCGCGCCACCGGTATAGACTGGATTTTTGCTCCCACTGTTGCAGTGGTACGTGACGACCGTTGGGGCCGTACCTACGAAAGTTACTCTGAAGATCCACAAATTGTTGGCGAATATGCCCGTGCGATCGTCACCGGTCTGCAGGGAGATATCAGCGACGGCAACATCGACGACCAGCATGTCATTTCCACCGTTAAACACTTTGTTGGCGATGGCGGTACCGATAAGGGTGACGACCAGGGTAACAACCTGGCCAGCGAAAGAGAGCTGTTCGACATCCATGCACAAGGCTACGTGCACGGCTTAAATGCCGGTTCGCAATCCGTAATGGCGTCCTTTAATAGCTGGCACGGCGAAAAGATACACGGTAGCAAATACTTACTTACCGACGTTCTGAAAGACAAAATGGGCTTTGATGGATTTGTGGTCGGTGACTGGAACGGCCACGGCCAGATCCCAGGCTGTACTAACGACAACTGCCCGCAGGCATTACTGGCTGGCCTGGATGTTTACATGGCGCCTACGCCAACCTGGAAGCCTTTGATGGAAAACCTGATTGCTCAGGTGAACAGTGGTGAAATCCCCATGTCACGTCTTGATGACGCCGTTAGCCGGGTACTGAGGGTGAAATTACGGGTTGGCCTGTTCGACCTTCCTTCACCGGCTAATCGCAGCCTGTCTGGTGACATGTCGGTCATTGGCGCAGACGCGCACCGCGAAATCGCTCGTGAAGCCGTGCGTAAATCACTGGTTATGCTTAAAAATAACCAACAACTGTTACCGCTTGCGCCAAATAGCCGGGTACTGGTCGCCGGTGACGGCGCGCACAATATTGGCAAGCAATCTGGTGGCTGGACCATTACCTGGCAGGGCACCGGTAATGAAAACAGTGATTTCCCGGGGGCTACCTCTATATACACTGGCATTGAGCAAACTGTTGAAGCCGCCGGTGGTGAGGCTGAATTGAGCGCAGATGGCAGCTTCACTCAAAAACCGGATGTAGCTATTGTGGTATTTGGCGAAACACCCTATGCCGAAGGTAACGGTGATATCGCCAATGTGGAGTATCAGCGTGGTGACAAGCAGGACCTGGCGCTGCTGAAATCCCTTAAAGCACAGGGTATTCCGGTAGTATCGGTATTCATTACCGGTCGCCCGCTGTGGGTTACGCCTGAGCTTAACGCTTCCGATGCCTTTGTGGTTGCCTGGTTACCTGGCTCAGAAGGCGGCGGTGTAGCCGACGTATTGTTCAGCAAACCAGACGGCTCGGTTAACTACCCTATGCACGGTAAACTGTCGTTCTCATGGCCTGCCGACCCATTCCAGAACCCGGTTAATAGAGGTGATGGTAAGCAACCGCTATTTGCCTACGACTACGGCCTGAGTTACGGTGAAAACGCCGATCTGCCGCAACTCGACGAGTCTGTGAACAGCGCTGCCAACGCCGCCGGCGATGCAGTAATCTTTCAGCAGAGCGTACAACAGCCCTGGTCACTTATCGCTACCAGCGCTGGCGAGCAAGGCGCAATGAATAGTAACGTACTGAGTGTTAATACCCTTAGCATCCGTACTGCCGACCGCCATGTACAGGAAGATACACTGCAAATCGCCTTTGGCAGCAACGAAGACAGCATTCGCTTCTTCTCGCCGTTTCCGGAAGATTTACTCGATTACGCGGTACCAACAGGTGTACTGGCCTTTGATATTCAGCGTTCAGCTTCAACCGGCATGACCGTATCTATGTCTTGTGGTGATGGTTGCGAAGCCGAACTGGCTCTGGACGACTTTACCACTGCTGATAACAACTGGCAGAGCGTAGCTATTCCACTAAGCTGCTTTGTTGATAAGGGCGTTAATCTGCGTGAGATATATGTGCCCATGGCACTCTCTGCCGAGGATGCCACTGAGTTTAAACTGTCAGATATCCGCTTTACCCGGGTAGAAACGCCTGTCGCCTGCCCTGGCTCCTGAGTGTGTGTGCCCTGTGGCCGGGACCATTTATTTGGCCCGGCCACCCTCCCGGGTCGATACACTAGTTAGTATTATCCCGGCAACGTTCTCCGGGCATTTCAAATTCTATGGTGGTATGGTCCAGATTGAAGGGCTCAAGCGCTTTGGCGACCCGGGCTTTTAATTCGATCAGGGCAGTGACATCGATGCGCTTATCCAGCTCAAGGTGTGCGGTAAGCACGTGACTGGCGCCATCCAGTGACCAGAAATGAACGTGATGCAAAGCACTTACATGCTCAATGTCTTCTAACGAAGCTAAAATGGCGGCGCGTTTATCACCATCGGGACTCACCTGAAGAAATAGCTTCACCGTGTGTATAACGTGCTTCACCACGTTAAACAGAATAAACAAGGTAAAAACTACCGACAACAATGGATCCAGTATCGGCCAGTCAACAAAATGCAGCACGATAGCGACTATCAACACCGCCACCCAGCCGAGTAAATCTTCAAGTAGATGCCAGTTAAGTACCTTTTCATTTAAGGTGTCTCCACCGTGCAGCTTATAAGCGGCGAAGCCGTTTGCCGCTATGCCTAAAATGGCCAGCACAATCATCCCCTCAGTCACCGGCATTTCAGGTGACCATAGCCGGGGAATGGCTTCAGTGAGTACCCATACCGACCCCACGACCAGGATCAAACCATTAATTAACGCTCCCAGTAAACTAAGGCGCTTAAAACCATAGGAATACTGTTCGGTAGCGTCGCGCTTACCCACTTTACTAAGATACCAGGCAAGGCCTATTGACAGGGAATCGCCCAAATCATGCACCGCATCGGCCATGATCGCCACACTGTTGGTAAGCCAGCCGCCGATAAACTCGATAATGGTAAAAATGAAATTTAACCAGAACGCCCAGCTGATTCTGTCTTCAGCGATATCATGATGATGGTGATGGTGATGACCGTGATGATGATCGTGACCATGGTCATGAGCGTGAGAATGATGATGGTGACCCTGCTCCTGGCCATGTTTGCTCATATTGGAAACTCTGCAACGGGTTGAAATCTAATGAGCCATCAGCATAGCCATTACCCGGCTATCTGATCAACGGGTTTATTGGCTCATAACGAAACGTCGTCGTTTTGATATCAGTTGGCGGGCAGTCTGCTTTTAGCCCGTCGGCCCCTAAAAGTAACCAATCCTCTCTGTGGGCCCGCCCTACAGGGTGTCCTTTAGTCAGGTCTAAACAGACAGGTTCACGGCTGGCAGGTAGCAGCAAATGCCCTGCCGGATGTATCTTTAGCCACTGCCACGCGGCAAACATCTCGGCTTCAGGCGGCGTATGATAACCAAAGTGCACAACTGGCCGGCGAGCAAATAGCATAAACTGCTCACCGGTATCTAACAGAGCTATTTCGTTATTGGCAGGAACACTGCTATCGATTGCCTGCCATACTGCAGCGGGTGTGCGAATTGGGTTAAGTAAACTGGCAAATCCCACACTGTAACTGCACCATACTACCAGCATGGTGATACCCCAGGCCTGCCAGCCTGCTCTGCGGCGCACCGCAAACAAGACTACCAATACCGCCAGCCCGGTGGCCAGAAACAGACCGCTGCCATCCACTTCATAGCGTTGATTAAGTTTAGCAAGGGGCCCGGTATCAACCAAACCCAACCCACCTAAAAGGAAAAAGCTGCTGCCAATCAGCAAAGGCAATCCCCATAACGTGCGGGTCAACCACTTCTTGTCTGCGATGCGCGGCATAAAAGGCGCCATGGCCAACGCCAGCATTGGTAGTGCCGGCAGGATATAAACCCCACGCTTACCCGGACTCAGACTGAAAAACACCAGTACCAGCAATACAAAGCCCAGTGGCATGATGATGCGGGCGTCATTATTTTTCCAGGCGCTGCGCCAGTGTGGCCATTGCCAGGGTAATAACACCACCAGCGGCAACCACGCCCAGGGCACTACGTTTATCAGAAAGTACCAGAATGGTTTAATGTGGTGCCAGGAGTTGGCGTAGCGGGTGACTGTCTGCTTCATCAGGATATTGTCGCGATAAGCGTTAAAGGCCGGATCTAACCTGCCATCCACAGCCAGCAGCATTGGCAGTAGCCATAACATCAATGTTATTAGCATGGTCAGTACGCCTGTTGCCCACCATCCCCAGTGATAGCGCTTTGGCAGGATTTGTATCGGGGTCTGACGCCACAATACGAGAGCGTAGGGCAGCAACATCAACAGCGCTAAAAAACCCACACCCTTGGTCATGATACCTAACCCCATAGCCACACAACCTGCCAGCCACCAGGTAATATGCCCTTCCTGGCAAAGCGTTGAGCGCATTAAGCCATAGCAGCCCAGCGTCACCCACATGCATACACTGGCGTCGATTTGTGCGCTTTTCGCCTGCAGAACAAACTGCACGCTGGCCAGCAATAATCCCGCCGCCCACCAGGCTTCCCGGCTCCCCCATAAGCGGCGGCAGATATCAAAAACCGCCAGTACGGTAACCGTTCCAGCGATGGCTGATGGTAGTAAAAAGGCGATATACAACGAACCGGTAAGCGTGTAAAAGATCGCGATAGACCACATAAATAATGGGGGTTTATCCGGATACAGCTCATTCCCTCGCATGGGAAACAGCCATTGGCCCGTTTCCACCATGTCTTTGGCAATTAACGCAAAACGGGGTTCATCGGCGGGCCAGGGCGCCCGTAAGCCTACACCTATAGCCAACAAAATAAAGGTCAGTAGGCCCAACCACACAAGATCTGAACGCCGATAACAGCTGAAAGTGGGGAAGATGTGCATAGTTTACTAACGAACTGAAACAGTGCTTGCTGGTTGTTGCTGATACCAGCGATAAAGGTGTGCGCCAAGTAATACCGAACACACCAGTAAGCTCAGGCTAACGCTGATCTGCCACGAAGACATCTGTTCCATGCCCTGCCCCATAAGCGCGAAAGTTAGCATCTGCGGCACGTAACCCAACGCCGAGGCGCTGACAAAAGCCCGGCCTTTAATGGTACTGGCACCCGCCACAATATTGGTGAGCGCATTGCTGCCAATAGGCAGCAATCTTATCGCCAGGGTCGCAGTATAGGGTTTTCCTGCAAGCAGCGGATGGAGTTTTGCGATCACGCCGGGAAAGCGGCGCTTCACCCAGCTCTGTAAAAAATAACGGGCAGTCAAAAAGGTAGTCGCGCAGGCGATTGCTGCCATCGCGGTGGAAAGTAACGTGCCGGCTGTAACCCCCAGCAAACCACCACCAATAAATGCCACAATTTGACGCGGAAATCCCACCAGCATCAGTAATACCCCGCCAACGACAAGTAAAGGCCAGCCAAACAGACCTTGTGCGGTTAACCACTGTTCAATCGCCACCGGATCGGCATCTTTACCCAGGCTCGCCATTTTATAAATTACAGCAATGACTAGGCAGGCCAACACCGGTTTTAACAGCATTTGCAGCGTGATTTTCAGGCGGCTTTTGTGGGTGGCTTTACTCATAAATTAGTCACTTCCTGAGGATGTGGGCATTTGGCCCGCCTAAGTAACCATATAACACCCAATAAATCCACAATACCCACGCCAAGGCGACTCAACATGGTGTAATTGGAGGTTCCGCAGTGGCGATCCCGGTGGTTGACCTCTACGACAAATACGCGTCCCTCAAGGCGTTTTACCAGCGCTGGCAGGAAGCGATGCATATGGTCGAAGTAAGGCAGCGATAAGAACGTGCTGCGCGGGATCAATTTTAAACCACAGCCGGTATCGGGCGTTTCATCGTGTAACAAGCGCTGGCGCACCCTATTGGCAATGCGCGACTGAACTCGCTTCCAGGCTGTATCCTTACGATTTCTGCGATAGCCGGCAACACAAAAATCCGTTCCTATCGGCTGACGCGCAGCGACCTCAATAAAACGCGGGATATCCGCCGGATCGTTCTGACCATCCGCATCCAGCGTGATAATCCACTCATAACGAGCATAACGAACCCCTGTCATGATGGCGGTGGACTGCCCCATAGATTTTTCATGCTGCACTACACGCAGGCAAACAGGCAAATCGTTTGCAAGTTCACGTATTTCACTGAGCGTGCCATCCGTACTGCCATCATCCACGTAGATGATTTCAAACTCTACCTCTGGCGGCGTATGCTGGGTAATCTCAGTCACCAACGGCCGGATATTGCCCTGCTCATTTTTTGCAGGGATAACAAAAGAAACGTTCACAATTCACCACATGTTATTGTTTTCACAATAAGCTACCTGATGATTCTTAAGAAAACCTTAAGCTCAGTTTCAATGGCAGCGGGCGACTAAATTATTCCGCTATCAATTACCGGTGTCACCCAGTAGCGAATACGATGCTGTAACGATAATGCCGCCAGAGCGGCCGTTAAATTATCCAGCGCTTTATGCTGCAGGCGAATATCAATGCGGCACACCGACCGATGGCCGGCGACCTGCTCACTCACCGTATAATTTGCATGCTCCTTGCTGTAGCCTTCAATACCATGCATGGAAAACCCGCCAACAAAGGGCTGACACAATAAACAATCCACCACGTTATCGACGGTTTCAGGATCCACAAAGCAACTAAATATACATTGTTCAGTCATGATGTTTGCGCTCCAGAGTGAAATACAGAATTGGCAGAATAATGAGTGTTACCAGAGTAGAGGACAGCAGACCGCCAATTACCACAATGGCCAGTGGCTTTTGGATTTCAGAGCCCGGGCCGGTAGCAAAAGCCAGCGGCATCAAACCAAAAATAGCCGTTGTAGCTGTCATAAGGATAGGCCGCAGGCGGTCTTTCGCGCCCTGGATTATGTGCTCTTTAAAGTCCCCCGCCAGCTTCGCCAGTTGCTGAAAATGCGACAGCATCACCACCCCGTTTAGCACCGCCACGCCGAGCAGCGCAATAAACCCAACCGAAGCGGGTACCGAAAGATACTCGCCGGTAAACCACAAAGCAAACACACCGCCTACCAACGCAAACGGGATATTGGCCAGGATCAGCAGCGCCAGTTTAAGCTCCTTAAGCTGGGTAAACAGGATAATCAGAATAACGCCCAGTACCAGCGGAATAATCGTCAGCAGGTTATTGGTCGCGCGGATCTGATTCTCAAACTCGCCACCGTAACTTACCGTATAGCCGGTAGGTAAATTCACACTGCTATTCACCTCGGCTGCGACTTCTTCAACAAAAGACGCTAGGTCACGATTTTCCACATTGGCACTTACCATCACATAACGTAAAGCATCCTCCCGCTCAATCACCGCAGGGCCTTCTACCCGCTCCAGCTCTGCGACCTGAGATAAAGCCAATAAGGTGCCATCGGGCAGCTGGATTGGCAGGTTGGCCAGTTCATTATCGCTACCTATTGCCGCAATACCCTCACGCTGATTAGAAAACATCAGCGGCGTTACGATACGGCCGTTAATGATGTCGGTAACCTGCACACCGTTCACCTGCATTTGTAAATAGTCAGACAACTCGGTGAGCGACATATCAAATCTCAGTGCGATATCCAGTTTTGGCTTAATGCGCAAATAGTCGCCGCCTTCCATCAACGTTTTGTTTACGTCCACCGCCCCCTGCACACTCTGGGTTACCGCGGCAACCTCACTGGCCACATCGGTGAGGCGGGCAATATCATCACCAAAAATTTTAATGCTTACCATGCCGGTGCTTCCGGTAAGCATTTCGGAAACCCGCATTTGGATAGGCTGGGTGAAACCGTAGTTAATACCGGGGAAGCCTTTTAAAACCTCACGAATAGCGTTGGCCAGTTCGGCCTTAGTGTCGAAGCGCCATTTGTCGGTGGGGGCAAGCTGCATAAACACATCGGTTTCATTGAGGCTCATGGGATCCAGCCCCAGTTCGTCCGAGCCGGTGCGCGCCACAATTTGCTTAATCTCCGGAACTTCGGCGAGTAACGCCTCTTCAATTTGCTTATCCAGCTCAAGGGAGGCCGTTAGCGAAAGTGTGGGGGATTTTTCCAGTTGCACAATCAGGTCGCCCTCATCCAGGGTTGGCATAAAGGTTTTGCCCAGCTGCGTAAAGGCCAGCCCAGTGAGGGCAAGGGTTATCGCCATCGCAATAAACAGGGTTTTCGGTACCGCAATGGCTTTTCGCAAAGCGCTTTCAAAGCCGTTTTGCAATGCCTGCAAATAACCAGGAAGTTGCTGCGGCGCTTTACGTACAAAGAATGATGCCAGCACCGGAATAATGGTAAAGGCACTCACCAGCGCTACGGCCATGGCAAACATGATGGTCATCGCCACCGGGCTGAACAACTTGCCTTCAAGTCCGGTGAGGGTTAGCAAAGGCGTAAAGACCACCAGCACTATCAGCGTGCCGGCGATAACCGGCGTGGCAACCGCTTTAGCCGAACGATAAATCACATGCAGCCTGGGCAAAGGTACTCCCCGGGAAAGCTGCGAAACAATATTTTCCACCACGACTACCGAGGCATCCACCAGCATGCCAATGGCAATCACCAGACCGCCCAGGCTCATTAGGTTTGCAGTAAGGTTAGCCACGCTCATTAGATAAAAGGTGATGAGTACAGCTACCGGGATAACACAGGCCACCACAAAAGACGCGCCAATCTGACCAAGAAACACCGCCAGCAGTATTACAACGATAACAATTGCCTGTCCGAGCGCACTGGTGATGGTTCCCACCGCGGTATCGATGAGGTTTTTGCGATTATAGAATACGTTTACCTCGGTGCCGGCAGGTAAGCCGGGCTTAATTTGCGCAAGCTTTGCCTGTACTGACTCCACCACCTCGGCGGTATTACTGTTTTTTAGCGCGACAATCAGCGCTTCGGTGGTTTCTTCACCGTCTTTAGTGACCCCGCCATAACGGGCCAGGCTGCCTACCGACAAACGGCCAATGTCGTCGAGTCGAATGGCGCCACCGTCTTTAATGGCAACCACTCGTTCAGCCACGTCTTCCAACTGAGTGAAACGCCCCTCGCTTCGAACAATTAGCGTATCATTACCCACCTCTATGCGGCCGATGCTACCATTAATATTCGATCTGGTCAGCGCGTCGGCCACATCAGGCAATGTCAGGCCCAGAGCACTCATTCGCTGTACATCCGGAGTGAACTGCACAGTTTTGGTATAGCCCCCCAACACATTCACCTCTGCCACACCGGCAACAGTGCGCAACGCCGGCCGTATCTGCCAGTCCAGTAAATGCTTGCGCTCCATGAGTGACAGATTGGGGTTTTCCAGGGTCAGCATAAACATTTCGCTGAGCGGCGTACTCATTGGTGCAATACCACCGTCTACCGTGGGCGGTAATTCACTCCACAGATTATTCAGGCGTTCCGCCACCTGTTGCCGGGCCCAGTAAATATCGGTCCCCTCCACAAAATCCAGGGTAATAGAGGTAATGGCGTATTTGGTAGTTGAGCGCAGTACCGCTTTATCGGGGATCCCCAGCAACTCGGTTTCCAGTGGCTGGGTAATTTGCGCCTCAATTTCTTCGGCGGTCATGCCCGGCGCTTTAATGATCACGTTAACCTGCGTGGGGGAAATATCCGGAAACGCATCAACCGGTAGTTTCAGCCAGGCACTTACCCCGGCTGTCAGGGCTACGGCAAACAGCGCCAACACGAAAATTCGCTGACTTAAGGAAAATTGAATCCAGCGGGCAATCATCTATTCGCCTCCCAGACCCAGTAAAATGCCTTGCACCGCACTCACCGACGAGGTGAGTATCTGCGCATTCTTAAGCTGTTGACTATCGGCAATCAGCAGCTGGCCGTTGTGACGTCCCAGCACGGTTACCGCCACCGGCACTAACTCAGCGCCCTCTTTAGCCAGGGCAAAATACTCACCCTCAAAAAAATAAACACTTGAGGCAGGCACAGCCAGACCCGCCTGCTCGATAACCGGTGTCACCATAACCGCATCGGCAAAACTCAGTGCACAGTCGGCATTGCCGGTAACCGGGGCGCTCCATAACCGGCTGACCAGACCCCTGCTTAAACGTTCGCGATAGGTAACCTCAAGATGACAAGTACCCACCGTTAATGCCGATACCTTATCAGCTAGCTGAGATGGCAACTGTACTTTCAGGCGTAATGCGCTCTGCTCAATGACCTCTCCATACACAAACGCTTCGGTATCCAGTTGTTCACCGGCCGGAATAAACACGCCAGCAACCGGCGAAGTCAGTAACGCCGAATCGTCATCATTTGCCCGCCGTAACAGCTCTTCAGCATGTTCCAGATGGCCCAGCTCAAGTTTACTGGCAAAGTAGTGATCGGTAATTGCCTGCCAGGATTGCTGATTAATCGACTTGCTGTTAAATAACGGCAAATTTTGCTGATATCGCTGCTCAGCCTGACGGTAAATCTCTTTTTGAGCTCTAAGCATTTCGTAGAAGTGATGAACCTCGCTACCGGTCAGTTTAACCAACGGGGTGTTGGCCTCCACAAAGGCTTGTGGCGCTACCAGGTACTGCTGCTGCAATACCCTAAACGGCAGTACCAGTTGATAGCCATTCCCTGGCAGGTAGCTTACCTCACCGCTTACTGCCGGTGTTGGCACAGCAGGCACAATCTGTGGTGCGGCAAAATTCAGTGACAGGCGACCAAGCGATTCAAGGGGGATACGCTGCTCTTGCGCTGTAGCAGCAGAGACTGTCAGCACTAACAAAAGAAAAGAGAAAAACGACTTCATAGCACTTGCCCTGCCAGTTGATTAAGTTGTGCAACAAGTTGTTGCTGAGAAAGTTTGAGTTGTTCCAGTTGATAGGTGCGGTCACGCTGCTGTAGCAACGATTGCAGCCAGTTGCTTTGCTCCAACTCGCTGCTCTGCTTTAGCCGTTCCAATTGCTCAACAATTTGTTCGCCGATAGCGACTTGCTGTTCACCAATGGCAATTTGTTCTTCCAGTGATGCGAGGCTGGCCTCATTCGTACTGACCTGCTGCTGCAAAGTAATTCGCAGGTTCATCAGAGTTTGTGAAAGGGCCAGATCGGTTTGCTGCCAGGCCTGTAAATTCTGCGGGTTGGCAGGCATCTCAATGGCCAGCGGGATCCCTACCGCGATACCTATCTGATTTTCATCGCCCATCACGCTTTGTAAGCGCCTCGCCACCAGCGCAACATCCCAGTTGCTCTGACTTTGCCGGCCATACTGATAAGCCGCTGCGGCATATTGCTTCTGCAAGCTCAGGAGTTTCAATTCAGGGTGACTATTCAGTGCGCTGTCGATATTAGCGGGGAGCGATTCTGTCATGTTGGCAGGGAGTGTCTGCGCACCGGTAAGCTCGGTATAAGCTCGCATTGCACCGGCTAATTCCGCTTTGGCGCTAACCAGTGCCTGCTGCACATCAAGTTGCTGCTGTTGCCACTGCAAATAAGCTAAGCGTGATAATTCTCCGGCGTTAAATCGCTCGGTTAACTGAGTGCCCAGTCGGGTGAGCCATACCTGCTTATCACTCAACGCGTTGACCTGCTGGCGTGCCATGGCTGCGCCCCAGGCACGCTGCCTTAACAAACCGGAGATCAGCAACGCCTGCTGGCGCTTCTGGGCAACCAAGATGGCCTGATTGGTTTGCTCCATCTGGTCAAATAAATCCAGATTATCCGGCCGCTGGATTTGCATGCCAAGTCGCACTTCAATCTCATCGGTGCCGGTAGCCAGGTTAGATTGTAACGCGGAGACTTCCAACGTCGGCGCACCGATGAGCCAGCGACTCAGCGATGAACTCTGATGAGCCATCCAGTCAGAGGAATAATTCTGCTCGACGCGCTGTTGAGCTTGCGCCCGTAGCGCCGCTAAATCAGCGATTTCTGAAGCCTGAAGATGAGCAGAGAAACAGCCACTCAGTATCAAAATGATACCGGTGGTTAAGAACACGAAAACACGGTAAAAATACATAGCAATAGTCCCTGTAAGAGGGAGTCAAGATGACAGATTATTCCCTTTCCGCCTATCGGACATCTGCCCCATAAGATCTTATAACACTGATTTAATTGAAATTTTTAGTGCAAGTTCTGCGACTGGGTAATACTGTTCTGATAGGTCAGAAGCACGCCATCAAGATCGACACCGGCCTGATCGCCGGCCTGTTTTATTTCATGCTTACTAAGCCCCTGAGCCCAACGGGCGAGCGCCCATAAATGCAGTACCCTGGTACCGGTTCGGCAAATGGCATGCACCCGGCCTTCGGCGCTCAACAAAATCCGACCAAATTCGGCGATATCCTGCTTAGTGTAGTTACCACTTACTACTGGTAAAAAGTGATAATCGATGCCAGCTCCCCCTGCCCAGTTGCGTAACATGGCATCCGGGATCTGATTAGGTTCTTCAAAGTCCGGGCGGCCGTTAATCAGCGTAGTAACACCCGCCTCGGCCAGAGCATAAATATCGGCCTTGGTTAGCGGTCCCGAAACGCTAAAATGATGATTTATTGTGCGAATATTCATACCGATACCTCCACAAAGTAAAGCGTATATAGCGAGGAAAGAAAGATAGAGCCGCCCATTACAATCAACATTACGCCAAAGCCTTTTTTCAGCTGCTGCTGAGGTAAGCGCCCGCCAAGTTTTGCGCCGAGCAGGGAACCGGCTGCACCGATAATCACCATTAGCGCGATAAGCTGAAAGTCGAAGGGCAGCTCGCCAAGCTGGCTGAACAAATATACGTACTTGCCAAAGCCCACTATCGACTGCATTACAATAATTGCCAGGCTGGTGCCCACGGCCTGGCGCATGGATACGCCGCCAAGTGCCAGCAGTGCAGGTACAATCAGGAAGCCACCGCCAACGCCTACTAAACCTGCAATCATGCCAACCACCACAGCCGCCGGAACGAGCTTTACCAGTGACACCTCATTACTGGCAGCAACGCTAACGGGCTTAAGCATAAAACGGCTGGCAAGCAACATAATGACGGCGAATAACACTAACTGCGCCAGGCCACTGAAGTACTGGGAAAGTTGCGCACCCAGATAGGTACCAACCATACTCGGCAAACCAAAACTGACCACTTTCGGCCAGGCCACCAAACCGGCCCGTTGTTGACGCCACACGCCTGCCAGCGCAATACCGCCAACAATCAGCAGGGATTCAGCAATCGCCACTTTAGGCGGGCGCTCAACCACATAGGTCAGCAGCGGCACAGTGAGAATAGAGCCACCCGAGCCGAGTAAACCCAGACTCACACCAATCACAATGGCGCCAATAAAGGTAAACAACATGGCTATGACTTAACCGTCAGGGGAATTTTCAGGTAACACTTGCCGTTATCTTCTGCGGGCGGCATCTGGCCCGCTCTGACATTCACCTGAATCGCAGGGAGTAACAGTTTAGGCACCGCCAATGTGGCGTCCCGCGCTTCCCGCATGGCCACAAAATCGGCCTGGCTGACGCCATCTTTTACGTGAATATTGTTGCGACGCTGCTCAATCACCGAGGTTTCCCAGGCGAAGTGATCCCGAGTCGGGCTCTTATAGTCATGCCCTACAAACATCCGGGTAGCCTCAGGCAATGCCAGAATTTTACGGATAGACTGATAAAGGGTTTGTGCACTACCGTTAGGAAAATCCGCGCGCGCCGTACCGTAATCCGGCATAAACAGGGTATCGCCCACAAACACCGCATCTTCTATGTAGTAAGACACACAGGCCGGGGTGTGACCGGGCGTGTGCAGCACTTCCATATCAAGGTGCCCCAGCGTAATCACTTCCCCGTCGACAAACAGCTGGTCGAACTGACTGCCGTCGGTGGGAAATGTGTTTTCCAGGTTATAAATGGCTTTAAAGGTGGATTGTACGCGGCGAATATGGTCGCCTACACCAATCAGCCCACCGAGCTTTTCCTTGATGTAAGGGGCAGCAGTGAGGTGATCGGCATGGGCGTGAGTTTCCAGGATCCATTCCAGTGTTAAGCCATTTTTGTCAACGTAACTGACAACTTTGTCAGCGAACTCATGGGAGATTTGCCCGGCTGCAGCGTCGTAGTCGAGTACCGGATCAATAATCGCGCAGCTGTTGGTGGCACGGTCAGTTACCACGTAGGTCACGGTAAACGTGGGCTCATGGAAAAATGGCGTGATCTGAATTTTGCTCATTTGCCAGCTCTCTGTATCAAAATAAAGTAGGTCTTTGGTTTGATACAGCAAAAGCTTTGCCAGCTGGCCCCGGCGCTATCCAGAACTGCTTACAACCATGCTGAAAGAAAACTCAACCCATTGATTAATTGAGTTTTATATTATTTAGGATTTTTTAATTTTAATGGCATAATTCGCCAAATACGTTGTTGAGCTCGTACCCTCTGCCGGCTCAGACAATGACGTTTTCCAACCCTTATGCGTTAGCTCGCAAACCCAGCTAATCACTGGTTGTTTTGCACAGTGTGTGGAGCAGTTTTTGTATGTTGTCTTGTGTGGATTGTGGTGCCTGTTGCGCCACGTTTCGGGTGTCTTTTTACTGGGCGGAATCCGACCCGTTTGCCGGTGGTTCGGTACCGGCCGAACTGACGACTAAAATATCGCCAAATCTGGTGTCGATGGCAGGCACTAATCAGCCTGACCCAAGGTGTGTGGCCCTGACAGGCGATATTGGTAAGCAGGTAAGCTGCCGTATTTACGAACAGCGCTCGTCAACCTGCCGGGAATTTGAAGCCGGTTCGGCCGATTGTTTAAAAGCCCGGCTAAAGCACGGCATCACCGACGATGTTATCCCCTTCCGCGTTGCCTGATAAGGTTAGCCAGGGGGACTTAGTATCAGCGTGTCTTTACATTGCAGCTCAGCCGGATACACATGGCTGGCAATGATAATCAGGCGCGTAGCGGCTTCCTGTTGTAACAAGGCCACCAGCTGACTGACCGCTTGGCCGTCGAGCCCTTCAAAGGGTTCATCCAGCAGCCACACCGGTGAGTGGATAAGCATTGCTCGCGCAATACCTAAGCGCTTACGTTCGCCACCAGATAAAACACGGCCACCCGGACCCAGCCATTCGCCCAGGTCGTTAAGCTGAGCCAGGCCCACTTTGGCCAGTACGTCATTAAGCTGCGTTACCGAAAAGTCCCGCCCCAGAGTCAGGTTATGCCTGAGTGTGGCGGCGAGGATCACCGGTTGCTGCTCCAGGTATAACCAGCCTTCAATCAGGCCGTCACCCGGCGTAACGCCATCACAAAGGCGTTGCCCATGGCTGTCTACCAACCCACTGATGGCCTGCAGTAACTGGGATTTGCCTGCACCGCTTGGCCCGCCAACCAGGTAAAGACCACAGGCATCAAAATCCGCCGTTACCTTTTGTTCGGTTAGGTTCACGGAACCAAAGTCTGTCAGTTTCAACGTGTTAGACAGTGGTACGGCGTCTGTCTGTTGCAGCGGCTCTACCGGCAATGTTTTAAGTGCCTGTTTGCCCTGCACGTATCGGTTCAGCGCGGGCTGAGTATTAAAAGAACGGCCCAGCCAGTCACCGGCGCTGAGCAACAACATGGGCACCACCAGCAACAGCGGGTTGCCACCTTCCCCCTCAAGCTGAGTATGAACAGCCAGATAAATAATCATCAGCATTAGCGCCCAGGCAAGCCCCTGAAACACCCACGAACTCTGCAACGTAAGCCGCTGCTGATTGGCTTCAGTCTGCCACAGCGTTTGTGCGGAGGGTAACTGCGCTAACTGCTCTTTTACCGTTTTTAAGTGCCAAATGGCTACACTTCTTAGCACCACATCTGACTGCTCTCTGAATTTATGTTCCTGTAATACCTGAACCCTGGCCAAAGTAAGCCCTTGCACACATAGAATCGACATGATTACCAGCCAGATAAAACCAAGTGCTACTGACCAGCCGGCAAAAGGGATATCCAACATCAGTAGCGTCACTGCGCTCACCACCAGCATGAGCACCGCTGAGGCCTGCTGAGAAACCCAGCCGACCCATACTGCAGCAATGGCTTCTGTATGACTGGCCAGCGCCTCGACTTCTTCGCTACGCTGGCGGATCTGTGCGGCGAAGAGCCGTTCGAATAATTGCACCCGTAGTAACGAGGTGAGCTGCAGTAAATGCTTGTGACCAACCCACATATGGGCATAACCACTACCAATACGTAATAGCGCCAGGGCTCTAATCACTACCGCGGGCAACATGTAGTTAAAATTCACCGGCGCCACAGCGCAGGCAGCAATAAACCACGAAGAAACAATTAAAATCGCCAGCCCGGCACCGCCATGCAGTACCGCCAGTAACACGGTAATAAAGGCTTTCACGCTAGCGCCTCCCCGTGCGTTTGCTGCACCCTACGGTTTTCCACCCGCCATGTTTTGTTAAACCAGTCACCCGGCAGCGCCTTATGGGACACCCATAACACGGTTCGCCCCTGCCCCAGGCGATGAATAAGCAGACTGAGACTGCGATGCTGCGTCTCAGGCAAATGCGCGGTAGGTTCATCGAGTAGCCAAACCGGCGCGTCAGACAGTAATAAGCGCGCCAGAGCCAGGCGCTGGGCCTGTCCGCCAGAAATAGCAGGTACTTCAGCCAGAGGCGTATCGAGCCCTGCTGGCAGCGAGTCCAGCCATGCCGTAAGCTCAACCTCAATGAGCGCTTGTTCCAGCCTGGCGGTGGTAAACTCGCGCTGATAATTAAGATTTTCCCGCAGCGTGGCCGGTAAGAGCACCGGATGCTGAATGAGCATGGCCACCCGACAAGGCAAGCGGTAGTTCCCCATACGTTGGCCGGCGAGGGCTTCCAGTAACAACGTTTTACCACTGCCGGACGGCCCGGTTACAGCAACCCAGTCACCAGGCAGCAGCGTTAATGACTGGCTGGCAAGCAGATTATTGGCCAGTTGTAAGCTGAAATGCTGCGGTTCGGTCAGTTCATTGGCCGGTTCATCCAATTGCCCGGCATCCAGCGGCGCAAGCCAGTCACCGGCAACATCGCGCGCGGCTTCAGCTTCGGCCTTCTGGTGATAAAACTGCCCCAGCGCTTTGAGTTCAGAAAACAGCAATGGCGCTGTCAGTAACAACCATAAGCCAGAATGCAGCGTAAGCTCAGGGCCTAACGAAAACTCGCCCAATAAACTAAAGCCAATGAACACCGCAATTAAGGCAACGGCAATGGTCGAAAAGAAATCCAACACGGTATTGGATAAAAACGCCACGCCAACCACCTTCATGGTGCGATCATTTAAGTCGTCACTGGCTTGTTTTAATAGCTTTTGTTCTATCTGGTGGGTGCGAAAAGTGGCCAGTAGGCCTAACGCGGTGAGGCGATCAACAAACAGGCTGCCCAGGCGGGTGAGGGCGACAAAGTGTTTGCGCTGAAGTGCCGCGGCGCCTTTCCCCACCAAAATCATAAACAGCGGTATAAGCGGTAACGTGATTAGCAGGCTGCCACCGACCACCGGGTTAACCACCAGGATAAACAGCAGCGCGAAAAACGGCGTAAGCACCGCAACGTATTGTTGCACCTGATAGTCATAGCGCCAGTGCACCAGCGCGCTGATGTGTCGGGTCCATACCGATTGCCAGAAGTAGGCCGAATGGGTGCTGACTAACGATGTTTGCTCGGCCACCAAACGCTCGGCAAAGCGCTTTTCAAGGCCCAGAAGCAAATCGGATTTTGCCTGTAAGGTGCGACGATAAGCATCGCCCTGCAGTAGCCAGGCCAGTAATAACGCGGCCGCCAGACCCAGCCAGTCACTCATATCCGGCTGTTGAGCTAACACTACCCAAGTATGCATCATCGCAGCAAACAACCAGTAACCGGCAATTAAACACAACAGCCGGGTGGTTTTAATGGCTACCAATAAAAACAAGGTGCTGCGCGATGCAACACCCTGCTTGGTGACGGTGGCGTTAAACCACCGCGGGAGGGACAGGCTCTCTTTCACTACTGATCTTCTGGGTCTTCAGGGCGGTCCAGGTTCTCAGTCGATTCTAACCACATGGCGTTAATAATGCCAAATGAACAAGCCAGTAACACACCTAATATCCAGGTAAAATACCACATGTTCTGTTCTCCTTAATAAATCGCGTGAGATGAGTCTAAGTCGCTGTTTTTAATGCGACCGCGCATCACGTAGAAGCCATAAGCGGTGTAGCTTAAAACTATTGGCACAAACACACAGGCAACACCAAACATTATTTTCAGGGTCATTTCACTGGATGTTGCATCCCAAACGGTTAAGCTGGCCACCGGCATGGTGGTGCTTGGCATCAGGAATGGGAACATTGAGAAGCCCGCGGTCAGAATAATACCTGTCATCATCAGCGCGCTGCTCACAAACGCCCAGCCACCGCGGCCGGCTTTGGAGAAGAAAGCGCAGGCCAGGCCCGCCCCAATACCTAACAGAGGCGCCACCACCATCCAGGGGTATTTGCTGTAGTTAGCCATCCATGCACCGGCCTCAACCGCCACGTCTTTCTTAAGCGGGTTAGAAGTAGCCAGTGTATCCACAGCTGAAGTGACCACAAAGCCATCCAGTCCAAAGGCAACCCACAGGCCAGCCAGAATGAAGAGCACCACGGTCGCCAGCGACAGTACAACTGACACGGCGCGCGCCCTTACCTCAATAAAGCTATCGGTCTTCATTTGTAGCCAGGTAGCGCCGTGATTGAGGATCATCGCTACTGAAACCAAGCCTGCAACCAGTGCAAATGGCGTAAGCAGACCAAAGAACGAACCGGTATAGGTAGCTTTTAAATTGCCATCCAGCTCAAAGGGTACGCCCAGCAACAGGTTACCAAAGGCCACGCCAAAGATTAACGCAGGCACAAAGCCAGAAGTGAACAGCGCCCAGTCCCAGCTGGTACGCCAGCGCTTATCTTCTAACTTACTGCGAAAATCAAAGCCCAGCGGACGCATCCATAAGGCAATCAACACCAGCGCCAGTGCCAGATAAAAGCCCGAGAAGGCGGTGGCATAAATCATCGGCCAGGCCGCAAAAATAGCACCACCGGCGGTGATAAACCACACCTGATTACCGTCCCAGTGCGGACCCACTGTGTTGATCATTACCCGGCGCTCATCGTCGGTTTTACCAATCAGGGTGAGCAGTGCGCCAACCCCTAAATCAAATCCATCGGTGATGGCAAAGCCAATCAGCAGTACGCCAACCAACACCCACCAAATTACTCGTAGTACTTCATAATCAATCATGCGTTTGCTCCTTGAGTACCCAGGCCAATAGCATCATCCAGTTTGTTATCATCTTGTGGTGGAACCGGCCCTTTTTTGGCATATTTCTTCATCAGGTAGAAGCCAATCACAAACATGGTTGCGTAGAACAAGGTGTAAGCCACCAGCGTAGTCACTACGTCTGAAACAGACAGGTTAGACACGGCGGTGTGTACTGGTAAAACCTCGGCGATAGACCAGGGCTGACGGCCATACTCGGCCACAAACCAGCCAGCTTCACAGGCAACCCACGGTAGTGGCAGCGACCAGACCGCCGCTTTCAGCAGCCAGCGTGGCTGAGTGATGCGGTGTTTAGTGCTGTAATAGAATGCCGCGATAAACAGCGCCAGCATCAAAAAGCCTGCTACCACCATCAGGCGGAAAGAGTAAAACAGTGGTGCTACCGGTGGGATACTGTAATCCACCGCTTTTTCCAGCGCTTCTGGTGTAGGCTGAGTGATGTCGTCAGTGAACGGTTCGAGCAACAGCGCATAGCCTAAGTCGTCTTTGTTGCGCTCAAACATCTCGAGTTCTGCTGGCGTTGCTGTGCCGTCTTTCACTTTCTCCAACTGCTTCTGTGCCTGTACGCCAGACAAAATACGCACCCGGTGAATCTCTTTAAGATCCTTGATCCCCATCACTTCTTCATCCAGTGAACGGGTAGCAATAATCCCCATGGCCCACGGGATCTGAATAGCGAAGTCCATTTTTTCTTCTTCGTCATTAGGAATACCGAACAAGGTAAAAGCTGCCGGGGCCGGATGAGTTTCGTACTCGGCTTCCACAGCCGCCAGTTTAACTTTTTGCACATCGCCGAGCTCGTATCCGCTTTCGTCACCTAACACGATTACCGACAAGGTAGCCGCTAAGCCAAAGCTGGCCGCAATCGCAAAGGAACGACGGGCAAAGGCAATATGTTTATGCTTGAGCAGATAGTAACTGGAGATAGCCAGTACAAAAATGGCACCAGTGACATAGCCTGCAGAGACTGTATGGACAAATTTAACCTGGGCTACCGGGTTAAAAATCACTTCGCTAAAGCTGGTCATTTCCATGCGCATAGAGTCGGTGTTAAAGCTTGCCCCCACCGGATACTGCATCCAGCCGTTGGCAATCAAAATCCACAGCGCAGAGAAGTTCGAGCCAATGGCCACCAACCAGGTTGCCATTAAGTGTTTCACTTTAGACAATTTGTCCCAGCCGAAAAAGAACAGCCCCACGAAGGTCGATTCTAAAAAGAACGCCATTAACCCTTCAATGGCCAACGGAGCGCCAAAAATGTCGCCCACGTAGTGAGAATAGTAAGACCAGTTCATACCAAACTGGAACTCCATCGTTAATCCGGTTGCAACGCCGATGGCAAAGTTAATCCCAAACAACTTGCCCCAGAACTGGGTCATTTGTTTGTAGATTTCTTTACCGGTCATCACATACACCGACTCCATAATAGCCAACAGGAACGTCAGCCCAAGGGTCAGCGGGACAAAGATAAAGTGGAACATTGCTGTTAAAGCAAACTGTAACCGCGATAGTTCTATCAACGTATCGCTCATGGGACTCTCCTTTGATGTTTCTAAATACTAAACCGGGTGTTACCTGCAGCGTGGTCAGAGTTACCCATACTGCAGGTCTGAAATAATTGCGACCTGACAAGCCAACAGGCCAGGCACTTTTTACGCTTTATACATTGCACACTGCATAACTTGCGCCAACCCCAACCAAACATTTAAGCTGTTGTTATTTATAAATTTATTAGAATTTATTAGTTCAACAGGTGGAAATCTACTGAGCAGCCTGGCGCCTGGCTGACATATTTGTCAGTGGCCTGCCAGAACTGACAAGCGTCGTTATCAGAGAAGTCGCATGAAGATACAGCAATGCCGACGGTTACCTTTTGATCGCCATCAACTAACTGCAAAAGGGAGTTGTCTGAGTGTATTTATGAATACCTGGTCAGGGCAGCGGGCATGCTGCCCGCTCAAAATTGGAGGTGTCGAACAGGCCTTTACTGAATAGAGAAAGTGCGATGACAGGCATTACACACGCGCATTAAATCCACAGCATGCTGGCGCACTTCTTCCTCGCTCAGGTCCGGGTTTTGGATTGCCTGCCAGTGTGGCCGCATACTCTGCGCCATAGCGCGAAAAGCGGGTGGTATTTGCTGGCCCAAGCCTTTGGGACGATTCGCCTGCTCGCTCGATTGCAGGTTAGCGATACGTTGGCGCAACTCCTCTCGTTTGCCTTCCAACAGTAATTGTTGGGTATCGGTTAGCGCTTCAAGCATGTCGCGCATATGGCCGAGCACAAAGGTTTTTTGCTCCTCGTTAAGCGTTACTGCCATACGCTCATCAGCGGCCAGCGCATTTGCCGCTGGCCATGTCAGACAAAGTGTCACCAGCAGCGCACTAATAGAGCCCTTTGCCATGTTATTCTCCAGCCTGATAAGTCACCGTAAAGGCACCACGCAAGTCTCCCGCGGCAAAGCCGGTTGCCTCATCGTCCGGGTATCGCTGTTTAATGGCTTCCTTCACTGGTTCCGCCAGCTCTGCGCCATGGCAATTCAGGCACAAGCCGCCGGTTATAATAGGCGCCATAAAACGGTATGTACCGGCCGCTTCATCAACATGAACTGTTGCCAGGGCGCCGGGCTCCAACCCCTCTCCGAGCCCTTTCACCATGGCCATCAGCGATGATTGCTCCCAGCTGTCTGCACGGTTTTGCGGATTGCGTACTTTCAGCGCGGTGCGCCCTACCTGCCAGCCGTCGGTACTGAGTTCTGCCGCTATGGCCGGCGCGATGTCCTTACATACCCCTACACCATTCGGTAATCCGCCTTCTTTGACGGCTTTTTGCAGATTCTGTTTAAGGGTTTTGCCCAGTTGCATCGCTTTTTGCTTTGCCTGGGCTTTAAACTCTGTCTCGCTCAGCTGTCCGGCCTGAGCGGCCAGAGGAAGCAATAAGCCCCCTATTAACACTGCTTTCTTCGAGAGTCTGATCATTTGTCATCCTGCTCCAGTCTTTCGATGCCCAGTGCCTTCAACACGTATTTCTCGTATACAGGTTCGCTGGTACCGGTTTTCATCTTACGCATGAAATATTTTTCAAAGGCAATCTTAGCCAGATGCACCCATTTACCCTTTTTAAACCAGGTAACGTTTCGCGGCGGAATTTGCGGCATGGCCACAAACGCGGCACCGGTGTCGCCCATATCAGCCAAACAAATTGCATGCCAGGTGCCTTTTGTTGAAGGCGGTTTATCGTCCACAATGATGGATTTCATATTATGCGCAATGGCCGTCATCATGGTTTCAATCATATAGCCGGTTTTGGGCGTACCGGTGGGTACCGGTGTTGCCTCAACCGGCGGGATAGCCACACAAACGCCACCCGAGAAGATATTAGGGTACTTGGGAGAACGCTGGAATTCATCGGTGATGACAAACCCTTTGGGATTACACAGCCCTTCCACATTGGCCACTGCCGGCACCCCACCAAAAGGCGGGATCAGCATGGAATGGTTAAAGGGCTCCTCGTAGGTAAATTCCACCTCGCCTTTTCGATTGAGCTCAGATACGTGCATCATGCCTTCTTCAACTTTATCCACCTGCGCGTTACAGATCCATTTGATATTGCGGTTGCGCAGTTCTGATTCGAGCATTGATTTTGAGTCGCCCACGCCGCCCAGCCCTAAATGGCCGATATATGGTTCACTGGTTACAAACGTCATGGGCACCTTGTGGCGAATTTTGGCGTCGCGCAGGGCTTTATCCAGAATAAAGGCATATTCGTAGGCCGGGCCAAAACAGCTGGCGCCCTGAAACGACCCCACTACTACCGGACCAGGGTTGGCCACCAGCTTCTCAAAATCGGCATAGCAATGCTCAGCATGATCCAAAGTACAAACAGACTGAGTGAATCCACCGGGGCCCGCCCCTTCAATTTGGTCGAAGGCTAAACGCGGACCGGTAGCAATAATCAGGTAATCATAATCAATGATTTCGCCTTCGCCGGTGACCAGTTGATTGGCCTCGGCATCAATCTTGTCGACCCGGGCGCATTTAAACGCAATTTTCTTTTTGGCCAGATACTTTTCTATAGGCATCGTCACCGCACCGGCTTCACGCCATCCCACTGCAACCCAGGGGTTGGAAGGTACAAACCTGAACTCTTCCCGTTCGTTAACCACCATTACTTCATGACCAGCGCCCAACGCTTCTTTTACTTCATATGCCGCTGGCATACCGCCGGTTCCTGCACCTAACACCACTATTTTTGCCATAATCATTCTCTTTTATCGTTATTGGCTCTGCTAGTCCTGCCACACTGGTCACTAACAAATCCGTTAATTAAGTCTTTCTATTAACAAATTGTTTACCAATATTCGTGCCATTGTGGTGTAAACCTAGTATGCTAATGTTTTATATTAGATTTTTAATATATTAATTTACAAAACGGCTTGTGAAGCCTATTTAGCTGTGTCAAATTTGACAAACAAGCTCGGCTCTCAGCTGCCATATTTGTCTCAGGAGAAAGTTGTTATGAACGCATCGCTCATTCAGTCAATGATTAACGCCATTGATAAACCAGCGATATTCATTACCAACGATTACGTTATTCAGGCGGTTAACGATGCCTATCGTGAAACCTACGATACCGAAGTTATCATTGGTAACAGCACCTGCTATGCCATATCCCATCGCAACGATGCGCCCTGCGACAAGCATGGTGAAGAATGCCCTTTAGTCCAGTGTCTGCAAACAAACCGGCCCAGCAGTGTGGTGCACATCCACAATACTAATGAGGGCAAAACCTACTGCGACATCTTAATGAAGCCGGTACGTGATGAAGACGGCATGACCATTGGCTACCTCGAAATACTTGATCGCATTAGCTATGCCGCCGCCGACTCGCAGAAAAACAAAATGATTGGCGGCTCAGACAACTTTAAACAAATGCTTAACCGCATCAACCGCGCTGCGCAGTCGGAGATTGCCGTATTACTGCAAGGCGAAACCGGTGCAGGTAAAGAACTGGTTGCCCAGGCCGTTCACCAGTCGAGCCGTCGTAAAGACAAACCCTTTGTGGTGATTGAATGTACCGGATTAAACGAGAGCCTGTTTGAGTCTGAGCTGTTTGGTTATGAAAAAGGCGCATTTACCGGCGCAACTAACAGTAAGAAAGGCCTTATCGAGGTAGCAAACGGCGGCACCGTGTTCTTCGACGAGATTGGTGACGTGCCGCTCAATATGCAGGTAAAACTGTTGCGCTTGCTGGAAACCCAGTGCTATCGACCGGTTGGCGGATTAAAGCAGAAAAAAGCAGACTTCCGCCTGGTGTGTGCCAGCCACAAAAACCTGCTGGCCATGGTCGAAAAAGGCGAGTTTCGTCAGGATTTGTATTTTCGTATAGCCGGCTTTCCGATTTACCTGCCTGCATTACGCGAACGAAAATCGGATATTCCGCTGTTGTGTAAACACTTTCTGGCTGGTAGTGAACATCGTCATAAACACTTTAGCGATCGGGCACTACAAACCCTGTCGCAATACAGTTTTCCGGGCAATATCCGTGAGCTTAAGAGTATTGTTGAACAGGCCGCGTTGATGTCTAACGATGACGATATACTGATAAGCGATTTACCGCCGCAAATCCTCGGTGTCGGCCCGACGGAAACCCAGGCCGTGGCGGAAGATATAATGCCGCTCGAACAAGCCGAACAAGTGTATCTGGAAAAAATTTGTAAGCACTTTGACGGCAGCCCCGACGAGCTTGCCAACAAGCTTGACGTAAGTACTCGCACACTATATAGAAAGCTTCAACGCTACAACATTAAACTTAAAGGCTCATAAGCCCCTGATACAACAAGCGCACCGCCAGCACCGATAGTATGATTTTAAAAGCCAGTTTAAACTTGTCGGCCGGAATACGATTTAGCAGTTTCAGGCCTAGCCAGGTACCCAACGCGCCGCTGACAATCATCGCCACTACCAGTGGCAACCATTGCCAGAACGAAAACCCTACCATGGTAAACACCACCGCTTTTAAACTGTGCTGAAAGGTCATGCAGTTAGCAAATGTGGAGGTATGGGTCATTTTGTTATAGCCGTTGCGGTACACTACTGAAGCTACCATAGGGCCACTGGCACCTACAAACATGCTTAGAAAGGTGGTTAGCGCTCCGGCGATGATGCGGCCCGGGCGCGACATCTCCCGCGGACTGGGTTTAAGCCCCCACACCATTAGCAGCAAAAAGACGGCGATGGCCAGTTGGATAATCGCCAGTGGCAGTTGCACTACCACGAAGGAGGCGGCTATCGCCCCCAGGATCGTACCTAACGCAAAGTACTTAAACATCGCCCGGTCGAGATATTTAAAGGTCATCACCGCGCGACTGGCATTAGAGCCCAACTGCACCAGGCCATGCACAGGAATTAACGCAGCAATGGGCATTACGGATGCCATCACCACCAGCAACAACATGCCGCCGCCCAATCCCATGGTGCCGGTAACAAATGAAGTAAATCCAGCCAGTAAAATGAGTCCCAGCGCCGTATACAGGTCGAGGATGCCGGCAGTTAACAGTGTTTCCATCACAAACCATAAAGTCGCTATCTATCCTGACTTTGATTTTCACTATGCCTGAAATACTTTGCAACCAAATAAACTGCTATTTCGTCTTATAAAACCTGTTTATGACTCACATTCACTGGTAACTTAATCTTTCTTTGATAACAACAACGACAGTAATCACCTAAAACTATGAATAAAATGCTTCTTTCTTTGTCTGTTGCTACCGTGCTGCTTACAGCGTGTAGCGACGACAAAACGCCAGAAAAACAAATAGAACCCGCAACACCTATGAATTTATCGACATCCATTGCCCCACCGGTGGCGAAAAAAGAATCCTATGAATTAACTGCTCACGGCGATACCCGGGTAGATGATTATTACTGGATGCGCGACGATTCCCGCACTGATGCAGAGGTGCTTTCGCACCTGGAAAAAGAAAACAGCTACGCTGATGCCGTACTTGCGCCGCTCGAAAAACAAACCGACACCCTCTATGAGGAAATGATCGCCCGCATCCCAAAAGATGACTCTTCTGTACCTTATAAAAAGAATGGCTACTGGTACCAGACGCATTATGTGGGCGACGGCGAATACCCGATTTATGTTCGCAAACAGCAACCGGACGGTGAAGAAACCGTATTACTCAACGGCAATAAAATGGCCGAAGGCGAGAGCTATTTCAGCATTGGCTCCTTTGAAGCCAGCCCGAATAATGAGTTACTGGCCTACTCTGTGGATACAGTCAGTCGCCGCTTATACACTGTACACGTGAAAAACATTGCTACCGGTGAGTTATATGCCGATACCCTGACCGACACCACGGGCCAGGTATACTGGGCTAACGATAACCAAACACTGTATTACATTAAACGTGATAAGCAAACCTTGCTGGGCTCGCAGGTTTTCCGCCACACCCTGGGGGCAGATCAGGCCGATGACGAATTGGTTTACGAAGAAACCGACACCACTTTCTATACTTCATTAGGGAAAAGTAAAGACGGTGAAGTTATCTTCATTAACCATAGCAATACCGATATGTCTGGTGTAACGCTGATCGATGCCAACAATGCAGAGGCCACTCCAACGCCGTTTTATCCCATCGAGGATGAGCATGAATATTCGATTGAAAAGCATGGCGATGATTACTATGTGTTAACCAACTGGCAGGCTGATAACTACCGCATTATGAAAGTCGCAGCCGATAGCACCCAGGACCGTAGCACCTGGCAGGAAGTGGTAGCTCATAACCCTGACATATATATCAGCAGCCTCGAAGTTTTGCAGGACTACCTGGTATATAAAGCCAAGGAAAATGGCTATCTGCGCCTTGAAGCCATGTCGTTGAAAGACGGTTCACTGCGCACCATCCCCACCGAAGATCCGATTTATACCGCAGGTTTTACCGGCAATACCCAGAGTGACACCAATACTGTCAGAATTTATTACGCGTCGTTGACCACGCCGCCCAGTACCTTCGATATTAATTTGGAAACGCTGCAAAGCGAACTGAAAAAGCAAAACAAGGTTGGCGATGACTTTAACGCAGCTGACTACCAGTCAGAACGCCTGATGATTACTGCTCGCGATGGTAAGAAAGTACCGGTTTCACTGGTTTATCGTAAATCGACCTTCAAAAAAGACGGTACTAACCCGCTGTTCCAGTACGGTTATGGCTCATATGGTTCAACCATGGACCCTACCTTCGTTTCATCGTGGTTATCGATGCTGGACCGGGGCTTTGTCGTTGCCATTGCCCATATCCGCGGCAGTCAGATGCTGGGTACCCAGTGGTATGAAGACGGTAAAATGGGCAACAAAATGAACACCTTTACCGACTTTATTGATGTTACCAATGGACTGATTGAACAAGGATATGCCGACCCGAGTCGCGTGTTTGCAGAAGGCGGCAGTGCCGGTGGCTTATTAATGGGTGCAGTGGCCAATATGGCACCTGAACTGTACACCGCAATTGCGGCACACGTACCGTTTGTGGATGTAGTCACTACCATGAGTGATGCCAGTATTCCGCTGACTACCGGCGAATACACCGAATGGGGTAACCCGGCCAATAAAGAAGAATATGAGTATATGCTTTCCTACTCGCCTTACGATCAGGTGAAAAAGCAGGATTACCCGCACATGTTTGTAACCACTGGCTTGCATGACTCACAGGTTCAGTACTTCGAGCCAATGAAGTGGGTAGCTAAACTGCGGGATTACAAAACCGATGATAATCTGCTGCTGTTCATCACCAACATGGAAGCCGGCCATGGCGGTGCATCAGGGCGCTTCAAGCGTTATGAACAGCGCGCTAAAGAATATGCCTTTTTCTTCCACCTGGCAGGTATAGAACTTTAACAACAGGGCCCGGTTAACCTCAGGTTAGCCGGGCCTATTCTGGTTCGACAAAGTCCAGAGCGGTTTGGTTACGCCCTTCCCGTTTGGCTTTCAGCAACTGTCGGTCGGCCTCATCAAATGCCTTCTGAAATCCTTCGCATTCATCAACCCGTGCAATGCCAAAACTACAGGACACTTCAAGCTCAGGCTCTGCGAACTGTAGCCCGGCCATGCCCTGGCGAATAGTTTCGGCCACAGAGAACGCATTCTCTATGGAGGTTTGCGGCAGCAGCAACATAAATTCATCGCCGCCGAAACGGCCGAAGATATCACTGCTGCGAATTTTACTGCTCACCAGGGAGGCCAGTTCACGAAGCACTTCGTCACCGGCCAAATGACCAAACCGATCGTTGATTTGTTTAAACTTATCCACGTCGAACAATAGTAACGCGGTTTGATGACCATAGCGCTTAGCATGTTTAAGGTGTTGTTCAGTAAGCGCAATAAAATGCTGTCGCATTACTGCTTTGGTAAGAAAATCGGTTTTGGCTTCAACATGTAATTCGCGGTTATCTGCCACCAACGCAGGTACAGACATAGCAAAATAGGCACTGCAGGCAATCACATTGATGGCCACCTGGTAAATGTAGGCCTGTTCAGAAACCCCCAAAATGCTTACCAACAGCGCCAGCAAGAAACTGAGTATTGCCAGACTGGCGGCCATCCGTATCGGCGACTCCGTAAAAACGATCCACATTTGTGGCAGGGTCAGAAAGAAAATCAGACAGGCAATTTCCGATGACTGATAGTGATCTGCCAGTACGACTACCCCTATCATCAGTGCCCAGCAAAATACCAGCTTGCCGGCAAAAGTACTAAAGCGACTCTCGGTTTTAGGCTGGTAATTGAGCGCAGACAGCAATCCCCGACGCGGATAGAGGCGATTCACAATACCGATGAAAACCGGCACCAATACCAGGATCCCCGACATATCGCCAATCCACCAGGCCAGGCTGGTGGCTAAAAACGACTCCAGTTGCGGTCCGCCAAATAATAACAGTACGCCGGCGCTTGCCATCACCAGGCTGGACGTAGCTACTATCAGTAAAAACCGCATCACTGGGGCATATAAATTATGATGACTTATCCGGTCAATCGAGCCGCGTAGCAAGTTGGCACTCACACCGTAAATCAGACAATGCAGCAAGCCAAACTGACTGCCGGCAATGAGCAATTGTTCCAGCGAACGCTGGTCATTATATACCAGGCTTTCCCAACCGGTAGACAACAGGCAGGCAATAAACATGGCAGGCAATGCCTGCCATCTGAGCAGCAGAAAACAGGTAAACGTAAAACCAGCGGGCGGAAACCAGATACTGGCGTGGGGGGCATATTCGGTAAAAACAGAAAGCCGCCATAGCACTAGCCAGGTTATAATTAAACACAGATGTCTGAGTACAGCAGAAATTTTCATTACCTCGGAAATCTCACCACAGGATTAACTGTCGCATACAGCAACGAGCTCTTAAATCAATGTTATAGCAAGCCACAAAAAATAATTATATGACAAATTTTGCAATATAAAGGTCGAATCTGCCTATTTTTGCGCGCTTCGTTCAGACGTCATTGATTTTTAACTTTAGTTTGTAAATATACCCACAACACTACCCAATTCGCTGAATGTGCGTACAATATGCGCTTTTTCTCAGCAACAATAACCATAGCAGCATTATGACCGATAACGCCGATCCGTATCACGACATTCGCCCCTACAACGACGCTGAAGTGCCCGCGTCCATTGAGCGACTGATTAACGATCAGGAGTTTATCAACGCTATTGTTAACCACCGGTTTGAACACAGTCCGCGTTGGCTGTCGTCGTTGTTGCGTCCGCTGGTAAAAGTGCTGCTACGACTTAAGTGGCGAAAGTTTAAAACCGTTGCCCACATTCAGAACGAAGTGGGCGTGTTTATGCAGTCGCTGCTACAGCGCACCAGCCAGGGCATCACCGTAAAAGGGTTGGATAAGCTCGAACCCAATAAAGCTTATATTTTTATTTCTAATCACCGCGATATAGCAATGGATCCTGCGCTGGTTAATTTTGCCCTGCACCGTGCCGGCCACGATACAGCGCTGATCGCTTTTGGTGATAACCTGCTTAAAAAGCCCAGCGCCACCGAGTTGATGAAGCTCAACAAAGGTTTTGTGGTTAATCGCTCGGCAAAAGCACCGCGACAGTTACTGAAAGCCCTGACCCAATTATCTAATTTTATAAAAGACACCCTTAACAGCAACCAGTCAATCTGGATTGCTCAGCGAGAAGGACGTGCCAAAGATGGCATGGACCTGACCGATCCGGCTATTCTGAAAATGTTCTACATGGCTGGCAAGCAACAAAAACTCGCCTTCGGTGAGTACATGAAATCATTAAACATTGTGCCGGTTGCTATTTCCTACGAAAACGATCCCTGTGATATTGCCAAAGCCAACGAGCTCTATCAGCGTGAGCATCTCGGCAGTTACAACAAAACAGAATTTGAAGATATCGATAGCATCATTCAGGGCATTATCGGCAACAAGTGCCGGGTAAGCGTAAACTTTGGCGAAGTGATCACCCAGGACTTCGAAACGCCGGAAGCACTGGCTAAACATATCAATGAGCAAATCCACCGCAATTATCAGCTTTACCCGATTAACTATCTGGCAGCCAACCAAAGCTGCGACGAGCTCACTCAGGCCTGCCGCGATCGCTTGGCCGCCAAGCTCGCGGAGCTACCCGAACAGGCCCACAGCTACCTGATAGCCAACTATGCTAACCCGGTGCATAACGCCAAATAGTGGTTAGACCAGTTAACCTCTGTTACTATCGCCTGACCGATTCAATCAGCAGGTGTTTATGCAACTTCATGCCATCTCCGGTTACATAGAAAACATTTATCTGGTCGAGGATGAGGCCGGGCTACTGTTACTCGATGGTTGCAGTCGTGCCGATGTGGAAACCGTTTGCCGTTTCATTACCCGTGAACTTGGCCAACCGCTATCAGCACTAAAACTCATTGTGGTTACCCACATGCACCCGGATCATGCCGGTGGCGCGCGGTTATTACGAAAACGTACCGGAGCGTTACTCGCATGCCACCCCAAAGCGCCGGACTGGTATCGCGGCATTGCCGGCAGAACCGCACATGCCATTGATGTGGTTCTTACCTGGTGGGTAGCGGGAAAGTTAAGTAAACCAAAGCGCCATATTTGGTATAAACCGTCTTTTAAGCCGGATGTGAGGCTTAAAGATGAGCAACTGCTCCCGGCATTTGAAGACTGGCAGGTGATATACACGCCAGGTCATACCGACCACGACATATCCTTACTCCACCTGCCAACCCGGCAAATCTATGTGGCGGATTTAATTGTGTCCGTAAAAAAACGACTGACCTCGCCCTATCCGGTATGCCATCCAAACCAATACAAGCGTTCACTCACCCGGGTTAATCAACTAAACCCCGTCAGGGTGTTCTGCGCTCATGTGAAACCGCTGCTTGATAAGGACATCGATTACCCGGCACTGATAGCACAGGCTCCGAAGCGGCCAAAAAATCACTGGCACTCAAGTAAAATCAGACTATACCGGGCTCTGGGCTGGCAACCTAATCAGCATTAATTCAGCGCTTTGGTCATAAGCGCCAATCGATCGGCTCGATGCAGCCAAACACTAACAGCCAGTAAAACAACACACACACCCATTCCCACCTGAGTTGAGAGGGCCAGCGCCTGAATATCCCAGTGTTGCACAATAAAGCCGGATAACACCGCGGCCCAGGCAAACCCACTGGTAAGCAGCGGCGTGGCCACCGCCGCCCATTTACCTGCTGAATCCAGTGTCCCGGCTAGTACCAGCAACATCGGAAAGCTAAACTGCAGCATGGTAATAGCCGGAAATAAAGCCCATAAAAAGACAGTTTGTGAGGTAGCATTAATGGCTATCGTCCAACTGATTGCGCAAACAACAAAAGCCACAAATAATGGCCGCTCGGCACCAAACCGGGCACTACACACCCCACCAGCGATACACCCGAAAGCCGATATAAATAAAATAAGGCCAATTTTATTGCCCGCGTCTTCAAAGCCCATTCCCAGATTATCCGCCATGGAAAACATAAAGGCGAAGCCCTGCCCGGAAAACGTTACAAACAGCACTCCCATTACAATGATAAGAATCGGCCTTACACTGATTTGTAAAGTACTGTCAGGCTGAGCATTTGTGCCCTGTGTTACAGGTTTGACTTTATAGGCATACATTAGTGCCCAGTAAGCGGCGCACAACACGCCACTAAACAGGTAACCGCCGGCTACCCCCATGTATCCGGTAGCTTTGCTTACACCAGCCACCATCAATGACATGAGCAAAACACCCACCATATCAACCAGTCCGAACAGCACACCTGGTGTGCGGGTTTGCGCAATATAGAAAGAGGTGACTCCCATCAGGATCCCTACCATAACGCCGCTCACCAGTTGCAACAGCAAGGTAACAAGCGGGTACGGGAATAAAACACTGAGCAGAAACTGCGCACTGACCAGCGTGGCACCTGCGCCTGTAATAAGTTGGTAGTATTTGAACTGAGACAATAACCAGGCAACCAGCAGCGTAGCCAGTGCAATACCAATAAATGGGGCTGCCACCAACCAGCCGGCCAGACTGGTAGATACGCCGGTTTCACGCATAAATTGTGTTAGCAATACCGGCTTAACCGAGCTAAACAATGTCGACATGGAGAAACTCGCGCTGGCAGCGATAACCAGCCAAACAGATCGCCGAATCGCCCCGATCATTTTTGAAACCTCGCTTTATGTGACGCGGCCAGTTTTGTTTGTATGTGCTCACCAGCGGTGATCGCATCAAAACGGCAAGGCTGGTCTTCGGTTACACAAGAGTTTAACGGGGTAACCATGGTGGGTGTGTCCGGGTCGATAAACATAGCAATCGATAATCGATCCTGGCCGTTTGTTCGTGGCATAACCCGGTGTAGAGTGGACCGATAGGTGCCATTCGTCCATCGCTCCAGCAAATCGCCGCTGTTAACCACCACTGCGCCGTCTTCAGGTGGCACATCCATCCAGGTATTGTCGCTACCAAGTACCTGTAGTCCTCCCACATTGTCCTGAAATAACAAAGTCAGAAAGCCATAGTCGGTATGCGCACCAGCCCCTAGCTGCCCTTCACTTACCGAATTAGCATCCTGAGCAGGGTAATACAACAAACGCAGGGAAATATTCTCGCCATTATGAACACGAACAAAGAAATCCTCTGCTTCCCCAAGTTGTTTAGCCATTACTCGCTGTAACGCATAGCTGGCTTGCAGTACCTGGGCATAAAACGCTTTCATCAGTTCTTTAAAGGCCACGCTCGGCCAGCGTTGATCATCCGGGCAGGCAGTTAAAATGTTACGCATTGTGAAGGTTTCTTTGATATCTGCCGGAGCGGTGGGATCCAGGTTTTCCTCCAGCAATCCCTGATAACCAAAGTTTTCCTGAGCAGAGCGATAACCGCAGCGGGATTTGGTTTGCTGATCGCCGGTAAAAAATGCACGGCTGACCGCATAAACTTCCGCTAATAATGTCGGCTCTATACCAATGTCGCTGATTTGCATAAACCCAGACTGGCTTAAGCTGTTGTGGATTGCCTGCGCCGGGGCAGGATGTGAATAAAAGGGGATGACAGGTAAGGTCATTTTTACTCTCTTTAAAAATGGGTGACAATGCCGCGTCCGCTCAATCGAGGCGCAGACGCATGAGTTAAGTTAAAGAGATTTTGTGTTACCAGCCCACCAGGCCAGGCACCAGTGGAAGAAGCCGTAACTGCATGGCAGTAAATTAAGCTTACTAAAGTGAGGAATGCTCGCCGGCTGTTTGACACAACCGTGAGCCAGTACCGTGAGCAACGACATTAAATCGACCAGCAATCCTAACACACCGCATGTAAAGCGGTATGCTGTCATACTCATTGATTGAAAAAACGAAGTGGTTGCCACGCGCCTGCTCTGTATACGGTATAAATAAAATACTACACGGCAGCCAGTTAAATGCAATGGGAAAATTATCGGTAAAACCCAATTGAAGCATGCTCCGAAATCACCTTAAAGCTCAATCAGCCTGCGCGTTTTCCTGCTTTAATGGCAACAACAAAGTAAACTCGGTAAACACACCGGGTTCGCTCTCGCAGTGAATCGAACCATCCAGTCGCTGCATAATGTTATACACCACCGATAAGCCAAGCCCGGTTCCCTCGCCGATGGGTTTGGTGGTAAAGAAGGGCTCAAATATTTTCTGCTGGATGTCGGCCGCCATGCCGGGGCCGTTATCCCTAATTCGAATGTGCAGCATATTATCTATCTCTGCAGCGCTTATTTGAATAACCGGCTCAGCCGTCTCCGCCTTTTCCATTGCCTGCACAGCGTTTTTAATCAGATTCACCAGTACTTGCTCAATGAGACCGGAGTGCGAATGTAACACGCCATTAAACTCAACATCCCGCTGGATACTGACCTTGTTATCCAGGTCATATCGCATCATCTTCAGAGTGTCGTCCAGCAGCACAGAGAAATCACAAACCTGTTTTTCTCCGGCCTGATTGTGAGAAAAAGAGCGTAAGTCGCTGATGATATTTTTAACCCGTTGCAGACCATTAAAAGAATCAGCGACGATTGCTCTGATATCTTCCAGAATAAACGGTATACCCGCCTGCTCCTCAAATTCACTGAGACTTTGTTTGAGATGAGCCGCTTTTTGATCCTGCTGAATGTCTATGGCAGTTAACAGCTCGCTCTGCATGGACTGCAACTGAATAATGTTATCCAGATAGCTATCCATTGAGGAGAAGTTGCTGATCACAAATGACAGGGGATTATTAATTTCGTGAGCGATGCCCGCTGCCATACGCCCGATACTGGCGAGCTTTTCGTTGTGTGCCAATGCCTGCTTAGTAGATTTAAGTTCCAATAGCGTATCCCGCAGACGGCTATATTGTTTCTTCAGGCTCGACTCAGCCTGTTTGCGCTCTAACAACACGGTAAGCTGCTCGGCCGCTTTATTGATAATCGTAATCTGCTTCATGGAAACCCGATCCATCTCCTGTTCGGGTATCAGGTAAAGCAATAAACACACTACCCGTTTATACACCACGATGGGGAATGCCAGATAACTACCAATATGGGTGGTTATAGGCTGGGTGACAGCCTCCAGTCCACCGCTTTCATCCAGCAGGTGAATTTGTGGGTGCTGTTCCTCAATGGCCTGAGCAAGGCTGGCCGGCAGCTCGCCGTCTGATAACAATGCCTGCATAGTTTTTACCAGATCGTTGCTGGCAGCATCGGAACCGCGCACCCGAAAACGCGATGGGTTTTCCAGGTAAATTTCGAAACTGCAGTGGGCATGGCATAATCTCGCCAGCGCATTTGAGAAGGTTGAAAGCAGCGCTGTGAGCTTTTCGTCGCCTCGTGAAAAGCGTGTGATACACACCAGCAATTCTGTTTCTGCATCGTGCTGACGGTAGGTGTTTTCAATATACTCAAAAGTGGCCAACTCCCGTTTGAGCACACTAGCATTAAACTTGGCTTTCACTTCAGACGCCGTTAAACAGGCATTGATTTGGTATTCTTCCAGCCAGACTACTTCGTCCAGTTGCTGAGTGGGGTTATGCATAAGAACGATGCGGGTATCCTGATTAACCAGCCCCTGACGAATATACTGGGCTACCGACTGGCAGAAGGAGATATCATCATCAGAGCCTACACAGAGCATTACCAGTGAGGGTTTGCAACTTCGCAGTGTCTTTTTAGCGTTTCTCAGGCTGGTTAAATTTTCGCAGTGCATTGTGTTATCCGGCAAAAATGCCGCTAAGTCTGGACTCTGACCAACCAAAAACACCGGATTTTCCATACATTTACCCAACACTACCATTTCTGAAAACTCTGCTATATTTGAAAGATAGTCGTTGCCTGAAGTTACGCAAACAATTGCGCCGTTTAGTAAAAAGGAAAGTAAAAAATGAAGTTAGTGAGATTGGTTTACTACAGCCATGCCTCGCGGGAAATGTCGCTTAGCGATCTGAAAGCCATTCTGGACACTGCCCGGCGAAATAACCAGGCCGAGGGCATTTGCGGTATGCTTTCCTATGAACAACAGTATTTTTTGCAGGCCCTGGAAGGTGAACGCAGTGCTGTCAATGAGCTTTACCTGGATATAGCGGATGATCCCCGCCATGACGAAATTACCATTATCAGCTATGAAGAAATCACCGCCCCCATTTTCAAACAGTGGAAAATGGGCTATGCCGGAGGCAGTGCCGAGTTTACTAAATTACTCAAAGAGATGGGCCAGACTGAGTTCCTGCCGGAAACCATGAGCCCTCAACAGGCTTTTCAATTTCTGCAGCACCTTGCTGGCAATCAGGATAACCTATAAGGCATAGTGGTTAAGCAACCTAAGTTAGCCAGGAGCTATTATGCCCAACACACAGAGCTACACATCGGTAGACCAGTACATTTCCGCCCTGCCCGAGGAAAAACAGCGGGTAATATCACAGTTACGCCAGACAGTACTGGATAACCTGCCAGCCGGATTCAGCGAATGCATTAACTACAACATGATTGGCTATGTGGTGCCCCATCAACTGTTCCCGGCCGGTTACCATTGCGATCCTACTTTGCCTCTGCCCTTTATGAATCTCGCTGCACAAAAGAGTCATTACGGTTTTTATCATATGGGCATCTATGCCATGCCCGAGCTCGAAAGCTGGTTTCGGGCTCGCTACGCAGAGGTGGTGCCTACCAAGCTGGATATGGGTAAGAGTTGTATTCGGTTTAAAAATCCCAAGCACATCCCCTATGAGTTGATTGGCGAGCTGGTTAGCAAAGTGAGCGTTGATGACTGGATCTCCACTTACCAGTCATCAATAACGAAGAAGACTTAACGCCATTACCCGGGAAATGGCTACCTGGCCAGCTCATCCCGCACAATTTGCGCGCCTGCATTGAGTGCCGCCAATTTGCCTCGCGCCACTTGCCGGGACAACGGTGCCATGCCGCAATTCGTACACGGATAAAGCTTATCCGCATCAACAAACTGCAACGCCCTGCGCAGGGTATCAGCGACTTCCTCCGGCGTTTCAATGGCGCTACTGGCAACATCGATAGCACCCACCATTACCTTTTTACCACGGAGTAATTCAATCAGCTCCATGGGCACCCGGGAGTTATGGCATTCCAGCGAAATAATATCGATATTCGACTGCTGCAGTTTTGGAAAAACCGCTTCATACTGGCGCCACTCATCACCGAGGGTTTTCTTCCAATCGGTATTCGCTTTTATGCCATAGCCATAGCAGATATGTACTGCGGTTTCACACTTAAGGCCTTCAATGGCTCTTTCCAGCGCTGCAATCCCCCATTCATTTACTTCATCAAAGAACACGTTAAAAGCCGGCTCATCAAACTGAATAATATCCACACCAGCGGCTTCCAGTTCTTTCGCTTCCTGATTAAGGATTTTGGCAAATTTCCAGGCCAGTTTTTCACGGCTCTGGTAGTGATCATCGTAAAGGGTATCAATCATTGTCATCGGCCCGGGCAACGCCCATTTTATTGGCTGCCCGGTGTGTTTACGTAAAAACCGGGCATCGTCGGCAAAAACCGGCTTTGTTCTGGCCACGGCATCCACCACTACCGGCACACTGGCATCATAACGATTGCGAATTCTTACCGTTTTACGGTTTTCAAAATCCACTCCACTAAGATGCTCGATAAACGTGGTGACGAAATGCTGACGGGATTGCTCACCATCACTAACAATATCTACACCGGCGCGGAGTTGATCCTGTAACGACAGCAGCAGCGCATCCTGCTTCCCTTCCACCAGTGCCTCACCCTCCAGCTTCCAGGGTGACCACAGGGTTTCAGGTTGTGCCAGCCAGGCTGGCTTAGGCAAACTGCCGGCGCTACACACAGGTAATAAGGTTTTCATAGTAAGTCTGCTTTTAGGTGGTTAGTTAGTGTAATTGGCAGACCATTGCTCCAGCACGGCCTGATAAGGTTTAATGAAGTACTGTTCGGCAAACCGCCCCTGCTCAATAGCGAGCTGGCTGCGCTCTTCACGGTCATACACTATTTGGGTAATCGAATGATCCGGGTGTTTCAGGTTAGGCTTATACTGTTGCCCGGCCACTGCATTGGCGTTGTAAATCTCTGGCCGGTATATCTTTTGGAACGTCTCCATAGTGGCTATGGTGCTAATCAACTCGAGGTTAGTGTAGTCGTTCAGCAGATCGCCAAAAAAGTAAAAAGCCAACGGCGCAACACTGTTTGGCGGCATAAAATAGCGCACCTGCAGGCCCATTTTCTGAAAATACAGTTCGGTGAGTGACGACTCGTTTGGCTGATACTCAACACCCAGTACCGGGTGGGTATTCTCGGTGCGGTGGTAGGTTTTGCTGTCAGACACGCTCAAACAAATCACCGGTAGCTTAGCGAATGCCCGCTGATATTCCTGCGAATTCACAAAACACTTAAACAACTTGCCATGCAGATCGCCGAAATTGGCCGGGATGCTAAAACCCGTCTGGTTTTTATTATGATTAAGCAGCAACACACTGAAATCATAGTCACGCACATAAGAGGAGAAATTGTTGCCAACGTTACCGTTAATGCGCTCGTTGGTTTGCTTATCCACAATATAAGTTTGCAACATTTCAATGCTCGGAAAGGTTTGCCCGCTGCCATCGATATCAATATCCACCGACAGAATTTCAAGCTCCACACTGTAGCGATTACCAGCAGGATTATCCCAGCTAGCCAGGGCATTAAAGCGGTTATCTATCATCGCCAGAGCATTGCGCAAGTTCGCTTTGCGGTATTCACCGCGGGCCAGGTTGGCGAAATTAGTGGTCATTCGCGTGTTATCAGATGGACGGTAATCTTCATCAAAACAAACGCGCTTTATGGTAAAGCTAAAATCATCTTTCATGGTCGTCTGCTACCCTGCTCATAGAACGATAAATTCACCAAACACTATCTGTGTTCAGAACTTGAGAGAGTTATACGCACCGAATCACATGAATAAAAGTGACATTAATTCATTAATACATGAATATCACTCATACTTTAACTAATATCGAATAAAGGCCGTCTAGTGGCAAAACTGATCCAGCGCCTGCAACAGGCGCTGATTAAACTCATCCGCCAGTTGGCTTTGCGGGGCTATGGACTCAAAGGCATGAAATGCACCGGGCACAGTGTAAAGTTCAGCAGCAATACCTGCCGCCTCGAGTCTTGTAACAAAGGCGCAGTTTTCGGCATAAAACAGATCCAGTTCTCCCACTGCAATGAATGTGGGTGGCAATCCGCTAAGGGTTTTCGCTCTGGCGGGTACATGGTAACTGGGTATTTTATCGCTACCAGGCGCTTTGCCGAGGAAGGTTCGCCAGCCATAATGATTCTGTTCGGCTGTCCATAAATACTGCCCCTGATGTGCTGGCGGCATCACGGTACTGCCGGTTCTGTCGTCCAGCATAGGATAAAGCAGCGCCATTCCGGCTAAACCTATCATATTACTTTCGGCACAGCGTAGTGCCAGATTGACCGCATGGCAGCCACCGGCGCTCACGCCCAGTAAGCTGATTCGGCTAGAATCAATTGCCCGCGTAGCAGCCTGTGCAATAACCCAGTTCAGCGCAGCCTGATGCTGTAGTTGTGCCTCGTCGGGCCCCACTTCAGGCGCCAGCCCGTATTCCACCGATACCACCGCACAATTCAGTGCTTTGGCCAGAGCTTGCATGCGCGGCAGTGAATTCTGGCAGTTGCCCATTACCAGCCCACCGCCATGAAAGTGCAGTACCGCCGGCCGCGCCAGAGCATTCGCATTCGCATTGGTATTGATTAACCAAAGTCGAAAGCCCCGGTATCCTTGCCCCTCGACTACATCCACCACTTCAAAAGGCACATCCTCAAGGGGCTTGCTACCGCCAACTCTGGACCGCTTGCGATAAAACCCCAGATTCGCGCCGTTTAAGGGCGGCGATTGCTCGGTTAGCTGCATTAAAGCATTAAGGGAGGGTAATAATTCATCCGCAACCAGCGGATCGGTTATAGCCATGAGTGTTCTCTTTGGTGGTTATACAATGGGAGCATCCAGACTTTATGCGTCATTCAGTAATGGTGTTTTACCGGGCACTGCATGCTGCATACCCTTGAATTGTTATACTATAACGCCACTCTGTACCATACCAGTATTGCTGCTTAGCAGTGTTTCATTTTTTAAAGCGAAAGAGAAGTGATGAGCCAGAACACCCCTTTGATCCCCACCAATATCATTACCGGCTTTCTGGGCGTGGGCAAAACCACTGCTATTAATGGCCTGCTGGCCAATAAACCAGAGGGCGAAAACTGGACGATTCTGGTGAATGAGTTCGGCCAGGTGGGCATCGATCAGGAAATGTTACCCGAGCAAAACGGTCTGCACGTAAAAGAGCTGGCTGGCGGCTGTATTTGCTGTGCCCTTGGCGCATCACTGGGTAAAACTGTGCGCGCGCTGATTGAACAGGCCAGCCCCGACCGGCTAATCATCGAACCTACCGGTATTGGCCATCCTGAAGGGATCATCGATACGCTTACCGGCCCCGCGTTTCGCGATAAACTGGATTTACGCGCCACCATCTGCCTGCTGGACCCACGCTCTTTGGGCGAGCCCGAGGTGATTAACAACGAAACCTTTCACGACCAGTTAAACCTTGCCGATGTGGTGCTGATTAACAAGTGCGACCTGGCCAGTGCAGAGCAGATTGCTGCCACAGAAAACGGCCTTAATGCTATGTTTCCGCCCAAGCAATACGTGGGCCGCACCACCCGTTCGGTTATTGATATAGCGCTACTGGACGTAGTAAGAAACGGTGAACTTAAAGCGCAGTTCCCTGAATCTCATCACCATTCACATCATAGCCATAGCCATGACCACCAGCATGAGCATACACATGACCACGGCGACCATGCTGAAATCGCGGAGCCGGGTAAGCCGGTGCGAAAAACCGGCGATGGCAATGGACTTTACAGCTGTGGCTGGATATTTCACCGCGATGATTGTTTTGATTACTGGCAGCTCGAAGCCCTGCTTAATGAACTCGACCCTATCAGGCGTATTAAAGGTGTTATCAAAATCGGTACGGTATGGGTGTTTTATAACCGCGTAAAAGACGAACATGACTTCGACAAAGTCGCCTATCGCCGTGATAGCCGGATTGAAATTATCAGTACCCAACCCCTGGACTGGGCACAAATCGAGGGCGAGATGCTGGCGTGTTTAACCTCATAAAAAAAGCCCCGCAACAGCCGGGGCAAGGAACGGATGGGAACATCCATCAATGAGGAAAGTAAAAGAGTAAGCATTTACTTACTTTAAATTAATAACGAAATTTCAGCTAATTACTGATTTAGCGCCAGCTCTTTCTCGGTTTTAAAGCCAAACACCTTACGTAAAATAATGGTGGCCGGACAAAAACCCGTAAAGCTTTGCTGAAACAGATTGGCGCCAATAAACACGGTAAACCATAAAAAGTTTTCATGAACAAACCAGGTGAGTGCCACAGACAGCAACACCATAAATCCGGCAAAAGCGGTTAACGCACGTTCTGCAGACATAACTAACTCCTAATAAAAATAACGGAAAGACGCATACACATTGCTGGCGTCGTTAAATTGTGAGTAAAAGGTGTGGGGCTCATCACCGTAAAACAGGTTGGCCCCGCCGTTTATCTGCCACTCATCCACCGGTGAATAGGTAGCACGAAACTTCATATAGCCGTCACTGTCGGTGGGCGAATAAAAGTTAAACCAGTTAAGGGTCAGCGTTTGCCTGAGCGCCCGGTACATTAACTGAGTGGTTACCACGTGGCGGCTTTCTTCCTGCTCGTACTGCGGCCAGTAAGAATTGGCAAGCAGCGCATCGTGATCAACAATATGCTCGGCATACCACTGCACGCTGCCGGTTAAATTGGCAATCAATTCCTGTTCATAACCCAGTAAAAAACGGTGCTGACTGTTTGGCACCAGCGGGTTAGTGCCGTCACTGTCTGCCATGGCATCGTGGTAAGCGTATTCCACTTTTGCCAGGCCCGGTCCGAGCGGTTTAACGGCGCTGGCACCCCACACATTTAAGCGGCTGTAACGAGGCAAGCCTTGCTCATCGGCAGCCATTGGCGTTTTGTTGTAGCCGCGATAGCCATAGAAGGCGAGCTCGGTTTGGCCAACGGTTTTATACATTCGCAACGCCCACTCGGCGTCGTCCGGCTCGTTGCTGTCCAGTACGTCAAACGCCGGCGCCACATTCATTCCGAATTGCGGATTAAAAAAGGAAAAGTACTCACCGGTAATGCCGTTATCCGGCTCAAACCGGGGAGTGACCACCAGGTCCACATTCACCCAGTCAAAATAGCCGGATAACTTGGCCGATAGACTGGGGGCCTTTAAATACTCGTCATCCCGACCGGCAAAGAAGGACTGATAATCCTTGGGAAACATATCATTTAAAAACACATAGTCGCCGGTGCCCCAGGTTAGTACCTGCTGACCGATTTTAGCGTCGAACTTGCTGCCCCAATCACCTAAGAAGGCCAGATTACCCTGCCAGGCCGCTTCGCGAATTTGTACTTCCACACTGTCGAGGACACCGTCGTAATACAGGTCGCCCCGAAACGCCAGGGTTGACGCCTCGAGGGTATAGTCGGCCTGTAACTGCACCCGTAAATCCCGTAAGGTTTTATCGGTATTTAGTGCCGGATCGGAATTTAAGCGCTGACCCACAGCAATTTCACCGAAGCCTGCCCAGGTAAAGGGCAATACTTCTTCGCTTTCCTCGAATTCATCAAACTCATCCCAGGCATCCCACTCATCACTGCTGGTCTGAGCTTCCTGAGCAGTCGATTCAGCTGAGTACAGCACCGGTGCTGCTACCAGGGCAGCCCAAATGACTGAGTATGCAGCTAAGGATTCAGCCAGGGATAAAAACGAACGGCGCATTATTTTATCCACTGCACTGGTGGGTTACGCAGGCTGCGCTCGGTGAACACGTCATCCGGCAACCCCACGTTATATTCTGAACCGCGGAACTCCATTAAAGTGTAACCGCCGCTGCTCAAATCAGACACTTTTGAGCGCAATACGGTGGGGAAACCCTGCACTTCATCGACCTGCACCGATTCAACGCGGCGGTAATTAGTATCATCGCTTTTGTAGAAATTAATCAGTACCGGTAAGGAGGTGGCCTTATCGATTTCAACCATGTAGTAGGCAAATTCTACCGAGCCTGGATCTTTAGGCACCGCTTTAAGCACATACCGCTCTGCGTTTTCTTCTACCAGTGAGAAGTTATCCTGGGATACGGCACGGCCAGACACGTCTTCATAGAAGAAGTGCGAACCCACGAAGGAGGTGCGTTTATCGCCTGCTGAAATGCGTTTTACCAGATCCAGCGCAGGCAGGTACAACCAGCGGTCGTCATCCACATTGGTATCGGCATGCTTTTCGACCCGGAAAACCGTGTCTTTCACATCGGTAGGACGGGAGAAAAACACCATCATTTTCTGGTCACCGTTATCTTCCACGTCCTTGCGTAAAATAGTGAACTGACGCAACTGTTTACGGCCCTGGCTGTCTACAATCATCATGCGGGCATCAGAGCGACCGTCTTCACCTGCATAGTAAGCGGCTTTTTCAGCCTGCCTGATCAGTTGCTCTACATTCACCTCTGCCATAGCGGGTGTCAGAAATGTCAGGCTTGTGGCTGCCAGAATTGTCGCAGCCAGGGTTGTTTTAGCAAATTGTGTGAAATTCATAACCACTCCTTAATTCGCCGACTTAAAGACGATTTTACGGCCCAGACTCATTACCGCCGGTAATAACAACAGGGTTACCAGGGCGGAGATAGCCATAATGCTCGCAAGAAACACACCAACGGTGATGTAGGGTACGAGCGGGGCAAACAATAACGGGGTAAAGCCCAGCGCGATCACCAGTGCGTTACGCGAAATGGCAGTTGCCGGCTCTTCAAACATAATAGCCATAGTTTGCTGAACGCTGCCTGTATCGTTAAAGGTCGCCCGGGCGCGCTCCAGGAAGTGAATCGCAAAGTCCACCGACAAGCCGAGCGTTAGCGCGGAAAGCACAGCAATAGGCATATCGTAGTCTTTACCTACAATGCCTATCAGGCCATAAATAAAGGTAATGGTGATGGTAAGCGGCAGCATAGCCAGCACGCCGTACACCAACGAGCGAAACAGTACAATCATCATTACAAACACAATCACAAACGCACCCATTAAGCTGTCCAGCATGCCGGCTACCATGTTTTCCTGCCATACCACGTTGAGGTAGGCTTTACCGGCCCAGTCAGCTTCAATACCGGCAGGCAGCGGATTGGCGTCAATATAGTCATTCACCAGCTGTACCACTGCGGTCATATCCTGGTTGTCACCGCTGGTCAGTTGCAGCCAAATCAGCGCCGCCCGGTAATCCGGCGTAACAAAGTGCCACAGGTCGTTTGGCCGGTGCGAAGACTGATACTGCAATAAGGTTTGCGCTACCGCATTACTGCTGTCTGGTAACGCATAGTCTTTCTGCTCGCCTGAGCGCAGCTCACGATTAACCACTTTCACCACATCAGGCAGTGCGTTGGACTTACCCACTAAGCCGGAGTCCTGCAGGGTTTGCTGGAGATTTTCAATATAGGCCAGTACTTCAGGGTTCTGAAAGGTTTTGCTCTGACTGTTGGCCGCTTCCACGTTTGCCATTACCGCATCGAGATAATCGACTTCCTCGGTAGTGAGGTCATCAAACAGTTTATCGTCGATGGCAAAGATCAGGTTTTGTAGGGCTTCGCCTGGTGCACCGTCCTGAACCGTTGCCAACGTTTGTTCGCGCCAGTCGCTTAGCGACGCAGGCATAGTCTCGCCATTCAGCATGCTCTGTGGCGTGGCCTGCTCAGTACGGTCGGTTAATACCAGATAAGCATTATAGGTACCGGCAAAATTCTCGTTTAATACGCGGTCTGCCACACGGATTTCGTGATCGGATTTAAACCAGCGTACCGGGTTGTCGTTAATCTGAATTTGCGTAACGCCCCAAACTGAAACCGCAAAAATCACGCCAAAGGCTATCAGTAAAGAACCTTTGTAACCTGTGGCAATTTTGCCGAGTCCGCGCGCGATACGCGCAATGCGTGAACCATCGCCATTGCCGTCCTGATGCAAAGCTTCCTGTAAATTGTTAAGCGCTTTATCGCTCATGCGAGATAGATAAGCGGGAATAAACACAATAGTGACCAAAAACGCAAACAGGATCCCAAAGCCCACAAAGGCACCAAAAATCTGTACCGGCGGAATAGGCGTTAGCATCAGCGAGAAAAAGCCAACCGATGAGGTAATCGAGGTAAACAGCATTGGCGTAAACAGGTGACCGACCACTTCTTTAACCACCGCTTTTAAATCTTCGCCGGGTTTATAACGGTCGGAGAATTCCGACAGAATATGCACCGAATCCACTACCGCTATGGGCATCAGGAAGATGGCGATCATCGATGACATAATATGCACGGTAAAACCAAAACCTATTAGCAAGCCCATGGTAACGATAACGGTAGCCATGGCCACCACCATTGGCGCAATGATAAGCGGAATATTGCGGAAGAAAATAAACAGCAGAATAAAGATGGTCAGCCCCGCCAGCGGCGCAGAAATGCCCATTTGCACGAACATTTCAAAACCGAACTGGTCCTCGGCCACCGGCAACCCGGTGATATACCATTGCTCGGTGCCGTCAAACTGATTGATAGCAGCGCGGATTTCTTCGGCAATTCGATAGCTCTCGTTTTTATCCAGAATCGGTACGTAAATGGCCGCAGCTTTTCCGTTTTGTGAAACAAGCGTGTCATACAACAACGGCAGGCGTTCAATATTGGTTTGAATTTGCGCTGCGGCAGCCTCATCAGCCGGTGGGTTTGGCATCATCCATTCAAAACGAATTGTGCCCGGTCCGGCCTGAGAAATATTGTCTACCGTGGATATAGACATTAAATCGGCATCTACCACGCCCTCAATTGACAAAATTGACTCAGTTAAGTCAAAAATGTCAGTCAAAGATGACTGATTGTAAACACCTTGTGAATTCTCATCGTCCACAACGCCCACAACAATGGCGTCGTACATGCCAAAATCGGCTTTGGTCTGGTTGTGAAAAACCCGCGCAGGATGATCGGCATCCAACATGTTCTCCGGGTCTGTATCGATGGTAATCCGTGGGATCTGGCTACCTACGCCGAGGGTTAAAAGCAGCAGTATGGCATAAACCCATAAAGGTTTTTGCGTACTGATTGCAACAAGTTTGCTGGATATACTATTCATAATCACCGTCATTAAGACAATAAAACCTAACGTATAGCAGCAATATATGCGCCAAATCTAATATAACAAGCTTTTTTATTCATGAAATGCTGCTGCGCGGCAGCTAAATTGACAAAAATATACATCTAACAATCTGATATCGGGAGCAAAGCGCCTGTTCATGTTAGACTGGCAAGCCATTCATTTATTTTCGGTGCCCCCTTCCTGACATGACCTTTCGCTTACTGTTCTTTTCGTTGCTTGCCACTGCCATGGGTCAGTCTGTTGTGATGACAACTTTGCCGCCGCTGGGCCGCGAGGTTGGGCTTAGCGAATTTAATGTAGCGTTTCTGATGTCCAGCTCGGCCATGATGTATGCGCTGGGCAATGCATTCTGGTCGCGGATCGGTAAGCGCCGCGGGTACCGTCGATTGCTGATTACCGGGCTTAGCGGCTATACCGTTGGCACATTGATATTTGCCTCGGTATGGCTCAGCGGTATTCAGGGCTGGTTAGTCGGCCCGGCTTTGTTTATCGCTCTTCTTTTCGCCCGCACAGCTCAGGCCACCATCATGTCGGCTACCCCGCCATCGGTGGTGGGTATGGCCATCGCGATCAGCAGCGAAAAAGAAAGGGTTAAAGCCATCAGTAAAGTGTCTTCTGCGCACAGTCTCGGGCAAATTCTCGGGCCAACGTTCGCAGGGCTGATGGTTAGTTTTCATCTGTTGGCACCACTTTATGGGATTACGCTGATGACCCTCATAGCGGTTGTGCTGGTCTGGCGTTTTTTGCCTGTGGAACATGGTAAACCTGCCAGTGTTACAACCAGCAAAGCAGTACAGCCGGGCTCTCGAAGTATACAGCCCTATGTACCGCTGCTAATTGGCATGAACGCCAGTGTCTTTCTGGCGATTGCGATGATGCAGCAATCCCTGGCGTTTTTCCTGATCGATCATCACAAACTAACCACTACCGAAGCCGCCCAGGCGGTAGGACTGGCGATGATGTTAAGTGCCATTTGTGCGTTAACCGTTCAAATCACACTGGTTCAACGTACCAGCATGCACCCTGGTAACCTGGTTAAAATCGCTTTTCCACTGCTATCGATTGGCTACCTGATTATCTATCTGCATCAGCAAACGCCACACTTATATTTGGCCATGCTGTTTCTAGGCAGTGGGTTAGGAATTAGTTACCCAGCCATCGCGGCACTGGCCAGTTCAAGCTGCAAACCGGAAAATCAGGCCACGGTAACCGGGTTTATCACCGCCTCGCCAGCCATGGGTTACATTATCGGTCCGCCTATTGCAGCAACCTTATATGGCATCGGACACAGAATGCCTTTTATTGCCGCATCCGTGCTGCTGGCGATAGTTACTGTAATCGCTATAACCCATTTGCGCGCCAGGCCGAATCCTCAGCCTGCGTCTTTGGATTAAGCCTAAACGCCGTAGTGATCACCGTTTCCAAACGCCATACCACCTCCATTTTTTATTAGCTTGCCCTGGCATTTTCATACTTCTAAAAGCGACTAGAACAACCAGTCTAAAGCTCAATCAAGACGGGTTTTATGAGATAGTTTTGGATTTTTAGCAGTGATCTTACTTGTATCCTGAAAATTAACTATATAGACTAGTCTGTATAGTTAATTATGGAGACGATTATGAGCCGGGTTAGTGCGCGGGATAAATTACTGAAAGCCGCAGGCGAGCTATTTTACGATCAGGGGATTACTGCCACCGGCGTAGACGCAGTGATCACCCGGGCCGGCGTTGCCAAGATGTCGCTGTATAATAATTTTAAGTCCAAATCCGAGCTTATTGCCGCTTATATCGATGCCCGTCATCAGGAATGGCTTGACCTGTTTGCCCGCCGATCAGACAACCTGTCAAATGGCTGGGAGCGGGTTCTCGCGGTTTTCGATGCCTACCAGGATCACGCCGAGTTCGACTATCAGAATGGCTTTCGCGGCTGTGGTCTACTAAACGCCGCTGCTGAAATGCCAGCCGAAAGTCAGGAACGGGAAGCGGTCAACCGGCATAAGCAGGAAGTCCGCGAAATCGTTATAAACCAGCTCAGTGAATTACCCCTGACCGAAGAAAGCGGTAATACCGCTGCTGCACTCGCCGAACATATCTGTTTTTTACTCGAGGGCTCAATTTCGCTTGCCGGGCTTTCACGTGACGTACAAGCCATCTCTCGCGCCAGATCCATGGCAGACAAATTGATAGAGCGCGCCCTATGAGTTCACAGCCAGGTTATTTGGTTGGCATTATTGCCGTGGTGATTGCCGCCGTACTGTGGGGAACCACCGGCACTGCGGCTACTTTCGCGCCCCAGGTCAGCCCATTAGGTATTGCCTCAGTCACCATGGGGGTTGGCGGTCTGTTACTGGCGTTGGTGGCTGCCAAACCTATCGTCCGTCATAAAACAGCACTTATTAACAACCGTCTGCTGGTAATAGCAGCCGCGTTGAATGTAGCCATTTACCCCCTGGCCTTTTACAGCTCCATGAAACTCTCGGGCATAGCCGTTGGTAACGTAATCTCCATTGGCCTGGCACCCATTGCCGCTGCGCTGATTGAGTGGACTTTCGATAAACAATCGCTAAATCGCAGATGGCTTATCAGTATTGCCTTCGGGGTAACCGGAGTGGTGTTTCTGGCGACAGCAAAACCCGCCAGCTCATTTGAAAACACTGCCACCAGCTGGCATAACAGCGTCGGGATCCTGCTTGGTTTAGTTGCCGCTTTTACTTATGCCATGTATTCCTGGATAGCTCGTCGCCTGATTGACCGGGGCATTGCATCCCGGGCCGCTATGGGCAGCATGTTTGGTCTGGGTGCCCTGCTGTTAATGCCCGTATTATTCGTCACCGGCGCACCGCTGCTCGCATCAGTGAATAATTTTTCGGTGGGGCTATATTTAGCAGTGGTCCCTATGTTTTTAGCTTATCTGTTATTCGGCAGAGGCCTGACGGTTGTGCGCGCAAGTCTGGCCACCACTATCACCCTGCTGGAACCTGTTGTAGCTGCCTTACTGGCCGTCACGGTAGTAGGTGAAAAACTCTCTCTCACAGGCTGGTTTGGCATCGGCCTTATCAGCGCCTGTTTGCTAATCGCGACCCTAAGAAAACCAGTGAAGAACAGAACGAAACCCATATATGAGGTTAGCGAAACCAGCACATAGCCGTTACACTGATGGCACATTTACCCGCGTACAGATAGCACAGGAGTCGTTGCTGTGATAATGCAAACGCAACATCTGAATATGGCAGCCGTTGAAGATCACAGTGCTGAATTGCTGGTCATTCTGGTGCCAGCCGGACAAGCCGGCTTTCCTTCCCAGGCCTATCCGGCCGGCCTCAAAACCCTCATTGAACATTATCAGGCAAAAGGTGACTGGCATTCAGAAAGTAAATACTTACTGTGTATAAATCCACCGAATTTTAAAGCTTCACGCATAGTGTTAGTGAATGCTAACCTTGATGTCAGCAGGGCTGATGCCAAGCGTATCAGTATGGTGGTTACCGACGTATTAGAACAACTTAATCAGACCAAAGCGGAGATTATGATGCCCCCCTGGTTGCAGGGTGGCGAACTTCTGATCCAGGCACTCTTTCATGCTTCCTATAGGTTTAGCGATTACAAAACCAAAGCATCCCGGCGTACAGAAATTACCGTTGAGTTGCTGGTCAGCGACGACAGCTTAGAAGAGCCATTGCGCTATGCCCGGGCTTTGCATAACGGTATGTGCCGCACGCGCGACCTGGCTAACATGCCGGGCAACCTTTGTACCCCAGGCTATTTTGCTGAATGCGCCCAGGCGCTTGACGAGCAGTTCGCGACCATATCAACCGACATTCTGGATGAAGCACAATTAACTGAATTGGGGATGGGCGCTTATCTGGCTGTTGGCAGAGGCTCGGCACACCCAGGTTGTATGCCGGTGATCCGCTACGTAGGCGCAGAGCCTGAGGAGCCGTCAATCTGGGTCATCGGCAAAGGCATAACTTTCGACAGTGGTGGTATCACCCTTAAAAAGCCGCCGGGCATGCAAAACATGATTTACGATATGTGTGGTGGCGCGTCTGTCATTGGCCTGATGGCCGCCGTGGCTGAGCTTAAATTACCGGTAAATGTAACCGGGGTAATTGCGACCGCCGAAAACATGCCCGATGGCGATGCCTTTCGGCCGGGGGATATTCTCACTACCATGTCCGGGCAAACAGTAGAAATTATCAGTACCGATGCCGAGGGCAGGCTGGTACTGTGCGATGCTATGACTTACGCCAAACAGCACCAGCCAGCGCTGATTATTGATGTGGCAACCCTAACCGGCGCACAGATTGTCAGTCTTGGCAGTCATGCCAGTGGCTTAATGGGCAACTCTCCGCAGCTCAACCAGGCACTGCAGCAAGCCGGCGATGATAGTGGCGACCGGGCCTGGACCATGCCTATCTGGTCAGACTATCAGGAAGCTCTGGACTCGCCTTTTGCCGATATGCGCAATGCCGGTAGTAACTCACCAGGAATGCTAACCGCGGGGTGTTATTTGGCCCGGTTTGCCGGAAATACACCCTGGGCCCACCTTGACATAGCCGGTACCAGCTTTCAGTACGGAACAGGCAATAGCGCTACCGGCAGGCCTCTGCCGCTGTTGTTACAATTTTTACGAAATTATAGCAACTTAAACCCTGTGCAATGGTCTATAGATACGGACGCTTGTGGATTTTTACCCTAAAGGGATAATAAAAAGTAGTTCCAAAGTAGGATTTTTTTTTCATGAGGCGAGTCCTACAATCATAAAAGTGTTAAAACGAAGTTAATAAGGAGCCCGTTATGTGGACTAAACCTCAATACACTGAAATGCGTTTAGGCTTTGAAGTTACTCTGTACATCAGCAACAGATAAGAGCTTCATGCCCGGAGAGAGTTTTCCGGAGACGTCATCTCAACAAGACCTATAAAAGGTTGCGCTTTCGCTTAGTAGTGGTGCAGCCTTTTTTATTGGTAACGCTTTTAATTAAATTTTACCGCAACCGTTTAGCGGTTAGGTAACCAATCAGGGCTCATTACATGAAGATTCTGATCCTGGGTGCGGGAGCCGGTGGTGGTTTTCCACAGTGGAATTGCCACTGTGATAACTGCCGTGGCGTTCGCGATGGCTCCATTAAAGCCTCTCCCCGCACGCAATCAAGTATCGCTGTCAGCGCCAACGGCACTGACTGGGTGTTAATCAACGCCTCCCCGGATTTACGCCAACAAATTAATCATACGCCAGAACTCTGGCCGGCTGATAAACAGCAGCAACGCGGTACCAGCATTCGATCTATTATCTTAACCGACAGTCAGATAGACCACACCACTGGCCTGCTGACACTGCGCGAAGGTCTGCCCCTACCGGTTTACTGTACCGATGTCGTGCACGAAGATTTAACCACTGCCTTCCCGCTATTCACCATGCTCAAACACTGGCATGGCGGTTTACAGCGGCACAGTATTGATACCGATTATGCAGCGTCTTTCACCCCCCAGGGTGCCGAGGGTCTGGTGTTTAATCCGGTGGTACTGGAGTCCAACGCGCCGCCTTATTCCAGCTACCGGGATAAAGTAGTGCCGGGGAATAATATTGGATTACAAATCACCGATACCGCCAGTGGCAAAAGCCTGTTTTATGCACCAGGTTGTGTGCAAGCCAGTCCGCTCGTAGAGTCTATGCTCGATCAGGCATCCTGCGTGTTGTTTGACGGCACCCTATGGCTCGATGACGAAATGATCCAGAAAGGCTTTAGCAATCGTTTGGGCAGCCAGATGGGCCACATGCCGGTTAACGGTCCCGATGGCACAGTCAGCCTGCTGAATCGCTTTAACATCGATCGCAAGATTCTGATTCATATCAATAATACCAATCCGGTTCTGAACGAAGATTCCGAGGCGCATCAGTATTTAACTGATAACGATATAGAACTGGCATACGACGGTATGCAAATCACCCTATAAAAGAGGTATCCCATGAGCGAACAACGCCCCTGGAGCAGAGAAGAATTCGAACAAAAGCTACGTGACAAAGGCCAGTATTACCATATTCATCACCCTTTCCATCAGGCCATGAATCAGGGTAAATGTAGCAAGGCGCAAATTCAGGGCTGGGTAGCCAACCGTTTCTTTTATCAGCAATGCATTCCGGTTAAAGACGCCGCTATTCTGGCTAACTGTCCGGACATGCAAACGCGCCGTAAATGGATCCAACGCATCCTTGATCACGATGGTGAAGAAGGCGATCCCCGCTTAGGTGGCATCGAAGCCTGGTTACGCTTAGGTGAAGCTGTGGGCCTTGACCGCCAGGACATTCTGGACGAAAAACTGCTTTTACCGGGGGTAAAGTTTGCGGTAGGGGCTTATGTGAATTTTGCCCGCCGTGCCACCTGGGAAGAAGCAGCCTGCTCTTCGCTAACCGAAATGTTTGCCCCGGAAATTCATCAGAGCCGGCTGGATACATGGCCAGAGCACTATCCCTGGATCGATGCCGAAGGCTTTAAGTATTTCCAAATGAGATTAAGCCAGGCCCGCCGGGATGTTGAGCACGGCTTACAAATAACCCTGGATCACTTTACTACCCGTAAGCTACAGGAAAAAGCGCTCAATATTCTGCAATTTAAGCTGGATGTGTTGTGGTCGCTGGCCGATGCCATTAGTCTGGCTTATGAATTTGACCGCCGCCCGTTCCACGGTGTGGCCGACCAGAGTATTTGCCATAAGGGGTTAATGTAAGTGAGTGAATTAGCCAGCAAAGTGCCCAAGCTAAACCGCCTGTTTAAATTTCAGTTTGAAAAAGCGCAGGACTGCTATGTACTGCTGTTTCCGGAAGGCATGATCAAACTCAATGGTAGCGCCTCTGCTATCCTGTTACAGGTAGATGGTACAAAATCCGTTGGCGATATTGTTGCCGCACTGCAAGCAGAATATCCTGATGCAGAGGGTATCGAAGAAGATGTACTGGCTTTTTTTGAACATGCCGAACAAAAGCGTTGGATAAACTATGTCTGAGAATGGCTCTGGTGATCCGCAACAACCCGGCCCACCGTTATGGTTACTCGCGGAGCTGACTTATGAGTGTCCACTGCATTGCCCCTATTGCTCTAACCCGGTCAATCTGGGTTCAAGAGAGCAGGAGTGTGATACCGATACCTGGTTAAAAGTGCTCAGCGATGCCCGTGAAATGGGCGCCGTACAGTTAGGTTTTTCCGGCGGTGAGCCGCTGCTACGCAAAGATTTGGAACAACTGGTGGCCCACGCCAGCGGTCTGGGCTATTACACCAACCTGATTACTTCTGGTATCGGCTTAACTGAAAAACGCATAGCAGCGCTGCGTGAGGCAGGGCTCGACCATATTCAGTTGAGTTTTCAGGCTGCTAATGCCGACGCCAATGATTTAATTGGTAACAAGCGCCACTCCTTTGAGCAGAAACTCAAAGTAGCAAAACTGGTTAAGCAATACGAATACCCCATGGTGCTTAACTTCTGCCTGACTGCGCAGAATATCCATCAGATTGAAGAAGTGATGGCCTTGTGTTGCGAACTGGAAGGCGATTACGTAGAACTGGCCACCGTACAGTACTACGGCTGGGCCTACCTGAACCGTGACCACCTGTTACCCAGTCAGGCCCAGCTTGTTGAAGCCGAAGCTAAAGTGAATGCCTTTCGCGATAAGCAGGAGGGTAAAGGGCCGCACTTTATCTTTGTAACGCCGGACTACTACGAGGAACGTCCCAAGGCCTGTATGAATGGCTGGGGCACCACATTCCTCACGGTTGCGCCGGATGGCAGCGCACTACCGTGCCACAGCGCTAAAATTCTGCCGCTGACGTTCCCTAACGTGAAGGAAAAATCGGTGCGGGATATCTGGTTTGACGATTTTGCGTTTAATCATTTCAGAGGCTCAGACTGGATGCAGGGCCCCTGTAAAACCTGTGACGAAAAAGACCTCGACTTTGGTGGCTGCCGTTGCCAGGCCTACATGCTAACCGGCGATATGTACAAAACCGACCCGGTCTGTGCAAAATCACCGGATCACCATTTAATGGCCGAAGCCGTAGCAAAATCTCAAACGCCTGAGCGCGAATTAGTGTATCGTGACCCCAAAGTAAAGATCCCAATTACGGAAATCTGAATCAACCATGGGTAACCAGACACACCTGAGTAACGGCCTCAACGTTGTCAGCTTCAAGCAACCTGCGCAGGAATACGGTGCTGCCTTTGTAGTGCCCACCCCGGCAGTAGACAGCTCTGGCATTGCCCACCTGGTTGAACATTTGGTGTTCCGTTACTCCGACCGTTACCAACAGCGTCACGCCCTGTTTGCCGCTAATAGCGTGCTACCGGTAAAAATAAATGCCTCCAGCCACAACGGCTTTAGTTATTTTTATGCGGTTTCGCCAAGCAAATCGGTATTGCTGAAGGTTGTGGGCTACCTTTACGCGGGCTTACAGCAACTTGAGTACCCCGCCGACGACATTAAACGCGAACGGGATGGTGTGATTGCCCGTGAGCTGGCCATGTACGAGGCTACTCCCGAGTATCAGGCACAAATGAGTATCTGGCGCGGCGACCGCTCGCCGGATTGTTATCATCACTGGGGCGGTTATTGCGATACCCTGGCCGGGATTTGCGTTGAAGACGTGGCAGCATACAAGTCACAGTACTATCAGCCAGAACACATCACGCTGCTACTGGCAGGCGTTGAAGCCGACGAGCTCCCTTTGCTGTGTACGGCGAAAAGTAAACCTACCGGTAATTCTTATGTTCCTAAGGAGCACCGCTTTTTCAGCGATACGCTGCAGGATGATTATATTTTTAGCTGGTGGCTGCCTGAGTGCTATATCGACGGCCTGCTCTCGGCCCAGGCCCGCTTAAACGAGGCGATGAAGCCCTATAACATGCGGGTGTTCGTGGAAGACTCAGCCAACCACGTTAAAAAGTTTGCTTTGCGACTGATTGGCCGCCCCGGCCAGCTTATTGCGGCGCAACAGGCCCTGGTAGATGAAGTCCGTCATCTGCATATTGTGCCCAAGCAGCATATTTTCTTTGAGTCAAAATACCCTGAAACCATCAACGCCCTGCTGGCATGGTATCACGGGCAGCTGCCGCTTAACCGCAAGGTAGTAGCCCTCTCTCAGGCACTCACCTTAACCCCGGTAATAACGGGGGCCCGTCCGCTCAAAAAGCCTGTGATCCGTATAATGGAGCGCAAGGCTGATGCCGAAGTATCCTGCCCGCTGGTAACGGATACGCTGGAAAATCACGCACCCCAGGTGCCGGCAGAACTGCCTAACCGTCTTACCCCGCTAGCCTCAAAGCTGGACGATAATGTGCATTTTGCCTGCGACTTACAGGATTGGATCCTGCAATATTCGATGACCGGTATGTCGGCAGACCAACAAAATACCTTTATTAAAGATGTCATGTGCGACGAGCGTTTATGGCTGCCACGCACCGGCGGCCACTGCTATGCGATGGGCGTTCAGCGAGTTGATAATGGGCTGCGAATTTATGGCGTGATGGACGATGAACCCCAGCAACGCCGGGAAGCAATGGAACAACTCCTCGCCCGCTATCGCCACCTGTAAATAGCTCGCCATTCTATTTTACGAATTAACCCGTTCGATTAGATTATTTTAATTGCAAATGATTCTCATTTATAATTATCGACAGATAACCTGACCGCTGCGGCTGATGCACGCCGGGCGGCGTATCAAACAGGTATGATTAAAACTGAGCAAGCCGGCCTTTCGGTTTGCGCGTGCCAACTCCTCTCCTTTTTACACGGACGATTAGGACAGGTTTTCAACCCATTATAAGGAGTGTCTATGAAAAAACGGCAATACTACCAATTACAGGTGCTGAGCACAGAACGCCTGACCCCTAATTTACAACGACTGGTGCTCACCGGTGACGACTTAACCACATTTCCGGAAGCTCCGGCTGGCAGCTATATCAAATTGTTATTTAACCAGTTTGGTGAGCCGCAACCTACCGCCCCAGAAGAAGGTCAGAAAATTCTGATGCGCACTTACACCGTGCGCGCGCTGAATAAAGCTGCTAATACCCTGACCGTCGACTTTATGCTCCACGGCGAGGGTGTTGAGGCCGGGCCTGCCTCTCATTGGGCACAATCGGCACAGCTTGGTGACACTATCGTTGTCGCTGGCCCCGGCACTTCCAAAGGCCTGGCGCCCGAGTACGACTGGGTGATTCTGCTGGGTGACATGACGGCGCTGCCAGCTATCAGTGCACAGTTAGAAGCGCTGCCTGAGCAAACCCGTGGCTATGCCATTATCAGCATTGTAAGTGAGGCAGACAAACAGCCGTTGCAAAAGCCTGAAGGTCTCGAAATTATCTGGTTAGTGCAGGCTGGCAGTGCCGGTCTGGCCAAAAGCCTACTGGATATCAAATGGCTCCAGGGTGAGCCGGCCGTCTGGGCAGCTTGCGAGTTTTCCTCGATGCGCGCGATCCGCAGCACGCTAGACGTAGAATTCAACGTACCGCGCTCGCAGGTGTACGTAACGAGTTACTGGCGCGAGGGCCGCTCAGAAGATCAGCATAAAATTGATAAGCGGGAAGACGCCCAGCAATACACGCAGCTGGTCAGCTAATTACGCTGCCCGCATAAAATACGATAAGCCTGGCTAATTTCCTGGGCTTTGGCCGTACACCCTCCTTTATCGGGATGATGCTGCTGAAGCAGTTTACGATACTGCTTCTTTAGTTGTGCGGTCGTCAGCGCTTCTTCTGTATCCAGCTCGAGCGTGAGCCTGGCTTTTGCCACATCGCTGGCTGGCGCTTTTCGGCCGGCCATTCGCTGCCAGAAATCATCCAGCAAAGCCTCCACATCGGCATCGTTGGTGCCGGTAAAGTTATCCCACTTCAGATAATAATCCTTAAGTCCGTCGTGGCCGGTTATCCCTGGTGCAAATTCAGTAGCGGGTTTCAGCCTGATACGAAGAGTGTGGATATCCAGCTCGCCCAGCCCCTGCTGCCGCCACGCCTCACTTAACGAGTACAGGGCATTAAACAGCACAAAATGGCAGCGAAACATCGCCAGTGGCTCGCTAAGCTCTACGCCATCAAACAATAGCCAGGGCGGCTGTTGCAGTTGTTTAATCAACTCGTATTCAGAAATACCTTCGCTAAACACCGCTTTTAATTCAGTCAAAGCTTCGAGCAGCACCGGGTCGGTATAATCGGGCAATGTCTTTCCTTTATCACTCACAATATTCATAGCCTAGCGCGGCCCGGGCAGGAATGCGAGATCAGGTCCACATAACCAGTATGGCCGCCAGACCAATAAGGACCAACCCGACAAACTCATAACGCCGCACAGGCTGCTTAAACCATACAATCGTAATGAGCATGGTAGTAAGCACTTCCAGCTGACCCAGGGTTTTTACGTAAGCAACATGCTGCATAGCCATTGCGGTAAACCAACCAATCGAGCCAATGCAGCTGGTGACACTTGCCGCAATCACCAGCCCCGGGCGGGCAGCGAGCTTTTTAAACGTACCGGGTTGTCTGGCGGTGATAAATGTACACAATAAAACCGTTTGCAGTGATAGTACCCAGAACAACACCCAGCCTGCAGCCTGGACATAGGGCAATCCTAACGCATGACTCGCTTCGCGCGCATACAGGGATGTCAGCGCGAAACAGCTTCCACATGCCAACCCTATAGCCACGGTTTTGGCCGATAAGTCACCCCCCCGACGCCAGCCACTCAGCACAAATACGGCCACCGCCCCAATCAGAATCCCCAGCCAACCCAGCAGGCTGAGATCGCTGCCGAAAAACAACATGCCCACTACGCCAGCTACCAGCGCTTCACTTTTGGCCAGCCCGGCGCCCACGGCAAAGTTCTTCTGTTTAAATAACACCACCATCAGTGAGGTTGCAGCGATCTGCAGCAGGGCGCCTAAAACAATAAACAGCCAAAATTGAGGCGTAAATTGCGGCACGCCAATGCCCTCTTCAACAGACACCAGAACCACATAAACCGCCACAAGGGGGGGCGCGAAAACAAATCGCGACAGGGTGACACCGGCAGTGGGCACTGAGCTGCTGAGTTTACTTTGGATGGCATTGCGAAACGTTTGAAAAAACACCGCCATCAGGGTGAAAAAGATCCAGGTCACAAGCTAATTTCTAAACCAAATAAGAGGGCCTATAGGTTACGCTATTTGGCAGGGAATGTGTTGATTACTCTGCATCTTTAAAAGTAGAAGGGTTATTTTGAACGTAAGGAAAGAAAAAGCACCTGGCCCCGAATGAAACAGGTGCTTTGCCTTAACTCATCAGCCAAATATCATCAGCTTTATGCTTTGCGCGAAAGCCGGATTACCGGCCATAACCGCAACCAACGCACTACTCCCTGTAATAAAAGCCGCTGCATATTTATTAAAGAAAGCAGGTTTATTGTGGATTGCGTTATTCATAGTGATTTCCTTTTTTAGTCACAAACACGAGTGATTTATTAACTAGAAACGGCAACCCGGGTAGGTGTGACAGCAATAGAGAAATTAATGCAGTTATACAACGCTATTAACTGCCAAGGGGCACTGTCTTTCCTTTTGAAGTTCAAAACTTCCTGCTTTTTTTGTGGTTCTGTTGTGGCGAATTGTTGGCCGACAAAAAGATTAGGGAAAGCGTAGGCTCGTCACGGACGACGAGCCAGGGCAGGCGGGCAGGACGCCCGCTCTGCCTCGGTAGGTTTACCCTTTTTGTTGGCCAACATGCTGTTTCGCCACATAGAACTGAGGGGGGTCCAGGGGGAACCTCACTGTTCCCCCTGGGTGCTGTCGGCACCCCGACAAATTGCAAAAAAACAACCATAGTGAAGAGTTGTGTTTATTGCTGAACACTTCAAACTGCTCTTTAATTAGCAGTGAACTAACCTTTTCTGCCAGTCACCGTTGTGCTCACGCTCGCAGCTCTCTTCACTGTCGAAACACACGTGACGACGGATATCCTTTACTTTAATCCCCACCTTCAACAATTGCTGCTGTATCAGCTGACGGAGTCTTTTATCGTTTTCCTCAACGACCAGTTGCTTTACATCATCATCATGCTCAAACACACAAGTTACCATCAAACTTCCCGGAAACTGCTCGTAACGGGCGGTATGGGTAAGCCACGTAAAACCAATGCCCCAGTCTTTGGCCGTTTCGCAGGCCACAGTCAGCGCTTTAACAACATTATTGTCGAGCTTTTTAATGGTCTTTTTCATGTCTGTACCGCAATAAAATGGCTGATTATTTCGCGTCTTTTTCGATGGAGTTACCGCCAGTCACCGCTATGCGCATCGCCGTTTCAACGTCGATATCCAGTTCAGTGATCCTGCTGCGCTCAAGGTAAATCGTGTAGCCACCAATCTGATAGCTTAAGGGCAAATATACGGCCACTTTATCCTCGCCGGGAAAGAGCTTATTGGCAACTTTCTCACTGGTCATAAAACCCACCAGCTTAATGCCATTGTCCAGTTCAACCGCAACCGCCTTTTTGGCTTCTTTTTCCTTTTTTACCTCAAACAGTTCAACGGCATCCTGCACTGCGCCGAACAGGGTTTTAACCACTGGTACGCGGGCAAAAACGCGCTCTCCGAGCAGAATGATCCAGTTAAACAAATAAGCATTAATCAGAATGCCAATCGCCGTTAGTGCCAGAATAACCGTCACCACGCCAAGTCCTGGAAAATAATACCGGGCAGGAATAAGCGGTGATAATAAAGCTTCGGTAGAACTGACCAGCCACACCAGAAAATAGATTGTGATGGCAAACGGCAGAATAGTAACCAGGCCCTTAACGGGCAATAACAACAATTTATTAAACATTGTAATTCTAGTGAAAAATCGGTCTGGCATTGTAGCCTAGTATCCGTGGGATTTAAAAACTCTCCATGATAACTACTGTCGGACAGGATATATCATGGCAGTATATAACCAGCCACCCAACGCAACAGGATAATGATGATCACAGCCAGCGAACTACACCAACTTGCTAAAGTATGCCGGGAGGCATCAGACTCAGAAATTATGCCCCGCTTCAGAAACCTGGCCAGCGGCCAGATAGAGGAAAAGCGCAATCATCATGATTTGGTTACCGTAGCCGACCAGGCGGCCGAAGCATTTATTCTTAACAAACTAAGCAACCTGTACCCCGATGCATTGCTCATTGGAGAAGAAAGTGTCTACCACGACCCGGCAACCCTGGCTCAGTTTCATTCTGCGGCGCTGAGTTTTGTGTTAGATCCTATCGATGGCACCTGGCACTATGCCAATGGCTCGGTAAATTTTGGCGTGATGCTAAGTGTCGCCAGTTATGGAGAAATCGTCGCCGGGGTCATCTTTGAGCCCATCAGCGGTGATTACCTGTGGGCAATAAAAGGTCAGGGTGCATTTGACCGGGTACAAGGTGAGGACCGCCCTCTGCAGGCAGGCCAGCAGGCTTCCCTGCCACTCTGTGAAACCATGGGCTGCTTTTCGTTTGGCGTCTCTAAAGGCGCAGACAGAGAAAAAGCGGTACAGGCTGTTATGCAAATGGGCAGAGTCATGGACTATCGTTGTGCTGCGGCTGAGTACCGTCTGCTTAATACCGGCGCCACGGCCTTTGTTATCTTTCAGGGTACGCTCAACCTGTGGGATCACGGAGCCGGATTATTGATCAGTCAGGAGGCCGGAGCGGTAGCTCGTATGCTTGATGGCACTCAGTATTCCCCCCAGATCACAGGTAAATTGCTGGTCGCCGAGAGCGAGGCTCGTTGGCAGGAAGTCGCCGCGTTATTCTCCTGAGCGCAGAAAAAATTGCCACATATTTTGGCCGATATGGCGATTTAGCATTAAGCTCAATGGACTGACAAAAGAAATTAATCGCGCCTTAGGGTTTAACAACCAACGGCATTGATGCTGATAAAGCGGAGGCGGTATGCTGGATCGAATATTTGATGGCAGCCTGATGCCACACGGGCATTGCCTGTTGTGGCGCTGGGATCTGTTATTTTTACACCTCGGTGGCGACCTGTTAACGGTGATGGCCTACTCACTCATCCCATTTGGCATTTTTTATTTTCTACATAAACGCAAAGATCTTAATTTTAACGGTATAGCCCTGTTATTTGCTGCCTTCATTGCTTTCTGTGGTGCTTCACACCTGGCTGGCCTGATTAATGTGTGGCACGGCTACTACTTTATCGAGGGCATCATTAAGTTTTCTACTGGCGTGATCTCGATTGTTACGGCGGTTTGCTTATGGCGACTAATGCCCACACTGATCAATATTCCCAGTATTGATATGCTAAAACAGCGCAACACAGAGCTGGAAAACCTCAGAGCTGAGCTCGAAGAATCCAACAAATCACTGGAAGAAAAAGTAAAACAGCGCACCCTTGAACTTGAACGTCAGGCCAATACCGATACTGTAACCGGTATTGCCAGTCGATATGCCATAATGGACCGGCTTAGTCGCTGCTATATGGAATATCAGCGCTATCATCATCCGTTTTCAATACTGATGATCGATGTGGATCATTTTAAAGACATCAATGATAACCACGGTCACCAAACCGGCGATAAAGTATTACATGACCTGGCGCTGTGCATCGAAGATAACATCAGAAAAACGGATTCCGTAGGCCGCTACGGTGGCGAAGAGTTTTTAGTCATTTTGCCCGAAACCCCTGCCGAGCAGGCCCGTGAGCTGGCTGACAGGATCCGCATTGCAGTGGAAGCAATGACCCTAAACGATGACATTATCATTACCTGCAGTATTGGTGTTGCGACGATTTCCCGGGATATTTCCGATGATGGCCTGATCAGCCAGGCCGATAAAGCGCTTTACAAAGCTAAAAACGCCGGCCGAAACCAGGTAGTTTCCTATACCCCAAAATAGCAAGCGAAGACTAGCCTTGGCAAAAAAGCCCCGAAAACGGGGCAAGAGGTCACACATATTCCACTACATTAATGCAGTTAACGGCTGGCAATTACCAGCTTGCTTTTTTATGGCCAAAGATGGCGTAGTAGCCAATAAACAAATAACAAGGGATCATAATCACATACGCCAGTTGCGACGACAGCTTATCGGCAAGGCCACCATAGGCCAGTGGTAAAATTGCCCCACCGGCAATCCCCATGATCAGAATGGCAGAGCCTTGTGGGGTAAACTTACCCAGCCCGGCCAGAGCCAGTGGCCAGATAGTTGGCCATACCATGGCATTCGCCAATCCAAGCAGCGCAATCATGGCGATGGTATCCGGTAATAGAGGCAGTCCCATCCAGCCCCACAGCAAGGAAGATAACAGTGTCGAATCGTCCGAGCCCAGCAAAATTGCCACCGTCAGTACCAGTCCTAAACCAGCAGAAGCACGCAGTGCCGCAGCCTGAGATATAATCCGTGGGATACAGACCAGACCGAGCGCATAACCCACTACCATGGCAGTCATGGTAAAAGAGGTGAGTGAAGTCGCATTAGCAACCCCCAACGATGAGCCATACAAACCAATAGTGTCGCCGGCTATAACCTCAACACCCACATAGCAAAACAGCGCGACAGCGCCAAGCACCAGGTGGGGAAACTGCATCACCGAGCCGGACACCTCGCTAGCCGTGTTTTCATCGTCAAAACGAATGTCTGGCAGATTCACTTTCATTAACCCCAGCGCTAACACTCCCAGCGCAATGGCCATACCGATATACGGCTGAATCAGCTTAAAAGACATCTCGTTGAGCTGAATATTCCGTTCGGTCTCGCTCATTTGCGCCAGTGATACCTGATTGACATGGCCAAAATCACCCAGAACTAACGCCGTAAAAATTAAAGGGGCTAATACGCCGGCAAATTTATTCAGTAATCCCATAAACGCAATGCGCGCAGCGGCACTCTCTGGCGAGCCCAGATGTACAATAAAAGGATTGGAGGCGGTTTGCAGAATGGTCAGCCCGGAGCCCACCACAAACTGGGCCAGCAAAAAGATAATAAAGGTTTTACTTAACGCTGCCGGCACAAACAACAAGCAGCCACCGGCAATCATAGCCAGCCCCAGTGACATGCCCTTTTTATAGCCGGTACGCTCGAGGATTTTAGCCATCGGCAGGGCCATCACCACATAGGCAACATAAAAACAAAAGGCAATAAACAGTGCTTCCATTTCACTGAGTTCACATACCATTTGCAAAAAGGGGATCAGCGCGCCATTGAGCCAGGTCACAAAACCAAAGATAAAAAATAGCAAACCAATGGTCAGTATCGGCATTAAACTGCGGCTACCCTGTTGGGCAACAGATTGCGTATTCATAAGCGTATCTCTCCGTTTGCAACGGCCTTGCCGCGCAGCCAAATGGTCTCAATGTTAAGCGCTTCGTCGAGCAATAATAAATTGGCCGTCTGCCCCACGGCAATACTGCCAAGATGTTGCTCGTTGCCAATAAAACGGGCTGGAGTCTGACTGGCCATGGTACTGACTTCGGCTAATGAAAAGCCCAGGTCACGATGGCTGTTCAACACCGCCGTATGCATATCCAGACAAGAACCAGCCAATGTCCCTTCCGGCGTAACCAGTTTGTCACCATGACGTTCGATAACGGTATTAAAAAAGGCCAGTTCAGTGATGTCGGTGCCTACGTGGGCCATGGCATCGGTAACCAGCATAATTCGTTGTGCGGTTTTAGTTTTTATCGCCAGCGCAGCGCTTTGGGGATGCACATGGTGATGATCCACTATCAGGCCACAGTAGGCATCACTTTGATTTAACGCCGCGCCAACCATGCCTGGCGCACGGGATTGCAACGCTGACATGGCATTGTAGAGGTGCGTAAAACCGGTTGCGCCTGCAGTCAATGCCGCTACCGCCTGCTCATAGGTGGCATTGCTGTGCCCTAACGCCACTACCACACCAGCAGCCACCAACTCGCGAATAAAGCCAACGTCCACAGTATCCGGCGCTACAGTCACCAGTACCTTACCTAAATCCGCACGAGTTAAGATAGCCAGCTCGCTGTCTTTGGGGTGACGAATAAAGCCAGCTTCGTGCACGCCTTTTTTGGCTACGTTAAGAAATGGCCCTTCAAAGTGCACTCCAACGATAGTGGGGTGGTCGCTGGCGATGACCTCGGCAATGGCATCCGCCGCTCTGGCCATAGCCGCCTCCCCATCGGTTATCAGGGTGGGTAACATTGACGTGGTACCAAAGCGTAAATGCGCACTGGCCAGCTTATTCAGACTCTCAGCATCAGGGTGTTGATTAAACAGTACGCCTCCGCCGCCATTCACCTGGGTATCAAAGTACCCCGGCATTAGCGTGCCTGACTGCACTGGCTTATCGCCAGCGGGCTCAATGGCCACGATAATCCCATCTTCAACAGTGATACTGGTGTTATCCAGCACACCCTCTGGGGTAATCACCCGTTGTACACACATCTTCATTTATACGGTTTCCGTTACTTTGTTGAGCCCCGGCGGCGTATCAGGATCGAGGCCCATTTCCATCGCCACCTGTTCAATATCCAGGTAAAAACGCTGCATTAACAGTAAGGGTACCACTCTTTTGTGCAAGGTCGTGTTGGCACAGTCCATTTTCACCATGTTAGCCCCGCGCTGGCGTACATTGTCTGACATCTTATGATGGAAGGGCTGCGACTCATCGGGAATGTCCAGATCGATAATCAGCAACGGCTTTTCAGCCAGGGTTACCGGCCCGTGAATAAACTCTGCACTGCTGAATGATTCGGCATGGATGCTCAGCACTTCTTTTAGTTTAAGCGCCACTTCCCTGGAAATCGCATAGCCAAAGGCGCGCCCTAACACTATGCAGTTTTGAACGCCCTGCAAATGTTCGGTTTTAAGTTGTGGAGGCTGCTCACACACGGCTTGCATAGCCACAGGCAAATCAGCAAGCGATGCTTCCAGCGCTTTGTTCTCGGACCACACCGCACATAACTGCAGCAACGCCGATAAACTGGCCAGATAACTCTTGGTTGCTGCCACCGCCTGCTCTTTGCCCGCACGTATGGGTAAAACGGCATCACAAATGGATGCCAGCGGTGAAGTCTCATCATTTACCAGCGCCACGGTATAAGCACCGCCCTGGCGGGCAAATTTGGCCTGATGCAGAATATCCGGGCTGCGTCCTGACTGTGAAATCACAATCACCAGCGCATTTTTCAGGTTCAGCTGCTTATTGAAAATCCCCGATACCGAAGGTGCGGCAGCGCACACCGGGATACCCAGCTCCACTTCATAGAGATATTTGGCGAAGACCCCGGCATGATCAGAAGAGCCACGGGCTATCATCATGATCATGCTCGGCTGCAACGTACGTAAGGTTTCGGCAAGCTTGTCGCATACCGACTTGTTTTGTTTAAGCTGATCGGCAATTACTGTGGCGGCCTGACGGGCCTCCTGTGCCATAATACTCTGTGTCATTGTCCCTCTCCGGCTGTTACTGCTTGTTTTGCCAATAAGATTGCGCCCTGCTCCGGGCTGTATGCGCAGGGTTGGATCCGCTGCTGTATCGCTTCACTTAACAATGGCTGGTAAACGGCGGTCAGCCCGCCAATCAAACATAGTTCGAGTTCGCTATTGCCAATAGCTTGTTCAGCAAGGCGCTGCAAATAGTGACGGCCCTCATCAATAAAACCAGCAACTACACTGTTACCGCTTTGGTACAAGGGCACCAGCGCGGTCACAATGGCCGCATAATCGTTAGAATTAAACCCACTGCATTGCTGCACAATGTCTTCGGCCTGTTCACTGTTGAAGTGCGCTGAAACGGTGTCAAATACCGCATCGCGAGGCGCGAGATAGTCGTAGCCAAGCAAGGTATGCTGAATGGCCTGTAATCCCAGCCAGGCACCGCTGGCTTTATCGCCAATAGGAAACCCGTGGCCACCAAAATCGGTAAAAGTACGGTTGGCGTAACGGGTAGCCGACGAGCCGGTACCACAAACAATCACCGCACCAGACTGTCCCCGGTGTGCACCGGCACAAGCGGCGTGCAGGTCGCTCACCAGGTGCACCCGCGCAAAGGGCAACTGCCGTTGCAGAAAGGCCTGGCTGGCCCCGGCAATATTGGCGCCGGCAAGGCCCGCACACAACACTACCTGCTCAAAGGTAATATCCAGCCCGCTCTGCTCGATAGCCTGGGCACAGGCCTGGCGAATTGACGCCTCGGCTACATCGGCATTGCGCATGATGTTAGCCGGGCCGCTACTGGCAGTCGCCAGCAACTCGCCGTGCTGATCCTCAAGGCGAACCCGGCAACGGCTCCCTCCACCATCAACACCAATAAAATACGTGTTACTTTTCATAGTTAATTGTTCTCAACTTGCAGTCGTTGCCCCGGCACCAATGGTCTGAATTACGCTTGCGGGCAGCGATATAAATATAATTAGGGTCTGTCGTCAGCATGCTGCTTAGGGCTCCACGGCAATAATTCGGCTGGTGTGAGGGCTGTTAATTAAACGTGCTCGCACAAAATGGATATTGTTTGCCGACACAGCGCCGGTGTAGGTGTGCCAGGTCATGGCATCTGCGCTGTATTCCAGCTTCAGATTTGGCATGGCGGCCCGCAATTCCAATTTATGGTGTGCGTCGATGTGGTAACCCGGTGGCGGTATTCGGACATTGATATCCGCTTTAACCAGCCGTGGATAGTGGCGCTTCGCCACCACCTGGGTAAATTCGGTAAAGTCGCGATTGAGCGCTGGCAAAAACTCCGCCTGACTCACCTTGCCCTCCCACGCGGCCCGATGCCAGGCGCGCTCTGCAAATGCCAGTAAACGGGGAAAGAGCATGTATTCCACGCTGCGCTGATCGCGGGTTATTTCGGTCCAGAGCTGGGCCTGCATACCCAGTACAGGTGTCGCCTCCTGTGCGGGTTCGTCGGCATAGGGCTGACCCATTCTGTCAGTCCAAAGCTGTGCGTGCTGGCCAAGATACTGCGGCATAAAGCCAAAGACCCGTTTTAGCGACACCGACTTCGCGCCCCAGTAATAACCAGGCTCAAGCGGATCGTTCTGATAAGGAAAGTCAAAATAGAGTACATCGGGGAGTGACAGCACCGCCGGCGTATTGCTTGCGGCTAGCTGACTAACCGTTTTACTTGCACCTGCCGGCAGGGTTTGCCAGACATTCACATACACGTTGGCATTCGGAAAGGCCGGTAAGGCTTCCATCATGCCATCACTCCAGCCAGCCATTACCAGCCCCTTGTTATTACCCAGTTTAATGATTTCCTGGATAAAGGTTTTGGCGATGTCGTGGGGGGCAATGCCCGACGCCTGACAAGCGGCCGATTCGGTCCAGGCGCCAGCCGTTTCATCGGCGCCAATGTGGTAGGTGTGGAGTGGCACCCCCGCTTGCTGATGCATCACTTTGAGTTCTGCCAGCAATTTATCGATAAACCGAAACGTTGAAGGTAAGCACGGATTAAGGGTATTGTCGTTGTAGTGCTGAATAGAGGAATAAACCGATTTATCGCTGAATTCAGTGAGCAGATACATTTCAGCCTGCTCCGGTTTGCGCTCGGCCATCAGGCGGTGATAGCGTGCTTCCATTGCTTTTATTGCTGCCCGGGAATGGCCCGGCATATCCAGCGATGGGATCACTTCTATGCCCCACTGGTTAGCCAGCTGCAACAGGTTTTGATACTGCTGCACACTCAAATAACCATTCACCCCGGCATCTCGATGTGGCCCGGAGCCTAGCTGTGGCATAAGACAACGCCGTTCAGACTCGTCGTGACAGCGGTAAGCGCCCACCTCGGTAAGCTCGGGCAAGCCCGGGATTTCAAGCCGCCATCCCTCATCATCGCTGACATGCAAATGAAGCTTATTGAGTTTTAATATCGCCATCTGCTCCAGCAGCATGGTGATTGAGTCGTAGCCGGTAAAGCTACGGGCAATATCGAAATGCACACCGCGAAAGGCAAAGCGAGGCGCGTCGGTAATAGTCGTTAACGGAACCTGGCCAGTTTGCGGGTCGCGCAGCTGAGCCAGCGTGAGTAAGCCATAGCCTGCCGCTTTATCTGAGGCCGCAGTCAGAGTGATGGCTTGCTCCTCAATGCGCAATGCATAGTGTTCTGGCCCGCGGAACTGCTGCTCGGCGATAACAATACTGATAGTTTCCAGTTGCTCACCAACTGGCAGTCCCAACTGCTCAACAAGCGGTAACCACGGCGCCAAATGCGCTGCGTCAGAGGGTAATTTAATGCCCTGTAGATGGCGCTTTTGCAGGCTATCCTGGCGCAGTTTTATCTTAGGCACAACGCGGTTTGCAGTCTCCACAGGCCAGTGCTCGGGCAAAGCAGCAAATTGTGCCTTGCTGGTCTCCAGCGGCAATACATCATCGGCGTTGCGACGATACTGCTTTGGTTTAGTCCAGCTGCCGGCATGGGTGTTCACCGGTAAATCAGAACCCTGCTCAGCCTGTTGCACGGTACTGTCGATAATTACCGGCGCCAGCGCATCAGCTACCAGGTAGTAATTAGGCATGATGTCAGACCGGGCTGCATGCCAGGCAGGTGCCGCAATGCTTATAGTCTCGGTAGTATGAGCAGGTATTGTGCGGGTAATACGCATCTCATGGTGATCGCCATTAATATGGCTAATGCTAACGGCACGGCTTTGCGCCGCCGCGATAGGAATAATATGACTAAAGTGGATCACCGTTCCTTTCGTTAGCGCAACGTCCTCGGTTTGCAATCGAATTTGTGCGCTGAAACAGTGTCCGGCAATTTGTGCTGACTCACAATCTGCCTGCTCAGTGTTATTCAATACCTGATATTGCACATCCAGCGTCCGGCCCAACTGATTAAGTTCGTGCTGGGAAACGGCCACCGCGCTGGCACTTAAGCTCGCTACAGTGCAGACCAGGCAATATTTAATTAGGGTATTGATCATCATTGAACATCTTTGTGGTGGGTTAAGGTACAGATAAATAAATTCGTTCAGGCAACACTGCCGCTGACCGGCGCATAACCGGCCAGCGGTTGCTACTTAAAAGCTCATGCTCGCGCCAACAAACAGGCGTCGGCCATTCGCACTCTGGGTGCCACCAAGACGAGCGCCATCAGACTCCCGCACATAGTAGTTTTCCCAGATTTCATCGGTCAGGTTTAAGGCTTCCGCTTTAAACGTAACGTTGTCATTAAACTGCCAGCTGAACTGTGCATCCAGTTGCGCTTGTTCATCGCGATACTGGGTACCAATTTCGGCCTGAGCAATGAAGTACTCAGAACGGTAGTTGTAGTTCAGGCGTGCGCTGTACTGGTCTGTTTCATAATAAACGCCTACGTTAAACGAGTTCTTCGATGTATTAGGGAAGCTCACCATACGGCTGGTTAACGTGGCACCAATGATATTACCGTCATCATCCAGTACCGGTGCAGCTTCGTCAATTTCAGCATCGTCGAGGTCGGTATAGGTGTAGTTAAAGTACCCGCCAAAGCCGTTCTCAAAGGCGTGCTGAAGCTGGAATTCAAAGCCTTCCAGTGCCGTTTTACCACCGTTTTCAGGGGTGCTCAGCTGGTTAATTTGCTGACCGTTAATTTCTTTAGCCACAGTTTTGGTAAAGATAAAGTCGCTGATGTCTTTTCTGAAGAACGTAATTGACGCCAGTGACGCACTGTCAAAGTACCATTCCACACCGGCTTCAAACTGATTGGCCGTTAATGGATTCAGCGCCGGGTTACCCGCTGAGCCTGAGCTGGTTTCCGGGGTAAGATTCACCGCAGGCGCCAGTTGGAAAGGTGCCGGGCGGGTAATCACACGTGCTGCGGCAAAACGTAAGATAACGTCTTCAGACAGGTTGTAAGCAATGTTTGCACTGGGCAGCCACTCTTTATACTCGCTGTCATACGCGACGTCCTGGCCAGAGTTTAAATCAAAGCCATTTGAGGTTGAATCGGTTTCCACATAACGAATACCAATGTTACCGCGCAGATCGTCGGTTGAGAATTTTGCCATGGTATATAAGGCGGTAATGCTCTCTTCAATATCAAACGACGCATCTTTGAGGAACACATTGCTATTGCGGCACAGACTGCCTGCATTACCTTCATTACACTCCGAAACGTTATATAACGCCGAGTACATCAGGTCTTTGTCTGGCATAAAGTAGCTCGCCGCCACGCCATTGGTTTGTGAATGACTTACATTCACCATGTCGCCGCTCCAGAACTCGCTCGCCGGCCCCAGGCTTCCTTCACCGGTGGGGGCAAGATTGGCCAGGTCGGTACGATAACGTTGCTGTGAGAAGCTACGGTCGCGGAACTTCATACCCGATTTGATTTCGTTGATGGCGCCCCACTCTACAAAGTGGCTGTAGTCAAACTGCAGATAGTCTTCTTTATCTTCAGTGCTGTTTTCCTGATCGAAGATACCGCCTAACCACATTTCATCGCCAGGGTTAGCCAACCAGGGGCTGGCGCTGACAAAGTCGATATACGGATTAGTGCCACCCGGGTTATAAAAATCAAATGACGCACGCTCATCATCAGGGGTTACCCAGAACTCGGTGAAGAAGTCATTGTTAGTCCCTTCACCACTGGTGGTACCTAACTGGAAGTGCAGCTCACCATTCTCCATGGTGTAGGTCCCCTCTAAATCCAGCACCTCGGTAGACATTTCTGAACCGTCACGGAAGATATTGTCGTAGGCAATATGACGCGCCCAGCCCGGACGATTTGGTACGCCAGTGACCGCCAGTGAATCAACAATACCATTACTTACCGTGCCCGGATTGGTGTCTGTACCTAAGAACGCCACGCCTCTGAAGGGAATACCGATAAGGTTGGAGTTAACGTTATCCGCTTCCATTACCGACGACATATAGTGCAAAGACAGGTCGAGATCATCTGTTACCAGCCACTGACCAGTGATATCAAAGCCTTTACGTTTACGATCCTGCTTAAACAAGGCAGAACCCATTCCCCATGGAATGGCACCACGCTCACTGGCACCCTGTGGCGCTTCGATAAGCGGGTCAATACGCGGAATGCTGGGGCCAAACCAGCCAAAATCTTCGTTGGTTTCGCGCTGTACGGTACGTTGCTGATAGCTGGCTGAAACCAGTAAACCAAACGTACCGTCATCATTTTTCCAGCTGTATAAGCCAGACAGCGACGGATCGGTAGTTTCTGCGTTATCACTGTACTGGCCTTCGATTGATACCTGCGAGGTATTGGCATCCAGTTCCAGTGGTTTACGGGTACGTAGAATAACGGTACCACCCAGAGCGCCTTCATCTAAATCGGCCTGCGACGATTTGTACACCTCAAGACCGGCAACCATTTCTGAAGCCAGGATCTCAAAGTTAAAGTTACGGGTTGCATCAGACAGCACGAACCATTGTGCGGTACCCACTGCCTGGCCATTCAGTAATGTCAGGTTTTGGTCGGGCTGCACACCACGGATGGTCACGCCCTGGCCTTCACCGAAATCACGGTCGATGGTGATCCCCGGGATACGCGACAGCGATTCCGCCACGTTTTTATCCGGAAACTTGCCAATATCCTCGGCGGTAATGGCATCCACCACGCTGTCGGAAAAGCGTTTGGTGTTAATATTTTCTTTTTGGCTTGCCCGAATACCGCGGATTTCAATTACTTCGGTATTATCCGCGCCTTCCTGTGCAAAGACAGCCGGCGTTGAAGTTGCCGCTACTGCACCTACTGCCAGTGCCAGACGAAGCCCACGAGTTAATTTAGTTATTCTGTGTTTTTGCATCACTCAAGTCCTTGTTCTCATCATAATGACAACGCTGTCATTTTACTCATAAATAAAATGACAGTCGCGTTCACTAGCCATAATTTGGTTAATGACAACGCTGTCATTGAGTGTTAAGCTACAACAAGGAATTAACCTTTGCAAACATATTTATTTACTATTCGGCGTGTATATTACGTAACCTATTGATAAATATATGCAAAAAATTGTTTAAAAATTATTCTGGAGGCATAATGTCTGCCACGATAAAAAGTGTTGCTCAATACGCCGGTGTTTCCATTAAAACCGTTTCCCGGGTGATTAATAACGAAGGGACGGTAAAACCAGACACCCTGGCAAAGGTGCAGCAGGCCATCGACGCGTTGGATTATCGCCCGAATAAGGCAGCTCGTGATCTTGCTGGCCGTGACAACTATGTGCTCGGTTACGTATACGACAACCCCAATGCCTACTACATTCTGGCTATGCAAAACGGTATTCTTAAGGAGTGTCGGTCCAACGGCTATGAGCTGCTGATCCACCCCTGCGACGCCACCAATCCTGACATTATCGATGAGCTGGTTAACATGGTTAACAGTGCCCGCTTAGCCGGCCTGATCCTGTCTCCCCCGCTATCTGAAATGCCTGATGTCCTTCAAGCCATGGACGAAAAAGGCATTCAGTATGTACGGGTGCTATCGGGCGATAAAGCCCCTGACGACAAGCCTTGCGTACTGGTAGACGATTACCAGGCTGCCCGCCAGATTACGGGTCACCTGCTCGATCAGGGCCATCAGCGCATTGCGTTTATCGCTGGTGAAAAACAGCACCATTCCACCACCGAACGTCAGCGCGGTTTTTATCAGGCGTTGGCAGATCATGGCATTAAAGCAGACCCGGAGCTTGTGATTGATGGCACCTATTCATTCGGTACCGGTGTGCAAAGTATTCAGCAGCTACTGGCATTGCCTGAGCCGCCCACCGCACTATTTGCCTGTAACGATGAAATCGCCGCGGGTGCCCTTTTTGGTGCCCGAATGCAAGGCGTAGATGTGCCCGAAGCGCTGGCCATTGCCGGGTTTGAGAACAGCCCGTTTTCAACCCAGACGTTTCCGCCACTCACTACCGCCTCGCAGCCCACGGCGCAAATTGCCCAGCGTGCAACGTCTTCGTTAATACGCTCCTTACAGGCTCGTAAACGTAAGGCTGAGAACCACACGATTCCCGCTGATATCTTTGTGCCTGAACTGATAGTTCGCGAATCCACCAGCCGGTAGCCATTATGACGCATAGCACTCAACAGCCCGAATCTATCGTTATCGTTGGCGGCGGCACCGCCGGCTGGATGTGTGCGGCGTACCTGGCGGCGAAGTGGAGCAAGCGCTATCGCATTACGCTTATCGAATCGGCGCAAATTGGTACGGTGGGCGTAGGCGAAGGCTCCACGCCGTTTTTAAAGCAGTTTTTTGCCGAACTGGGCTGGCACGAATCCGACTGGATGCCCGCCTGTGATGCGACTTACAAAACGGGAATTGAGTTCAGTAACTGGACCGGTAGCGAACGGTTTAAACGCTATTTTCACCCCTTCTTCAGCGCCCTTGATTTAGACACTGCCGAACACTTTTTTGCTAATTGTAACCAGCTGCGACGGGGCCAGAACGCAGCCGTTCGGCCGGAGCAATTTTTCTCTGCAGCGACAATGGCAGAAGCGGCAGTCTCACCGGTTAGTACTACTCTGGGCGGCGATATTGATTATGCTTATCACTTTGATGCCAGCAAGCTCGCCAGTTGTTTACGCAACTTTGCCGTACAACAGGGAGTAAATCACCTTACCGGCAATGTGCTGAGTGTGCAGTGCACTAACGGCCACATTAATCAGCTTCAAACCGATTGCAGCGATCCCCTTACGGCTACGCTTTTTATCGATTGCTCAGGCTTTCGCGGACTCCTGATGAAACAAGGACTTGGACAGTCATTGCAAAGCTACCAGGATTGCTTATTCAACGACCGTGCCGTGGCTATTCCAACTCTACATAGCCAGCCCCAACAGGCTATTACCCCGCAAACCCGATCCGAAGGCTTATCCTGTGGTTGGATGTGGAATATCCCGCTAACCAGCAGAGTGGGTAACGGCTATGTCTACAGCAGCCGGTTTTGCTCACCGGAGGAAGCTGAAGCAGAGTTAAGGCAACGTCTCAAGGTTAGCGATGAAACACCAGCCCGCCACCTGACTATGCCCGTGGGCCGCCTACAGGAACATTGGCACGGCAATTGTGTTGCCATTGGCTTAGCTCAGGGTTTCATCGAGCCGCTGGAGGCTACCGCCCTGATGTTGGTGCAATACGGCATTTACCAGTTGTCGAGCCGGTTAGGTGAGCCGGCAACAACTACCAGCCGCACTCAATACAATAAGGAAATGAACAGGATGTTTGACGGTATTCGCGATTATATAGTTGCCCATTATTATCTGAATACCCGCAGCGATTCACCATACTGGCAAGCCTGTCGGAATGATATCCGCGTGCCGGAAAATCTCAGGTTACTGGTCAATGCCTGGGACGGAAAAGGTCAGTTTGAAGACGCTTTAGATAGCATCGATGAACAATTAGTGTATTTACGCCCTTCCTGGTACTGCATTCTGGCGGGCATGGGACGATTTAAATCCGAGGCAGTCAACCTCCCTGACCCGGGCGCTGCTGCGGGCATTCAGCAATACTTAACCAGCACTGTTGGTGAGCATTTTAAGGCGCAGTTAAAGCCTTCGAGATAGCCTGTCACCTCAACAGTCTGTTTTACTATAGCAGTTGTCTGTTAACAAACTTCAGATCACTTGGGAATGTTGAATAAAGCCGACTCAATTTACTCTAAATTGTAAATAAAGTCGGCTCAGTTCTACTCAACACCGCAGAGTAAAAATCCACCTCCATAGGAGGTGGCTTTGTTTTAGGGCACCCTATAAGGGTGCCTTTCTGATCTACTGCAGCTCTAAGAGTTGTTGACGTTCGTCTTCCTCTTTTGCTTGCTTGTCTTGGTA
>Ga0213831_1000135_pt1 | contig 106916 bp, 92 predicted proteins | sample SWATP12_FD_163421 | JGI IMG/M metagenome (GOLD analysis project Ga0213831, IMG submission 163421) | Coastal seawater microbial communities from Marineland, Florida, United States - SWA TP1 #2 | ecosystem: Environmental > Aquatic > Marine > Coastal | place: USA: Florida | collected 2016-08-06 | reverse complement strand
CCCAGGTCGACATGACGCCCATGCTGGACATTGTGTTCATCATGCTGATCTTCTTTATCGTAACGACATCATTCGTTAAAGAGAAAGGTCTGGATGTTAATCGCCCAGAAAACAAAAACGCATCAAATCAGCCAAGTAAATCTTTGTCGATTCGTATCGACGAAATGGGCAAAATCATGATGAATGGCCGCGAAGTGGACATCCGTCGTGTAATCGCCAATATTCAAACTTACTTAGCTGAAAACCCAACTGACACTGCAGCTATCCAGGCTCACGAGAATACTGAGCACGGTGTTGTGGTAGAAGTAATGAACCAGGCGAAAGAAGCAGGTATTGGTAAAGTATCTGTACTGGTGAAGTCTTAAGTCAGGGTGTAAGACAAGAAGAAAAGCGCGTTTATCGCGCTTTTTTTGTGCCTGAAAATCACTAAAAGTTCAGGTAAAAGTCAGCACATAGCTGTTTATATTCCCGCGTATACTGATTTTCGTCGGTGCGGATTATCAGCGCTTCTGCTACCGCCGGTGCTGGCTCTCGCACAAAGCAATACACGCCGAGGTAGGGCGCTGAACTGGCATTATGCCGTACGCTAAGACTCCGCTTTACATGCCAGCCTGATTGCAAGGCACTGTTAAACACCACTGCTTCTCTGGCAAATGGATACATACAGTAAAGCCTGCTCCACGCATGGCTAAGTACAGCGGTTTGTGCAAAAAAATCATCAATACTCAGTGTTTGCTCCTTGCGCGCCTGACCCCGCCTCTCAGACATCGACGCATAAGCGCGCGTGGGGCTTACTGCATCGGCAAAATACGGCGGGTTAGAGACTATCAGGTCATACTGCTGTTGGCGCTCCATCTCCTGTAGAGGTTTCTGAACCACCTGTATTTTTTCCGGCCACGGGCTGTTAGCCGCATTATGTGTTGCCTGAGCTATCGCCCCCGACTCAATATCTATAGCCGTGATCCTGGTCTCTGGTGCGCTTTTTTGTGCCATCATCAGCGCCAGAATGCCCGAACCGGTCCCGACATCCAACGTAGCGCTGGCATTCGCCGTATCAACGAAGCTGCCCAAAATCAGACTGTCGGTAGAGACTTTCATAGCGCACTGGTCATGGGCGACAAAAAACTGCTTACACTGAAAGCCTTTCGGCTGCCTGGGAACGTTACTCATCAGAATGTCTGGTGGCGCATCATTTCTCTGGCCACTTGATGGGGATACACCGCTCGGTATTTTTTAAGTCGGCCGATCAGCAGCGGTTTAAGCAGTTGCATTATGCCCGCTCCCATTCGCTCCAGCGGGCGCTCATCGTTATCCCGCTCGCCAATCAGCACACCCGGCCTTACCGCAGCAGCATTGGGCAACTGCGGCATGCGCATGATGGCGTTTTCCAGTTCGCCTTTCACGCGCAGGTAATAGTTTTTACTTTTCGCATTGGCCCCTACCGAGGAAATCCACACAAACCCACCAGCCCGCTGTGCCCTGGCTAACTGAGCAGCGACATGTACATACTCAAAATCCACTTTGCGGAAGGCGCTGATATCACCGGCTTTCTTTAGCGTGGTGCCCAAACAGCAATACACATGATCAACCGAAAAATAGCCCTGATACTCATCCAGATTATCAAAATCGATCACCACCGGCCGTAGCTTATTATCCGGGTCCTGGTAGTGTTGTCGCGCTAACGGCCGACGGACCAGACAAGTAACTGAATCATAGCGGGGATCCAGCAGCAGAAGCCGCAGCAGGTTCTGCCCTACCAATCCACTGGCTCCCAGGATAAGTGCGCTTTTTAATGCAGGCAAATTGTGTCATCCTCTAGCTTTAAATAAGAGCCCGTTCAACGCAGTGCTCTTGTGTATAACAACAACTTGTTTATACGTATTTCAGAGCAAATACGTGCAGTAAGCAAGCCCTTATAACGACAGATAATAGCGTATCCATGAAAAAAGCTTTAATACTTGGAGCCCTTATGCTCACAAACACGGTAGCCGCTGAAAAGCTGACCATCGAACGGATTTATGCATCGCCGTCTCTGGACGGTAGTTCTCCCAGAAACTTACAGGTTGCACCCGACGGCCAGCGGGTAACTTACCTGCAGGGAAAGCAGTCTGACTATGAACGTCTCGACCTGTGGGAATACAATATTGCCTCAGGTACCTCGCGGTTGTTGTTCGACTCCAATGACTTGTCCACCGGCGAAGAAGCCCTTTCTGATGAAGAAAAAGCCCGCCGTGAACGGATGCGTTTATCCGGCAGCGGCATAGTAAGCTATCAGTGGTCGGCCGACGGCAAAGCGCTGTTATTCCCCATGGGCGGCGATGTATTTTATCACCAGTTAGGCAAACCCGGCGCCCGCCAGTTACTCGATACCGACGCCTTTGAAACCGATATAAAGTTATCGCCCAAGGGTAACTATATCTCGTTCATTCGCGACCAGAACCTGTATATCAAGCATATTGAGTCAGGCAAGGAAACGGCAATTACCACCGAAGGCGGTGGCAACATCAAATACGGTATGGCTGAGTTTGTCGCGCAGGAAGAAATGAACCGCATGACAGGCTACTGGTGGTCACCGGATGAGTCGTACATTGCCTTTACCGAAGTAGATGAAGCCCCGGTTGAAGTAATCACCCGCTCAGAAATTTATGCTGACGAGATCAAGATGATCGAGCAGAAGTACCCGAAAGCTGGCACCCCGAATGTCACCATCAAACTGGCCGTCCAAAACATTGCAAGCGGCGAACGTCAGTGGATTGATACGGGTAAAGAAGAGGATATTTATATTGCCCGCGGTAAATGGATGCCCGACAGCGAGCATTTTACCTATCAGTGGCAAAGCCGTGACCAGCAACAGCTGGAACTGCGCAGCTACAACGTAAATAACCAGCAACAGAACCTGGTGCTTAAAGAACAGTCAGATACCTGGGTAAACCTGCACGATGACTTTACCTTTTTAGCCGATGGCAAGCACTTCATCTGGGCCTCTGAGCGTGACGGTTTCAAACACCTTTACCTGTTTACCAATGAAGGCAAACTGGTTCGTCAGTTAACCAAAGGCGCATGGGTAGTGGACGAACTGGAAGCGGTTAACGATGACACCGGCCAGCTATATTTTACCGGCCGCATGGACACGCCGCTGGAGCGCCATTTATATGTGACTGATCTTGAAGGCAGCAAACCGCAGCGCCTGACCGAACGCGAAGGTATGCACGGTATCAGCTTTAGCCACGATGCCTCAATTTATGTGGATAGCTCTTCTACCGCTAACCGCCCTACCCAGGTAAGTTTGCACAGCGCCAATGGCAAACAACTCACCTGGCTGGAAGAAAACGCGCTGGATGAAAACCACCCGCTGACGCCTTATATGAGCGATTGGGTTGAACCTGAATTTGGCACCATCACCAACGACGAAGGCATTGACCTTTACTACCGCCTGTACAAACCCGCCGAGCTGAAAGGCAAGCATCCGGTTATTGTTTACTTATACGGCGGCCCTCATGCACAGGTGGTTAACAACGCCTGGGGCGGTAATCGCGGCCTGCTGATGCAGCACTGGGTAAGCAAGGGCTACGTGGTGTTCAGTATCGACAACCGTGGTTCAAACTACCGTGGTAAGGCATTTGAAGAACCCATCTACAAAGCCATGGGCAGCGTGGAAGTTGACGACCAGGTCAGCGGCGTTAAATTTCTGCATACGCTGCCCTACGTAGATAAAGAGCGTATTGGCGTTTACGGTCACAGTTATGGCGGCTACATGACCCTGATGAGCATGTTTAAAGCGGGGGGTTACTTCAAGGCTGGCGTATCCGGCGCTCCGGTTACCACCTGGCGTTTGTATGATACTCACTACACCGAACGCTACATGGGTAACCCGAATACTGATAGCGACGCTTATGACGCTTCATCGGTTTTCCCCTATGCCGACGGCCTGCAAGGCCCGCTGCTGATCTATCACGGAATGGCCGACGATAACGTGTTGTTTACCCACAGTACCAAACTGTACAAACACTTACAGGATGCCGCAAAACCTTTCGAGGTAATGGACTATCCTGGCAAAAAACACAGCATCCGCGGCAAGCAGACAGGTATACATTTGTATCACACCATCACAAATTTCTTCGACAGACATTTTGATGTGAAGTAAAAAACCCGATAAGTGACAGGCAGTTCCTGTCACTTATGACCTATCCCCCGGGCACACAGGGATGAAAAATTATACTTATTATCTGCCCTATTCACTTGCACCCTCCAAATAAATTACATAATTTCTACTAAGGCCCTGGGCCTGATAACAATAATAATAGTTTTAACCGAATTCCATTCGGAGTCTTTTTAGTAGCACAAGTGAATAATAATATGATTAAAACAACCCTAAAACCTACACTGGCAGCAGTCCTGCTTGCCGTTAGCGGTTCTGCTCTGGCAGCAGACGACAGATACATTATCCAGGTCGATAACAATTCAAAAGGCATTATCAAAGCCTTAGCTAAACAATCCGGCGCTGAAATCCATATTGATGCCGACGGCTTCATTGCCGCCACTTTTTCCGGCAAATCGCTCGATGACGTGAAAGGGCTGATGAATAACCCTCACGTAAAACTCATCGAAGCAGATTACAAGCGCTATCCCACAGCGCTTTTCAATGACGATACCGGTAGCCCGATGCAAACGCAGATCACTCCCTATGCGGTGTACCAGGCACAGGCCGATCAGGTAACCTTTAACCCCAACGCTGGCATGAAAGTCTGTGTTATCGATTCTGGTCTGGACGACTCTAACCCGGATTTTGTCTGGTCTAACATTACCGGCGATAACGATCCGGGCACCGGCAACTGGTTTGATGCCGGCGGCGAACACGGCACTCACGTAGCAGGTACGATTGGCGCAGCCGACAACACCTTCGGCGTAGTTGGTATGGCCCCAGGCGTGGATATGCACATCATCAAGGTCTTTAACGAGTCTGGCTGGGGATACTCGTCCGGCCTCGCTCAGGCAGCCCAACTTTGTCAGGCAGCCGGTGCTAACCTGATCAATATGAGTTTGGGTGGCGGCGGTGCTTCGAGTACCGAAGACAATGCGTTTGCAGACTTCACCGCTGCAGGTGGCCTTGTGGTAGCAGCAGCCGGTAACGATGGCAACTCAGTACGCTCTTATCCGGCAGGTTATTCGTCGGTAATGATGGTTGGCGCTAACGATGCCGACAATAACATTGCCTCATTCTCTCAATATCCCAGCTGTACCAGTGGTCGTGGTAAGCGAGCCACCACTGACGAAACCATTTGTGTTGAAGTCACCGCCGGTGGTGTAGACACCTTGTCGACGGTACCAGCGGGTTTATCAACCGCATCGGGCCTGCTGGCCGATGGCAGCAGCTTTGCTTCCTCCGGCATGGAAAACATGGGTAGTGCCGCTGGCAGTACGTATTTTATGGGCACTGCCGAGTCCGTTGATAGCGGTGCGGCTGGCAATATCTGTGTCATCGACCGTGGTGTAATCAGCTTCTTTGATAAAGTAGCAAACTGCGAAGCATCCGGTGGTGTAGGTGCGGTAATCATCAACAACGAACCGGGCATGTTGTACGGTACGCTGGGTGACACTAACACTACCTCTATTCCTGCAGTTGGCGCGGCGCTCGAAGATCGTTCCGCATTGCTGGCTGCAACAAGCATGGAGGTATCCGTTGAAGCCAGTGATTACGCTTATCTGAGCGGCACCTCAATGGCGACGCCAGCAGTTGTGGGCGTGGCAGCACTGGTATGGTCGAATCACCCGAGCTGTAGTGGTACTGAAATTCGTGAGGCACTAAAAGCGACCGCACTGGATGGTGGTGCCGCCGGTAAAGACGAGTATTTCGGCTACGGCATTGTGCAGGCATCCGCGGCAGATACTTACCTGACCACCAACGGCTGTGCCGGCGGTGACAACGGTGGTGGCGACAATGGCGGTGGTGATAACGGCGGTGGTGACACCGGCACAGATCTGACGCTCACGGCTTCCGGTTATAAAGTGAAAGGCTCTCAGGTTGTCGACCTTAACTGGACTAACAGCACTGCTGATATGACTATCTACCGTAATGGCAGTGAGATTGGCAGCGTAAGCGGCGTAACGGCCTACACTGACGCACTGAACACCAAAGGTGGCGGCGTCTATGACTATCAGGTTTGCGAAACCGGTACGACTACCTGTTCAGCAACCGTCACGGTAGTTTTCTAACTGCACCGACCAAACGAAAAAGGGCTGTGATAACACAGCCCTTTTTACACCACCCGATAACTCAGGCCTCTTTGGCAAAGCCTCTGAAGACATACCCCAGTGCATCACAAGCCCGCCCTACCGGACAGTCTTCTTTATGCACAATATCCAACCCCACCTTTACTGCTTTCTCTTTGCAAACACTGCACTCACAAGCCGTGTTAAACGACTCGTCACTGATAAACTGGCCAGCGTCGAGCAAATCCATGATGATGATCTTGAGATCTTCCCGAGAAACGTCCACTTTCGTCTCCTGCATACGATAAATTTCATTATTATTATATTGGCAGTAGTTGGAGCAGGTGCATATTGATGCGAATAATCAGGTATAGCCAGACAAACTCTGATTTATTGAACTTTAGTATAAATAACTTAAAAACTCTCAGAAAATCAACGCACCAAATGTTCACCCTCAGAGACGCGCCTGATTGTGACATCGACGAATATTTCCTGCTAACATAACAACAAATTTCCTGGCCAGATACGATTGTGAAAATACTTGTTATTCCTGTTACCCCCTTTGCGCAGAACTGTTCATTAATCTGGGATCCCGACACCATGAAAGGCGCGCTGGTCGACCCCGGCGGCGATGAAGAAAAGCTCTATAAAGCGGTCAACGAGCAACAGGTTACCATCGAAAAAATTATTCTCACCCATGGGCATCTCGACCATGTTGGCGGCACTACTGCCGTGGCCGCCCATTACAACGTGCCCATTATTGGTCCGCACATTGGTGACAAGTTCTGGCTGGATGCCCTGATGCAACAGAGCCAGATGTTTGGCTTTCCACCGGCACAGCCATTCAGCCCCAACCAGTGGTTAACCGAGGACGATACCATTTCGGTGGGCAACCTGACGCTCGAAATTCTGCACTGTCCCGGGCATACCCCTGGTCACGTGGCCCTGGTTGAACGCAGCAGCAATAAAGTGATTGTGGGTGATATTATCTTTGCCGGTTCAATTGGCCGTACCGACTTTCCTCAGGGTAACCACCAGCAGTTAATTGAAGCGATTCGTGAAAAGCTGTTCACACTGCCAGACGAAATGACCGTATATCCCGGCCACGGCCCTACTACCAGCATTGGTCATGAACGTTCAACCAACCCTTTTGTGGCTGACGCTAAATTTGGTTAGCAATACCGGATTGAAGCCGTAGAACGCGGCTTCAAACCTACCTGGCATGCCCTACCAGCTGGCTTTGGCATCACTTGTATAGGCCCGCCAAACGAACCCGACGCCGATACTGTAGGTCATATCTTTCTCAAAAAGCGGACTCTCTTCATTCGCTGAACCATAGTTAAATTGCACTGATGTGGATAAAAAACCACGGACATTGTCGATTACAGGGAACGCGACACTGGCAGCCAGTTCTGCTCCCAGGTAGCCACCTTTTGCATCATAGGCAGGCCTGACTGAAGTGGCATATTCCGGCGTCACTGCATAAAAATAGTCATGGAGTTTCTCGGTTGCCCAGGTCATTCTGAAGGCCAGTCTCAACCCGGTATCAGGTAAAAACACCCCGCGTTGCTGGTAGGTTAATGTAGGTTCAAACACAAAACCTCTGGCGTCAAAATCGCCAAAGTCGGTAGAAACCACAGTGCGAGCCTGAAGGCGGGCATTAAGGCGTGAGTTACCCCCACCGGCAAAAGAAAAATCTTTTATTTTATAAATCAGCTGTGGGCCGAACTCCACTAAATAGTCGAGCTCAGGCATGCCTTCACGGGCGGTATTATCACCACTGTCTGCCGCGAAAGCGCCACTGAAACTCATATCCAGCTCAAGTCTCTCGTTTTCCACCACAACAGCCCTGGCACCACCTTGCCCACCAACCCGAAAAATATCACCGCGATAAATCACATAAGGCAATGCCAGTGCCACAAAATTACGTTCTGCCGAGGCCGGATAGTTGGGGGTTTCTATCATGCCACCGCCTACACCGGCTTCCCACAGCGGCAGTTTTTCATTGAGGCCCTCAAACCCGGTTAAATCACGATTTGGCGAGTCTTCGATAGCGGCATCTTCAGATGCCGCCAGACTTCCATTACACAGCAACGTCAGCAAAATCAGCCCGCACAGTTTTTTAACTAAGTACATGGTGTATTCCTAAACAAATAAAAATTAAATCCATTAATCTGGCCTTAATCTGGTACAAACGACGCTTTATACTTAATAAATACCGTCAGGGATGAAAAAGTACACCAGATTAAGGCAGCAGAACCTTTACCCGGGCAGTACTGCATAATTAAGGGTTTTGCTCAAGGCTATTTGCGCTATGATGCCATTACTTCAGACTAAGAATCTTTTCTGATGGGATTGCCGGACTTCATAAAAAAATGGTTTCGCCCCGCCCCGCTCCCTGTGATTGCGGTGGGCACTGATATAGCCTCTTACCAACTGGTTGAATATCTTACCAACTCACCAAAGTTCGCCCCCTTATACGTACTAAACGAAGAGCCCTGGCATCACCGCACCTATATGTTTGATGCGCAGTTACGCTACCCCAGTGAGCTTATTGCCCTGGTCGAAAAGCACCAAATCAAAAAAGTCTATTGTGTCACGCCTGAAGATTACGCAAGACTGGAGTCTGACTACGCTAAAGATTTAGCCGTAAAAGACTGTGAGCTGTGTTGGCTGAGTAAAGGAGAGTTGCCGAAAGACTAAACACTCAGGTTCGCAAGTAAAGGCTGACCGCTTTTAACGCTCAGCCGTTACCCTGCTAAGCTTGTTCGTAGGGCTCGTTGTCTTCCAGTACATTCTGATTCATGGAGTCGCAGGGTCGCGGACAACAGGGGCGACCCACCACTTTGGCCGGTACACCTACTACCGTAACATGAGGCGGTACATCGTTAAGCACAACACTGCCGGCGCCCACTTTTGAACCCTCGCCAATTTCGATATTGCCCAGTACCTTTGCCCCCGAGCCGAGCATAACGCCCTGGCGAATCTTTGGGTGACGATCGCCGCTCTCGTTGCCGGTACCACCCAGTGTCACGTTTTGCAGAACCGACACGTTATCTTCGATCACTGCAGTTTCGCCTACCACAATACCGGTGGCGTGGTCGAACATTACACCTTTACCAATGGTGGCCGCCGGGTGAATGTCCACTGCAAAGGTTTCTGAATTACGACTTTGTAAAAACAGTGCCAGTTGCTGGCGGCCCTGCTGCCACAAATAATGCGCCATACGATGTACCTGAACAGCCTGAAAGCCTTTGAAGTGCACCAGCACGTTAAGGTAATTGGTAACCGCCGGGTCACGGGTGTAAATGGCGCGAATATCCTCGATAGCCGACTCAACGATGGCCGGTTCCAGCAAATAGGCTTCGTCCAGAATTTCTCTGATGGTCAGTGCAGGCATTACATCGTCTGCCATTTTGTTCGACAGAATAAAACTCAGTGAAGACTCAAAGTTATGATGGGTTAAAATGCAGGCATGAATAAAACTCGCTAACAGCGGTTCTTCATCGACAATTTGACGCGCTTCCTTTTTGAGCTGCAGCCAAAAGTCAGCGGTATCGGTCAGTGCATGCATGGGCGTTCCTATAGTTTGCTGTGCGGGTAAGGTTGAACAAGATTAAACCAGCCAACGCGCGTAGCGGTAACATAATGGTTTATGGCTTCAATTCAAGAGGTAACCCGAAAAAATTGCGATAGCCGGAGAATTCAGCGCGGTCTGCGACACCGGGAGGTTAATATTACCTTATATCCGACCGGACTTCGCGAGGATCACTTTCATTATGATTGCTACGGGCAATAATCCGCCATTATTGTGCAAGCGCGGTTTAACGCTGTAGGCTTTAATGGCATACTTTGCTTTTTATGGCCTGAATAAAAATACAGGTGTTTTTGTATTGTTATGGATGTTTCTGAGTTACTCGACGAATTAAACGATAAACAGCGCGATGCCGTGGCTGCGCCGCTGTCTAACATGCTGGTACTGGCGGGTGCCGGTAGTGGTAAAACCCGTGTGCTGGTGCACCGCATTGCGTGGTTAATGCAGGTAGAGAATATCGCCCCTTACAGTATTCTGGCGGTAACCTTTACCAATAAGGCGGCGCGGGAAATGCGCGGCCGAATTGAGCATGTGATGGGGCGGCCGTTAAATACCATGTGGATAGGTACCTTCCACGGCCTTGCACACCGTTTACTGCGCGCCCACTATGCCGAAGCTAATTTACCGGAAAATTTTCAAATCCTCGACTCAGACGATCAGTACCGATTGGTGCGCCGGGTGCTTAAGGCCATGAACCTGGATGAAAAACACTGGGCGCCACGGCAAATCCAGTGGTATATCAACGGCAATAAAGATGAAGGCCTGCGCCCCCAGCACATTGAAACCCACGGCGATCATACTCAGCAAAAAATGCGTGATATATACGCCGCCTACCAGGAAGCCTGCGACCGCTCCGGACTGGTAGATTTTGCCGAGCTGTTACTGCGGGCTCACGAATTATGGGTGAAGAATCCCGATGTGCTGGCTCATTACCAGCGCCGCTTCCGCGCCGTACTGGTAGACGAATTTCAGGATACTAACAATATCCAGTATGCCTGGTTACGCCTGCTGTGTAATCAGGACAACAACATCATGATTGTAGGTGACGACGACCAGTCTATTTACGGCTGGCGCGGTGCCAATGTGGATAACATTCAGCACTTCCTGAAAGACTTCGACGGCGCCTCAACCATTCGTCTGGAACAAAACTACCGCTCTACCGCGACCATCCTCAAAGCCGCCAACACGGTTATCGATAATAACCAGGGCCGGCTGGGTAAAGAATTGTGGACCGACGGCGACGATGGCGAGCCGATTTCGATTTATGCCGGTTTTAACGATCTCGACGAAGCGCGCTTTATCGTTGCGCAGATTTCCGACTGGCATAATCAGGGCAACCAGTTAAAAGAAGTCGCTATTTTATATCGCAACAACGCCCAGTCGCGGGTGCTGGAAGAAGCCCTTCTGCACCAAAGTCTGCCCTACCGCATTTATGGCGGCCTGCGCTTCTTCGAGCGACAGGAAATTAAAGATGCGCTGGGCTATATGCGCCTGGTTAATCACGCTCACGACGACGCCGCGTTTGAACGGGTGGTGAATACGCCCAGTCGCGGTTTGGGTGAACGCACGCTGGCCACCATTCGTGAGCAAACCCGTTTGCAGGATTGCTCTATGTGGCAGGCCAGCTTACAGTTATTGCAGGATGGCAGCCTGAAAGGCCGTGCCGCCAATGCTCTGAATGCCTTTATTGAGCTTATCAATAAACTGGCCGATGAATTTGAGGGCCAGCCGCTTGAAGAACAAGCCAACAAAGCGATTAACCAGTCCGGGCTCTACGCCATGTATCAGGCTGAAAAGGGCGAAAAAGCCCAGGCCCGACTGGAAAACTTAGAGGAACTGGTTACCGCCTGTAAGCAGTTTGTGATCCCCGAAGAAGCTGATGAAATGACCCCACTGCAGGCCTTCCTTGCCCACGCTTCACTGGAAGCCGGTGAGACCCAGGCCAGTGGCGATCAGGATGCGGTGCAGTTAATGACCATTCACACTGCTAAAGGTCTGGAATTCCCGCTGGTATTTATTGCCGGAGTCGAAGAAGGCATGTTCCCGAGTCAGATGACCAACGACGAGCCCGGCCGCATGGAAGAGGAGCGCCGCCTGTGTTACGTAGGCATGACCCGGGCGATGAAAAAACTGTACATGACCTACGCCGAAATGCGCCGGGTATACGGGCAGGAAAAATATCACACCGCTTCACGGTTTTTACGGGAAATTCCCAGCGAATGTGTGGAAGAAATCCGCCTGACGTCTACAGTATCAAGACCGGTCACCAGTCGTTTCAGCAATGCAGCGTCCCATGAGCGGATGGAGCAAAGTGGTTTTTCACTGGGCCAGCGGGTTAGACACCGCAAGTTTGGTGAAGGCGTAGTGCTAAACTATGAAGGTAGTGGCGATCATGCCCGGGTTCAGGTGAATTTTGATGAATTCGGCAGCAAATGGCTGGTACTGAGTTTTGCTAAACTAGAGGTGATATAGGACGCATTAATGCAGCAGAAGGTGCTGATAATTGAAGACAGTGCGAGTAGCATCAGCCTGCTGACCAAGCTGGTTGAAATGGCGCAATTAAAGCCGGTACTCGCCACTTCGCTGACTGCTGCCAAACACATTTTTATGCACAGCGAGCCGGAAGATTACCTGTGTGCCATTGTCGACTATGACCTGCCGGACGCGCCCAACGGCGAGGCTATCGACTTCTCTGTAAAAAGTTACCTGCCGACCATTGTTACCACAGCCAGACTCGACGAAGACATTCGTAAAGCCGTGCTGTCACGCGATGTAGTGGATTATATCCCGAAAGAAAACGCGCAAATTTTTGACTACCTTATGCGCCTGATTGGCCGGCTTGAGAAAAACAAAACCACCGGTGTACTGGTTATCAACCCGAGGCGCAACGAACGCACAGCTATGGCAGCCCTATTGCGCCGACATAACTTTATTACCTACGAATGTGCTACTGCCGCTCAGGCCGAGACTCTCCTCGATGAACACAGTCACATAAAGCTGGTGTTTGTCGACAGCAATATTCAGGATAAGCCGCCTACCCAGTTTGTTGCCTGGTTGCGCAAACAATACAGCAAGGAAGATCTGGCGATTATTGGTATCGCTAATGATCGTAACAACCTGCTATCGGCGCGTTTTATCAAGAGCGGTGCCAACGACTTTATACGTAAGCCTTATCACCTGGAAGAGTTCCTTTGCCGGGTAAACCAGAACATTGAACTGCTGGAAAATGTCGAAACTATCCGCCGCACGGCAAATACTGACTACCTCACAGGTTTACCCAACCGTCGCCACTTTTTCTATACCGTAAATAAGATGCAGCGTAATCAGCCAGCTAATCAGGCGCTGGCGTTACTGGATTTGGATTTTTTTAAAGCCATCAACGATACCCATGGTCATGATGCCGGTGATGAAGTGCTCAAAGTGGTCGCTAACCGACTCGCGGTTATGTGTGCAGATGTGATCATTGCGCGCTTTGGCGGCGAAGAGTTTTGCCTGTATTTGCCCGACACCACTCCTCACCAGGCGTTAACCCGACTTGAAAAAATTCGCCGTAACATCAGTGAGCATCCCATTCAGTTCGGCGAACTGACTTTAAAGGTAACCGTCAGCATTGGCCTGACAACCCGAAGCGACCGCAATATTCAATCCATGCTCACCACGGCGGATAAACTGCTCTATAAGGCCAAGCATAACGGCCGCAACCGTGTGGTACACGATGCCTTACCTGAAGACGGTAATTAACACTCGCTGCTTTGCAGAGTGTAGGTTGGTACATCGTCTTCTGTTGCCGGCAATTCATACTGTAAGTAACACAAGGGCTCGGTGCCACCATTGTTCACGGCAGGACTGAAGCCGACGCTGATATGGTAAAACTTAATGTTGCTTCCATCGATATCAAACAACCACTCGCCATCGGGACAAGTGGATGCATTAGCCAGATGATGACATAGGTTAAAATTAATCAGGCTTTCCATTTGCAGCGCTCCGCTAGACGGTGAGGAACTGTCGTAGCCAAGATAGCCGTACTGAGTGGCAACTGTTGAACCGTCTTCCAGTGTAACTGTGGCACTTTGCTCGTCCTGTAAGCCCTGTACAGAAGCCTTTGCGTAAATAAGTTGATTGGCCGACTTGAGCGCGCCCTGCAGGCCTTGTAACGACACTCGTTTTGCGTCTGCACTGAAATCAACAAAACGTGGTAATGCTGTTACCGATAGCACACCTAATATAACAATTACCACTATAAGCTCTACGAGAGTAAACCCACTTTTATGCATTCGCGTACTCCATTCACTGCATATTGAGTCACAATAAACGTTCTTTAATTTTCTAACAACTGTTCAGTAAGCCATTAATTTCAAGCGGCTTTTAGCACCTTACGCTGCTGCCGGTAGGTTTTCAGTGAGTCGAGACTAAATAACACTAAACCGCACCAGACAAACCCGAAAGTTACCAGTCTGGCTGGTTCCAGCGGTTCGTTGTACATGCCCACCGCAAAAATAAACATCAACGTTGGGCCGATATACTGAATTAGCCCGAGCGTAGTAAACATGATGCGTTTGGCCGCCGCATTGAACGCCAGCAGCGGCAGCGTAGTAACCACACCAGCCGCCATTAGCCAGGCATTAAGCGACCACTCATTGCTATACATATTGGCCGCTTCAGAGGCAAAATACACCCAGTACAGTGCCGCGAAAGGCAGTAACACCAGAGTTTCCATAAACAAACCCGGTAGCGGCTCCACTGGAATTTGCCTGCGTAATAAACCGTATATTGCGAAGCTGCCCGCCAGCAATAATGCTACCCAGGGTAAGGTACCGTGGGCAACAATGATATTGGCCACCCCAATAATGGCCAACACTACCGCCGCTTTTTGCATGGTACGCAGCCGTTCGTTTAAAAACAGCCGGGCCAGAAATACATTCAGCAACGGATTGATATAATAACCCAGGCTAGCTTCGAGCATCATGTCAGCGTTGATAGCCCAGATAAAAAGCAACCAGTTACCACCCAGCAATACACTGGCAACGGCCAGTAACCCGATTAACCGTTTAGACCGGAAAATAGCCCTGACTTTGGCGAACTGCCCTAAGCCTAACAGCAATAACGCCAGTAATGCGGCCGACCAGACAATGCGATGCATCAGAATATCCGGCGCCGGTACACTGGCAATTTGCTTAAAGTATAACGGGGCAATCCCCCACATGGTGTAAGCGGCCACCGCATAGAGAAGACCGGCGGTGGCCTGGCGTTGAGTAGCCTCAGCGTTCAAAGCTTTTCCTTTTCATTACAGTAAAAACAGGCTGCCCAGCCCCAGAAAGGCAACAAAGCCCACGATGTCAGTTACGGTGGTGAGTATCACTGACCCGGATAGTGCCGGGTCGATTTTGAGCTTTTCGAGAATCACCGGTAATACTACGCCAGCCAGGGCTGCGGCCAGAATATTAACAAAGATGGCCAGACAGATAACCAGGCCCAACAGCGGATCGCTGAACCACATAAAGGCCACAATGCCGATGACCAGCGCCCATATCACGCCATTCACGCCACCTACCTTGAGCTCCTTGGTCATCAGTGCTTTTAAGTTGGCACTGGTAATTTGTCCCAGCGCCAAACCGCGCACAATTAGCGTAAGGGTCTGGCTCCCCGCAATCCCGCCCATGCTGGCCACTACAGGCATCAGTACCGCCAGCGCCACCACTTGTTGTAGGGTCGCCTCAAATAAACCAATAAACCACGAGGCCATAAACGCGGTAAGCAGGTTGATGCCTAACCACAAGGCACGACTACGGGCACTTTTTGCCACCGGGGCAAATAAATCCTCGTCTTCATCCATACCAGCAGTGGCCATCACCTGGCGTTCGTAATTTTCGTTCACCAACTCACTGGCACTGACAATATCGTGACGACCGAGCAGTTTATTGTTGTCATCAATCACGGGCAGCGCGGCATAACCACTGCGCTGAACTAATAGCGACGCGGTGGTGGAATCGTCGGTGCCTTTGATCACCGGCATAGACTCTTCGGTCAGCTCCACCATAGGTAAATGCTCGGGGGCACCAAATACGGCAGTAAGTTTTACTGCCGCAGAAAACTGCCCGGAGCGATTAACTAAAAAGATGCTGTCACAATGAGCAGGCACATTACGACGGATCAGGCGCAGGCCATCACGCACCTTGGCGTTTAATGGCAGCACCAGCATTTCATGGGATATCCAGTGCCCCACCTGCTCATCGGGAAACTGGGTTGCGTCGCGGAAATAGGCCTGTTGCTGTTCGTCCAGCGCCTGAATGGCCAGTTCCAGTAGTTTGCTGGGCAGGGAGTCCATCAACTCGAGTAAGTCCTCGGCGTCGATGCCAAGTAAAATGGCACTCCATTTATCATCTGGCGTGGCGGAAATCAGCACTTCCCGCGGATCACTCCGCATTTCTACCAGCACGTCTATCTTACGCACATCGGGCAGCACTTCCCACAACGACAGCCGCTCTTCAACGGGAAGTGACTCTAGCAGCGTGGCTATTTCAACATCTTCAGCCGGTAATAGCTGCTCAGCCACAGCCTGAAAGTCGTCGACGCCGTTATCGGCAACGATTTCTTCAATGAGATCGGGTAAGGGTTCAGCCATGAGTTCCACCACACAACAAAATTTGGCTCATAATAACACTGTTGTTGTCACCGCAGGAATGACTCTGTCGCGGTACATCAGTCAGTTATAGCAATACGCAGAAAAAGTCGGGCAAAACCCGTGAAGCTCAGGCAAAAAACGCGTAAACTCTGCAACTCATGACTGCAACACCAGATACCCCCACCGCCATCGACGATAACGATAGCCAGTCCGCTATCGTGGCAAGTGCTGCGCAGCCCGCAGACAGTCGCAATGCTCAGCAAATCCTCGAAGATATCTTCGGCTACAGCGAATTTCGCTCCGGACAGGCCGAAGTGATTGATCACACCATTAACGGAAAGGATGTGCTGGTACTACTGCCTACCGGTGGCGGTAAGTCGTTGTGTTATCAGATCCCGGCCATGGTGCGCGACGGCACCGGTATTGTGGTATCGCCCCTTATCTCGCTGATGCAGGATCAGGTAGAGCAATTACGCGAGGCCGGGGTAAAAGCGGCGTATCTGAATTCCTCGTTAGATCAGGACGATTATCAGGCTACCGTGCAGCGTTTGCAGGAAGGCCATTACGACATAATTTATGTTTCGCCGGAGCGCTTGTTACAACGCTACTTCCTGAACATGCTGGCGCAAACCCAAATTGCTTTATTCGCTGTAGACGAAGCACACTGTGTATCGCACTGGGGACATGATTTTCGTCAGGACTACCGTTCTTTAGGGCAACTGAAACAGCGTTTCCCGGATATCCCGGTCATTGGCCTGACGGCTACGGCTGATACCACCACGGAGCAGGATATTCAGGTGCAGTTGGGGCTGGATAACCCTCTGGTGTATAAAGGCTCTTTTGACCGCCCGAATATTCGCTACCGGGTAATGGCCAAGTACAAACCCTTCGAGCAGATCGTTACCTATATTCGGCAGCAGGATGGCAGCGGAATTATTTACTGTAATTCCCGGGCCAAGGTGGACGACCTCAGTGCCAAATTACACCGCCAGGGCTTTAAAAGTGCCGCCTATCATGCGGGTATGGATGCCGACGAGCGAGCCTACGTGCAGCGCCAGTTTATTACCGACAAAATCGACGTAGTGGTGGCTACCGTGGCCTTTGGTATGGGCATCAATAAGTCTAACGTGCGCTATGTGGTGCACCACGATGTACCGCGCAGTATCGAGAGTTATTATCAGGAAACCGGCCGGGCCGGCCGTGACGGGTTGCCCGCCGAAGCATTATTGCTGTTCGACGAGAAAGACAGCGCCAGGGTAAAACAGTGGATAGATCAGGGCTCGATGGCCGACCGAAACGCCATTGAACTGCAAAAATTCGCAGCTATGGAAGCCTTCGCCGAAGCACAAACCTGTCGTCGCCAGGTATTACTTAATTACTTTTCGCAGTTCAGCGATACCGCTTGCGGTAACTGTGATATCTGCCTGGATCCGCCACGCCCTTTTGATGGTCTGGAAACCGCTCAAAAAGTGCTGAGTTGTATTTTACGCCTTCAGCAGCAAGCCGCTACCCAATACGTGATTGATGTACTGCGCGGTAAAAACCTTAAACGTCTGCAGGAAGCAGGTCACGACAAGCTTTCGACCTGGGGTATTGGAAAAGACCAGAGCGATCAGTACTGGCATAACATTATTAACCAGCTCATTCACCGCGGCTATATCCGCGTGGATATTGCCAGCCATGCGGTGCTGCGTTTAACCGAGGCTGCCCGCCCGGTGCTGAAAGGCGAAATTGCGGTCGAACTGGCTACCCCACGGCTTGAAATTAAAGCCGATAAACCGGCCAAAACCGCGCTTAAAAACTATGATAAAGCGCTCTTCGCCCGGCTTAAGCATTTGCGCAAGGTGCTGGCTCAGGAAAACGACGTACCGCCTTTTGTTATCTTTAACGACGCGACACTGGCCGAAATGGCCGCCAGCAAACCTACCGATAAGCAAAGCTTGCTGGCAGTCAGCGGCGTTGGCTTAACCAAACTGGAACGCTACGGTGTGCCTTTCCTGCAGTTGATTAACGACTACCTGGAACGGGACGACGAGTAAGCGCTCAGGCATAAGCGTACTCACCGCCTTTTTCGAGGCCACGCTTATACGCATCGCGGCTATGGATTTTAGTAACCCAGGCATCGATAGCGGCATATTGCCCTTTACCAACCCGCCCCTGCATGGCTTCCAGCGGAAAGCTCATCTGAAAGTCGGCACCGCTCAGGCTTTCCCCGGCAAACCACTCATTCTCTTTGAGGTAGCTATTTACATAATCGAGACTGGCTTTCAAGTTTGGCCCGTAATAGGCACTGGTAATCGCATCAACCACTTTGGCCACCACCGGCTTCATAAAGAACGGGCTGGCTTTCTCTTTAGCTTTACTCATTACTAAGCGAGCTACCAGCGGCGGCATCAGGCTACCTTCGGCAAAGTGCATCCAGAATCGATACTGGTTGAGCGCGTAACGGCTGTCATTGGGTTTAAATTGCCCGCCAAATTCATCAATCAGATATTCAATGATAGCGCCGGATTCCGCCAGCGTGGTATCGCCGTGGGTGATAATCGGCGCCCGGCCCAGAGGATGAACCGCTTGCAGACCTTGCGGTGCCAGATTGGTTTTGGCATCACGCTGATAGTGCTTAATGTCGTAGTCCACCCCCAGCTCCTCCAGCAGCCATAAAATACGCTGCGAGCGGGAATTATTAAGATGGTGCAATACGATTGAAGATGCTGATGTCATAACAAACCTTGTGAGGGCCGTATTACTTTATACGGCGCAATAAAAACACTGAGATAATTCTATTACGTAAAACTCAGCGGTTAGATTAACCATTGCTTTAAATTACTTAATTGTCGAAAATTAAAAGCTTAAGCGAAAACCAGACATTATTCGGTGAATGCTCTTATTTGTTTGCCGGGCGTCCACCTATAAATCAAACCAGAGAGGTATACTTCTTTTTGACTTACCGGCACCCCAGCAGACAGAACGTATTAATGAATAGCGTAAAACGATGGTTAACCATACTGATGGCCTGTCTCTTTGCAGCAGCCTGTGCGCCAGCGCCACCTGAAAATACCATTATCATCAGTGGTCCCTTTGAGCCGGTAAATCAGGACACGGCTACCGCGGGTTACATTTTTACCCGTATGCAAATCATTGAAACCCTGGTTGATGTAGACGACGAGGGTAATTTAACGCCTGGCCTTGCTATCAACTGGCACCCCGATGAAAGCTTCACTCAGTGGCACTTTGAACTTCGTCCAGACGTTTATTTCCACGATGGTCAGCCGATGACCGCACAAAGCGTGGTCAACAGTTTAAGAGTGGCTATGGGCAAGCCGGCCCCCTTTAATACCCGTTTAATTAAACATGCAGAAGCGCTTTCAGAGCGGGAAGTGCTTTTTACGCTTACCGAACCTTTCCGGCCATTTCCTTCGCTACTGAGTAATTACACCACGGCGATTCTGTCTCCGGCCACCTTTGGTACATTTAACCGAATCAAATCACTCATAGGGACTGGCCCGTACCAAATTGAAGATTTTGAGCCACCCCATAACATCAAGGCCCGCCGTTTTGATAACTACTGGGGCGAACCGGCTACAATTGAAAAAGCAGAATATATTACCGGACACCGCTCTGAAACCCGAGCACTGATGGTAAGAACGGGTCAGGCAGATATCGTGTATAACCTTGACCCTTCGGCGGTAAGCAGTTTGAGTACAAACCCGGATGTTAAGGTGTTTAGCACGCCTATACCCCGCACTACACAAATAAAACTCAATCTTGCTTTGCCTTCTTTAAGCGATCCAAAAGTACGTCAGGCGCTCAGCTTAGCGCTCGACAGAACCGGCATTGCCGAGGGTATTTTGCGTGTTCCCGGTGTTGAAGCTAATCAGCTTTTTGGTCCGACCATGGGGGTCTGGCACCTTGCTACAGCGCCCACGCCAACCCAACAACTTGACCGCGCCCGGCAGTTACTTGATGACGCAGGCTGGCACGAAGGAGACGATGGCATTCGTTATCGAAACCACCACCCCCTCGAACTTGAGATGATCACTTACGCCAACCGACCGGAACTCATCGTGATCGCAACAGCTATTCAGGATCAATGGGCGCAGATCGGGGTAAACTTAAACGTCGAAATGGAGAACGCCAGTGCCATTCCCTCAGGCCATCACGATGGCACACTGCAAACGGCATTAATGGCCAGAAACTACGCTAATATTCCTGATCCACTGGGGATTATGTTAGCCGACTTTACCTCTGAGCAAGGTGGCGACTGGGGCCCGATGAATTGGTCTAACCCAGATGTGTTTAGTGGGTTAAATGAACTGGCAGAAGAAACCGATGATGCGGCCTACCAACGCACCGTTACCCAAGTAATGACTGCGATTCAAAACGATTTGCCGCTGATCCCCGTGGTATTTTATGTGCAACAATCCGCCGTGTCGGCACGAGTAAAAGGGTTCAGTTTTGACCCTTACGAGCGTTCATTCCGAATTTCAACCATGCAACTGGAGCAATAAGAGTGAGGCAAATTCTGTTACGCCGTCTCTTACAAGCCTTTCTGATGGCCTGGTCTGTGGGAACCCTAACGTTTGTCCTGGTACGCTTACTACCTGGTGATATGGCCTACAAAATTGCCGCTGGCCGCTATGGCGACGACGCGGTCAACACCGCCGCTGCCCAGGCCGTTGCGCTTGAACTAGGGCTTGATAAACCGGCTATAAACCAATATTTCGCCTGGCTATGGGATCTGGTTAGTTTGGATCTCGGCGATAGCTTGGTGACCGGTGCGCCGGTTATTTATGAACTGCAAATCCAACTTGGCTACAGTGTTGTCCTGGCCGGTTGGGGTATCCTGATTGCCGCAGCGATTGCTTTTCCGGTTGGGATCATAAGTGGTTTAAAAGCCAACTCCAACTGGGACAAAACCGCTTTAACCACGTCTGCCTTTATTCGTTCTCAACCGGTTTTTTGTCTGGGGTTGCTGCTGATTTTTATCTTTGCCATGGAATTAAACTGGTTACCCGTGGCAGGATTTGGCGGCGGCGCCTATGTTATTTTGCCCTCGCTGACATTGGGCCTGAGCCTGGCGGCTATTTCTAACCGGATCATTCGCAACGCTACCCGACAAGCCAAAGAGTCTGCCTATTTTCATTTTGCTCAGGTGAAAGGGTTACCTTTTTACCGGGCGTTTAACCGCCATATTTTGCCCAACATTGCAATACCGACGCTGGCGTTTATGGGGATCCAGCTTATTGGATTGGTGGAAGGGGTCATCATGATCGAAAGCCTGTTTGCCTGGCCCGGTATTGGCCACGGCTTATCCCATGCCGTCTTTGCCCGCGATATCCCAATGCTGCAGGGTACAGCATTGATTATGGGGTTCTTATTTGTGCTGGTAAATACGATGGTGGATATCAGTCATTATCTGCTTGACCCCAGAGTGAGAGAGACCCGCTAATGCCGTTAATTCGTTCACTGACACTACGCCAACAATTCGGGCTGCTGCTACTCACATTACTGGCGCTGTTCGCGTTAACTGAAGCATTTTTTTTCAGCCTCGATCCAAATCAGCAGAATCTTACCAATACTTTTAAATTGCCCGGTGCCTCACACTGGCTGGGTACCGATCAGTTTGGTCGGAGTATGTTAGCCCGCCTTGCTACCGGTTTACAGATCTCCTTTGCACTGGCCTTTATATGCGTGGCCACCTCAGCCTGTCTTGGTGTACTGGCTGGTGTCGCCGCCGCCTGGTACAGAGGCTGGCTGGATGGCATTTTAAACTTTGTTGCCAATACCATACTGGCACTGCCTGGCCTGGTGTTAATCTTACTATTCGCTGCCCTCATCCCAGGCTCATTCATAATGCTCTACCTGGCAATTTCCGTCGTACTCTGGGTAGAATATTTTCGCCTGGTTCGGTCTTTATCGCTGGCTGTTGTTAACAGTCCGCAACTGCAATCTTCTGTGTTGATGGGCTTTGGTAAATGGTACTTGTTCCGTCGCCATATCTGGCCATCCCTTGCCGCGGATGTGTATTCGCTGGCCGCGTTTGGTTCTGCCACGGCAATTATTGCTATGTCTTCGGTGGGATTTGTTTATGTTGGCCTGAAACCTCCCACGCCAGAACTGGGCCTGATGATTGTTGAGTTATTCCCCTATTACCATGAAGCGCCCTGGCTGCTGGCCGAGCCCATCATACTGCTGTTTTTAATGGTACTGGGCTTTCAGTTACTGGGGGGTAAATCGTCATGACCGTTCGTGTTGTCGTTGATCAACTTACCGTAACGCATGGCGATACCGTAATCATTGATAAGTTAAGTCTGCGTCTGTCCCTGGGTGAAAGCCTGACAATATTAGGCGAAACCGGCGCCGGGAAGAGTGTGCTTGCCCAGGCCATAATGGGCGACCTGACTGCTGATTTTGATGTCACCGGCTCGGTAATAGTCGATTGCGTGGATATGCGGGCTAACCGGACGCAAGCCAGGACTTTATGGGGCCATCAACTGGTGATGTTGCCTCAGGAGCCCTGGCATGCGCTAAGCCCGTTAATGTCGCTTGGCCAACAAGTGGCCGAGGTCTATCGTTTTGTAAAAGGACACCATCGCCGTAAAGCCAATGACTTATCGCATCAGGCTCTTGGCCGGTTTGGCCTTGATCAGGCTGCAGGTAAAGTACCAGCGCAGTTATCCGGCGGCATGGCACAACGCGGGGCATTTGTTTGTACTAATGCAACCGGTGCCCCGATATTACTGGCCGACGAGCCCACCAAAGGCCTTGATACAGCGTTACGTCATGATGTCACACAACAACTCATAAAACACCGGGATAACGGTTGCCTGCTAACCATCACCCATGATGTGGAAGTGGCCCGTCAGCTAGGCGGCCGGGTGATGGTGATGCAAGAGGGGCGCATTGTAGAGCAGGGCGATACCAATGTAGTATTCAGTCAGCCTGAATCGGACTACGCACAGCAATTACTTTGCCCTCCCAGGTTTGACGGTAGCAAATCAGCAAACACCGGCCAGCCATTGCTCACAGCCAATAACCTGACACTACAACGCGGGCAGCAAACCTTGTTTGACCAACTCAATCTAACCCTTAATCAGGGCGAGTTTGTTGGCCTGTACGGCCCCAGCGGCATTGGTAAATCATCACTTGGAGATGCCTTGCTGGGACTGCTACCTTTTGATGGCACGCTGACCTTGCACACCCAACTTGCGCGCCATCAAAAACTTAAATTGTATCAGGATCCTCCCGCTGCTTTCGCCCCGCACTTGCCACTAATAACCTTATTAGAAGATGTCACCGCCAGACACAACATCCCCTCGTCGCAGATTTTCGAGTTGGCTGACGAGCTGGGGCTTTCATCTGCATTGCTCCGGCGCACTGCAACCGAAGTGAGTGGCGGTGAATTGCAACGGGTAGCCTTACTCAGGGTCCTACTCTTAAAGCCGCAGTTTTTGGTTGCGGATGAACCGACGTCACGACTGGATACCCTAACCAGCCAACGTATTACCCGTTTGATGGTAGAAAAATGCCGTGCATTGGGGTGTACCCTGCTCTTTATCAGCCATGACCTGGCGCAACTTCAACAGACCTGCGACCGGGTAATCGACGCTTCGACGCTGGCATCGCCAGAACAAATTGCATGACACCCTATACATTTTCCCTGCATCAGACTGTGGCGCTGTCGCCTAACCGGTTTTTCCGCTATGGCGCGCCTACACTATACTAACCGCAGATGTTACAATTTTTACTTGTTCGTTCGTTGAGAGCCCAATGCAATTACATCATCGCTATGCTACCGAACTGGCCGACACCGTAAGCGCAGTCAAACCACAGCCTCTGGATGGTATGACCATGCCGATATATAACAGCGAACTGGCAGCCCAGTTTAAGCTGCCGGATAGCAACGCACTGATGTCGGCGATATTTGATGAAGGCGGCGAGCTGGCAGCTAACTCCGTGGCGCAAAAATACGGCGGCCACCAGTTTGGCCAATGGAACCCATTTCTGGGCGATGGGCGTGGTTTATTACTCGGTGAGGTAAGCGACGACCAGGGCAACAGCTTAGACCTGCATTTAAAAGGCGCAGGACAAACGCCCTACTCCCGTCATGCCGACGGGCGGGCCGTATTACGCTCGACGTTGCGAGAATACATTGCCTCAGAAGCACTGCATCATCTGCGCATTCCCACCTCCCGCGCGCTGTGTCTGATCACCAGTGAGCAATCCATAGTACGGGAGTTGCCAGAGCCTGGTGCAATGATGATCCGCATGGCCCAGAGCCATATCCGCTTTGGCCACTTTGAGTTTTACTACCACAATAAACAAAAAGACACGCTGGACAAGCTGATGCAGTACACCCTGACTCATCATTTCCCGGAGTGTTTGCAAGATACTCATCCGCATAAGGCACTGCTTACTGCCATTACCTTGCGAACCGCGCGAATGGTGGCACTGTGGCAGGCTTATGGTTTTGTACACGGGGTAATGAACACCGACAACATGTCAATCCACGGCATTACCTTCGATTACGGGCCTTATGCCTTTATTGAACACTTCCAGTCTGATGCGGTATTTAACCACTCCGACTACGAAGGCCGCTATGCCTTTGATCGTCAGCCCGGTATTGCTCTGTGGAACCTTAACGCGCTGGCATATGCGTTTTCTGATCACCTGAGTACCGATGATATCCGCGCCTGCCTGACGTTATTTGAACCCACCTTTTTAAGTCAGTACCGTCATCAGATGCTAAGCCGTATTGGCCTTGAGGATAATGCAGAGAACGAGCCCTGTTTAAATACCTGGCTGAGTTTACTTAGTAGCGAAAAACGCGACTATACCCAAAGCTTCAGGCAACTGGCCCTGGCAGATCCGCACACGGAGACTTCGCCGTTAAGAGATCACTTTGTAGACCGTGATGCATTTGATAACTGGTGGCAGGATTATCGCCAGCGCCGCGTATCAGCCAGCGCAAACAGCACCCAATTGAAACACTTAAACCCGGTTGTAATCCCCCGTACTCACTATCTGCAATCGGCTATCGACGCCGCTGAGCAAGGTGACTTCGGGCCAGCGCACAGGCTAATGGAAGCCATCCGTCAGCCATTTGATGAGAACGAGAAGACCCGGGACTTTACACAACCCGGCACTGCCAGTTCGCAAGGGAGTCTTTCATGCAGCAGTTAACGCCCCCCGCCATTGCCAACGCACTGGTATGCGAACCCGGCATTATCCGCTGGACGGGGCCGATGCCCGCCACCCAGCAACAGGCAGTTGGCCTGTGCCACAATATTGCCCGTTTACTCAATGCACGCCAGGGAGAGAATGACTGGGGTGCCGACAGACTACAGGTGCGCCTCATTGCCGAGGATTTTGAGCTACTGTTTAACGTGGAATGGCTGTGCGAAGCGGTTTGGCTGGAGCCGGTAGGCGCCTCTACCGCCCATATCAGCAAGGCAGATATGCTGCAAAACGTGCAGCAAAAACTGCAACAGGCCTCAGAGCAGGTAGATCTTTAGTATACTCATTTAGTTAGGCTCAGATATTAGACCCGTGCCCTGTTAGGCGGTATAATCGCCGCCCCTGAGGGCTTGTAAACCTGTTTAACTGCCCTCATGTAGTGGTACTTATTTGGCAGTTTCTACATTAACCCGGCTCGAGTTTCATGACCAGTAAATCCCAGCAATACCGATTTGTCAGCGCAGCAAAGCTTCCTACTCGCAAGGGGGAGTTCACTATCCATGGTTTTGTGGAAGAAAACTCGGGTGTAGAGCATGTGGCGTTATCATACGGTACCTGGCAGCCAGAAGACGTGGTGCCAATTCGAATTCATTCTGAATGCCTCACCGGCGATGCCCTGTTCTCAACCCGTTGTGATTGCGGCTTTCAGTTAGAGCGGGCGATGGAAAATATCGTTGAGAATGGCTGTGGCGTGCTGCTTTATTTGCGTCAGGAAGGGCGTGGTATTGGCCTTATCAATAAAATTCGTGCCTATCACCTGCAAGATCAGGGCATGGATACCGTTGAAGCTAACGAACACTTAGGTTTCGATGCCGACATGCGTACCTACGAGATGTGCAAGGTAATGCTGGATAAGCTGAACGTTAAAAATGTTGAGCTGATGACCAACAACCCCCGTAAAACCGCGGCGTTAAAAGATCTCGACATTAACGTGGTAGCGCGTAAGCCCATTGACCACGGTATCACCAAAGACAACAAAAATTACATTAAAACCAAAACCGAAAAACTCGGCCACGCCTTCGACCCGCATATTCTGGGTGACTAAGCGTTATTCGCTATCAAGCTGAACAAATGGTTCAGCTTGGTTCAGCAACAATTAATCTTGCCCTTGCTATAACTATACAAACATCACACCAAGTGCCCTGTTGCACAGGAGAGTTTGTATGAAAAAGCGATTAATACTGGCCCTGTTTCTGCCGTTGGTCTGCACTGGTCAGGCACTGGCCACAACCGCCCCTGAAAACCAACCGGCATACAGCGAAGAGCGCCTGAGCGAAGAAACGCTCGACACCCTGTTAGCGCCAATCGCGCTGTACCCCGATACATTGGTAACCCATATTCTGATCGCCAGCACTTACCCGTTACAGGTGATAGAGGCCGACCGCTGGCGCCAGGATAATCAGTCGCTGGAGGGAGATTCACTGGAAAGGGCGCTGGAAAACAGTACCTGGGATCCAAGTGTAAAAGCTTTGGTGCCGTTTACCGATATCCTGCGCCACATGAGTGATGATCTCAATTGGCTGCAAAGCCTGGGCGACGCGGTGATCACCAACGAAGACTGGGTGCTCGACAGAGTGCAGGCCTTGCGTTTACAGGCGCGTCAAAGTGGTAATTTGCAAAGTAATGATTACCAGCAGGTTTCTACCGAAGATAAAATCATTGTGATTGAGTCCCGCCAGCCCGAGGTGGTGTATATCCCTTACTACAACACCCGTCATGTTTACGGCCACTGGCATTATCACAGCCAGCCGGTGTTCTGGCCCACCAGCGTGCGGATCGCCCTGGGCCATCGTATATATTGGGGCCCGCGAGTAAGCATTTCAGCCGGTTTCTACTTCGGTAATATCTGGTGGCCTGAACGGCACATTATTATTCGTAGTACCCCCTCTCGTCATTATGTGAGACCACACTATCCGACCAAGCGTTATTCTGTGAAAGAGTACCATCGCTGGCAACATAACGTGGGCAACCGCCATGCCCGTTATTCGCAACGGGTAGCAACTCACAAACCGGCCATCGTTAAGCAGCACCGCTCATTAGATAATGCTGCCAGACATCGCGAACTGTATACCCGAACCCAGGCTGGCAGTAGCTATCGGATAGATGGCGGGAAACAGGGTAAACAATTACAGCGCGAGTCTAAAGGGCAGAAACCTGTGAAATACGGCCAGGACGCCAAACAGTTAAAACAGCGCCTGCAAAGTCATGAGAATAACCCTGGTAATCGCAGCCTGCCCAAAAATGTGGTGAGAGCGCCTAAAGAACAGGCTCGTGGCGGTAAGCCGGGCTATAAACAGCGGGAATTTGCACCGGCAGAACGGCAACAACCAGCTCGTCAACAGCCACAGGAACGTACCGTAAACAAAGAGCGCAAGTGGGTAAATAAAGCGCCGTCGCACTCACAGCGTCCGCAGAAAGCCTACTCTAAGCCAAGCCAGCAGCGACCGGTTAAACAGTCACACAGTCGTCCGGCGCCACGGGATCATGCTCAGAAGCCACGTGTTAAGCGTGAGCATTAACATAGCGGAGGTAAGCATTTACAAACCGCTGGGGAGACTGTTCATCAAGATTGAAATAGAGTGAGGGCTCAATGAGCTCGAGCTCTATTATGCGCCAGTCATCGGCAAACCATAACAAATCAACCCTGGCATACAGATAGTCATCGGGCATCGCCTGAAGCGCCGCTTCTGCATTGTGTACCATTGACGGCTCAGGCGTTATTGCCTGTAAGCTGCCACCATGCTCTTCCTGAACCCTGAAGTCGCCCTCTTTGGGACGCTTCAAAATGGCATGACTTAACTCCCCTGCGAAATAAAACAGCGATACTTCGCCACGCTCGGTGACGCTCTGAACGAACGGCTGCACCATGCACTGACGCTGCTCAAAACAGGCGGCCAGTTGCTCATGCTGCTGTTGAATTGCGGCGCGGGTTAAACGAAAGGTGTCATCAGCATTGGCGCTGACACAAGGCTTGATAACCACTTCATCACAGGCAAACCGGGAAAATGCGGCGGACACGGCAGCCTCATCGAAGTCGCTGAGCCAAAGCGTGGGAAGTACCGGCACACCGGCAGCGTCCAGATCCTTAAGATACCGCTTGTTTAAATTCCACATCATCAGTGGCAATGAATTCAGCAGGCAGGATTGTTGATCGATACGCTTCAGGCAAGCGACAAACTCTGCTTCATATTGCTGATAATCCCAGGGGCTGCGAACGATAACCGCTTCGTACTCGCTGAAGTCGTAATCAGCTTGATGCCATGAAACGGTATCTACTGTGTAACCATGCTCGGCAAAAGGCGCAAACAACAGTTCATCGTAAACAAAGAAGTCCTGTAGATCATCCATCGACAGGAAAGCGAGTTTTTTCATAGGTAATCTCTAAGCAGGAGTGATTAGATTTCGATAAGTAAGCCTTTGCTGGTAATGTCGATTCGCTTGGGTTTCTGAACGCCAAAAGCAGCCAGATCCAGATCGTCAAAATCCAGTAACAGGATCACGGGTACCCGCTTACCCTCCAGACGTTTAATACCATTAACCAGACTGTCAGATACCACCGCCTGATTATCCAGCACTCTGAGCTTGTCCAACCGCGGCTCAATAAGACGCAGTTGTGCCAGTTGATGGTGGTAGGCAATGCGCCCGGAAATCTCCGCTTTGGCTTTTAGCCGTTGACCATTTTGCTCTGCCAGTACGGTGACTTTCACGTTCACTTCATCTTCCAGCGGATCCAGTTCAACAAAGGGGTCAGAGAAGGTAAACACCACATCATCAAAGGTGCGCTGCTGAGGAAATACCGCAGTAACCATAGTATTTAACTGGCTTTCAGAAAAAGTCATGGTGAATGCATGCACGGCAGGCACAACAGCCAGCGCAGCAAACAGGCAAATCCAACAGCGAAAAAGGAACTTCATAAAACAACATCAGCAAATTAATATCTGACAAGGCTACCAGATTTTTGCTATGCAGGCACGATTCGTAGCGTAAGAGGGCAGCAGAAAGTGACTGACTGTTATTGAATAATTGCTATTGAGCAATGGTAGACTTAGCCCAGTTTGTTTTTTCTGTTGAGGGTCGCCGTGGCTATTTATTTGTTTCCTGTCTGGGCGCTCATTGTCAGTATTTTTGCATATCTGTTTCCGCAATGGCTGGTGGGGTTAAAACCCTATATTGTGCCGTTATTAGTGTTAGTTATGCTGGCAATGGGTTTAACGCTTAAGTGGCGCGACTTCACTCAGGTGTTGGCCTACCGCAAAATTGTGGCAACCGGTGTAGCGATTCAGTTTATTATCATGCCTTTTGCTGCCTGGCTGATTGCTTTGCTGCTCGGGCTGTCAGATGCGCTGATGACCGGCATGATGCTGGTCGGCGCCACTGCCGGCGGCACCGCATCAAATGTGGTGGCTTATTTAGCCAAAGGCAATGTTGCCTTGTCGGTCAGTATGACCATGCTCTCCACGCTGGTTGCAGTACCTATGCTCCCACTGCTTACCTGGCTTTATTTAGGCCAAAGTATAGAGGTGCCGGCAATGTCGATGCTGGGTATGCTGGTTAAAGTTATTTTGCTGCCTGTAGCCGCCGGTATGCTGCTCAACCACTTGTTAAAGCATCGCCTGGCTGCTGCCAGCAGTGCTTTGTCGTTATTCTCGATGGCCGCTATCCTGTTAATCATCGCCATTGTGGTTGCGTTAAACCACGATAACCTAACCAGCGTGGCTTTTCCTTTGGTATGTGCAGTAGCGCTGCATAACCTTACAGGTTTAAGTTGCGGGTATTTCGTAGTGCGTAAACTGGGCTATGACTCAACCATTGCCAGAACGGTCGCCATTGAAGTGGGTATGCAAAACTCCGGTTTAAGTGTAGCACTGGCGTTAAAATACTTTACCGCTGCCAGCGCTTTACCTGGCGCTATATTCAGTATCTGGCACAACCTGTCCGGAGCATTGTTTGCAGCTTATTGGGCCAGACACAGCGAGGCAACGCCGTTAAGTGACGAATCCACAAACCAATAGCTACGAAAACTTCATTTATCAATATTTTTCATCGTTAAGACAAAATTAAAGCGGGCTTGTTTTCGCCTAAGTTATTTGCATTAATCAATAGCACACTTATTATGAGCGCCTTCGATAAATAGGGATAAGACCCATGGAAGAAACACTCCAACAAGTAAAAAACTTTCTGTCGCAAGACCTGTTTACGCTGTTTGATATTACTTTTACCAGCGGTGATTTAGTGGCTGTGCCACTGATTTATGTGGTGGGTATCTGGCTGATGAAAAAGCTCGCCCATATTGCCACTTACCGGCTGCGGGTATCCGGTGCCAGCGCCGACACTATCCACTTGTTCAAACGGCTTTTTTATATTATTGCCGGGGCGATTTTAATCGTGACTACGCTGGATGTTATGAACGTGCCGCTGACAGCCTTTGCGTTTTTATCTGGTGCCGTGGCGATTGGCGTGGGTTTTGGTGCGCAAAACATCATAAATAACTTTATCTCCGGCTGGATTTTAATGTGGGAGCGGCCAATTCGTATAGGCGACTTTCTGGAAGTAGACGGTGCCCGCGGTACGGTTGAAACTATTAATACCCGTTCTACGCGCATTCGCCGTATAGATGGCGTACACATGCTGATCCCGAACAGTAAATTACTGGAGAACACGGTAGTGAACTGGACGCTTATCGACAACCTTACCCGTACATCGGTGCGGGTTGGGGTGGCTTATGGTTCAGACTGCAAGCTGGTGGCCCGTCTTATAGAGCAGGCAACCGTGGCTCAGGATGACATCCTTAACGAGCCTGCTGCAGTGGTGATCTTTGATGATTTTGGTGATAACGCGCTGATGTTCGAAACGTTTTTTTGGGTTAACGCCACGAAAGAGCGGGACTTAAGACAAATTCGCAGCCGCGTTCGATTTACTATTGATGAGCTTTTTGCACAGCACAACGTTGTGATCGCCTTTCCTCAGCGCGATGTGCATCTGGACGGTACTTTACAGCTGGTTAAACCCGGCAGGAAACCTTAATGACAAATGTAAATGAAGCCTTTTTATGGGCTTATGATGTAAAGCCTTCGGGCGAAATTAATACACTTGATGTGGCCCAACTAACATCCCCCTCTCCGGAACAAGGTTACCGGTGGGTTCATATGCAATCCGATGCGCCGGAAGCGGCGGCTATGCTTGATGCACTGGGGCTGTCAGAGGATGTAAGCGACAGCCTGATGGCCTTACAAACCCGGCCCCGGGTGATCCCGGTGAACCGTGGTGCACTGGTATTTTTACGCGGCATTAATGTGAATCCGGGCGCGGACCCGGAAGACATGGTATCCCTGCGCCTGTGGATTTCCGGCTCGCTGATTGTCACCGCGCGTCGCCAGGATCGTAAATTAATGAGTGTGCAGGATACCCGCACCCGTTTTGAACAGGGAGAGGTGCCCGCCTCGACTGCCGAATTGCTGATTGCCCTGTTAACCCGTATTGCCGACCGCATTCACGACAAGGTAGAAGACATCGACGAAAGCCTTGGCGACTATGAAGCGCAGGAATCGCTCAACAAGCGTGACCGGAATCAGCTGGCTATGCTGCGCCGACAAACTGCGAGTATTCGCCGCCATCTGGCCCCTCAGCGTGACGCACTGGAAACTCTGGTACGAGTTGCTGGTCTGATCCCAGATTCACTGGCCTTTGATCTGCGCGACCAGTCAGACCGTATGACCCGCTCGATTGAGGATTTGGATCTCGCCCGTGAACGCGCCATTGTGCTGCAGGATGAACTGCGCAACCAGATTGCCGATAAGCAGAACATCCGCATGTATGTGCTTTCCATGATTACCGCCATCTTTTTACCCTTGTCGTTTTTAACCGGCGTTTTTGGTATGAACGTGGCGGGTTTACCTGGCACTGAAACACCCAATGCCTTTACTTTGCTAATGTCGTCAATGGGTGTCCTCGCAATAATCATGCTGATCGCCATGCTATGGAAGAAGTGGCTGTAACATAAAGGGTAATTTTGCTCCGACCAGTTGGATTATTTAACTAAAGATTGAACTGGTTGGCTGGCGTGATTCGGATCCTCACCTACACTTAACAAAAATTCTGGAGTTTTTGCTTATGTATTCGTGGGTATCCGAAGGACATAAAATTTTTCGTGGTGTCTTGGTAGCCCAGCTGGTACTGGCCATTATTATTGGCTTGGTAACCGGCGAGCTGTTCATTGCTTTTTGGCTGGGCATTCCCATTATCGCACTGCCGCTTTTCTTAAGCTTCAATAACCCTGCAGCGGAGATTAGTGCGCATGCGATGGGCATTGGCACCCAGTTAATGACCGCCCTGCACATTCACCAGGCCTATGGACTAACCGAAATACACTTCGAAATCTTCGCCTTACTGGCGGTGTTGGCCGTGTTCCGAAACTGGAAAGTGATCGCCTCAGCGGTAGCTGTTGTGGCAGTTCATCACATTGGTTTTTTCCTGCTCCAGGTAAATGAAGTGGCGGTGTATGTATTTGAGGAGGGCCACGTCACCTTTATTATTTTAGTCCTGCATGCACTATTTGCGCTAGTGGAAGGCGGCATCTTAATGTACACCACAAAACGGAGCCACGATGAAGGTGTGGGCGGCGCAGCGCTGGAAGTTGCCATAAATGAAATCCTTGCCGACCGTCAGCAAATTAATCTGCGTGTGGATATCGACAAATCCATCCCCATGCTAAAGCGTTTCGACGAATTGCTGGGTTCATTACGTCAGTTGGTACACGATGCATCTTCACTGGCCAACGATGTGGCCAGCACCAGTGATTTTATGCAGTCCTCTACCAAAGAGCTCAACAGTCACGTGCAACAAAGCAGCCATGAAATTGGCGCTATTTCGGTGGCATCTGAAGAAATCGCGGTTACGTTACAGGACTCATCAGAACGCACCAATGCTGCTAATGACATTACCAAAGACGCTCGCCATACTACCGGCGAGTCCCGCGCTGCAGTAGAGAGTGCCACGGCCACCATTAATTCGCTCCGCGACCGGCTGAACAATGCCGCCAAAACCAACCAAGAGCTTAATGAGCGCTGTGCCAACATCTCTGATGCTATGCGCTCAATTACGGCGGTGGCAGAACAAACCAACTTGCTGGCATTGAATGCCGCTATTGAGTCAGCCCGCGCCGGCGAGCATGGCCGAGGCTTTGCAGTAGTTGCCGATGAGGTGCGTACGCTGGCCATACGTTCAAAAGAGAGTGCCGATGAAATCACCACTATCACTGAGCAACTGGTATCGAGCACTGCATCGTCGGTTACCCAGATGAATCAGTGTATCGAACTGGTGGATGAAGCGGTAAGCACATCAGGCAATGCAGCCAGCTTTATGACCAGTATTGAAGAGAAAATCCAGGCAGCCAGCGACAATATGATGGAAGTCGCCACTTCGGCGGTAGAACAAGAAACCGCCTCAAGCTCCATAGCCAGGAGTACGGCAACCATTCACGAACTGGCAAACCTGGAGGCCACAACAGCTGAGGCTCTTGAAGCTAAGTCGGTTCAACTGGCCGAGATGTGTCAGCGTATGCTACAAACCGTAAAACGCTTTGTGGTGTAATGAGTCAACGTACTATTATCCTGATTGTTGCTGTATGGGCTTTGGGTATCCTGAGTCTGCTGGGCTTTGCCAGCGTTAACCAGATTAAACCCTTCGATCCATCCATGTTACTGGCCCAGGCGGCCAGTGACCCACAATTTGATAGCGATTTTACCCAAGCCTTAACCCGGGCAGGCGTTGCTCCGGGCACTCTGGTGCACATGGTTTCCAACGGCGATTGCTATTGTGATCAGCTCACTGAATCCCATCGCCAGGAATTATCCGGCGAACTGGCCAGTGCAGGATATCAGCTTCAGCAACTCTCTTTGGCTGAACATCCCGCTTTATCCCGCTACGTGGATCATTACCCGGCGCTGGCGGTAATCGATGGTGCCGGACAGTTACGCTATCTGGGGCCTTACGCTATCGGCTATGGCTGCTTCACTGGTAAAAATCTGGTGGCGCAAATCAAACAAGCCGCTACCTCTGCACAGTATTACGGCGCCAGTATCAACAGCGATGTAAAAGGCTGCTTCTGCGCCGCTTAACCGGCTATCTAATGGCTCTGCTCGTCGCCGTGCAAGCCTTTGATATGCGCCACCACACTGCGCCCCAAAGCACTCTGGTTATAACCGCCTTCCAGCATACTTACTATGCGTCCGTGACACACCTCATCGGCTACATTGCGAAGTTGCTTACTTACCCAGTGATAGTCATCTTCGCGCAATCGCAACTGCCCCATGGCATCCTCTGCATGGGCATCAAACCCGGCGCTGATTAAAATCAGTTCCGGCATATAATTACGCAGCGCATCAAACCAGTAATTCACCTTTTCACGAAATTCTTCGCCGGTTGCACCGGCTTTTAGTGGCGCACAAAGTATATTGCTGGCCGATACCGGATGACCGGAGTGAGGGTAAAATGGGTGCTGGAAGGACGAGCACATTAAGATTTGTTTGTCCCCGGCAATGATATTTTCGGTGCCGTTACCGTGGTGCACATCAAAGTCGATAATAGCTACCCGCGATAATTCATATTGCTTCAGTGCATAGCGGGCTGCTACAGCGATATTATTAAACAGGCAAAAGCCCATGGCATTGTCGTACTCGGCATGGTGGCCCGGCGGTCGCACAGCACAAAATGCCTGGCGATCTTCCCCTTCCATTACCCAGTCTACCGCATCACAGCCGGCACCCGCTGCATATAAAGCGGCACTTAGAGTAATCGGTGTCATACCGGTATCCTGCTCCAGCCAGATGACGCCGGTACGCGGTGAGCGCTGAAAAATACTGTCTACATAGTAGGGGTCGTGAGCCAACGCTAAATTTTCCCGTTTAACCTGCCTGGCATCGCCGTGCTGGCAAATCATTTCCAGCCCGGAGGACAACAGCTGATCGTCGATGGCGTACAGGCGGTCGGGGTTTTCCGGGTGTTCAGAAGACACATCGTGATGCACGCAATCTCTACCACGGTAAATTTTAATCGTCATTTTCTGTCTCCTGTTCCGCCCCTTCCGCTGCTTCGGGTTCCTGTAGCGGCAATTCCAACTCCACCTCACTGGGATCGCCACTAAACAGGCGCTTGAATCCGTGATGTTCGAAGATGGCAATCATGGGTTTGTTATCGGCCCGGCAAAACGCCAGCATCTTGTTGATTTTCCGTTTGCGGGCAATGTCGATAAGCTTGATCAGCAAGCGACTGCCCATGCCTTTACCCTGCTGCGTTTCGCGGGTAACAAAGGCCGCTTCGCAGGAATTATCGTGCTCGTTATAATAAAACCGTCCCACCGCATGGATGGTGATCCGCGAGCCCTCCTGACGCACAATGCACAAGGCCGCATCGGAGTTCTGATCGACACTCACGAGGTTACAGGACTTTTCACGCGACATTTGTTTGGGGTCGTAGTTATAGCGTAAGCGCAGGGTTTCTTTGGTATGCGAATAGAAAAACTCCTGCAAGCGTCTTTCATCGGCCGGATTCAACGGCCGCAGGTAAAAGGTCTCGCCCTGGATCACCATTTTCTGTAACTGAATAGCCCCAAGCTCAGGAATATCGGTAGGGTATTTTTGCTGAAAATGCGGTACCCAGTAGTTTTTTCGAACCTCGGCGAGCAGATGAGCACGAAACTTAGGGTGTGCCACGCGGATCAGCTCCAGTGCCCGTTCTCGAATACTTTTACCACGTAGCGAGGCAATTCCATACTCTGTAACAATGTAGTGCACATTCCCCCGGGAGGTGGTTACCCCAGCCCCTTCTGCAATACAAGGGACGATACGCGAAACGGTTTCATTCTCTGCCGTGGAGGGCATTGCAATAATAGGTTTGCCGCCTTTACTCATCGACGCGCCCGATACAAAATCCACCTGACCGCCAATGCCGCTGTAAAAATCATAGCCCAGCGAGTCGGCTACCACCTGTCCGGTTAAATCCACCTCCAGCGCACTGTTAATGGAAATCATATTGTCGTTTTTGGCAATATTGGTGGGCTTGTTCACATAACTGCTGGGGTAAAACTCAATGTGCGGATTATTATGCACAAACTTATACAGGCGCTCACTGCCCATACAAAAACTGGTCACGATTTTGCCGGGGTGAAAGGTTTTCTTGCGGTTGGTAATGGCTCCCGATGCAATGATATCGATAATGCTGTCGGACAGCATTTCACTGTGAATACCCAGGTCTTTGTGGCGCTGCAAGTACTTTAACGTAGCGCTGGGAATTTTCCCGACGCCAAACTGCAGCGTAGCGCCGTCTTCTACCAGCATGGCCACGTACTGACCAATTCGCTCGGTAACGCTGTCGATAGCGGGCGCTTCTATGGCTTGCAATGGCTCATCGGCATCGATGCAGGCGGTAAATTCACTGATATGAATGAAAGAGTGACCAGCAGTGCGCGGCATTTGCGGGTTTATCTGGGCAATGGCAATAGTGGCATTACGCACCGCCGACATGGAGATATCCACCGATACGCCCAGTGAACAGTAGCCAAACTCATCCGGCGGGCTCACCGTCACCAACGCTGCATCCAGCGGTAAGGTGCCATCGCTGAATAGGCTCGACATTTCAGATAAAAATACCGGCGTATAATCAGCCCGCCCTTCATCCACTGCGCGGCGAATTTCATCGCCCTGAATAAAAAAGGTATTGACCTTAAACAGCTGGCGGTATTCTTCTTTTGCCCAGCGGGTATCACCCAGCGCCAGCATGTGCACCAGCTCAATATCGCTGAAGCCTTTACTGTGTTTAATTAAATCATCGATGAGTGCATAGGGCACTCCGGCATTCCCACCAACAAATACCCGGCTACCTGACTTGATCAGATGCGCCCAGTCCGGTCGCGGCGGCAGAGCAACGGTCATAGTTCCAACTCCCAATATCAACTCACTTCATAATGCCACAGTTGCTGCCCAATCATATAAGCAAGTGGTCTAACTTTGATCTGAACGGTATTTTTTCTGTCACTTATTTTAAGCCTGACAACAAAAGAAAACTAAATTTCATTTGTTAAAATTATGGAATATTTTTTTCATTAACGTTATATTAAGTTCCCTATTGATCAGATAAGAAAATTGCCTGAGAGGACGACTGTAATGCCAGAATTATTATCAAAATATCAACCGCCCGGCAAAACGGCGCAAACTCAAAATATCACTCCTGCTTCAGCAGGCTGGAAATACGTAGGGTTTGAAGTGTTTGAGCTGAAAGCCGGCGAATCGTTTTCACAACAAACAGAAGATCAGGAAGTTTGTCTGGTATTGGTAGGTGGTAAGGCTGATATTAAAACCACCGATCTCGACTTATCTGATGTGGGCGACAGAATGAGTCCCTTTGAACGAAAAAAGCCATACGCAGTATATATACCAAATGATGATCACTTCACTGTCACGGCTACAACAGATGCCGAAATCGCAGTGTGTAAAGCGCCTGGTAAAGGAGGTTTCAAGGCCCGCTTAATCACACCGGACGATATTGGTTCTGAATCGCGCGGTAAGGGCTTCAACAAGCGTCATGTGCACAACATTCTGCCCGAGACAGAGCCGGCAGACAGCTTATTAGTGGTGGAAGTCTATACTGATGAGGGGAATACCAGTTCCTATCCTTCGCATAAACACGATCAGGATAATGCCCCGCATGAGACGTATCTGGAAGAAACCTATTATCATCGCATCGATCCGCCACAAGGGTTCGTTTTTCAGCGCGTTTACACCGAAGACGGTGAAATTGATGAATCCATGGCAGCCTACAACAAAGACGTTGTTCAGGTCCCTAAGGGCTATCACCCGGTGGCCACACTGGCAGGGTATAACAGCTATTACCTCAATGTAATGGCAGGACCAAACAGACGCTGGTGCTTTGTTTGGGAGGAGGCCCATAACTGGGTAAATTCTCCGGCATACGGCGACTAAACCGCTTTTCGCAACTGGTCAGGCATGGCGAGGCATGGCACGCCTGACCGGTTTTTTTACTTATATCCTACCGTCCCTGCCTTTCTTACTTTCCTTGCCTGACGTGCGGCACGCACCGTTCCCAACGAATTGACCATTAACGCCAAAAAGATAACAGCCATCCCGGTGAATGCTGCCAGGCCAAGTGATTCGTTCATTAGCGTGATGCCTAACAATGCCACCCACACAGGCTCCAGGGTCATAACGATTGCACCTTGTCCTTCAGGTGCCATACTTTGGGCCTTTAAAAGTAGGAAAAAGCGCAACCACGTTGCCAGTACAACACTCAATAAAACCCAGTGCCATACCTCGGCCAGTTCCTGCTCGGCATCTAATTCCCAGGCAGCGTAAGCCACGGCACAAGCCACGCTAGCCGAAAGCATCTGGTAAAACGTCTGAGTGACCGGCGGGATCCGCGCGCACAAGCGGCCATTAATATTAAAATATAACGCATACAGTAGAGCCGAAATTAAGAATAAACTGTCTGCTGGCGCCAGATTAAAACCATTGCGAAGAGCAAGTAAAGCGACGCCAGGCAGCGCAATGGCGATGGCAATCCAGGTTTGAGATTGAGCCCGGTAACCAAAAGCAAGGCCTGTTACGGGAATGAGTAGAAAACTCAAGCTAATCAGAAAAGCGCCTACGCCAAGCCCGTCAGACAGCATCAGGGCTGCAGCCCATACGGAGGTTTGTACTCCTAACACCAGGCCAGTTAATAACGCATTTCTTATCTGAACTGACGTCGCTTTTAATACTATCCGAGGCTTCATTGCAGCCATTAACAAAGCGGAGCTAAAAAACCTGATAGCTAAAAAGTACATGGGGGTTATCGCCAGCAATGCCGACTTAGAAAAAAACCATCCCATGGCTGCCAGCAAGGTTACCGCCACCAGCAGCAAATGAGCCGTGAGTTGCGAAGAAGATTGATTACTCATAGTGAAATTTTCAGAGTCCTGATCAAAAACCCCCGCTGAGCGGGGGTTTGATGAAACAACTTACTCGGCGTCGTAAAACGGCGGTCTGGGTGGCATGTTAATCGGTACGATTTCACCACTATCCTGCGCTTTGACACATGCATCACTGGCAACAGACGCCGCAAAACCATCCCAGGCTGTTGGCCCCGTCAGACTGCGCACTTTGATGCCATCGATAAAGTCTTGTAACTCAACATCGTAAGCATCCAGGAAGCGCTTTTTCCAGTCAGTCAGAATACCACGTGAGCATTTGCCGTCTTTACGGGTCGTCACGCTGAACGGCTCAGGTAGATTCGCCACGCCGTCTTCACCAACGACCGAACATTGAATATCGTAACCGTACTTACAGTTCACAAAAATCTCAACGTCAATGCGGACGCCTTTGGCAGTTTCCAGCAGCACGATTTGAGGATCGGCCAGCTTGGAATGCGAGTGGCGGGTGGTGCGAGGGAAGATCACCTGCGCAGACACGTAATCGTCGTTCAGTAGCCAACGCAATACATCAAGCTCATGCACCAGGGTATCCTGAATCGCCATTGCAGTGACGTACATTTCAGGCACTTCAGGGTTGCGATGCGCACAGTGAACCATCAGCGGCTCACCCAGTTCACCTGAGCTAACAACTTCTTTCAGCATGCGGTAACCGGCATCGTAAGGGCGCATAAAGCCAACCTGAACAAGGCGTTTACCGTGAGCAATTTCCGCATCCACAATACGGCGGCAGCCCTCTGCGGTCGTGGCCAATGGCTTTTCACAGAAAACGTATTTGCCTGCTTCGATTGCAGCCAGTACGTATTCTTCGTGGGTAGGGCCCCATGAACATACCAGTACCGCGTCCACATCACCGGCAGCAATCAGTTCATGACCGTCTTTATAAACAACGGCATCAATACCGAGATCTTTAACCAGCTTTTCTGAACCTTCCAGATTAACATCAGTTACCGCAACGACTTCTGCGCCAGTTAGCACTTTGCTCACACGTTTAGCGTGTTCGCACCCAATGGCGCCGGTTCCAATAACACCAATTCTGACTTTCATCTTCATCTCCAAACCTTGTTACGCCCAGTATTTGTTGACGTAACGTTGAATTTCTTCTTGCATGAACTTAGACGACGCTTCGGCGTTTTCTTCCCATGCGAATACACAACTCGACAACACACCGTCGAAACCAATTTCGTGCAGTGTTTTGAAGAATACATCCCAGTCAATCTCGCCTTCGCCCATGTTCAGGTGCTGGTGCACACGCGCATTGGAGCCCGGAGGATTAACTATATAACGCAACTGCGAGGATGCTTTGTGGTTGAAGGTATCCGCTACCCGGGCGTGAACCAGTTCACCCTGGGTTTGACGAATAGACTCAGCCAGGTCATCGCCGTAGTAGTAAGAATGCGGCGCAATATAAGACGCTTTCACCGCTTTCGAATTAATGGTCTTGATAATGTCCATGGCCGGGGAGATTTCTTCTACCCAGTCTTCCGGATGTGGTTCAACACTTAAGGTTAAGCCTTCACGCTCAAGAATCGGAACCAGTACATCCATCGAGCGCCAGAAGGCATTTTCACAGGCTTCTGGAGTATGAATACCCTGAGTATCTGCCGCTGAACGCTCTGGAGAACCACCGCGACCAAACTCTGAAATCAGTAATTCACATTCCATCTCAACAGCCACTTCGATGGTACGCTTCCAGTTGTCCATGGCCATTTCCCACTCATCTTTATAGGGGCTTGACCAACGGTACATTGGCTGCAGTGTAGCCAGTTCAACGCCTTCGTTTTTCATGGCTTGTTTAAACGCTCTTGCGCGAGCCGGGAAAACACGTGGACGCGTCCACCACTGCAAAAAGTCTGCACGCGGTGATAACTCAATGTAGTCGTATCCCATTTCCTTTACAAAAGCAGGCAACTCTTCAAGGGGAATATGACGATGCATATACGGATCGAGGGCTATTTTCATGTTCTGACTCCTCAGTTCTGTCGACTCGCTGCCTTAGGCAGACAGCGCTGATTTCATGTAATCCATGCTGGCTTTAATATCACCAACCGGGTCGGACGATTGCCACACACCATCTGAGAACGGCTCAAAAGAGATGTACCCCTTATAGCCGCCGTCAAACAATGCTTTGACCTGTGCGATACTGTCGAGCTTGTCGCCATCCATTACAAATTCGCGGTGACCATCAACCATATCGGTAAACGAAATATCTTTATCTACTACAGCAGACACGTGCACCAGGCCGGTTTGCAGCGGGAAGAAATCCGGATCAGCCGACCCGGCATGATGGAAGGTGTCATGCACCAAACCCAAAATGTCTTCACCCTCTACGGCTTTAATGGCGCTAATAGCTTCTTGCTTAAAACGCAGGGTAGAAATTGGAAAACCTAATGGTTCAACAAAACCCTTCAGACCCCTTTCACTAAGGATAGTCTTTAAGTCAGTCAAGGCCGCTTTTAAATCGGCGGTACGCTGCACGTCACTGCGAGCATCATCTGCGTCAACCAGCGGGCAACACACCAGACCAATAGCACCAGCGGCAGCTGCCACATCAGCCATTTGTTCAGCCTGAGCTTTACGCTCTTCGTTCCATACATTAAACGGATATAACGCATTAATGCTCAGAACAGTGATGTTGGCAGCTTCGGCGGCCACTCGGACCGCCTTGGCTGTTTCTACATCAGTAACACTGTTGTCTTTTACGTCATTACGTAATTCAACTGCTTCCATGCCGAGGCTTTTTGCCGCCTCGATCATGGCCAGCGGGCTTAGCGTAGGGCAAGCCATGTGATTTAAAGCAAAAGAAACCGCATAATCAGACATAAACAATTCCTGACAAAAAAGGGTTATTAACCATTAATCCATTGTTGGCATAACGAAAGCAGAACCGCCCTCGCGAATGCCGTTTGGCCAGCGGGTAGTCACTGTTTTCAGTTTGGTGTAGAAACGTACGCCTTCAGGACCATGCATATGGTGATCGCCAAATAGTGATGCTTTCCAGCCACCAAAGCTGTGGAATGCCATAGGCACAGGGATTGGTACGTTAACGCCAACCATACCCACCTGAATCACGTTAGTGAAAGTACGTGCCGCATCACCATCACGGGTAAAGATAGCGGTTCCGTTACCAAATTCGTGATCGTTAATCATCTGAACGGCTTCATCAAAGCTCTTAGCGCGAACCATCGCCAGTACCGGGCCAAAGATTTCTTCTTTATAAATGGTCATGTCAGTAGTGACGTTGTCGAATAACGTACCACCAATAAAGAAGCCGTTTTCATAACCTTCGCGGGTCATCTTGAAGTCACGACCGTCAACGACCAGATCAGCACCTTCTTCAGCGCCCTTGGCAATATAACCAGATACTTTGTCCAGGTGAGTCTGAGTTACCAGAGGACCCATATCAGCGTCGGCGTCAGTGCCCGGCGCGACTTTGAGTTTCGCCAGTTCTTCAACCAGACGGGCTTTCAGTTTATCAGCCACTTCGTCGCCTACCGGCACAACAACTGAGATCGCCATACAACGTTCACCGGCAGAACCGTAAGCTGCGCCCATGAGTGCAGAAACTGTTTTCTCGATGTCAGCATCTGGCATCACTACCATGTGGTTTTTCGCGCCACCCAGAGCCTGAACACGCTTACCAAATGATGCACCGCGCTCATAGATGTATTTAGCAATTGGCGTAGAACCAACGAAGCTCAGTGCCGGGATATCTTTATGTTCAATTAACGCGTCAACAACGTGCTTACCACCGTGAACGATGTTGAACACACCTGGTGGGAAACCAGCCTGATTGATCAGTTCTGCGTAGAATAAGGTTGCAGAAGGATCACGCTCAGAAGGCTTTAGAATGAAGGTATTACCAGTAGCCAGTGCAACTGGGAACATCCACATAGGTACCATTGCCGGGAAGTTAAACGGCGTAATACCCGCTACCACACCTAAAGGCTGACGTAGCGCGTGGCTATCAATCGAGGTACCCACGTTTTCAGTCATATCGGTTTTCAGCAGGTTAGGGCCACCACAGGCAAACTCAACCACTTCCAGACCACGAATTACTTCGCCTTTGGCGTCTGATTCAACTTTACCGTGCTCACGTGAAATAATAGCTGCCAGTTCATCCAGATTATCTTCCAGTAACTGACGGAATTTGTTCATGATGCGCGAGCGCTTTAGTGGTGAAGTATTCGCCCAGGCAGGGAACGCCGCTTTCGCTGCAGCAACCGCCGCTTCAATGTCCGCATCAGTAGATTGCACAACTTCGGCAATCACTTCACCGGTTGCAGGGTTAAAAACCGGGGTATAGTCAGTGCTTTCGCTTTCAACAACCTGACCGTTAATAAAGTTTAAAATTTTGTTCACTTGTTTTCTCCGTTTTACGGGTTAACGCTCGAAAGCGCGTTACATCAGACCTGCTTCGGTAGCCATAGTTTGTAAGTTACGGTGTCCTAACGATGCATATGCCAGTGGGTTGGCCACCGCCGGATCCTGCTCTGCTTCAACGACCAGCCAGCCGTCATAATTAATTTCTTTTAACACTGCAAAAATTGCCGGATAGTCAACACATCCGTCTCCAGGCACGGTAAACACACCGTTTAGCACTGCGTTAAGAAAACTTAAGTTACGGTTCTTTGCATCGACCATCACATTCTTGCGAATGTCTTTGCAATGCACATGACAGATGCGATTTGACCAGCGTTTTGCTACTGCTACCGGGTTGCCACCAGCTAACAGGCAATGCCCACTGTCGAGCAATAAACCGAGGTCTGAGCTGGTGCGACGCATCAGTTCATCAATCTCATCCTCGGTTTGGATCACGGTTCCCATGTGGTGGTGATAAGCCAGGCGAACACCGTGTTTGAGAGCGTACGCGGCGACAACATCTAACTTTTCTGCATAATCATCCCACTTATCAGCCGGGAATGGTCGTCGTAGGGACAGAGGTGTAGATTGGTCGCCGTGTACGCAACTTGTGACTTCACAGCACACCATTACTTTACAACCAGTATCGCGAAGTAATTCAAGGTGGGGCTGCATAGCCTCTATTTCTTCCTCAGCACTTCGCTCTAGTAACATCAGCGAGTACCAGCCGGAAACGGCTTTTAATTCATGAGCAGCTAGCACTGTATTGAGTGCATCGGCTTCACGGGGAAATTTATGGCCTAACTCAAAACCTGCGAACCCTGCTTGTTTGCCTTCGCTCAGACACACTTCCAGTGGCGTGTCGCCGCCTAAACTCGGCAGGTCGTCATTGGTCCAGGTTAATGGATTAATACCTAATTTAACTGGCATTGTTATTCTCCTCAAAAGGCCCGGTTACAGGTTTTTAAACTGTTTGGCTTTTTGTGCTTCGTAGAATTCACGCGCCTGACGTACTTCCTCTCGAGGAGACACTTCAGGTACCGCCACATCCCACCAGAAACCACCTTCTTCGGTAATTTTCAGTGGATCCGTATCCAGCGTAATCACATAAGAAATTGGCGATGCTTTAGCACGCTCAAGGGCGGCTTCCAGTTCCTGAATAGATTCAACTTTTTCAGAGGCTGCACCCAATGATTTTGCATGCGCCGCAAAGTCAGTTACCGGAGCGCCTTCTTCAACGGTCAGACAATCGTCCAAGAGGTTGTTAAATCCGGGACCACCACAGAATTGTTGCAGACGGTGAATACAGCCGTAACCACGGTTATCCAGCACGACGAGGACAATTTTGTATCCCAGCATGACCGACGTTGCGATTTCGGAGTTGAGCATTAAATAAGAGCCATCACCGACCATGATGTACACTTCTGAATCTGGCTTGGCCATTTTGGCGCCAAGACCACCGGCGATTTCATAACCCATGCAGGAAAAGCCATATTCCATGTGGTATCCACGGCTAAAACGGGTACGCCATAATTTTTGTAGCTCACCGGGCAAACCACCCGCGGCACAAACAACGATGTCCTCTTCGCCAGCAGCACGGTTAACCGCTCCGACGGCTTCAGGATCGGTTAATGGCAATGTCTTCTTGTCGGCGGTCGCTTCGTCGACATAGGCATCCCAGGCTTTTTTCACTGCAACAGCAGCTTGTTGCCAACCGTTTTCTGGCTGCCAGCTACCTAAGGCTTCGTTTAGTTTAGGCAGGGTTAACTTTGCATCCCCAACCAATGGCTTGCCGTAGTGTTTGACGCTATCAAATGAAGCAACATTGATGCTGACCAACTTCGCTTCAGGGTTGATCATCGTACGGGAGCCAGATGCAAAGTCACCCAATCGTGTACCAACAGCAATAATCAAATCACACTCTGCTGCCAGTTCATTGGTTGATGCGGCACCGGTAACACCCATAGAACCCATGTTCTGTGGATGATCCCAGGCTAACGCACCTTTACCGGCCTGGGTTTCACCAACCGGAATTTTATGTTCACTCACAAAGTTGTCGAGCTCAGCTAAAGCGCCAGAATAATGCACACCACCACCTGCGATAAGCAGTGGTTTCTTAGCCGCTTTAATCAACTCAACCGCTTCTGCCATTTCTACTTCATCAGGTAACTGGCGACGCAGCTTATGGACTTTTTCTTTAAAGAAGTGCTCAGGGAAGTCAAACGCCATTGTTTGTACATCCTGTGGTAACGCTAATGTTACCGGGCCACACTCTACCGGATCGGTCAGTACACGCATTGCCTGTGGCAGTGAGGTCAGTAACTGCTCCGGACGCGTTATACGGTCGAAGAAACGACTCACTGGTTTAAAGCAGTCATTGGTGGTCATTGTGTGATCGTGGTACGTTTCCAACTGTTGTAATACCGGATCAGGCATACGCGTTGCAAACGTATCCCCCGGTAGGAATAACACCGGGATACGGTTCACGTGCGCAACGGCAGCTGCTGTTACCATGTTGGTAGAACCCGGGCCCGCCGAAGCAGTACATGCCATCATCTGCTGACGGTTTAATGTTTTTGCATAAGCAATAGCCGAGTGAGCCATGGCTTGTTCGTTGTGAGCGCGGTAAATCGGCATGTTATCTTTTACCTGATACAACGCTTCACCCAGACCAGCAACGTTACCGTGACCGAAAATCGCCCACACGCCTGCAAACATTGGCTTAACTTCGCCATCCATCACGACCTTTTGGGCCATCATATATTTGACCACAGCCTGTGCCATGGTGAGACGGATAGTATTAGACATCTTAAAATCCTCGCAATGAACGGTCAGTATTACTGACCGCGCTTGTTCCACACGTCGACCAGAAAACGATAGTTGGCTTTTATTTGGCTAACCATTTCATCATCATCTATCGTTCCGGCAAGCCAGGCTTTGGACGGCTCGCTAAAGATTGAACGGCCTACCGCGAAACCTTTTACCATGGTGCTGTTCGCTGCCTGATTGAAACCGGCTTCCAGCACATCCATTGGTGCATCAAGACCAAGAATGACAATGCCATGGCAGTGCTTGTCATTTTTGTTTACCAGTGCTTCAACCGTTACCCAGGAGTCAGCACTCAGTGGTGGAAGTTTCCACCAGTCAGGCTTAATACCCAGATGATAGAAACGTTCTAGTGTTCTGATGTAGTTTTCATCGGTGCGCGGTTTACTGGCCGGCAGGATGATTTCTAATAAAAGTTCATGACCGGACTGGCAGCAGGCTTCATAAACTTCACGTACCAGTTGTTCCTGTTCAAGACGCATTTCAACCGAATCATCCGGATGATAGAACACCAGGCACTTCACGATATGCTCCAGTGGCCAGCTAACCAGTTGGCTACCGATATTGCCATGCTCCAGACGCAGCGGACGTGAACCTGGCAGTTCGATTGGGCGAGCCACCCACCAGTCACGACCGGTCACTTCGTTCAGTACTGCCTGACCATAAGTGCTGTCTACGAATACGCCGATCTTGCCTTGCAGGCCAAGTTCTTCACGGGACTCTTCGGCAGCCCGTAAAATAAGTTTCTTGACGGCAGGAATTTGCTCTAAATCCGCGCCGGCATCGATGGCCATTTTTTCCAGTTGACTACGGTGATCGAAAGCCAGAATATTCAGTTCACCCCAGCTGTGGTCGCGGGTGGTAACGCGATGTAAATGCTGTAAGCCTTTATCCAGGTCAGGACGCGGAACAGACTCCGCACGACTCAGATAATCATCCAGTTCTTCTTTACTTGGCATTGCCGGAGCGCAGCCATGACGAGACACTACCAAAGCTCCACATGCATTCCCGTAAGCGCAGCTTTGTTCCCAGCTTTCGCCGTTGAGGTATCCACGTAACAGACCTGACATGAATGCATCACCTGCACCCAGTACGTTCATTACCTGAACCCTAACACCTTTGAAAACCTCTGCATCATCAAGGCTGTCAGGGATGTCACCGTCAAAAACAGCGCAGCCAAGCGGTCCGAGTTTGCAAACCAATGTGCCGTGGGTAATTTCACGCACTTTCTTTAATGCGGTGATAGTGTCTTCAGAGCCGCCGGCTATGTGGAATTCCTCTTCAGTACCGACGATTAAATCAAAATGACCCAATACATCCTGTAATTCCTGAGTGACCTGCTCTGAAGCGATAAAGCGTGTTTCGCCATCACCAGGATTAGTCAGCCCCCACAGGACCGGACGATAATCAATATCAAGCGCACGTTTCAATCCATGCTTGCCAGCATACTCGAGAGCTTTAAGAACTGCGGCACGTGTCTGATGATTTGACAGGTGGGTACCGGTAATTGCCAGTGCTCTTGATGATGCAATGTAATCTTCTTTTACATCATCCGGCGTAATAGCCATATCAGCACAGTTGTCGCGATAGAATATAAGAGGGAATGTGTCTTCATCTTTCAGACCAAGAATAACCAGTGCGGTCAGGCGTTCCGGGTCAGTGATCAGGTTGCTGGTATCTACACCTACCAGGTCTAACTCTTCACGCAGGAATCGTCCCATGTGTTCATTACCAACTCGCGCCAGCATTGAAGATTTGAGTCCCATACGAGCAGTGCCGTACGCCACGTTCCCTGATGAGCCACCCAGATATTTGGCAAATGTAGCTTCATCTTCGAGGCGCGCGCCGATTTGCTGACCATACAGGTCGACCGCTACGCGTCCCATGCAAATTAGATCCAGTGTTTTAGTTGTAGTACTCATTATTTTTCCTCTTTAAACACGCTGGTCCGCAAGGTTTTGTTCAACGTGCCAAACAGGCTTTTCACGTTGACTTGTTCATTTTGCGCTAAGCTTAATGAAACGAAATAAATATTTCAACATTAATTTAACGAAATTTTCATTTCGTTCTAAGCTAGGCTGTCCGAAGCGGACTAACCCTTTTTAAAACAGCAATTTAGAATCCCGCCCTACACTGAAATATTTATTTCGTAATGCATTTCATAGAGTGATTACTGACCTTTCCACCACATCCGATATAAGTTGTGTTTAACATTCAGCGCACGAGTGTGAAACTCTGTCAGAGCCAACGACTCATCAGCCATCATGTCATCGCATAAAGTGGTGATTTCAGTTAGCAAGTCACGCTCTTGCTGACTCTGAATATGGGATTCAACCCAACCGACAAAGGCTATTCTGCGTCCGGCGGTAACAGGTAACACTTCGTGCATCACGCCTGATGGGTAAAAAAGCAATGTGCCCTTCGGCTCTTTGAGCCGCATTTCTTCACCGCTGGGATAGGTCAACCGCAACTCCCCACCGCCGTAACTATCAGGTTCGGTAAGAAACAGAGTCATGGAATAATCAGTACGCACCTGACGCCGGTTATCACCCAGGAAGGCTGAGTCTGCATGAGGCCCGTAAAACCCGCCGTCGCAGTACAAATTAAACCTGGGGTTGACCATGCTTTTGGGGAACATACGTGTGCGTATGTGACTACTACCCATGATGGCGTCGTTGATATGTTTAATCAGCTCATCTGCTGGCGCGGTTTGCGGGCTCATTTGATAGGCAATTTCCTTATTACCTTTTACCCTCTCGCGATAGAGCTTGCCCGGCGCCAGTCCATCCGCCCAGTTCAGCCTGTCCAGCGTGGCGACTATCTCATCACACTGAGCAGCAGATAGCAGCGGTAGCCGGGAAATCACCCCCGGCTCTCCACTTCAGGTTGTTGGCTGTAATATTCTGTCTCATCTGTTTCAGCAGACTCTTTCTTGGTAAACCAATAAGTACCTGAAATAAAATACAGAATTGTTGGTAGCACAAGCCATTGCTGAAATTGTTCGAGCGCGTCAGGGCCTGCAGCGTAGACCCACACAGCCAGTGCACCACAGGAGATCAATGAACCAATTGCAACAACCTTTGCCAGCGTAACAAGCGGATTTTTTGCCAAATCTTTATCGGTGGCTTTTTCGATTTGTTCACTGTGGCTAAAGAAAGCCTTTTCCTCAGCAACCCTTGCTTCGTATGCCGCTTTTTCTTGTGCCGCCTCGGCGGTAAAGTCCTCTTTAGCACCGGCTATTGCTGCCATCACCATATAGCCAACCGTGGCAACCAACCAGGTCGGTAATAACAAGAAGAATAAATGCACGTCAGCCAAAGTATTTAGTGCGAAAGCGAACACCAGAGATCCTAGCCAGGCTGCCAGTGCCGGCACGTTTATGCTGTTTCCTTTGTAACTGTTCCAGTAGGGCGTCATTCCCACTTTATTTAACAGCCAGTGCTCAGCAAACAGGATGGCACCAATCGGCGCAATCGCCAGCCCCATAATGCCCAGGAAATCGAGCATTTGCGCAAAAGCAAAAGGAAAGCAGGCAATAATAGTGGTAAATACACCGACCACTATGGTCACTTTAATACGGTCCCATTTGGGGTTTATCGATTGAAATGCCAGTCCCGCCCGATAAATCGTTGGGTTAGAAGTAGTCCAGCCTGCAATAATAACAGCCAGAATGCCTGCCCAGCCGAGAGCCTGATAAGCCACTTCTCCTGCATCCAGCTGCGATACCGTGGTGTTCAGTATCATAGCCGCAGCTGCGCCCATAATTCCGGCACAAATCCAGGCCATATAGTGACCAATAAACATACCCAGAGCCGAGAACAATCCATAAGAAGATTTCTTCGCAAAACGCAGAATAGTCATATCTGACATGGCGCCATGCATGGGGACGTTACATACCCAGGCAAACGCGGCAACGTGCCAGATACCGATACCATTATCCTGTTCACGCCATATAAAGGTATCCCCCACCGCGGCAAAGTCACTGAAACTGGAAATCCCAGTCACCCCGTCGGTTGCCGCAATTAACATTGGTAGTGCAGCAATCCCACCAATCAGAAACATCAGGATCATCCAGGGGGCGCACACTGCGGCGAATTGAGCGACCTTTTTAAAACCGCTGATTGCCACGTAACTTATGACGATACCAACAATTACCGCAACAGCCACAAAGCTCATACTATTGGGATACCAGGTAACCTGTGGGGGAATACCAAACGGTATTCGTACTGCGGAGGCTGACACTGTAATCATCGCGCCGGCAATGATCACAAACAGAAATCCATTAATAATGCTGTATATTTTTACTACCCCCGGGCCGGCGACTTTTTCTAAATAGGCGTAGAGTGTCAGGCGGGTTCTCACTGCAATGGGCGCAGTAATAAATGCCCAGGTAAGCACAGCCAGGATATTACCCAGCATCAGTCCAACAATTACGTCATAGGTCGAAACACCTAAAGAAACAAATAACGCACCTATTACAAATTCAGTTCCAGCAACATGCTCACCCGCGTAACTTGCCGCAAAATGTCTTGCTGGCTCTAATTTGTTCGCCGCCACCGGCTGATTTTCAAACTCTTGCACTTCGCTCACAACAGCGTTCTCCACAGAAATTAGTTCGATGAGTTGTTCAATAAGATTTGTTTTGCAGCGCCTTTCTTCAGCTGGAATTTACAAGCGATTAATGCTTTCATTAACGACTTGTTCTCCGTCAACCTACATGCAAAAGCCTACAGCTCACCGCACAAAACACACTTTTAAATTTAAAGTGACAAATATTTAACATAACCAAAATAAAACAACTCAAAACAAATTACAACGAAATTTATATTTCATTTTGCATATTAAGCTTTCTTTGCCGATCATTAGCCCACAAGTTGCACAATAAACAACCATAATCGGTATAAACAATGTTCATAATGGCGATTTATCCGCCCGTGAAATGACAAGAGCGTACAAATTTGTAAACTTAATATGAAATATTTATTTCTTTTTTATTGACTGGTGGAATATTATTTTGTAAAAATTATGTCAACAGATGACAACCCTACTAACAAAGTCGTCTATTTGAGAAATGCAGTTAACACATAATTTACAAAAACCATCTGGAGAAACCCTATGTCCGTTTGTTACAGAAAGACACTCTTAGCCTGCTGTATTACCAGTGCTTTAAGTTCTGTACCTTCAATTGCAACTGCTCAGGAAAACCAAGCAGCTGAAGCCACAGGCCAGGATGCAGAGATTATTGAAGTTCGTGGAATTCGCCGTAGTCTTAGCGCTGCCCAGGATATAAAACGCTCAGCACCTGGTGTGGTTGATGCCATTTCGGCCGAAGACTTAGGTAAATTTCCAGACACTAACATCGCCGAGTCGTTGCAGCGTATTCCAGGTATCGCCATCGACCGTAATGGTGGTGAAGGTCAGTTTGTAACAGTTCGCGGTTTTGGACCCAGCTTTAATACCGTATTAGTCAACGGACGTCGTATCGTTTCTGAGACTGGTGGACGTGAATTCAGCTTTGACTTATATCCAGCCGAGCTAATCTCTGGCGCAGATATTTATAAGTCAGGTGTGGCCTCCCTACAAGAAGGCGGCATTGGTGCGACGATTAATCTGAAAACAGCGCGCCCTTTCTCGCTGGCCGACGATACCATGCTGGTTACAGCTCAGGGCCTCTATGATGAGAATAGTGGTGAAACAACACCTCAGCTGTTTGGCCTTTATTCCACCAGCTTTAACGACGGCGCAACCGGTATTCTATTATCAGCCTCGTATCAAAATCGTAAGTCGCAGGAAGATTTCACTAATACCAACGGGTGGCTGCCGACCAATGTTGATTCAATCAACTTCGCTGACGGCGTCAATGCAAACCCGGGTAATGTGTCGACAGCATTCATCCCGCGTGAAACCCAAACTGGCCGTCGGAGTCAGGAGCGTGAGCGTCTCAACATTCAGGGCGTATTACAGCATTACCTGACCGATGACATCCTGATGACAGTGGATGGTTTCTATAACGATTACGAAGTATCTTCCTCGGCGACTATGCTGGGATCATGGTTTGGTACGCCAGCAGCGACTTCGAATGTTATTCTGAATGAAATTGGCACGGTACTGGAACAAGATATCTCTTCGGAAGTAGGTATCCTTAACCGACTGGAAGGCCGACCTACCAAAACGATGGCACTGGGAGCGAACTTCAAGTGGACCGTTAACGATGAACTGACGACGGTATTTGACTTTGGTTACTCTTCTTCCGAAGCAAAACAGGGCAAAGGGAATGGTCAGGCTGTAATGGGTTTCACTGACGATCCGAATGATCCCTCTGATGATTTCCATTTTGACAATTACGGCTCAGAAGCCGAAATCATTTACCCGCAAGCTATCATTGATCGACTGCTGGATAAAGACAGCTACCGCTCTCACGTAGCGCAATATGGTGATCAGGCGGGTGATGGCACTGGCGGAAACTCAGTAGAAGGTAGCATTTACCAATTCGCAGTTGATAGCACCTATGAACCCTACGATGGGGGCATGCTGAGCAAAATTAAGTTTGGCGTAAACTATTCTAAAGAAGAAAAGACTGTAGACATCATTCGTCCAAGTTTTGACGTATTCTGTCAGTACTGTTTCTTTATCACTGATGTACCAAATGAGTTGTTGCTGGACTTTGACACCTCCGGATTACTTAGCGGTGTATCTCCGAATACCTTCCGCGACCTGTATACCTTTAATCTGAATGACTACATTGGCTGGCAAACATCAGCTGAAGGTTTTGCTGCGCGTGATGCTTACTATGGTTATGAAGCCGGCACTTCCGAAGCGTTCTACAACGCCCAGCCTGGTGGGTTCCTGGGCACAAAACAACCAGACAGTTATGAAGTATCTGAAACAATCATGGCGGCCTATGCTGACATGTTGTTTGAGGGTGAATTCAGTAATATGCCCTGGAAGTTAAATACTGGTGCACGCCTGGTATACACCAAAGATGAAGCCGTTGGCTCTCAGCAACTGTTGGTTGGTTTGACTCAGACTACCGGTACTCAGTACAACCCGCAATATGATACCAATGGTACTGGCTTTCAGACAGAGTCCAATGATTATCTGAAAATACTGCCAAACATCAGTTTTACTCTGAATCCGACAGAAGATTTTGTAGTTCGTCTGGCCGTGTCTGAAACTATGACTCGTCCTGAACTTAAAGATTTGGCACCTCGTTTTTCATACCTGGATTTACGTCCGGGCTCACTTAACGCGGTGGCAGGAAACGTAGACCTGAAACCTTATACATCAATTAACCTGGATGCTTCTTTCGAATATTACTGGGGTGACATTAACTATGTAAGCCTGGCTCTGTTTAGTAAGGAAGTCCAAAACTTCATCGTCACTGATAACGAAGTTGTCACCGTGTCAGATGTTGAAATCCAGGATCCGCTGCTGTCCGATGATTCGGCTATCGATATTGCCGCCGGTACCATCGATTTCAATGTTCAACGCCCTCTGAACAGCGAAACTGCTGATGTGACTGGTTACGAAATCGCCGCACAGTATGCTTTTGATGACGGTGCCCTGGAAGGTTTAGGTTTCTCTGCCAACGCGACTTTCCTGGATTCTAACGCTGAAATTGCCTCGAACAGTGATGTTAGCACGCTGTTTGCGATTCCAGGTCTGGGTGACTCCATGAACGCTACCATTTTCTACGAAATGGACGCTTTCGAGGCCCGCATTTCATGGAGCAACCGGGATGAATTCCTTGAATCTCTGATTAATCCCAAAGCCGGCGTTGAACCTGTCTTTACCGAAGAGTTCTCACAGGTTGACTTCCAGCTGACCTATCGCTTTACCGAAGACTTCTCGGTATTCGTTCAGGGCGTCAACATCACTGACGAAGCGATTCGCAAACATGGTCGGTACGATGAACAATTTATTCTTTATCGCAACACTGGTCCGCGTTACAGCGTTGGATTCCGTGGCCAGTTTTAAAATAAATAGTTGACTAAACCCATAGGCGGATTATTATCCGCCTATTTTCGCCTATAATGAAATAAATATTTCATTCCACACAACCCTACACTTCTGAGGTGTTTATGAAATTATCCTGTTGTACTGACAGCCTTGGGCATCTAGCTTTTGAAGACATGCTCGATTATTTATTGGCAAGAGGTGTGAGAGCCGTTGAGATGACAACGGGTGGCTGGTCGCCGGCACCACATGTACGTATGGACGAATTACTGGCTGATGCCTCTGCAAGAGAACGTTTTCTCACCGCACTCAGCTCCCGCGGCATGGAAATCGCAGCATTAAATTGTTCTGGTAACCCGTTGGATCCCAGTGAAATGGGTCAGGAACATAAGACGGTTTCTTTTAAGACCATGGAACTAGCCGGCCTGCTGGGCGTAAAGAAGATAGTTATGATGAGTGGCTTGCCTCCCGCGTCACCGGAAGATACCGTACCCAATTGGATTACCTATACAGTAAGTTGGCCCCCGATCCTTAAGGAACGTTTGGACTACCAATGGAACGATGTAGCGATCCCTTACTGGAAGGAATTAGTGGCACACGCAGAACAACATGGTGTCGAAAAAATCGCATTGGAGAATTTTAGTTCTATGTTGGTGTATAATCCGGAAACTTTGTTCCGTTTGCGGGATGCGGTTGGCCCCATGGTAGGCCTGAACCTGGACCCCAGCCACATGATTTGGATGGGCATGGATCCTATCCATGTTGCACGGGCTCTTGGCGATGCCATTCACCATGTTCACGGCAAAGATGTGCGTCTGGAACGTGGCCTGGTAGAGGTAAACGGGCTATTAGAAACCAAGGTGGTAGAAGATACAGCGAACCGCACATGGAACTATGTAGCCGTTGGTTGTGGTCGTGATTTACAATGGTGGAAAGAGTTCTTTTCGGTAGTCAGAATGACTGGTTATAACGGCTTTGTCTCGCTTGAGATGGAAGACCTGACCATGTCAGTTGAAGCAGGACTGGAAACTTCCATTAATGCGCTACAACAATCCATAAGCCAATAGCATTTTTACATTGAGTCATTTAGAGTAACCGGATGAGCGCAAATATCGATTCTGAGGAAGATAAAGGTTTGAATTGGGGTGAATTACAGGAACTAATTAAGTCACGTTACCCACAAATGAGTAAACGTCTTAAACAAGTTGCTAAGTTTGTATTGGAGAATCCCAATCTGGTAGCATTTGAGACCATAGCCGTCATTTCAGAAAAGATGGATGTGCCGCCGTCTACTTTGATCCGCTTTGCGACAGCGCTGGAACTTAACGGCTTTAATGAAATTAAACAAATCATTAAAGAGGATAAGTTACAGCACACCAGTAATTACAGCAATCGGATCCAGTTAATGCGGGGCCAGCAAGACTGGCGTAGTGACGAATTAATGCCAAGATTTGCCAAGGCTAATCGTGATGCGTTACGTCATCTGGAAGACAGCATCAACAGGGATGATATTCAAACAGCGATTGAGTTGATGAGTAAAGCTCGTCATATCTTTTTACTGGGTAATGGCCGCGCGCATACAATTTCAACGTATTTGCATTACGCGCTGAACCACATCGATAAGAAAGTGTTCCTGATTAACGGCACCGGTGGCATGTTCCAGGAACAAATGTCGAATGTAGAACGCGGTGATTTGTTATTTGCCATCAGCTACAGCCCCTACTCATCCAATACCTGTGAACTCGCAGCACAGGCAGCTAACCGAGGCGTAACCGTATTATCCATTACAGATAGTCCGATATCACCCCTGGCCAATACCAGTCAGCATTCTTTTATTGTCCAGGAAGCCCGGGTAGATGCCTTCCGTTCGTTATCTGCTTCATTGTTATTGTCTCAGGTGCTTGCGATCGGACTTGCCGACCATAATGCGGTTGATCCAATCTAAATGCCCAGCAAAAAACTTCTGTAGATTCCCACGGGCATGCCCGTGGTACTTGGGGTTACAGCTTACAGCTGATGCAAAACGCAAAGCTTCACAATGTTCCAAAGTTACGCAATGCGTTTTGCTTGTTCTCATTCATCCACGTGTAAACCCGTGGTGTTCTGTTGCTTAGCAACCGAGCACATAAAAAACCCCGCAATCGCGGGGCTCTTTATCGGTAAGGCTGTCGGTTAGCTCTCTTGTTTGCTTTCCTCTTCGTGGGGATGACGCTTAGCGCCAAACCACTTAACTACCATTACGTAGAACATAGGCACGAAGAAGATAGCCAGGAAGGTTGCGGCAAACATCCCGCCCATCACGGCAATACCAATAGCGTTCTGACTTTCAGAGCCGGCACCGGTAGCTATGGCCAGCGGCGTTACACCCAGAATAAACGCCATTGAGGTCATCAGTATCGGCCGGAAACGCTGTTCCGCCGCTGTGATCACCGCTTCAAATATAGGCGTACCGTTGTCGTAGAGTTCTTTGGCGAACTCCACAATCAGGATGGCATTCTTGGAAGCCAGCCCCACGGTAGTCAGGAAGGCTACCTGTAAATACACGTCATTCGGCAAGCCAAAGATGTAGGCAGCCACTACCGAACCGAAGATACCTAAAGGCACTACCAGTAATACGGCAAAAGGCACTACCCAACTTTCATACAGCGCTGCCAGACACAGGAACACCACGATAATAGACAGTGCATAAAGCATCGGTGCTTGTGAACCTGCCGCCTGCTCTTCATAAGACATGCCAGACCATTCCAGACCAAAGCCCGGCGGTAACTGACCCACTAAGCGCTCGGCTTCTGCCATGGCTTCACCGGTAGAGATACCTTCAGCCGGGCTGCCCTGAATATTGACCGAGGAAATACCATTAAAACGTTCAAGCTTGGGTGAACCGTAGTTCCATTCAACGGTAGAGAACGCGCTGAACGCCACCATGTCACCTTCGTTATTGCGCACAAACCACTTATCAAGATCTTCCGGATCCATCCGGTACGGTGCATCGGCCTGCATATAAACCCGTTTAATTCGGCCGTTGTCGATAAAGTCATTTACGTAAGCAGAACCCCAGGCAATGCTCAGCGTGTTGTTGATATCGCTTAATGACAACCCTAATGCAGACGCCTTTTCATTATCGATGTTAACCTTAAACTCAGGCACATCGCTCAGGCCATTTGGACGTACACCCACCAGCTTTGGATTCTGTGCAGCCATGCCAAGGAATTGATTACGCGCATTCATTAATGCCTGGTGACCATTACCGGCACGGTCGACTAACTGAAAGTCAAAACCGGTAGCGTTACCCAGCTCACGAATAGGTGGCGGTAAGATGGGGAAGACGCTGGCATCCTGAATTTGAGATAAGACACCAAAGGCCTGACCGATAATCGAGAACGCACTTTGCGATTCATCGCGCTTTTCCCAATCAACCAGGTGCACAAAGCCCATACCTGAGTTCTGTGCCGCCCCGGCAAAACTGAAGCCTACAATGGTAAAGATATCTTTAACCGCTTCGCTTTTTTGATCGAGGAAAAAGTCTTCGACTTGTTTCATGGACTCCAGCGTACGACCAGCAGTAGCACCCGCTGGCGCGTTAACCAGCACCATAATGTTGCCCTGATCTTCATCCGGCAGGAATGCACCGGGCAGTTGGGTAAAAATAGCGCCCATGCCTGCGACCAACAGACCATAAACCAGCAGCGAGCGTTTTACCCGATGGGCAATACCGGTAGAAATCTTGCCGTAGTTGTCGCGGCCTTTGTTAAACACTCGGTTGAACCAGCCAAAAAAGCCTTTATCTTTTTTGTTCTCAACGTCTTCTCTGCGCAGCAGGGCCACACACAGGGTCGGCGACAGGATAATCGCTACCAGTACCGAGAAGGTCATCGCCGATACAATGGTGATAGAGAACTGACGATAAATAGAGCCGGCAGAGCCACTGAAGAACGCCATGGGAACAAATACTGTAGACAGCACTACGGCTATCCCCACCAGTGCGCTGGAGATTTGCGTCATGGATTTCTTGGTAGCTTCTTTAGCATCGAGGCCTTCTTCTTCCATCAGACGCTCGACGTTTTCTACCACTACGATGGCATCATCCACCAACAGGCCGATAGCCAGTACCATAGCAAACATGGTCAGTACGTTGATACTGAAACCAAAGGCATAAAGTACGGCAAAGGTACCCAGCAGTACTACCGGTACGGCAATGGTGGGGACCAGCGTTGCACGCCAGTTTTGCAGGAATAACAGCATCACGAAGAATACCAGCACTACCGCTTCTACCAGGGTTTTCACCACCGAGGTAATCGACAGCTTGATAAACGGTGACGAGTCTACCGGATATACAATTTCCACGCTATCCGGCAGGTTAACCGCCAGTTCTTCCACGCGTTTTTTAACCGCTTCGATAGTATCCAGCGCATTAGCACCACTGGCCAGACTCACTGCCATACCCGAAGCGGGTTGACGCTTGTAACGGGCAATGTAGCTGTAGTTCTCAGAACCCAGCTCGACTTTGGCTACGTCTCTTAAACGCACCTGAGAACCGTCGGTATTTACCCGCAGGACGATATTTTCGAAATCTTCAGCCGTTTTCAGCAGCGACTGAGCGGTGATGGTGGCATTGATTTGCTGCCCCTCAACCGCTGGCATACCACCTAGCTGACCGGCCGAGATGTCGGTATTTTGGGTTTGTACCGCTGCACGTACATCTACCGGCGTCAGATTGTAGCTATAAAGCTTGTCTGGGTCCAGCCAGATACGCATGGAGCGCTGCGCACCAAACACCCGCAGATTACCCACGCCATTTACCCGGGCAATCTGATCCTGAAACTGCGACACCAACATGTCACTCAGGTCAAACTGAGAGAGGCTGCCGTCTTTAGAATAAAAGCCAACAACCACCGCAAAAGCGTCATTGGATTTGTTTACGGTAACGCCCTGCTGTTGCACCTGAGTAGGCAGCAACGACATGGACGACTGTAACTTGTTCTGAGTTTGTACCTGAGCGATATCCGGATCGGTACCAGGCTCAAAGGTAAGGGTAATCGACATGCGCGCATTTTCACTGCTTGAAATAAAATAGCGCAAGTTGTCGATACCCGTCAGGCTTTGCTCAATAACCTGGGTGACCGTATTTTCGATGGTTTCGGCCGAAGCCCCGGGATAAGCCGCGCTGATTGTCACCGACGGCGGCGCAACCTTAGGGTACTGCTCAATGGGAAGCCCGCTAATTGACAGAATACCCGCCATCATAACGATGATAGCAAGTACCCAGGCAAACACCGGGCGGTCTATAAAAAAACGTGCCATATAAGATGATTTCCTGAATTAGTTAACGCGGGTTAGCCCTGAGGCTGCCATGGCTTGGTGTTGACCTGAGCACCCGGCTGTACCTTCTGGTAACCGGCAACGATCACTTTATCGCCAGCAGATACGCCGCTGGTAACGATATACTGATCGCCGTAACTACCTGAAATAGTAATGGTACGCGCTTCCACTTTATTCTGGGCATTAACGACCATTACAGAAAGTGACGTATCAGGCTGGCGAGTGGCTGCACGTTGTGGCACCAGTAGCTCTTGCGTATTAGAAAGACTCACACGGGCTTTGGTGAACATGCCCGGCATCAGCAACGAGTCAGGGTTTGGGAACACGGCACGCAGTGCTACCGCACCCGTGGTTTCATCAACGGTAACCTCTGAAAATTTAAGCTCACCGGTATGCTCGTAACTTTCGCCGGTTAATTCATCCAGCACCAGAGTGGTTGGCAGAGTGCCACTTTCCTGCATGGCACGACGCAGTTTTAAAACGCCTTTACCGGATTGCTGCATATCCACATAGATGGGATCCAGCTGGGTGATAGTTGCCAGTTGTTGCGTCTGGTTAGAAGTCACCAGGGCACCAACAGTAACGTAAGAGCGGCTGATTTGACCGCTGATAGGGGCATAAACCTTGGTAAAATCCAGGTCAACCTGCGCTAATTCAACTGCCGCTTTGGCCACACTAATTTGGGCATCTGCCTGTTCTGCCTGGGCAATTGCGTCGTCGTATTCCTGCTGACTTACCGCGTTTTTATCCAGCAGTCCCTTATAACGTTCGGCCCGGGCTTCAAGTGTTTTACGATTGGCTTCGGCGCTTTTAACATCGGCCTTGGCGCTGGCTAACTGAGCGGCATAGCGTGAATCATCAATTTGATACAGCTGCTGGCCTTTTTCCACAAACGCGCCTTCTTCAAATAAACGTTCTGTGATCACACCTTCTACCTGTGGGCGCACCTGCGACTGCCTCAGCGGGCTTACACGGCCTGGCAAGGTGACAGAATTTTCGACAGGTTGCAGAACAACCTCGAGAACAGAAACAGTAGGAGGCGGCTGCTGGCCACCACCAGCGGCTTGTGGAGCAGGTTCCTGTGAACAAGCTGATATTGCAATAATCGATATTGCTGCTATTACCAATTTTTTGATCATAAATACTTTTACTTTAATGGTTCCTGAGGACTACTTGACAGGAAAACTGGACAAAAGGCTCTGTAAGTTATAGTTTAAAATACATTCATGTATGTATGTTGTCAATCAGTCCAAAAAGTCAGAATATGCGACGAACGAAAGAAGAAGCCGAACAAACCAGAAATGCGATTCTGGAAGCTGCAGTAGATGTCTTTACCGAAAAAGGCGTAGCGCGGGCGACGTTAGAACAAATTGCAAAAGCTGCAAATGTAACCCGGGGCGCCGTTTACTGGCATTTCAAAAACAAAACTGACATCTTTATGGCTCTTCACGATGAGCTTCATCGACCGTTTATACAAGACTTAGTAGACGGGCTGGAGAATACCGACGACGACCCGCTCCACAGCCTTAAAAGCTTCTGTATTGAGCTGGTCACCCGTTTAGAAGATGACCTTTACCTGCGCCGTGTGCTTTCACTTTTTTTACTTAAATGTGACTACACCGGCAGTCTGCAGGTTTGTCAGGAGCGTACCTTCGAAGCCCGCCTGGAAAAAAGTGAAGCGCTGTCGAAGTTCTTCGAAAAAGCTCAGTCTCAGGGTACTTTATCAGCCGACCTGGACCCAAAGACACTGACCCTGGCGTTAAGCTGTTTTGTACGCGGTATTGCTATGGAGTACCTCGAAAACCCCGACAGCTTCTCTATACGTGAGGAAGCCCCCAAACTGTTCAATGTTTTTTTCAGAAAGTGGAATTAACCGGCTTATCATTCAAAGACGTTGATTATTCTGGCTGCGCGACACCCGACATAACGGGTGTTTGGTCATGAAGTCTGAGATGGGTTTTTGAGTCAGCCAAAAAAAGCCTGTATCTGTTCAGCATCTACCGCAAAGCCTGCTTTGCCGGCGAGATCAATTGCTGTATCCAGTTCAGTCACATATTCCACGTTAATATTATAGGGCTCATAGAGCTTTTTGATTTGCCTTACCGAGGTAGCCTTCGTCCGTGACTTTTCGGTAACAATATACACCTGCACCAGCCCGGCAGCTATTGCTCTACCGATACGCTCGGTGAGCGCGCGCTCTGCTTCAGGCACTAACAGGCTTTCACCATCCAGCACAACAATGTCGGCCCAGCGCAGCATGCCACTCTTGTATACCGTGCCAGCGTAGGTCAGGCCGAAGTTTTCCACACATTCGGTGTTCCATGGACCTTTGGCATTCACCAACACAATGTCATTCACCATGATTAAGGTAAAGTCGCCGTGCTGTTTAACATATCTGATATCCATATTTTCACTCCGCAAGTGAACTGGATTTCAGTGTAGCAAAAGCGGGCCTGCCGCGACACAGAGTTGTCGCGAACAGGCAAGAAATGATTAGGCGGCAATAATATGTGAAAGTGCCGCAAAGGAAGGCTGAGACTGAATATCCAGAGGGATCCGCAAGATGCGGGCAATGTCGCTCACGCTGATTACCCCACGAATTTCATGGGCCTCTTTATCAATCACCAGGCAATGCATGGCACCATTCTCACGCAGGGCGTTTACTACGTCAGACACACTCGACAGCTTCAGCTCGTTGTAGTCGAATGCCTGCAACAGTGATTTAGGTTGCATCATATCCACCACCAGCAGTTCCGACCGGGGTATTCCCAATTGAACTACCCGTTGTAGTATTTTCTGCTCTGTAATATCAGCAAGCGTGACTATACCAACAAACTGTTCACGCTGGTCGAGCACCAGTTTCATTTTCACATGTGACTGACGCATCAGTTTTTCCAGCTCTACGGCTTTTACGTTGCCGTCAATCACCAGCGGTTGGTGATCGTGAAAATCGGTAAAAATACTCAGCGCTGACGACGCTAACTCAACATGCTCAAAGATATCCGGATGAGCGAGCGTATCAATAGATTCGGTTTTGCACAGGGTTAAATTATGCATGGATTTATCCTCATTTAATTAATTTCTATGCGTCTGTATGCACCATTGCACGACGCAGTTAACGGTGAAATTAACTAACTGAGGGGGGCGCTCTGATACCGTGATGAGAGCGGCAGGCGTGCTGGTTCCGACCCTGATAAGAGAATGCAGAATGGAAAAGATGTACTTCAGAAGTCGAAGCGGGCTGCGGCAGGTAGCCATCAAAATCGGTGTCACTCTCATCACTGATTTCAATGCTATCGGGGGCATTAGCATCAACGACAAGGTTGTGTAAATCAACACGCTGAACTCCGACGCTGTGATCATCATGCAGCACAGTGCTAACAGCGGGACAGCCCACCATTGCCACCATCACTACTAACAATCTTAACCAGTTCATCTGAGTACCACGAGTTAAAGGATATACACCAATAGACTTACAATGGTTCGTATTGGTTCCAAAGGAAAGTCAGTTACCGACCAACTGATGCTATTTTACGCCGAACTGCCAGGCTTGCGGTAAAATGCGGTAGCGCAGGTCAGGCCTTCGCTACCGCCCAGAGTGCTGAGGATGTGAAGAAAAAGCACTCTGCGAAAAGCTACTTAGCCTGGGCTTCGGTAGTCAGGCGCAGCGTAATTTCATCACCTACATAGGGCACATACTGGTCGATGCCGAAATCAGAACGCTTGATAACAGTTTCTGCATCAAAACCAATGGCCTGCTTCTTCGACATCGGGTGCTCACCCATACCGTTCAGAGTCGCGTCCATAGTAACTGTTTTGGTAGTGCCTTTAATCGTCAGGTCGCCAGTAACAGCAAATTTGTTATCGCCTTTTGGCACGACTTTAGTACTTACAAAAGTGGCCTTAGGATACATCGCCGCATTAAACCAGTCTTCGCCAAGAAACTCTTCAGTCAGCTTGTCTACAAAGGTATCAACCGTTTCGATGCTAACAGAAATGGCGATATCACTTTGAGCCGGCTTTTCGGCGTCGTAGGTAATGGTGCCTTCAGCTCCGGCGAATACAGCCGTAGGTGTTGAAAAGCCAAAGTGACTCCACGAAGCCACTGCAAAGGTATGGGTCGGATCGACCGAATAGCTGGTTGGTGCTGCAAAAGCCGATACGCTGAAAAGCGCACTAAGAAGAACGGCGGAAAGTCGTTTATTCATCACAGATTCCTTTTGTTGTCTGAAAGAGTCATTGAATTTCAACTATTCTTACGTGATTAAAGGAGTTTAGCTTTATCTATTAATAAAACGTTTCGTTCTGATTTATAGAATATGGCGGATAAAAATAATAAAAATCCGTCTCAACGTCCTCTGCCTGGCAAAAAGTACCCCCTTCAGATAGTTATATTAAAGAATTTTCGTTCCCTCAGGTTTTAACCCGCAAAAAATATACGTGAGTATCTTTTTTAATACGTTTCATTAATCAATATACGAAATTAAATACTACTATTTATAAAACCCCACAATGAACAGGTTTAATACAAACGCTGAGTACAACGACATTACTTTCGTTGCCTGCCAGGAACTTGCCAGCCGGGCGAAAAGTTCCTGCCAAAAGCGTAAGGTCACGGATTCAATTAGAGCCGTATTGATGACTGTGGATTGGATCAAGCAACACAGTAGAGCAACAGCCATGTTAGTACGTAAATCAGTTTACACGCAGCAAATTGAAGCGCTTGAACGCCAGTTGGCGCTGAGTAAAAGTTCGGAAAAAGAATGTCTGGCCATTAAGCGCCAGACGAACTATCTAGCCATCTCTGCTGCCGGTATGATCCTCGAATCCAGTCCTCAATTTGAGGCGCTGAGTGGGTACAGTAAAGCGCAGTTGACGTGTGAGCACATTGATAATCTGCTGAGTGAGTCACTAACCCAAACCAGCTTTTTTCAGAGCTTGCTCCAGTCTGGCGCCGTAGATACCATGGAGCAGCTCGACATCAGCCTCCGGGAGTCAGGGGGTTCGATGCGCCATATCAGCGCACAGTTTGTTCCTATCGCAGACGACAATCAGGGCATTACCAAGGTAATTGCCTTAATTCAGGACCGCAGTGACGATTTTAGGCAGCAACAAAAAAATAAAGTTCTGGCCGATACGCTGAATGCCTCCATGGCAGTCATAGCCTTTACCCCTGAAGGCGAGATTCTTGAGGCCAACGAAAATTTTTTGCAGGTAATGCAATATCAGGCCGGGGACATCATTGGCCAGCACCATCGTATGTTTTGCGAACCCGAGTTTTATGCTGAAAACCCCAACTTCTGGCAACAACTGGCTGGTGGCGAACGCTTCACCGGGCGCTTTACCCGGGTGGATGCCAAAGGCAATAAAGTGGCACTGGAAGCCACTTATAACCCGGTTAAAGACAGCAACGGTAATATAGTGAAGGTTATCAAGTTCGCCACCGACATTACCGAACGTATCAACAAGACCCAGCAAGTCATCAATATGGCGGCCGCTACCTCGGAACAAACCTCTACCATAACCCGCAGTGCCGTAGAAGTACTTAGCGAAGCCATTAACTCAGCGGTAAAAATTGCTGATGAATTAAAGCAAATCGCGGAAGACGGCCGCCGCTTGTCAGAGCAATCCACAAAAGTGACCGACATGGTGGTTACCATTCAGGGCATTGCAGAGCAAACCAACCTGCTGGCGTTAAATGCCGCCATCGAAGCAGCCCGGGCAGGAGAGCACGGACGAGGATTTTCTGTGGTCGCAGACGAGGTGCGCAACCTTGCCGAAAGTACCGCCACCGTAACCAAATCGATTACTGACATCGTTAATAAAAACAGTGAGCTTACCGAAACTATGGATGGCAAGTTAGGCGTGTTATCTGAACAGGCGCTGGCGGGTACGGATAAATTTACGCTGACCTCCGAGGGGCTCGAGGATATCAGTAACGGCGTTAAGCAACTGGTTGAACTGATGACGCAACTGGAAATCTAGGCACCTGCCAGGTGCCCGGGCTTTTCATTTGTGAATGATAGGGTAGAATATTCGGCGAATTTACTTCTCCTGGATCAGCAGACAGGACATAACTGAGCTGGCATTACCATTAACTTTATTATTGGAGCCATTGCTATGTCTGCAGCACAGCGTATCTGGATAAAATCGCCGTTATATGTTTTTGCCCCCGACCAGTCTCAACCGGTCACCGGTCTGATAGTTAATCAGGGTAAAATTGAAACGCTTCTGTTTAATCATGACGCCCCTGCATCGCCCTGCGATGAAGTTTTCGACGCATCTGGTCTGGTGATTTTGCCAGGGCTGATTAACACCCATCATCATTTTTATCAAACTCTCACCCGTGCCTGGGCACCAGTAGTGAATGAACCCTTGTTCCCATGGCTAAAAACCTTATATCCGGTATGGGCACGGCTCACGCCGGATGCCTTGCATCTGGCCACCCAGGTCGCTATGGCTGAACTACTGCTATCCGGCTGTACCACCGCCGCCGATCACCATTACTTGTTTCCGGTAGGACTGGATAACGCCATCGATATTCAGGTTGATGTAGTCAGGCAACTGGGCATGCGCGCTATGCTTACCCGCGGCTCAATGAGCCTTGGTGAAAAAGATGGTGGCTTACCTCCTCAGCACACCGTACAAACCGGTGAAGCCATTATTCGCGACAGCGAGCGTCTTATTAATCAGTACCATGAACGTGATGACGGTGCACAGATACAGATTGCACTGGCGCCCTGTTCGCCGTTCTCTGTAACCCGGGAAATTATGCAGGAAAGCGCTCAGCTGGCTAAGCGCGAAGATGTGCGTCTGCACACGCACCTGGCCGAAACCCTGGATGAAGAAGACTTCTGCCTGCAAACCTTCGGGATGCGTACCGTGGACTACCTGGAAAGTGTGGGCTGGCTGAGCGACCGCACCTGGCTGGCGCATGGTATTCACTTTAATGAAGAAGAAATTGCCCGGCTGGGCGCCGCCGGTACCGGTATTTGTCATTGTCCGGTGTCAAATATGCGTCTGGCTTCCGGGATCTGCCCTACGCTTGACCTTATTGAGGCCGGTGCACCGATTGGCTTAGGAGTAGATGGTTCAGCGTCTAATGATGCATCCAACATGATGTATGAAGCCCGTCAGGCGCTGTATCTGCAACGTTTAAAATACGGCGCAGAAAAAATCACGCCGGAAGTGGTATTACGCTGGGCAACCGAAGGCTCGGCCAGCGTGCTGGGACGCACGGATATTGGCGCCATTGCCGAGGGCATGCAGGCTGATTTGGCCCTGTTCAGTCTAGATGACATCCGCTTCAGCGGCTCCCATGATCCACTTGCTGCATTGATCCTGTGTGGCGCAGAAAGAGCCGAGCACGTTATGGTAGGGGGCCATTGGCGGGTTAGTCATGGCCAGATAAACGGCCTTGACCTGCCTGCTCTGCTAGCTCGCCACCGGGCTGCCGCCAGCCAACTTATCGCCGGATAATCAGCCTTACCAGACACTGTGGCGGCCTCCACCGCCACCTACTACTTAGGCATCAATCAGGCGGCACTTTGGTAGCAACAAGGCCGGTAATTTACACCTGAAAGCCTTTAAATGAGTGAAAATCGTTTGTTAAACAGTCTTTACTGAATTGGCAAATAAAGTACATTATTTGAGCAACTCAAGCCGCCATTTTTCACTTTTCAGCAAGCCAAATCTCCATGCTGTTTGTTACAAAAATCACAATTTTTTAACTGTGGTCAGAACGACCAGAGGCAGGATTCACCCGGTAACGTTATGCCGCTACCGGGTAATATCTCAATGAAGTTTTAATTTAGGGGTAACCAGGTTACTGACTTTGCGCATCAGTAACATTAAAAAGCCCTTAAACCAGCCATGCACGGCAAACAAATGCATATTATACAGTGATACGTACACCATCTTAGCCAGACGTCCCTCAATAAACATGGTGCTGTTGCTGAGTTTCCCCATCAGGCTACCTACCGTTGAATATTTACTGAGATGCACCAGCGAGCCGTAATCGGTGTAGGTATAGGCCTGCATGGGTTTATGCATAAAAAGGTTTTGCAGGTTTTTGGCCAGCAGGCTGGCCATCTGGTGCGCCGACTGAGCCCGTGGTGGTACCCAGCTACCGTCTTTCTGCAGCACTCCGCAACAGTCGCCGATAGCAAAAATCTTATTATCCACCGTACTTTGCAAAGCGGGCGTCACCAGGATCTGATTCGCTTTATTAAGCTCAAACAAGTTTAAATCGGTTAAAAACTCAGGTGCCTTAACCCCTGCTGACCACACCATTAAATCGGCTTCAATCAGCACGTCTTCAGCGGTGACAAACCCTTCTTTATCCACTCTTTGTACCCGCGTATTCTCGCGTACTTCAATACCCAGTTTAGTAAGTGCACGACGCGCTGAGCCGGCAATTCGCTCGGGTAATGCAGGCAATATCCGCGGCCCGGCTTCGAGTATAGACACTTGCAGTTTGTCGGCCGACATTTCCGGCATTCCGTAGGCTCTGGCCAGATTACTCACGTGGTGTAACTGAGCTGCCAGTTCTGTGCCGGTTGCCCCGGCGCCCACAATGGCGACGTGGATCTTTTTCTTGGTAACACCTTCCTGATTGATCTTCAGTAACTGATTTAACAGTGCGCGGTGGAAGCGCTCGGCCTGAATAAGTGAGTCCAGACAATAACAGTGTTCACTCACGCCAAGGGTACCGAAATCATTGGTTACGCTGCCGATAGCCATCACCAGGTAATCATACTCCACGGTACGCTCCGGAAGGATTTCCAGGCCATCTTCGTCGTATAACGGGTCGAGGTAGATACTTTGGTTGTCTCGGTCGATGTAACTCATATTGCCGAGCTGAAACTGGTAATGGTGCTGGGCGGCGTGCATACGGTAATCAACACCGTCGGAGGCTTTATTAATAACGCCGGCAGCCACTTCATGTAGAAGGGGTTTCCAGACGTGCGTGCGGCTACGGTCAACCAGTATTATCTCGGCCAGCTTGCGCTTACCCAGTGTTTTACTTAACCGGGTAACCAGCTCAAGACCACCGGCGCCACCGCCTACGACTACGATTTTTTTCATAACAGACCTACTTATTAAATGTGAATTGGTCTGCACAATGCACTGATGTGCACAGATCAATCGACACTTCGGGTCTTATCAACCACTAGCAGATTACGCCTTTTACCGGTGAGGTAAAGTCAGGCTCTGCCAGTGTAAAAGTATTTTATGTTAACAAAAACGCTAAAAAACACTCTCTGAACTGCCACTTTGCGCTGGCTTTTAGTAGCACGTCAAAGCAGTGCCAAAACCGCCCTTCCAAACCAGCACTTTGGTAGTAGAACTTTCGGCGAATTTCTACAGAGGACTAAAGTTGAATTCAAAAGGCTCCATTGAGGAGTACTCAAAATCCGGCCGCTCAACAATACTCAATGCAAAAGAGCAACGGCAAAGAATCGTTGTCAATTAACGTGAGTGACAGTGGGACGCAATAAAAGTGTTACTCCACGCAATAAACACAAATATGAGGGTTACACATGAAAAATAATAAATTTGCGTGCAAACCGCTAGCCGTTGCCTTACTTGCACTCTCTTCAGCTTCAGCCAATGCCGCAATCACCATTTACGACGATGCCGAAGTGGCTACCGTATCGGTCGATGCGTCATTTAACACATTCTACACCACAACGTCTGTTGATAACGGTCCAAACGGTGACCGTGACCAATCCCGCGTTAAAATGGGTTTCCTGCCAAACTGGCTGGGAATGAACTTCAGTAAGCAGGTTGGCGACATGAAAGTGGGCGGTCGCTCATCTTTCTGGGTAACCATCAACGATTCTAACAGTGGTGTTACCTCAACCGGTATCGATGTGCGTCAGTTTTACGCGACGCTCGATGCCGACTGGGGTCAGGTACTAATTGGTAAAGACTTTACCCTGTTTAACCGCAATAACATTTTCCTGGACGAAGTACTTCTTGGTTACGGCAACGTAAACGACACACTGGGTCTGGTTGATGGCCAGGGCGTTTCGTTCGGTAACATCGGTAGCGGTTATACCTATCCGTTCCCGGCTTCACAAATTCGTTATACCACGCCTTCTTTTGGTGGTGGTTTCAAAGTAGCCGTTGCAGCTATCGACCCGTCACCGGTGAATGGTGATGCGGACCGCGAAGAGTCTGCACCTCGTTTTGAAGGTGAAGTGACCTACAGCGGTACATTCGACAGTGCGTCGGTCACTGCATGGGTTGGTTTCCTGTCACAAACTTCTGAATCAGCCATGGGTGATGTTGACTCAAACGGTACTTCATACGGTGTCAAAGTCGGCTTTGGCGGCTTATCGCTGCACGCTTCAGGCTACAGCGGTGAAGGTATCGGCATTCTGTTGGGCCCCACAGAAGCAGCATTGGGTTTGGCGCCGGTCACCATGTATGACCCAACCACTTATAACGCACTGGATAGCGAAGGCTACATCCTGCAGGCATCTTACAAGTTAGATGCTAACCGCTTCGTTCTGTCTTACGGCGAGAACGAAATTGAAGACACTGATTACATCGGTCATGAAGGTATGCAGGCAGCCTGGTTCTATGGCTACAACAGCAACGTTACCTTTGCTGTGGAATATTCTACCAGCGAGTTCTCGGGCATTCTGGGTCAGGAAGAAGCTCAGACCGTCGCCGTTGGTGCCATCGTAAACTTTTAATAACTGACTGTTTCCTTGCCAGAAAGCAGTCTTTCTTACGGTCGTCGGTGCCGGTTAGGGGTGAATCATATCCTCTACATCACCGACAATCTGGCAACGCTTTTATAATTGATTACCGGAGTAAGCAACATGATCTATGCAGCACCTGGAACAGAAAATTCTGTCGTCTCATTTAAATCACGATACGAAAACTACATTGGCGGCGAGTGGGTTGCTCCCGTTAAAGGTCAGTATTTCGATAACGTATCACCTGTTAACAACGAAAAATTCTGTGAGATCCCTCGCTCAACGGCTGAAGATATCGAGTTAGCGCTTGATGCCGCTCATAAAGCCAAAGCTGCCTGGGGCAAAACCTCTGTTACTCAGCGCTCTAATCTGATTTTAAAGATTGCTGATCGCATTGAAGCCAACCTTGAAGCCCTGGCCGTAGCAGAGACCTGGGATAACGGTAAAGCCGTGCGTGAAACACTGAACGCTGACGTTCCACTGGCCGCCGACCACTTCCGCTATTTTGCCGGTTGTATCCGCGCTCAGGAAGGTGGCATCAGCGAAATCGACGAAAATACCATTGCTTACCACTTCCATGAACCGCTGGGTGTTGTAGGTCAGATTATCCCGTGGAACTTCCCACTGCTGATGGCAGCGTGGAAGCTGGCACCTGCACTGGCTGCCGGTAACTGTATCGTTCTGAAGCCTGCTGAGCAGACGCCTGCGTCTATTCTGGTACTGATGGAAATCATTGGTGACCTGCTGCCACCGGGCGTACTGAACGTCGTTAACGGCTTCGGTAGAGAAGCAGGTGAAGCACTGGCGACTAACAAGCGTATCGCGAAGATTGCCTTTACCGGTTCAACGCCTGTTGGTGCCCACATTCTGAAATGCGCTGCAGACAACATCATCCCATCTACTGTAGAGCTGGGTGGTAAGTCACCAAATATCTACTTCAGCGATGTAATGAAGCATGAAGACGAGTTCTTGAGCAAGTGTGTTGAAGGTACTGTACTGGCGTTCTTCAACCAGGGTGAAGTATGTACCTGTCCTTCACGTGCTCTGATTCAGGAAGATATGTACGATGACTTTATCTCGCTGGTTATCGCTCGTACACAACAAATCAAACGTGGTAACCCACTGGATACCGATACTCAGGTTGGTGCACAAGCCTCGGCTCAGCAGTATGAAAAAATCCTCGGCTACCTTGAGTTAGGTAAGAAAGAAGGCGCCGAAGTACTTATCGGTGGTGGTCCTGCCAACGTTGAAGGCTTCAGCAACGGCTTTTATGTACAGCCTACCCTGCTGAAAGGTTCTAACGACATGCGCGTGTTCCAGGAAGAAATCTTCGGACCGGTTGTTGGTGTAACCACCTTTAAAGACGAAGCAGAAGCACTGGCTATTGCTAACAATACTGAGTTTGGTTTGGGTGCGGGTGTATGGACTCGTGACACTAACCTTGCCTACCGTATGGGCCGTGGCATTGAAGCCGGCCGTGTATGGATGAACTGCTACCACGCTTATCCTGCACACGCAGCATTCGGTGGCTACAAGAAATCAGGTGTGGGCCGTGAAAACCACAAAATGATGCTCGACCACTATCAGCAAACCAAAAACCTGCTGACCAGCTACGACATCAACCCACTGGGCTTTTTCTAAAAGCGTTGCCATAACTGGCGTAAGCGAGGTTCCCGCATCTGCGGGGACCTTTTTCCTTTCTGTCCCCTACAACCTAAAAAAACGAAGGATTTGTCTGCCATGCCAAAATTTATTATCGAACGCGAAATCCCAGGCGCCGGCGAACTCAATGCCGAGCAGCTGCAAAATACTTCTCAACAGTCCTGCTGTGTATTACGTGAGGCCGGCCCGCATATTCAGTGGGTAGAGAGCTACGTTACCGACAACAAGATTTACTGTGTTTATATTTCACCTGATAAACAGGCCATTATGGACCATGCCGAACAAATGGGTATCCCGGCCAATCAGATTAATCAGGTTAAAACCATGATCGACCCGACCACTGCCGAATAACACCGAATACCATGATGAGTAGAGTTGTACTGGGTTGTATCATCCTGTGGTGTGGCGCGCTGATATCATTCGCAAACGCTGACGAATTGCCGGAAATCCGTGTTGGCGTGCTTAAGTATGGCACGCTTAACTGGGAGCTTGACCTCGCAGAAGCGAAAGACCTCCCCGAACAATACGGCTTTAGGCTTACCCGGGTTGCCCTCGGCTCACCGCAGGCACTGTCTGTTGCCCTGCAAGGCGGCGCCGTAGACATGATTGTAGGCGACTGGCTATGGGCTGCTCGTCAGTATGACGAAGGCCGGCTGTATCACTTCTATCCCTACTCTACCGCGGCGGGCGAACTGGTTGTTCACAGCTCAGACAACGCCGCAAACATAGGTGAGTTAAAAGGCAAAACTATTGGCTTCGCCGGCGGTAAAGGCAACAAAAACTGGATCCTTTACAGTGCCTATGCAAGGCAACATTTCGGCCTTGAATTAGCCAGTCAGACAACCGTTAAATTCGCCGCGCCCCCTATGCTTAATCAGCTTATGCTGCGCGATCAGCTCGACGCCGTCGTCAATTTCTGGCATTACGCCGCGGAGCTGAAAACTCACGATAAACGCTCGCTACTAACAATGGATGAAGTGCTTGGCAGTTGGCAAATCAGTGCCGACGTACCGGTGATTGGCTGGTTATTTAAACAAAGCTGGGCAGCCGAAAATCCGGCGTTGGTAGACCAGTTTTTTGCTATGTCTTTTGCTACACGGGCCCAAATGAATAGCGATGATAACCTGTGGCAAAGCATTCCCTCTTTCACACAAAAGTATTCCGCCGCAGCCCGGCCAGTGCTTATTGAGCACTATCGCCAGGGGATCCCGACTCGTTTTGATGCCGATATTAAAGCCGATTTGCAAAAGCTGTTTAAGGTACTCAAAGCCAATGAAGGAACCACCGGCGTAACCGGTTCACTGCAATCTCTGCCCGACAGCTTGTTCTGGCAGAGTCCGGCACTGGCAGGACACTAACGACTGATGCACAGTCATCCGGCACTAACCCGCGTGATGTCGATGGTGGTTTTTATTCTGCTGTGGCAGGCCGCCGTGATGCTGTTTACTCCAGACCTGTTACCCGCGCCCAATGCGGTGCTGACTAATCTGATGGGCCATGTCGACAGCGGCGAGTTACCACACCACCTGGCCATCACGCTACGGCGCATTGCTATTAGCTTTTTGTGTGCCATGCTGCTGGGAAGCCTGCTGGGGCTGCTAATGGGCCACTTTAAGCGCCTCGATTTATGGCTCGACAGCGTCATGACCCTGGCGCTGAACGTGCCCGCGCTGGTGACTATTATTCTGTGCTTTATCTGGTTTGGATTGAACGAAACCGCCGCACTGATTGCCGTCATTGTTAATAAAACGCCCAATATCGCCGTTACGATGCGCGAAGGTGCCAGAGCCGTGGATAAGCGTTTGCTGGATGTCGCTAAGGCCTATCAGGTACCAGCCGGGCGAACTTTTACAAAAGTTTACTTGCCGCAACTGTACCCCTACTTTCTGGCTGCAGCACGCGGAGGTCTGGCCCTGGTCTGGAAAATTGTATTGGTAGTTGAACTGCTCGGCTGTAGTGATGGTGTGGGTTTTCAGCTGTCGTTGTTTTTTCAGTATTTTGATATTACCAGTGTATTGGCTTACACATTGGCGTTTGCCTGTATTATCTTTGCCCTGGAAGCTGGCGTATTGCGCCCCTGGGAACGGCGGGTACTTAAATGGCGCTGACTTATCAAATTGATATCGCCAACAAATCATTTAAAGATGAGTGCGGTAACCAACGCACGATTATCTCAGAGCTCAGTATCACCCTGACCGCTGGCGAATTTGTTACTTTGCTGGGACCGTCTGGCGCCGGTAAAAGCACCTTGCTGAATATCGTTGCAGGACTCGACACCGATTATCAGGGTAAGGTTAAGCTGACTTTGCCCTATGCCCAGCCAGCACGTGTGGCTTTGATGTTTCAGGAACCACGGCTGATGCCCTGGCTGACCATCTGCGATAACGTAATGCTGGTTTGCGAAGGCGCTTCATCTCAACGCCGCAGTAATGCACTTTACTGGCTGCAACAGGTTGGACTTAGCGGTGCCGAGCATCAGTACCCCGCGCAACTCTCCGGAGGCATGTTAAAACGTGCGGCACTGGCCCGGGCCTTTGCCTGTGAACCGGATATTTTACTGATGGATGAACCTTTTTCGTCGCTGGATGTGCCGGCTGCCGACTCACTCAGACATTTGCTCACCCAGTTGTGGCAGGCACGTAAGACAACCGTAGTGTATGTCACCCATGATATTACCGAGGCAATGACCTTATCAGATCGTATTTTACTGCTCAGCAGCCAGCCAATGCAGATTCAGGAAGACGTTAGCCTTACCGCTCAGCGCCCGCGAGACCCTCTCGATGGTGAACTTTTTACCCTCTCCCAACGTTTTAAACAGGCGTTAGCTGATCCGGCCTGATCGTTAGTTGTATGTCCAACGGCCCAATTTATGCTACTAATGGCCGAGTTTTGTGCGTAAATCACTCTTGCTAATCTTGTTAAACAATTGTGAATTATATAAAATCGACAGCGGTGAATTGGTATCTCAGCCCCTTGGCACAGCGTAATGCAACCAGTCACCCGAGTTTAGGGAGTATCCATGCTGTCGCAACCAATTAGTCAACCCGTTGAAGTTTTCGACTCACCTTCTGTGGCCAGAGCCGGATCGGAAAGTCTTGACCCTGTCATTGCAGCACGGGACATCTACAATGCACTGGCGCCATGTGAAGCAGCATGTGTCGTTTTTTATTGTTGTACCCGGTATCCGCTAGAACAACTGTCGAAAGAATTAAACCGCTATTTTGGCGACATCCCGGTAATTGGCTGTACTTCTGCCGGCGAAATAACGCCCGATGGTTGCCGCAAGCACTCCATCTGCGCCTTTGCCCTCAGTAAACAGCACTTCGCCGTAGAAACCGTGCTGATCGAAAATCTGGCGGCTTTTTCGGAGCGCGATGCCGACGTGCTGGTTAACTCCATGCTCGACAAGCTGCGCAGCAAAGCCGTATCCCCCGGACCGGTAGAACAACATTCTTTCGGCATGACCTTGCTGGATGGCTTATCTATTCGGGAAGAGCTGGTTATCGATGCACTCAATATGAGTATGCAGGATATTCCACTGGTAGGCGGTTCGGCCGGGGATGATCAGCACTTTGTCGATACCCAGATTTATTGCAACGGTCGCTTTTACAGTAGCGCAGCAGTTTTTATGCTGATTAATACCAACTGTTATTTTGATGTATTCAGCCACCATCATTTAGCGCCTGAAAACGACAAACTGGTGGTTACCCAAACCGCACCGGGACAACGGGTGGTAGAAGAATTTAATGCCGAACCGGCTGCGCTGGAATATTGCCGCATAAACGGCTTAAAGCTCGAGGAACTCACCTCTGAAGTTTTCGCTATGCACCCACTGGCGGTGCAAATTGGCGACCACCTGTATATCCGTAGCATCCAGCAGGTGAACGATGATTTAAGCCTGACTTTCTTTTGCGCCATTGACGCCGGCATTGTGCTGACCAAGATGAAATCCAGCGGACTGCACGCTCACTCCACCATGATCCTCAATGATATTCGCCGTAATGTGGGCGACATTGAATTACTCATTGGTTTTGACTGTATTCACCGCCGCGCTGAAATCGATAAGTACCAGTTAGAAGACGCCATGTCAGAGCTTTACCGTGCCAATCATATGATCGGATTTAATACCTACGGTGAGCAAATAAATGGGTTACACTTGAACCATACTTTTACCGGCGTAGCGATTGGAGCGCCCATTGAAACCGACCTCAAGTCCACTAACGCCTGAAGTAGCCGTTGAGCCGCCGGAAATGGCCGGCGATGATGAACTCGAACGACTGCGCTACGAAAACGAAAAGCTGCAGAAAATAAACCGTGTGCTGATGCGCCGGGTAGAAATGGGCTGGGGCAACCACAGTGATGCTTACCAGTCGTTCGAAGATGCAGCGATGCTTGCCGACAAAGTAAAAGAGCGCACCTACCGCCTGCAGCAGACCCTGCATCGTCTCGAGGAGTCCAACCAACAGCTCGAACTGGCCCGCCGGGAAACAGAAAAAAGCCAAATCCAGGCCGAACAGGATCGGCAGCGTCTGCGTGACGCCATTGAGAGTATTTCCGACGCCTTCGCCCTGTTCGATGCAGACCGCAAAATGGTAATGGTAAACAGCCGCTGCGCCGAGTTCTGGCAACAACATAATATTACCTACGAATTGGGCAAAACCTCTTTTCAGGAAATTACCGCGGCTTCTCTGGTACTGGTTGATCACAAAGCCAAAGCGCAGAAAAAAGTGGGCGTCTATCCCGATCCGATTGCCCAGACCATCTTTAAGCTGCGTGATGGCACCTGGATCCAGATGCAGGAGCGTAAAACTAACGATAACTGCCTGGTAGTGGTGTATACCGATATCACCAATATAAAACTAGCCGAGGAGGTCCGCTACGAGACCGCCATGGCCGAACAGGCGGAGTTGCTCAAGGCCACGCTGGAAAACATGACCCAGGGCGTTGTGCTGATTAACGCTGAAAGGCAAATCGAAACCTGGAACCAACGCTTTTTCGAGCTGTTAGGCCTGGCGGATGACGGCGTGAAGCGTGGCGATGTATTTGCCGAACTCATGCAACAAAACGTGTTTGCCAAAGCCCTGTTTGACGCCATTTCCTTTGATGTAGCACCGGATAAGGACTTCCTGGAAGTCGAGATGATGCTCGATGACAACCTGGTATTACTGGTACGGCGCAACCTTATCCCCGGTGGCGGTATACTGATCACCTTTGCCGATATTACCGAGCGTAGTCGCAACCAGATTGCCTTGCGCGAGAGTGAACAGCGTATCCGCCTGATCACCGATGCCATGCCGGCGCTGATTTCCTACGTTAATAAAGATCTGTGCTACGAATTCGTCAACCGCGAGTTTGAAAAGTGGTTTAACCGCTCACGCGACGAAATTATTAATCATCACCTCAGTGATGTGCTTGGCCATAAAGAGTACCAGACACTCACCATCCATATTGCGCGCGCCATGCTCGGCCAGGCCGTAAACTTTGAGCTCGAACACAGCCGCGATCCGGATAACGTGCGGATTTCGAATAAAACCTACATCCCTCACTTTGATGAGCATCGCAACGTCATTGGTTTCTTTGCCCTGGAGCAGGATGTTACCGAACAGCGGCGTACCGCCCGTGCCCTTAAGCATGCCTATGATTATATGGAGCAACGGGTTAACCAGCGTACCAAGAAAATTTCAGAAATTAACCTGCAGTTACGTAACGAAATTGAAGAACGGCAACTGGCCGAAATTAAGCTGCTGGAGGCAAAACGGGAAGCCGACCAGGCCAATGAGTCGAAATCAAAATTCCTCGCCGCCACCAGCCACGATTTACTACAACCCATGAACTCGGCTCGTTTATTTGCTGATGCCTTAAATGATCTGACACTGGGCGATGAAGCCCAGAAACTTATTCGTTCATTAAGCTACTCACTGGAAAACCTCGAGTCGCTTATCAGTGCTTTGGTGGATATTTCCAAACTTGAGGCCGGCTTGATTGAACCGGTACTGGATGATTTTGAAATTAATGACTTAATTACCAATATGGTAAACGAGTTTACGCCTCAGGCAGAGGGGAAAGGCCTCAGACTGAGAGTAAAGACCACCCAAACCCTGGTTCATTCAGATACTTACCTGCTGGCGCGGATCCTTCGCAACCTGCTCAGCAACGCGATCCGATACACTAACGAAGGCAGTATTTTAATCGGGGTAAGACGACGCAAGGCAGGCTTACAAATTCAGATTTTTGATACCGGTATTGGTATCCCGCAAGACAAACTGAGTGAAATCTTCCGCGAGTTTAATCGCCTGGATGCCAAGAAGCGCCGTCATGACAAGGGGCTCGGTTTAGGCCTGGCCATAGTTGAACGGCTCGCCAGTGTGATGAACCATACCATTAACGTGCGTTCGGTAGAGGGCAAAGGCTCCTGCTTCAGCATAACCCTGCCTTATGCCGATGTGTCTGCGGAGCGGGTAAAACCGGCTCCGGCACCGTTAATCGACCGCTTCAACGATAAACTCGAAGGGGCGCGTATTTTACTTATCGATAACGACGATGAAATATGTAAAGGCATGGAAACAGTGCTGGGCAGCTGGAATTGCAACATCACGTCGATACAAACGCTGGAAGAATTGCAGGAGCCGGAGTTTTTAACCGAGCTGGACCCACAGCTTATTATTGCTGATTATCACCTGGACGATGGCGATACCGGCTTTGACGCACTGGAAATTACTCACCAGCATTTAGACCCGCATCCACCGGTTATTATGATCACAGCCAACTATACCAATGAGCTACGCCAAATGGTTCGGGAAAAAGGCTATTCGCTGCTAAATAAGCCAGTGAAACCTCATAAGATGAAGCTGGCGTTATCTAACCTGTTATCAAACGCAAAAGCCTGATAGTAGGTACTTACTACCACCATATACTCGATAAAGTAAGACCAAGCAAAACAACATAGGGATACATTACTGTCGGCCTGAGGCACTGTTTGAGGTACTCTTTAATCAGGCCCAGACCGCTGTTAGCGGTTTGCTGATATTGCTGATTAAACTGGCAGCCGGTTTCATTATGATTGGCAGCTAAAGCCGCCTCTACAACCAGCAAACGGTTTTCAAAACGTCCCTGAAAGGTTTTCCAGATACCGTCCTGCAACCAGAACACCCCAACCATTAACACCGGCACTAACAGGTTAAATTCAAACCCTAATGCAAAAGCCGTAGTAAAAATAGCAACCAGCTTAATGAGCAAACTGTATTTCTCATAGCTATCGAATTGGTTTTGCAGCGTCTGCCATTCCAGTGATAAGTAATCCGTGGCCATTGACTAATCCTAATTCCAAAGAGTTGATGATCATCGCTTGCTTAGCATAAACAGTGAAGGCCCTATGCGCGACTAAAATCGTCATGCGCGATACCGGCAACGCCTACCATTCATGGGCACTGCCACCGAACGCATAGGACTAGACGTAATCACAACTTTCCTAACTGAGCCAAAGGTCAACTAAGCGTATCTCCCTGTGAGGGTGTGAGCAGCGCAATACCAACGCCACCGCATACTACCTTAAACACCACAGCCTATGGTGAAAATGCCACGCGTTGTGAATTACTCTTAAACAGTTTGTTAGCCCTCATTCCAAAGGTTATTGTTTACTCAACAGGAACTTACGTAAATCTCTCTCCCCGCGCATAACAAACAAAATAAACACTCTGTCACCATCTTGCTTGTAGAAAACACGACATGGATTCACGACAACTTCACGATAAATTAAATGTTCTAGTTCGGGTGGAATACGACCTGACTCAGGGAAAGTTTGTAAGCGTTCGACTTTGGAGAAGATCGTTTGTACTAACTGCCTTGCCGCAACAATATTTTCTAGTGCGATATATTCAGCGATATCATTAAGGTCAGATAACGCGGACTCAGTCCAGATTATTTCAGCCATTTTGACATTTTGTCTTTGGCTTCATCATGACTTACCGCTTTACCGTCAGCTAGTGCGCGTTCACCTCGCGCGATCCCCTCAAGGATAACCAAACGATTTTGCATAAACTCATAATCATCGACATCAACCAGATACGCAGATGGCTTACCATGCTCGGTAATTAGCACTGGTTCTTTAGTGTCGTGGAGATCGGCAAGGATCTTAGTTGCCTGACGTTTAAGTGATGTAACGAGTTCTACTTTCATGGGAGCCGCATCAAAGGAATACCAAAGTGATACTATTCTATCACTTTGAACATAATAAACTCTACAACGACTAACCTCTTATTATGGAGCTTAACTTGAAGTGACGTCTAATTCTGGAAAAACTAATATGTCATAGAAACACGAGCTTCAACTGAACTTGCTGATTGTCTTGCATTGATTTCTCCTTGTCGTACAAAACGACGGTCGATTAATGTAAGAATTACGATTCTATTTTCAGATACTTATGTTTACCAAACGTCACATAATAAAGCGGAAGTAACAGCGCTTTAAGCGGGTTAGAGGCGAATGCGTTTTTGACTACGATGCGGCTATCCTGAATATCACTAACGGCAAAGTCCGGGCTGTAGCACCAATCTATGTAAGCCGTGAGTATTTTACTGTCGGCCGGCAGAGTAAGCTTTTGCGTGGTACCCCGTGCGATTAACGCCACTTCCCTGCCATCGGCAAGTAACCGGTAACTGCGGGCAAAATCGGTGAATTGTTTCGGTCTGGTGACTTCGATATCCATATCAACCTTTGCAAATCTGGCGGGCAAGGCAAAAACAATACTTAAATTTCAATGGTTTTTAAAGTACTTGCAATAAAAGACCGTCACAGGAGGGAAGTGGGTAGAAAAGAGAATCACTTACGCCATGGGCAACAGGATACCCATGGCTTACAAAGCACTATCAGTCGCTAACAGCTAGTTGCGCATCAGATACTGGTTAAAGTCGATACTGGCGGCACACAGCGCTGCCTGGATGCGGTTATGTACATTCAGCTTAGTAAGAATGGCCGACACGTGAGCCTTTACTGTGGTTTCAGCGATATTCAGCTCATAGGCAATCTGCTTGTTAGACTTACCTTTAGCGATACACTCAAATACCAGTAACTGGCGGCGGGTTAGAGCGCCAATCAGCTTAGGATCGATTTGCTGTTGAGCAGAATCTTCCTTGGGCTTGCTGCTACCGCCGTTGCGAATGATATCCGGCGGAAGGTATACCTGACCAGAGAGTACCTGTTGGAGTGCACCAACAATCTGCTCACAGCTGGAAGACTTAGTAATAAACCCTACTGCGCCATAGGTAAAGGCTTGCAGCACGACGTTTTTATCTTCTTCTGCCGACACAATCACAATGGGAATTTCAGGGAACTGATTACGAAAACGCACGATACCGTTAAGGCCATCCATGCCTGGCATATTCAGGTCGAGTAACACCAAATCGATGTTAGGGTTTTCTTCGGCTGTATTGAGTGCTTCTTCAAGGTCGATACAACTGATGGTTTTTGTGTCCGGAATATTACGCTCAACGAAATCGGTGATTGCATATTGGAATAAGGGATGGTCATCAGCGACGAGAATTTCTACCATTTTTATCACCCTGTTAATGCTCTGTAAGTTATATTAGTGGATGTACTGTCATTCAGCTAGCCTTTATTTACCGCGGCTATCGGATAATCCATCCGTTTATTAAATCTGCGGGCTACCCGCCCACCTTGCGTTTTACCATGCCCCGTTTAGGGTCGTAGCCCCAAATAGCCAGACTGGTAAAAATCAGCGTACAAACACCGGTTACCAGCGCTGCCTGCCCGTTAAACTGGCCATAAAGCGCAAACCGAATCAGTTCTACCGCGTGAGTGAACGGATTAAACTGGCATATCCAGTAAAGCCACTCACTCGATTCGCGCATTTTCCACAACGGGTATAACGCCGAAGAGAGAAAAAACATCGGAAACACCACAAAGTTCATTACTCCGGCGAAGTTTTCCAGTTGCTTAATAAAAGACGACAACAATAGTCCTAGTGCCCCCAGTAACAAGGCAGTGAGCAGTAAAGCCGGTATAACCAGTAAATAACCAATTGGCTCAGCTTCCACCTCCAGCAGCCAGGCGATGGCGAAAAAGGCATACACCTGCAACAAGGAAATACAGGCACCGGCCAACAGTTTACTGACCAGCAAAAACGGTCTGGGCATGGGGCTGGTGAGAAGCACCTTCATACTGCCCATTTCCCGATCGTAAACCATAGAAAGTGAGCTCTGCATGCCGTTAAACAGCATGATCACGCCGGCGAGGCCAGGAATAATATAAACTTCATAAGTGATGTAGGTTTCATAGGGCGGAATAATCGCTACCCCCAGCGCGGCACGAAAGCCTGCCGCAAACACTACCAGCCACAATAAAGGGCGTACCAGTGCACTAATCAGTCGCGAGCGCTGTTGCCAGAATCTCAGCAGTTCCCGTTTTAAAACACCAACAAAGCAGGTCCAGTACATTTATTGTTCCCCCTGCTGGTGAAAATGCCGGTAAAGCGCCTGCACCGAGTCTAGTTGCAGGGCCTGCATGGCTTTTTCACAACGTTGCTGAAGTTGAATCTGGCCTTTGATCAGCACAATCAGTTCGTCATTTGGTCTTACTTCATCTATCAGGTGGGTCGACGACAAAATCGTGATACCCGAGTCGCTGCACAACTGGCGCAGGTGGTCGTTAATGGTGTCACGGGTGGACTGATCCAGGCCCACGGTGGCCTCATCCAATAACAAAATAGCCGGTTGATGCAGCAGCGCACGAGCGATCTCCACCCGGCGCCGGTGACCGCCGTTGAGCGAGCGGACTTTATCTTTGCGTCGTTCGCTCAACGCAAAACGCTGCAACTCTTCATTAATACGCTGTTTTGTATAAGCGTTTGATAAGCCGTGCAGACTGGCGTGATAGGCCAGATTCTGTTCAACACTCAAATCCAAATCCAGCGTGGGTTGCTGAAACACCATACCGATTTGCTTTAACACCTGACGTGGCTTTCTCGCAGCACTGATACCGTTTACCGTTACGTTACCGGTTTGTGGCTGCAATAACTGACAAAGAATAGAAAACAGCGTGCTCTTACCAGCGCCATTAGGCCCAAGCAAGGCATAATAAGACCCCGGCGAAAGCGAAAATGTCACCTCAGACAGCGCCTGTTTGGCCCCGTAGCTAAACCCTAATTGCTCTACCGCTAATACCGGACCACTCATGGTTTAACCACAACGCCCCATGGATAGCGGCCGGCTTTAATTGTTTTAATCACTTTCAGATCATCCACATCAATCACCGACACATCGCCACTAACACCATTCGTAGTGAGCAATAAAGACTGTTCTTTAGCAAAGGCTAACTGCCATACGCGACGGCCTACCAGCAGATAGTCGAGCACTTCATAGGTGCTGGCATCTATTACCGCCACATGGTTTGCCGGACCAAGCGCTACAAAGGCATATTTACCATCATCGGTAAGTTTAATGCCTACCGGCTGAATTTTATCCCGGTGTACACCAGGAATTTTGAAACCGATTTTCTTAATCAGTTTACGGGAAGCAGTGTCAATCACATCTACCGTGCCGCCAATTTCAGCCGACGCCCAGACTTTTTCGCCAGACTTGCTGAATTCCACATGGCGGGGACGCTGATCGACCAGGGTATTGTCCACCAACTCGTGAGTACTGGCGTCGATCCAGTGCAGCATATTGGTGGTTTCCGAAGTGTTGATGACCCACTTTCCGTCAGGGCTAACCGCCATACCTTCCGGTTCTATGCCCACATCGATTTGTGCGATAACGGTTCGGTCTACCGTATCTACAACGGTTACTACTGCGCTGTCTTCATTAGCAATATATAGATGACGGTTATTTGGATGCAGGGCAAACTGTTCCGGATCTTCACCGGAAGGCAGATTGTGAATCACCTTGTGAGTGGCCAAATCCATTACCTGCACGGCATCGGATTCGCTGGCGCAAATATACAGATATTTATAATCCTGACTGAAGATAATGCCTCGGGGACGCAACCCTACCTCCAGCGTATCGATGACTTCCAGCTTATCCACATCGATAAGGGTCAGCGTATCGCTTTTTTCATTGGAAACGTAAGCCACCTCAGCCTGACTCACCAGTGCCGTTAACAGGCCGGCTGCTAATACTAATAAACGCATACTTCTATACCACCTTTTAATAAGCCATATCACAGCGTGATTCAGGCTTGTCGAATCCCAGCGTATCTAAATCAGTGCTCGGGTGAAGATACCCTTCCTGCGGCGACAGAGAGGTCAAACCTTTTGGGTGCACCAATGGAATTGGTTGCCGCAACTGGCCGTTCCACGGCCGAAAGCTCAACTTGCGGCCCTTAAACGCTGCCAGCTCAAAGTCATTGCTCATCAGATACGAGTAAAGGGCTTTAGGGTTATTGGTTTGGGTACGGGTAACCGCTTCACTGATACTGCGAACTGCCAGCCATGCCGCATAATCCTTGTCGAGCATTTCGCGGCCAAACTTTTCGTAAAAACGGTTTTGTAACTGGGTAGCGCCCCACTGCTCAAGCGCCCAGTGCCAGGTTGTTGGGGTTAATCCATGGGTGCCCGCAACGGGTCTGGGCAACCAGGTATTATTCGGAATATAGTTACCAAACAAATCTGATTCGTCGGCCACCAGCACAACATCATAGTCGTCACCCTGAGTAAATAGCGGCACCTCGCGCTGTGCACTGCGGCGCAGGTCGGTATCGAAGCTCCAGGTTTTCTGTTCTGCTATTTTTGCCCCGAATCGTTTTGCTGACCGGCTAATTGACTCAGCAAAAGCTTTGTCGGCGTTAGATTCACCACTGATCACAAACCACTCACGCCAGCGTCTGGCCATAAAAAACTGGGCCATGGCATCCGTTAACATCGCGCGACTCGCCAGGGTGTGTAATAACCCACCACGGCACTGAGATACACGTAAATTATTGTCGGCTTCACCGGCATTTATGATCACACTGCCGTTAGCGAGTGCCAAATCAGCTACTACTTTCAGCGTAGTCGTGGGGAGGTCTGTGAGGAGGATAGCTGGCTGTCCGTTCAGCCGTTGCTTGAGGGCCGTTAAAATCTCCTCACTGTTAGCGCCGGTTATGCCCAAAAGGCCATACTGATGCTTTAAAAACCGCCCCGTGGTATTGCTGTCTTCTATGGCGAGTTCCGCACCGGCTGTAGTGAGATTGTCGGGCGTTTTTTTAAGTAATAAGGGCTGCGCAGCCTGGTTTGATGATTGCTGAACATAAATCACGTCTATATTTAGTGCCTTGGCATTAGCCACTGCAGGCGCCAAAACCACACCAGCAACAAGCACGAACAGGACGCGAACGTGCTGCGAAAACCGCGTTAAATGGGTGTAAAATTTGTAATCTTTGCGTTTTTTTATGTTCAAAAACAAAACCCTTTTTTAACCTTATGGTGCAATAGTAGAGCATGATTGTACACAGTGGAAATGAGCAAAAAGGATGAAAGGTTTACTACCTAAGTACAATTGGAAGGAACCCGCAGATCTCCTAACTTTCACCCTGTGCTTTGTTGTAGACATGAAAACCTAATGATGACTATTTTTACTTCACTGCAACATTTAACAGCATGACAACTCAATGTGGCAGCTTTTGGAGAAACCGAGATGAAGATGTATTTAACTATTTTGCGCAGCGCGATGCTGGCGGTACTGACCCTGGTAACCGCTAATGCAATGGCTCACGGTGATGTAACGCCGCAAGCAGTAGACACCAGCGAATTACCCCAACTAGGTGATGAGTGGTTGAAGACTAACCCTTACACAGGCAATGAACTGGCGATTAAAATCGGTGACTCAGCTTATAACCAAAACTGTGCCCGTTGTCATGGTCTGGAAGTTATTTCTGGCGGAATCACGCCTGATCTGCGTAAACTAAACGATGAGTTTGAATTCTTCAGTCAGGAAGAAGCTGACGGATGGTTTATGACGCGTATCCGTAACGGTGCAGTAGTTGATGGCCGTGTTTACATGCCTCCTTTTGAAGGTATTCTTTCTCAGGAAGCAATGTGGGCAATCAAAGCGTACATCGAAACTCGCGGCGTACCAGAATAAGTCGCACACCTGATCAATACATAATTAAGGGGCAGTAATGGTAGTAAGAGTTGTTCTTCTGATTTGTAGTTTATTAGCCACGTCTGTTATGGCTAAAAGTTATGAGGATATTCTTGAGCAAGGCCAGATAACCATTGCTGTCTACAACAATTTCCCCCCTTACTCCTACCTCAGGGACGGTGAACCTGCCGGGGTAGACATTGAAGTAGGTAAACGTATCGCGGCGGGATTGGGCGTTGATCTGGAGTGGATGTGGATCAACGCTGACGAAAACCTTGAGGATGACCTGCGCAACGCGATCTGGAAAGGGCATATTATTACCCGCCAGAAAGCTGACCTAATGCTTCGGGTACCTTACGATCGTAAATTTGCCTATGCCATTGACGGCTACGGTCTGCCTAAGAATGACCTGGTAGTGATGTTCGGCCCCTATCAGCAGGAAAGCTGGGCCTTGCTTCGCGACCACGAAAAAACCAATGATATTCGCACCCTGGCCATCTTCCAGTACGAACCGGTTGCCGTAGAGCTTGACTCATTACCCAGTTTCTTTCTTGGTGCAACCATTGGTGGCCGTTTGCGTGACAAGCTGGTTCACGTAGATTCCATCTTCGACGGCATTAAATTGCTGCAGGAAGGTAAAGTGGCTGCAGTAGCCGGAATGAAAGGCCAGTTGCAATGGGGTATGAGTACCTCAGGAGACGTTAATAAAATCGATTTTTCACCACTCCCTGAGCAATACGACATCAGCGCTGATGGCCTTGCTGCGATGAGCATCAAATCGTGGGACATTGGTATGGCGGTTAAAACCGATTACCGGGAGCTAACGTATGCCATTCAGGCCATCACCGAACCGATGATCAAAAATGGTGAGATGGAAGCGTTATTTTTAGAATACGGCCTGAGCTACGAAATCCCCGATTACCATCGCACCGAATAAGCATTACATTTTTTTTACAAGACTTCGAAAGGCCGCCATTTTTCACTTTAAAATGCGGCCTTTTTTTACTATTTATTGTTCCTCTCTTACACCGCCAACGCCACGATTTATAAGCCTTTCAGCGAAGTATTACTACCAACGAACTAAAAATGATAACCCAAGGTTTAATGGTTGTTAACAAAATGATGACTGATACTAATTCTGAGGACTCTTAGGTAAGTATGCTGTCTATACTCACCTAGTGGACGAAAACAACACTCAACAGTCGCATGCTTTTTGATGAACAAGCCGCGGACGTTGTAACAAAGGGTACCAAACCCCGTTGAAACACTGGAGAAATCTGATGAAAAGTAAAAGAGTTTCAGGCCGCTTACTCAGCTCTGCGTTCTGTTTAACCCTGTCCCTTGGTGCTATGACTGGCATGGCCCAGGCCAAAGTGACAGATAAAGATATCGTCAATGACCAGGCAACCCCAGGTGACGTGGTCAGCTATGGCCTTGGTCCACGTGGACAGCGCTTTAGTCCAATCGACACAATGAACACTAGCAACGTTAAGAAGTTGAGTCCGGTTTGGGCCTTTTCTTTCGGTGGTGAGAAACAACGTGGTCAGGAATCACAGCCACTGGTTAAAGACGGCATTATGTTCGTTACCGCTTCTTACTCTCGTATCTATGCTATCGACGTAGAAACCGGTGATGAATTATGGCAATGGGAAGCTCGCTTACCCGATGGCATCATGCCTTGCTGTGACGTAATCAACCGTGGTGCAGCGTTATATGATGACGTGGTTATCTTCGGTACGCTGGATGCCAAACTGGTAGCGCTTGACCAGAAAACCGGTAAGCCAAGATGGCGTAAGACCCTGGGCGATTATAAAGCAGGTTATTCATTTACTGCAGCGCCTATGATTGTTAAGGGCATGGTAGTAACTGGTATTTCTGGTGGTGAATTCGGTATCGTGGGTAAAGTTGAAGCCCGTGATGCAGTAACCGGTGAACTGGTATGGTCGCGTCCTACCGTTGAAGGCCACATGGGTACGCTTAACGGTAAAGACAATGGCATCACTGGTGGTGAAGCAAACAAAACCTGGACTGGCGACCTGTGGAAAACCGGTGGTGCAGCAACCTGGTTAGGCGGCACTTACGACCCGGATCAGGATCTGATCTTTATGGGTACCGGTAACCCTGCGCCGTGGAACTCTCACTTACGTCCTGGTGATAACCTGTATAGCTCTTCGCGTCTGGCTATCGACCCTGACACCGGCAAGATCGTATGGCACTTCCAAACCACACCACACGATGGTTGGGATTTCGACGGTGTTAACGAGCTAATCGCGTTTGATTATAAAGATCGTGGCAAAACCGTAAAAGCCGCAGCAACCGCTGACCGTAACGGCTTCTTCTATGTACTTAACCGTGAAAATGGCGACTTCATTCGTGGCTTCCCATTTGTAAGCGGCATTACATGGGCCAAAGGTCTGGACAAAAATGGTCGTCCGATTTACGACGACGCAATGCGTCCGGGTAACCCTGCCGACGCCGAAGACGGCAAAAAAGGTAAAACCGTTTGGGCCGTTCCTTCATTCTTAGGTGGTAAAAACTGGATGCCTATGGCGTACAGCCAGGATACTGGTCTGTTCTACGTGCCTTCAAACGAATGGGGCATGGACATTTGGAACGAGCCGGTTAACTACAAGAAAGGCGCAGCCTACCTAGGTTCTGGTTTCACCATTAAACCAATCTACGACCACATCGGTTCATTAAAAGCTGTTGACCCTAAAACCGGTGAGATTGTTTGGGAATACAAAAACAACGCGCCGCTTTGGGGTGGTGTGTTAGCCACTGCGGGTAACCTGGTATTCACTGGTACACCTGAAGGCTACCTGTATGGCTTCAACGCTAAAACCGGTGAGATTGTTTACAAGTTCAATACGGGTTCTGGCATCGTTGGTTCTCCAATCACTTGGGAACAGGACGGTGAGCAATATCTGAGCATCGTATCTGGATGGGGTGGCGCCGTTCCTCTGTGGGGTGGTGAAGTTGCCAAGAAAGTTAAAGACATTAACCAGGGTGGTACTGTCTGGACCTTCAAATTGCCTCGTAGCTAAGAGGCACCGCGACAAGCCGTTTTAGTCCCACCGGGTTTGTCGCGTTTTTTCTCCTCGGGGCGGGTAGTTTAGTCATCGCTACTTGCCCCACCCATTGCAGGGAGCCCAATGAAACGTTTCGCATTTGTTCTCGGTATTTGGTTAGTTATCTTCTTCAGTAGTTGTTCTGTCAGCCACGCTGAAGACAGCATTACTCCACAGCGCATTCAGCAACTGTTTCCCAAAGCCACGGTGATTGGCGAAAAGCAAGCTGACTACCCCGTTTACCCCGTTTATCAGCTACAGGAACTCCTCGGTTACGCTTTTCAAAGTAACGACCTGGTAGAGTTACCCGGTTTTTCCGGTGACCGCATTAACCTGCTGATTGGTATAGATGTGGAAGGCAATATTGTCGGCATCGATATTCTCCACCACCACGAACCTATTTTTTTACACGGCCTGGGGCCAGAACCCATGCTGAAATTTCTCGACCAGTACATTGGTCAGAATGTGTCTAACCGCGTTATCGTCGACAGCGCTTCTAACGACACAAACCCGAACGACAACACCGTACACGTAGACGGCGTTACCAAAGCCACCGTGTCGGTGATTGTTATGAGTGACACGGTGTTACTCTCTGCATTACAGGTTGCCAGAAACAAGCTCACCGGCTTTGCCAGCGCCCCTGCGGCCACCGCTAAGCAGGATAATTACGAGCCCCTTACTACGGCCCAACTGGTCGATAGAGGCTACCTGAAAGAGTGGCAAATCAGTCGCGAGAGCTTTGAGGATGCACTCGGCAGCGACCTGGATGATTATCCATCTGAAACCTTCGACACTGACTTTAACGATACCTTCACGGTGTATTACGCGTACCTGAACTCGCCACTTATCGGTCGCAATCTACTCGGTGAGGATGCCTTCAACCGTCTGCAATCTATGCTGAAGCCCAATGAGCAGGCGTTTATGGTGATGTCGGAAGGCTACTTCAGCTACCTCGATGCCGACTTTAAGCCCGGCACGGTGCCCAGCCAGGTAAGCCTGACGCAAAATGAACTGCCCTTCGCCATGCGCGACCTTAACTTTTTTAGTTTCGAGCCACAGGCGCTGGAAGGTGATCTTGCCGCTACAGAAAATTTGCAGCTGTTCGCAGTTAATACACAATCAGGCTTTAACCCCAGTGTGCCAATGCAGCTGAATCTGAATATCGAGGTGGCGAAGAATCACCTCATCAAACAACAAGCGCAGTTTTCCAACGACTATGCCCTGCCAGAAACCCTGTTTGATATCGCCGAAGCAGAAGTAATGGAAGAACCGCTGCCAGCATGGGTAAGAGTATGGAAGATGCGCTGGCATACCATTACCATTTTAGTGCTGAGCCTGATTGCTGTTACCGCCATCTTTGCCTTCCAGCACAAGCTGTCTGCTAACCAGGCACTATTTCGTAAGGTGCGCTGGGGCTTTATGTTTTTCACCCTGTTTTTTATTGGCTGGTACGCCCAGGGGCAGCTATCGATTGTCAACATCTACCCTATTCTGCAAAGCGTTATCAATGGTTTTGATTTGCAGGTGTACCTGATGGACCCGGTACTGTTTATCCTGTGGCTGTACGTCTTTATCAGCCTGTTTATTGTTGGCCGCGGGATTTTCTGTGGCTGGCTATGCCCCTTTGGCGCCCTGCAGGAAATGGTGGGCTGGGTAGCGAAGCGCTTCCGTATTCGCCAGTATAAAATATCCTTCTCTCTACACCGCCGCCTATGGTGGATTAAATACGCTATTTTAATCGGCCTGGCCGCTACCTCTTATTACTCTCTGTCGGCTGCCGAAGTGCTCTCAGAAGTAGAACCGTTTAAAACCGCCATTACCCTGCATTTTGTGCGCTACTGGCCATTTGTGCTCTACACCCTGGTATTGCTCGGGCTCGGTTTGTTTATTAATAAATTCTACTGCCGTTACGTTTGCCCGTTGGGTGCCGGTCTGGCGGTACTGGGCTACTTCCACAAATTTGAATGGTTAACCCGCCGTAAAGAGTGCGGTAAGCCCTGCACCATGTGTTATCACAAGTGCGACATTAAGGCGATTACGCCAGAGGGTAAGGTAGACTACAACGAATGCGTGCAGTGTCTGGAGTGTATTGTTTATTACAATAACGACGACCTGTGCCCGCCACTTAAAAAGGCCAAAAAGACCAAACGAGCCAAACCTGATATCGCCGACTCGCTGGCGACAGAAGTAAAGTAGCTCCCTTAGTGGGAGCTACCTCAATGCATTACTGACCAACCTCAGCGCCGCTGTTTAAGTACTTAACCGTGATGGTATGGGTATCTTCCAGTGCACCCAGGAAAGCCACGATTTCAGACACTTCCTGATCACTCAGCTTACGGCCTAACTGCATCCATGCCATTTGTGCAACCGCCTCATCCAGCTCCGCTACCGCTCCGTCATGAAAATAAGGCGCGGTTTTAGTGATATTACGCAGACTTGGCACCTTAAAGACATATTTATCAGCCGGGTTGTTTGTCACCGCGAAACGTCCCAGGTCGTGGGTGTTTTCGTAGGCGTTAATCAAACCCATTTTCATGTACATAGAACCACCAAACAGCGCCCCATTGTGGCAAGATGCACACCCTGACTGTACGAAGGTCTGATAACCCTTGAGTTCGGTTTCGGTCATGGCGGTATCGTCGCCGGCCAGGAACTTATCGAAACGATCCACGGTAATCAGCGTGCGCTCAAAAGCGCCAATGGCTTTCGCCACATTGTCGTAGGTAAGCGGTTCGGCTTCGCCTTCGAAAACTTCTGCAAACATTGCTTCGTAACCTTCCTCTTTGAGGTTGCTTACCGCGGTTTGCTCGTCCGCCACCGCCATTTCTACCGGATTAAGAATAGGCCCTTTAGCCTGCGCGGCAAGATCGGCAGCGCGGCCATCCCAAAACTGTGCCACATGAAAACCGGCGTTCCAAACAGACGGCGAATTACGATCGCCTCGCCCCCCTTTCACGCCGAGTGAGGTTGCCTCATTATCGACGCCGCCCCGACCACCATCGATGCGGTGACAGGTGTTACAAGACTGAGTACCGTCGGCTGATAACGCCGTTTCGAAGTACAGCCGTTCGCCCAAATCGATTAATGCCGGGGTATCCGCCTCTGCACCAGGCATCGTTGCCGGGATCGGTCCGTGCATCATTTTAGCCTGAGTACGTACCGCGTTTTTATCCACTGCCATAGCTGTGGTTGTCACGCCGCCAATCATGACGGCCAGAACGAGTTTTTTAATATCCATAGTATGAGTATCCGAAAATGATGAAGAAGAAACACCTACTACAAAGCAACCTTTATGCCTGTTCAAGTAAAACTAAAAGCAGCTTATATTTTTGGTATAAAGCCACTATTTACGTCATGTTTGAAGTGAAAAATTCTGCCTTTTCAACATTTTATTTACATCAGCATGAAAAGTTACCTGCCAATATTGGCAACCTTACTGACAAGTTTGTCATGTGCTTTTCTGTGTGTGATGTGGTTCGGTTTTATTTATGGATCCCTTCCGTTGAATTTTACTTCTATACTATCAATAGCATCAGATGTGTTTTAGTCAGGGCAGTTATGTGACCAGAAATTTTCAAAAAAAACTCTTCGCCTTATTTTTTGGTGGGATTAGCTGTGTACTGACTCTTTTGATTTTCATCTTCGTCATTGGCTCGAATGTAGAAACACAGCAACAAGATATTGCTCAGAAAATGATAACCCGTCTTGAAGGCGCAGTAGATGATGCCAGAACCGTATTGGATGCGTTGCACAATGAAAAGTTGATGGAATGTAATAAAGACGCATTGTTTACCATGCGACAGTGGTTGTTACGTTCCCGCTACATCAAACATATCTCGATAGTCGATGGTAAAACGCTCACCTGTACAACAAGCTATGATGACAGACCCATTCCTTCCACCTTAACCGAGCATACAATAACGACCAATGAGGGCATTTCGATCTGGGTGAATTACCCCATTGAGCTGTCTATCTGGCCAGGCAGAATCACTCACATCACGGTTTACCGTAAGTACAATTACAGCCTGTACTCCATTGCCGCCGATTTTACGGAATACCTGAAACCTGGCTACAGCCTGGCCATCACCTGGGGCTTACCATCGGCTCCCGATGCGATACATCTTCGTGGTGAAGAGGGCTTGTGGCATAAGCATCAGAGCCTGTCACCACTGCTACAGGCCTTTTCACCATCAACCCAGGCATGCTCAACAGATAACCGGAATTTATGTATTTTCTTCTCACTGTCTGCCGCTAAGTTTTTTAAACAATATGGGGAGTTGTGGCTTTTCGGCATCATTTTGAGCCCCTTACTTGGCGCATTAGTGTATTTTTTTACAAGTCAAATGTGGGATCGCTACTTTTCGATGGAAAGGCGTTTATTACGCGGTATTCGTCACGGACATTTTTACTGGCTTTATCAGCCCATAGTTGAACTTGAGACAGGCTCAGTTATCGGCTGCGAGGCACTTGTTAGGTTTCAGGATGGCTCCGGCCCGTTATACCCTGATCAGTTTTTACCGGTGTTAAAAGCGGCGAATCTTACCTGGCCTTTTACAGAGCTGATGTTTGAGTACATTCTGAGCGAATTTAATAACGACGCCCAATTTCCGGATGACTTTAAAATAAGTTGTAATATATTTCCGCGCGATATCGAGAATGCCAATATTCAGAGACTGATTAGCAATAAGCAGCTGGTAAGCAGCCGCTTTCAGTTTACCCTGGAGATCATCGAAGACGAATACCTCGAGCATACCAGGGTCCAGGAAGCACTGCGTGAATTAAGAAAGACAGGGTTCGACCTGGCCATTGATGATTTTGGTACGGGTTATTCAAACCTCAAGGAACTGAGCAATAACACTTTTGACTTTCTAAAGATTGACCGCGCATTTGTAAAGGATATTGAAAGTGACGGCGTCAAAACGTCTATCGTGCCACTGATTGCCGATATTGCGGTAACACACGGGATGCAAGTGATAGCTGAAGGTATAGAGGAAACACACCAGGCACAGGAGCTATTAAAGTTTGGAATTCGCTATGGTCAGGGGTGGCTATTCGGGCGGCCAGAACCCTTCTCAAAGCTATTGCAAAGGGTTGCAAAATAGCCTGACTGCCCCATCAAGGCCCTGCTAGTCGTTGCGATACAGGGTTTTGATCAGGTGATAACCGAACTTGGTTTTTACCGGTCCATGAATGGTGAGAATATCTTTTTTAAACACCACATCGTCAAACTGCTTTACCATTTGGCCACGTTTAAACTCACCTAAGTCACCGCCGCGTTTGGCAGAGGGGCAAATAGAAAACTTACGGGCCAGCGCGGCGAAGTTTTTACCCTTGGCTTTTTTGAGCTGAGCTAAAAGTAGCAGCGCTTCTTTTTCGGTTCTTACCAGAATGTGTACTGCGGCAGCGGTGGCCATATGAAATCCTCTAATACAGGTTTGCCGGCATTATACCTCTAAGCGGCGGATATTTGGATATAGAGTCTTTAACGTTACCGGGCTTGTCCTAATCCACCAGCACTATGCCTAACGACTCCAGTAAGTGCACCGCCTCGAAACTGGAAAACCTAGCGCCTTTAAGCTCGTTAGCCAGCACATCGATGGAACATCCGGTAGAATCGCTAAAATCAACGCGTTCAAGATTGGTATGCATAAACAAACTGCGATCAAAGGTGCAGTGTGTCATCTGGCTGTCGGTAAAGTTACCTTCGCGAAAGTCAGCATCATGCACCCTGCATTCATCCAGCACCAGTTCATTCAGGGTGAGGCCGTAAAAGGATGCGTCGTTAAGTAAGCAACGCTGAAACTTAAGCTCAAAGTCACGATAGTATTGTGGCCAGTCAGCTTTCGTCCAGTCTACGCCCACCAGCTTACAATCCTTAAATGTCAGGCCATATAGCTGACTATTAGCCATGTCCGCCAGGCTAAGGTTACAGCGAACAAACTCACATTGGGTAAATTTACAGCCATGAAACCGGCTATCGGAAAAGTCACAATCGATAAACTCGCACTCTTCAAAGCTTGCGCCGGATAGCCGCTTATCATTCCATATCAGTCCTTTAAAGGTTTCTTCGTAATAGTCGCCTGTGTCGGTTAATTTATCCATATTATTCCGTTTGCACTGTATAGCTGCCGGTAAGCAGGTGGAGTGGTTTATCCCAAATGGGGGAGGTATTATGACTGCTGCGCTACGCCAATCAAAGCCTGATTACCTTATCCGCGCTAACTCACCACGCTCTAAACTGCCAACCGTCTGCCCATTTGTGGTATAACAGCGAAACTGTGCGCTTAAAATAAGAAAAAGATGGAAGCTCTGATCCCCTCATTGTCGACCCTGATTGAAATTGCCGTTGCTCCGGTATTTTTACTTGCTGGTATAGCCGGTTTTCTTAACGTCATGTCCGGGCGACTAGGACGTATTACCGATCGGGTCCGTTCAGCCGAAAAAGAAATGAACAGTCAGACAGAAGCTGAGCAAAACACCCGCCTACGCCGGGAAATCATATTGTTGTGGCGCCGGGTTAAGTTAATTAACTGGTCCATCGGTTTTTGTACTGCTTCGGCGGTAATGGTGTGTGGCGTGATAATGAGTCTATTTGCCGGGGAGTTATGGCAGGTCAAACTTAATGTACTGGTTGTCACCCTTTTTATCCTGACAATGCTATTGTTAATTTCAGCACTGACCTTGTTTCTTGCAGAAGTGAAACTGGCGACTGCCACCATTAGAGTCATTAGGACAATTAAGTAAACAGTACCCAACGGAGAGAGCTTTGTTGCGATTTGGTTGTTTTGTTTTTGCTGCACTGGCGCTGCTTAGCAATCAGGCTGCGGCCCAGGCTACAACTTCGCACTGTTTAACCGCGCCTCAATACGCCAGCAGATTAACGGCCGCGTTGGATTCTCTGCATCTTAGCGAAGTACAGGCAATCAGCAATGATATTGCTCAACATTGCTCAAGCACTCTGTCGCCTGACATTGCGGTTATTGCCGATGCGGCAACCTTGTTTACTTTTATTCACCGACGCAGCAACGGGGATTCAGCCCAACAGGCGTTTAACCGATTACTGCTCCAGGATTTTACTTCGCTGCCCCGCCGGCAACAGGCGGCTTATTATCACCTGATGGCCCTTTATTCGTTGCATACCGGCGAATACAAACAAGCTTTGTCGATTAGCCATATTATCAGCACAGAGCTTCTTCCGGCGGCTCGAAACGCTGTTGATGATATGGCGGCTATTAACCTGGCGGTTGCCGATATTCACTACGAGATAGAGTTTTATCAGTCAGTGAGGGAATTACTGCTGCCATTGCTTACGCATCCTGCTTTATATGTTCGGGTTCGCGCTGCATCGGTGTTATGGCATATTCCGCAAACGCAGCGACAGCTTGAAGACACCCTAACCGTGCTTGGTGATTACTCAGCCCTGCCGCAAACGCTGGTCAAACTGCATGCCCTGGAAGCACTCATTCGACAGGCGCTGGAGGAGAATAACCAACCGGTTGCTCAAGCATTGCTCGAAGAAGCATACCTTTTGGCTAAGGCCTTAGACGCAAAAGCGGTACTAATTCGTTTATATCTACTGGAAAAAGAAAACCCGCCGTCACCACATGCTACAGAACAACTGCTGGCTTTTTCTGCCAAGCAGCTAAGCCTCAAAGAGCAGTTGCCGGTACTTAAGCTAGAGGTCGAGCGCGCCACTGCCAGCCAGAATTGGCAACAGGCTACAGCAACACTGCAGCAGGCCGTCGCGCTGAACCAGGAACTTGCCCGCAATAACGCGCTGGCCAGAGAGTACGCCAGCTTTCAGATGGTTAGCCAGGCCCGGGAGCTTGAGCAGGCGCGTCAGCAATCCCGTTTACAGGCACTGGCAGCTGAGCAGCAAAACCAGCAACGACTCATCTATCTGCTGGCTCTGGTATCAGCCATTCTGGCATTGGCAGTACTCACCTTATTGTTTGTTAAAAAACGCAAGGCAGCCGTGCATTTTGAAAAACTCGCTAATACCGACGGTCTCACGCAGGTATTAAATCGTCGTGCGATTCAGTTGTTTGCCAAACAGGTAGCTGACCGCAGCAAACCGCTTGGCCAGCCTTTTGTGGTGGCTTTGGCTGACATCGATCACTTTAAAACAATCAATGATACTTACGGTCATGATGCCGGCGATATAGTGTTAACCGAGTTTGCCCGGCGCACCAATGCGTTGATCCGCCAGCAAGACAGGCTCGGACGCTGGGGCGGCGAGGAGTGGCTTATCATTATGACCAACACCCGCCTAGATGCAGTAGACGGGCTGTTTAGTCGTATGCAGGAAGAAATCCGCGAGATAAGCGCCGGTGAACATAAACTTACCGTCACATTCAGTATGGGAGCAGTAGCTGGTAGCGGCGAGCAGACTGTTGAAGCGCTGGTTCAGGCTGCTGACGAACTGCTCTATCAGGCAAAACACAGCGGCCGTAACCGTTTATGCAAAGGCAGGGACTAAGGCCGTCCCATAATGAATTTTGCCTGGGCCGACACGCCAAAATAATCACCGGGTCCACCGGCTCGCATAATCGAATCAGCAGCCGCCGTATCGAACACGCCGTCGTTTAAATACGCTTTTTGAATATGCACTGCCACTACTTGTCCGAGCACCAGCCAGGTATCGCAAGCCTCACCGTGCATATCATTGAGTTGAATGATTTGGGTAACCTTGCATTCCATTGAAGCCGGGCTGGCTGCAACATGGGGCACCTTTACCAACGTCGATGTACGCTTCTGCAAACCGGCCAGCTCGAATTCATCGACCTCAGGATCCACACCGGCACTTGAGGCATTCATGGCATCCGCCAGCTCTCGGGTTGCCAGGCTCCAGCAAAATTCACCGGTCGCCTCAATATTACTTACGCTGTCTTTAAAGCCAACGCTGGCGAAGCCAATAATCGGCGGCGCACCGTTAAAGGCGTTAAAGAAGCTGTAGGGTGCCAGATTGGCAATACCGCTTTGATTTTCAGAAGCAATCCAGCCTATAGGTCGCGGCGCTATAATGGCTTTAAAAGGGTCATGAGGCAGCCCGTGGCCGTTACTTAACTGATAGGAATAAAACGTATCAGACATGTGCATTTCTCCTTTAGTAAACCCAGCCGTCCAGACAATTGGTTGGTTCGCCCAGTTCCTTTATTTCGCTAATAATGTCGTCGATAAATGAAGCTTCATCGGGCTCATTTTGCCTGGCCTTTTTAAGCCAAAGCAGGGCTTGTTCTGTATTTCCCACGCATGCCTGATAGTTGCCATACCAGCGCTGGGCAACAAAACTGCCCTGTTCCGCCGCCTCGCCAAACAATGCTACGGCTCTTTCTCGGTCGGTAAAGCGCAGGCTGTCGGCCAGTTCGTATAAATCACCGGCCGTGTTGGTCTGTTGATATACATACTCCCGAAGCGCTACCGATTGCGGGTAATCTTTGGTGATCTGATTGGTAAAGGCAACCATGCTGTAGCGGTACATACCACTTTCCAGCGCCATAGCCAGACCGCGTATTTCTGCAACCGATAACTGCTGATAACGAGCCAGCTGGTGAATAAATACTCTCACCAGTTGCTCTTCGTCTGGTTTATCTCTGGATATGCCCAGCAAATCGGGTAATTCAGTTAATTGCTCAATGGAGGGCTGCAACATATTTTGCAGCATCCCGGCAAACCACCGCTCAACTGCGCTCTCTTCACAACCGCCAATATCGCTGAGGGTGCTGCTCATCAGTTGTTTTACCAGCTTCGCTTCCTGAGCAGGATCGCTAAACTGCTTACGCCACTGAAAGAAGCTCATGTTGGTTTGCATCCGCAATGCGTAATCGATGGCCGAATAAGACTGGCTGGGCATGGCAACTTTGGTATCACACTGCTCTGTCATCGCCGCGAATAACTTATCGGTTAAAGCCAGCCGGCCAACAATTTCGGCGTAATTACGCGCCAGAGTCTGCCTCTTCGTTGGGTCGCCGGTCGCATCGCTGGTTTGTGCGCGTAGCATCACCGGCGCCATTGCACAAAAACAAACCAGTAATAAGCTGATAATGCGCTGCATTAGTGAGCTGCCAGCTCGTCCATCACAGCAAATAACACATTGGCGCCTACCCGTGACACTTCTTTATCGTAAATATGCTCTACGTTAACGCCCTCCTGACCACCGGCCAGATCGCTGATGGCGCGGATAATCACCCAGTCGACTTCGTTTACCGTACACACCTGGCCAACCGCGGTGGACTCCATTTCGGTGACTTCGGCATTAAACACTTCGCGGGTCCATTTACGGTATTCGCGGTTATCAAGAAATACTGAGCCGGTAACGCCGTTCCCACCAACGCTTAACTTCGCTTTGCGTTCACCGAGAATCATTTGTGCGGGCATTTTAGCCATGGCACTTTTTGCTGCGTTTAATAAACGAGGCGATGCTGAAAAATACGCAGTATCCTGAGGTTTATCCATGCCATCTTTGATGATCAACACTTCGTCGGGGTGCACAAAATGGAACGGCTTATAGTTGGGATAATTTGGGTCGGCCGCTTTTCGAGCCGGTTGCTCGGCCATAAAGCGGGCATAGTATGCCGGTAACACAGACTCACCGGGGTTATTCGGATCCGGATTCGCATACACACTTTCATCATGGTAATACCAACGTTCAGGCACAATCACATCGCCGGGCTGCCACTGGGGATTCACTGCCCCGGCAATACCCATGTACACCACCTGCTTAACCGGGAAGTAATCAAACGCCATTTGCATGCTCATTGCGGCATTGGCAATGCTCATACCGGTAGCAAAAATCAAAATCGGTTCATCATGATATTTGCCAATGCGATATTTAATGCCCTTGTAGGTCACCATTTGGGTGATGCTGGCATTGGGATCGGCTTCGATGCGCCCCAGAATGCCTTCCATCTCTGGTGCGTATGCCACCACAACTGCGGTAAAGCCCTGGTCGTGCTCAGCAAACTTTGGCCCGTAAGCTGTGGCAGTAGCAGACGGTGTATTCTGACACGCCGTGGTAACAATCAGCAGCACAGCAACAATGACCAGGCGAACCGATTGGACCTGGTGGGTAAAAGGTCGGTAAGACATGTGATATCCCTTAAACAAAACGACTTAGATAGGTTAATACTGACCATGCTATCAGGCTTTGGCGTGAAGCTGTGAGGCCCTTTCTCGTAGGGTTTGGCAAACTGGTCGAAAAAAATTTAGATTTTTGCCTTGAATAAATGTAACCCGGCCCTACTTTAAAAATGTCGGTGCTTAACAGTAAGGCCGACAACACCGCCGCCGATTATCGGGGCACTTAACTTTTAAACATATTGCTTAATAAAGGATATGACTATGCGTTCTATCGATCTATCTCCACTTTACCGTTCATTCATTGGTTCTGATCATCTTGCATCATTAGTTGATGCTGCCAGCCGTGCTGAAAAGCAAAGCACGTACCCGCCGTACAATATTGAATTACTGGCGGAAGACAAATACCGAATTACCATGGCGATTGCCGGTTTTAGCAAAGATGACATCAATATTGTTGTAGAAGACAACACATTGTCGATCACTGGCACCAAAAACAGCGACGCCGACAAACAAGAGCGGAAGTTCCTGCATAAAGGCATTTCCGAGCGCAACTTCGAGCGCAAATTCCAGCTTGGCGACCATGTGAAGGTCCTTGCTGCCGACCTGGAAAACGGCTTATTACATGTTGATCTGGAAAGAGTGATCCCAGAAGCTAAGAAGCCACGTAAGATAGAAATAGGTGGGCGCTTATTCGATAGCGAATAACACCTCCCTCACCTTGTGTTTTCATGTTCGGCGCCTTCACGGCGCCGCTTTTTTTTTGTGGCGCACATCACAAATTCCAAACCCACCATTGTTACGCACGTATATCCAAAATCGCCACTGGTTATTTTACTTTTTTTTTACAATAAATGTACGATACTCAATCTTAAGCATTGTGCTTTTTTTGGAGTTAGAAAAATGAAAAAAATCGTATCACTTGGCGCTTTAGCCCTTACTCTCACGCTCGCCAATTTTTCAGTTGCTGCAGCGGATATTGAAAAAGGTAAAGCACTGTCAGGACAATGTGCCGCCTGTCATGGTCCGGCGGGGATAAGTCCTAGTCCTATGTGGCCTAACCTGGCTGGCCAGAAAGCCGCCTACCTGGAAAAACAGCTTAAAGATTTTCGCGCTGATGTACGAAAAGATCCCATGATGGGCATGATGGCCAAGCCACTATCAGATGAAGATATTGCCAATCTTGCCGCTTACTTCGCATCGCTGTAAACAATATTAAGTGGGTCACAGTAGTCTGGCTGCGACCCCACCTTCTGCCAGCGTCCCGCCTTACCTGATAATTCTGAACCTCTTCGCAGTCTGACCGTACAAGCTAAAGGACAAACATACGAAACACAAGGATTCATGCATAATCGAGCAACGCCTGTCAGCGTGAAGCAATTCTGCTGCGCCGTGGCCACCAACAGCGACGAAGACATCCACGAATGTGACAGTTTTCATGTGACCCGGCGTAAACGTGGGCGAGGCTTTCAGTATCTGCTGACAGATAATGAAAAAGTGACCGAACAAACGTTGCTCAAGCGCTTCAAAGGTTTGGTCATTCCACCCATGTGGCAGAATGTGCGCATTAGCTTGTGTGAGCTGTCGAAGGTGCAGGCTTATGGTTATGACGAGCGTCAGCGCAAGCAATATATTTATCATCAGCAGTGGGAAGCTCAGCAACAGGCTGAAAAGTTCGCCCGCCTGAAGCAGTTTGCCCGGGTACTGCCGCAGATCCGCCAGACCTATGTGCAGCACTTAAATCACGAAAAGTGGGATCTACAGCGCTCCTGCGCGCTGGCAGTTATGCTGCTCGACAGAACCGGCATTCGTATTGGCAACCGCGCTTATCAACAGGAAAATGGTACGGTAGGGCTGACGACATTACGCCGCAAACATCTGGAACAGGAAGGCGAGGAACTCGCCTTTCACTTTACCGGAAAGCATGGCAAGACGCGGCATATCGATATTAGTGACCCCACCGCCTCCCAGCTGATTTGTGATAGCGCAGCCCGTCCCGGCTACCCGGTTTTCCGCTACAAGCAAGACGGACAATGGAAGGATTTACTCAGTGACGACGTTAATGAGTATCTTCACTCACTCACCAAAACAGCAGTCTCTGCCAAGGATTTTCGCACCTGGACAGGCACCAGGCTGGCGGTACAACAAGCCCATGGGGCAGCAGCGCTGGTTGCCAGGCACCCGCGCCGAAAGTTTACCCCGACGCTGGTAAAACTGGTGGCAGAGATATTGGGTAACACCCCGGCGGTATGTGAAAAATACTATATCCATCCCCAAATACTCACCGCCCTGACTGAGCGTTTTGAGAGAAAAAGCGCCCTTCCCTATTTTGACGAAGACACCGACTGGCTGTCCTCCGATCATTCTGATTGCGAACAAGCCACGCTAAAACTGCTGTAAAAGGCACTTATTGCTGAACCTGAGCGACTGTGCTTTTTATCCCTGATTTTCGACAACTGAACGCTTTATGTACATTTCATCGTCACCGGTTATTTGCCTGATTAATCACTCCTAAAACCGTGAAAACTGGTGCACCAGCTGCATTTTTTCAATTTTTTGATCACCGCCCATTAATCTCTTAAACCATTCAAATCACCCAACTCCCTGATTTACGCCTTTAAATTACCCTATTGCATCAACCTCAAATACCCTTTAATGTGGATACTCCGTATACTTTATATATTGAAGACAGAGTGACCTGACCTATGAAATCTGATATCCAAAACATGCCACCAGTGGATTCCTCACGCCGTAAATGGTTGAAAGCAGTTGGACTTGGAGCCGGTGCAACAGCCCTGGCAGCCTGCGTAGATTCCGGGGTTAAAGAACTCAACGCAGCGGGCATGAAAACGGAACACTTTCCGTCTGCCACGCCCAATCTGAATGATGGATTAATCAGATTATCATCGAATGAGAATGCATTCGGCCCATCCGCCAAGGCAGTAGAAGCCATGCAGGGCGAATTGTTTAACCTGTGTCGCTATGCCGATCCCACCACGTCAGTACTAAAAGAAAAAATTGCCAAACAAGAAGGCGTGTCGGTGGATCAAATTGTGGTAACTAATGGTTCATCGCCTATCCTGTTTGGCTATGCCGACTGGATCACACAAAATGGCGGCAAGCTGGTGACCTCAATGGCCACCTACGAAGGTGTGCCACGTGGTGCGGAATTTATGGGCGCCGATGTGACTTACGTACCGCTGGATGCCAACATGGATTTCGACCTGGACGCTATTGAAGCGGCGGTAACTGAAGATACTACTGCAGTTTATATCTGTAACCCGAATAACCCAACCGGCCGCGAACTTGATCCTGCCAAGCTGACCGCTTTTGCCAAACGAGTCTCGCAAAAGACTCAGGTATTTATCGATGAAGCTTACATCGAGATGTCAGCAGGTTACCCTGGTAACGTGCAGTCGAGCCTGGCTGCTGAAGGTTATAATGTGGTTATTTGCCGTACCTTCTCAAAAATTCACGCCATGGCTGGACAACGTCTGGGCTACGCCATTATGCCTGCCGAACAAGCTCAGGTTATCGGCCGCAAACTGCGTATGGGTGGGGTTAACTACCTTGGTCTGGTTGCGGGTATGGCAAGTATGGACGACCACGAGAACCTTAACACCATGCGTAAGCGCGTAGCGACCGAGCGCGCCAAGCTAACTGCCGTAGCAGAAGAGTTAGGCCGCCCTTATGCGAAAAATCCACAGGGTAATTTTATTTACGTGGATACCGGCATGCCTCACGATCAGTTTGCCGCCAAAATGCGCGAGCAAGGGGTAAAAGTGGTAGGCAGAACCTGGCCTGGCTATGACTCGTGGTCACGCATCAGCGTGGGTACTCCCGATGAAACTGATGCCTGCGTAAGCGCTCTAAAAACCGTTTTAGCTTAATCATCAGGCGATACCGGCTCTGTTCCTCCAGGTCAGAGTCGGTATCAACTTCCTCCCAGTTAATCCCCGCCCCCTTTAAAATATGCTTTAATTAGCCTTATTATTCCCCTTCAGGGAGAAGCCCGTGGCTATACAAGGCAGTTGTTTATGTAACGCGGTAACCTTTATGGTAGCCGACCATTTTGACCATTTTTTTATCTGTCACTGCGAGTATTGCCAGAAAGATAGCGGTTCTGCATTTGCCGCTAACCTGTTTATCAACGCAGACGCTGTTACCTGGCTCACAGGTAAGGAAAATATCCGTCATTTCCAACTCCCTTCAAGCCGACACGCCAAAAGTTTTTGTGCAACCTGTGGTTCTGCGCTGCCTTACGTTATGCCAGACAACGTCACGGCTGTAGTGCCAGCCGGCAGCCTTAACTCGCCTCCGACTAAACAACCCGATGCACATATCTTTACCGCCAGTCAGTGCTTGTGGGAATCCTCTCTGGCCAGTATTCGCTCGTTTAAACAATTTCCGGGGAATAGACAGAGTTGATCTACGCACCGACCGTTAGCAGTACAAAGTAGAGGACATCACTTATTTTTAACCAAAAATGGACACCGTTTATGACACTGAATGATATCGACATCTTTAAACAAGCCTGCCTGATCAACGGAGAATGGGTGACGACATCAGACAGTCTGGAAGTGGACAACCCGGCCACGGGGGAAGTGATAGCAGCCATTCCACAGCTGGACGCTGATGCGGTTAATCAGGCGGTAACGGCGGCTAACGACGCCTTTAAACTGTGGCGCAAAAAAACACCCGCTGAACGTGGGGAGCTGGTTCGAAAATGGTACGAACTCATGGTAGAGCACACCGACGAACTGGCGACCATCATGACCACGGAACAGGGCAAGCCGTTGGCTGAGGCCAAAGGCGAAATTGCCTATGCAGCCAGCTATGTTAAATGGTTTGCCGAGGAAGCCATGCGGATTAATGGTGAAATTCTGCCGGCCGGAACCCCCGATACGCAAATTCGGGTTTCCCGCGATCCGGTGGGGGTTTGTGCAGCTATTACACCGTGGAACTTCCCTGCGGCAATGATTACCCGTAAAGTGGCACCGGCACTAGCGGCTGGCTGCACTATCATAGTAAAACCGGCCAGCCAGACTCCGCTCACGGCTCTGGCTCTGGGTGAGTTGGCAATCCAGGCAGGCATTCCGAAAGGCGTTATACAGGTAATCACCGGTAAGGCCAGTGTTATCGGCGACGCGCTGTGTGAGAACAGCACGGTACGCAAACTAACCTTTACCGGCTCCACCGAAATTGGCTCGCAGTTAATGAAAAAGTGCGCGCCCGATGTGAAAAAGCTGTCACTGGAACTCGGTGGTAATGCCCCCTTCATCGTATTCGAAGACGCCGATATCGACCTTGCCGTAGATGGCCTCATGAAAGGCAAATTTCGTAACGCCGGGCAAACCTGTATCTCGCCCAACCGGGTCTATGTGCAGCGCAGCGTGTTGGAAGCGTTTCAGACCAAACTGGTGAAAAAAGTCGAAGCGTTAAAAGTGGGCAATGGGCTTGATGAAGGCGTTGAAATTGGCCCGTTGATCGACGCTCTTGGCGCCGACAAGGTAACTGAACACGTAGACAACGCACTCAGTAACGGTGCAACATTGCTGACCGGCGGCAAACGCCTGCCAAACGGCGACAACTGGTATACGCCAACAGTACTAACCAACGTACCGCCAACGGCGCAGTGCACCTGCGAGGAAACCTTCGGCCCGCTGGTGCCTATTATCCCCTTTGATACGGAAGAAGAAGTGATCGAGTACGCCAATGATACACCGTTTGGACTGGCCGCTTATTTCTTTAGTGACGACCTGCACCGTGCACAGCGCGTGGTAGATGCCATTGAATCCGGCATGGTAGGTATTAATACTGGTGCCATCTCAGCGGCCAATGCCCCCTTTGGCGGAGTAAAAGCCAGCGGCCTGGGCCGCGAAGGCGCCCACGCAGGCATCGAAGAGTACCTGGAAATGAAATATCAATGTTATGCGATAAAAACCCCATAGGGTTTTTATCGTCCCGGAAAGTCCAGAGGACTTATCCGGGACCTCCATAACAGCCTGACTACTCTTCTACCATCACCACCGGAAAGTTAAAAGGCTTATTTGGGACCTCCATAACGACCTACCTGGCGTTCTATTTTCAAATATAAAGGAGTTCCAGGGAGATCCCGGATAGTTTCTTCGAAACTTCCGGGACGACGGATTCTTTTTTCTGCCATCCCGGAAAGTCCAGAGGACTTATCCGGGACCTCCATAACAGCCTGACTACTCTTC